>Ga0302157_10002477_pt1 | contig 21521 bp, 21 predicted proteins | sample I_Bog_N3_3_FD_193502 | JGI IMG/M metagenome (GOLD analysis project Ga0302157, IMG submission 193502) | Peat permafrost microbial communities from Stordalen Mire near Abisko, Sweden - I_Bog_N3_3 | ecosystem: Environmental > Terrestrial > Soil > Wetlands > Peat | place: Sweden: Abisko, Stordalen... | reverse complement strand
GCAAGCCAAAACAAAACTTGCCCGAACCGGCACCGGCGCGGTAAAACAACTTCATGTCCTGGCCGCGGCTTCGTTGGCCGGTTTTGAAGTGATCACAGATGGCCGGTTTTGCGGTGATCACCGAGGGGCGCTTTTCCTCCGGGCCATATTCGGCATGATCGGCGCGCTTGGGGCGACGGTTCCCAGGCAGAGGCATAGGCGCCGGAAAAGCGTTGGCGATGGAAGTGCTGCTGACAGTGGGGTTGGTAAACACGATCCTGGGCACGGCCTCAGGAGCACGCAACATCGGCACCAACGGCGCAATCGCGGTGGGCGGATATATTGCCCTGGCGGGACTTTGGGCAGCGCCGATCACCGGCGCCTCGATGAACCCGGCGAGATCGTTTGCGCCGGATTTAGTGCGCGGCAACTTCGGCACGACATGGATCTACTTGGTCGGGCCGGCCATAGGCGCGCTGATTGGCGTCATTTTCGAGTGGATTCTCAAGGGTACGCCCACGGCTGCCGGCGCGACTGCGGCGCAAGGTGCCCAGGGCGCTGATGAGTCGACGGGCGCGCAAAAGGCGGCAGAGAAATGAATATTCACAAGGCGACCCAGAGCTACGAAAACTGGATGCGCAGTTGTACGGCCGTGATCGAAGCCCACCTGCGATTGAAGCACAAGCAAATGAGAGAAAGCCCGTTCCTCTTTTTCCGCGGGACGTTTTACCGGTGGGCTCAACTTTGGCCGAACGTATGTGCCAGCCTGCGTGATGCCCCCAAAGTATTGGCAGTAGGAGATCTTCATGTCGGCAGTTTTGGAACCTGGCGCGACACGGAGGGTCGGCTGTCCTGGGGTGTCGATGATTTCGACGAATCGTATCCTTTGCCTTATACAAATGATCTGGTGCGCCTGGCGGCCAGCGTAAGGATCGTTATCATCCCAATTGTTCTTCTTTGGTGCCGAGTTCACAAAAATCTATACAAACACATTTGGTTCTCGACTGGACGCTAAACTTAACGTGCATCCTCCTAAGCCTGAGAGCGTAATTGTATCTCCCACTACTGGCTTACCGGCGGGAAAAGGCAACGAGGAGGCTTCGGTTAAGTTGACATGACCGTCGGGCATGGTGGCCCGACAGAACAGCTAACGATAACACCGGATATCGCTTAATGCCGGATATAGCTCGCACGGAACCGTCGCGTTCCTGCTTGGGCGGCCCCAGTTCATGTCGGTTCCGGTCGCTCACCGCGAAAGTACCGCACTGCGCCTGGACGAAAAAGGAGCCAGGCAATCGCCGCACAGAACAGAGAGTGGATGGCGAGCTCGTGGAATGTGCCAAAGGCGCTCAGGACGACGTGAAATGCCATCCAGGCGATCGCAAGCCAGCGCGCCCAGTTGCGGCCGCGGAGCATTAATGCTCCACCGACAATCGCCAGAACCTCGACGACTTCGATCCAGATGCCGTCGTATCGAAACGCATTGTTCGCGTGGATTCCGGCGAAGTGGTAAACGAAGCCCACAGTACCCACCCCGATATACACCCATGAGAGGACAGTCACCGCCAGGGGGCGCCCGTTCCGCGTCACGGCCGCACCTCAACCATTGTCGTCAGGTCCAGGTACTCATTGACGCTCTTCACCGAGCGGTCTGACTCTTTCACGAGCGCGCCTTTCACCAATTCAGATCTCGCCTCGCAAACGGCCTTCTGTCCGATTCGACCTGATATCATTACCGATCATTTCGATTCTCCCCCTTCTGGCCCAGTATTCCAACTGTCCTAAGACCGTGATCTGGTTGTGCTCTTTCGGAGGCGAAGTCGGCGATTCGCGCTGACAGCTTGCTGTCAAACGCTCGACGCGCCCGAGTTCGGTGCTATATGTCCCGACGAGTTCGCAGCCTTTCTTGCAGGGCGAATGCCTACCGATGATGAACCTTATCGCCCGCGCGGACTTTGCGTGGCTCATCCCGAGGTAAGGGCACTTCTACGTTTTTGCTGACGAACCGTCCGGCTTGCGCTCGGCGGGGATTCCCGGCCACGCTGAAAGCATGCCGGGGAGGTTCGCCGCCGCCATCTCTGCTAATCTATAGATGTCTTTGATCTGACTGCGAATCGTCATGGTCTCGCCTACTCCGATTTGCCTTTGAAATCCGCCTTACAAGGAGAGCGCATGGTCACACCAGAGAACACACTGAGTGTCGCCGGTCAGCACGCTCTACAAGACATGGTTGAGTTGCAGATGTACGTTGTGGCCCAATCGCAGCATAAACCTTGGCCCATGGTCCCCCGACGCATGAACAAACAGCAAGAAGAGAGGAAGCCATATAGCAACCCAGTCGAGTCGAGCGCAGTGATGGAACTGCTGTATCGGAGATTTATCGAAGCCACCTCGAACCGAACCTTCGTCGTGAGCAAATCTGGGTATCAGTTCTACGAGCGAGAGATCAAGCCGCACATCAGCTTTAGCGATCAGGGCGGCGCAGCATAGCTTGGAGTCCTGCTGCCGGGCCGGGACGCGACGTAAACGTCGGATCATTCGGGAGTGGGACGCACCTGCACGTGTCCACAACCGACACCCTCAAGGGTCAAACCATGGGCCTATGGCTGGCCGAACGGGTTCCGATATTGGTAGATATCACTCCCGAGCACCGCGCAACCCGGTCTATTCCCAGCGGAACACCTTCGCTGAAAGTGCCGTGCAGATCGCAAATACGACAACCAGCGCCGCGACGTCGCCCACGTGCGCCGACCACGCCTCGCCTTTCAAGATCCCCTCAAGAAGCGACACCGCGTAGGTCAGCGGCAGCAAGCGCGCCACGACTTGAAGTGCGGGCGGCAACGACTGTACCGGCACGAACAATCCGCACACGCCTATCATCGGATACAGGATGGCCGCTCCGATTGGTTGCGCGAAGCGCGCTGTAGGCACAAAGCTCGCGATCAGAAAACCGATTGACAGGATGCTCCACGTGCTGATCAGCAGCGCCAATGAAAATCCGAAGATGGGGAAGCCCGCGTGGATCGGGAAGTAGCGTTTGCCCGCTAACACCGTCAAGGCCATGGTGAGCGCCGTGAGCGTCAGCTTCACTAGCACGTGGGCCGCGAGAATCGTCTGCGGGCGCAGCGGCGTGGCCCGGAGCCGTTTGAGAATGCCGCCCTCCCGATAAATCGAGATGATCGTGACCAACGACAACACACCGCTGAGCGATATCAGCACCGCCACGAAAACAGGCAGCCCGACACGCGCGAATCCAGCGGGAGAGAGAGAGCTTGGCGTGATCCGGCCGCCTGCGAATCGGCCCAGCACCACAAAAACGAGGACCGGAAAAACGATCGATCCGAACGCTCCGAGCGGCTCGCGCAGAAAGATCTTGAGTTCCAGCCAGGTCAGTTTCCAAAGTCCACGCAGCATTGCCTAATCTCTTTCAATCGCGAATCGAATGCCCGGTCAGCTTTAGAAAGACGTCTTCCAGATTCGGCAGCACGGTGCGAAAGTAAGTGATCCTGATCCGATTTTCGGAGAGGCATTGGATCACCTCAGTCACGAAGTCGTCACCTTGCCCCTGAATCGTGAACTCGGAGCCCCGGCGCATCACGGTTTCCACGCGCGGGATCGCGCGCAGGCGCTCTTCGGCAAGCGCGTCCTCGGTAGCCAGTACCACCGCTCGCGTGGGGCAGTGCCGGCTCACCAATTCCTCCGGACCGCCAATGTCGATTATCTTTCCGCGCTCGATGATAGCCACCCGGTCGCACAACCGCTCCGCCTCCTCCATCAAATGAGTAGTCAAAACGACTGTCTTGCCGCGGTCTCGGATGCCGCGCACCAGGTCCCAGATTGCCCGCCGCGACTGCGGGTCTAACCCGGTTGTCAGCTCATCGAGAAATACCACTTCCGGATCGTTGATCAGCGCCAGAGCGATAAACAGCCGTTGCTTCTGCCCGCCCGAAAGAGTCATGAACAGCGCGTTGCGTTTGTCGGCGAGGCCGAGCTGTTCGAGCAGTCGGTTGCCGTCCATCGGCTTTGGGTAGAGAGATGCCCAGAGATCCACAGCTTCCCAGACTTTGATTCTCTTCTGGAGCTGGGCCTGTTGGAGTTGCACCCCGATCCGGTTCTGCACCTGATACACGTCGCGGAACGGATCCAGTCCCAGGATCGAAATCTCGCCACCATCCGGCCGACGCACCCCCTCAACGCACTCCATTGTGGTAGTCTTCCCGGCGCCATTTGGCCCGATCAAGCCAAACACCTCACCTTCGCTGACGTCAAAAGAGACCTCGGAGACCGCCACGGTGGCTCCGTAGGTCTTGCGGATGCGTGAAACCTGGATGACGGATCGAGGAGTCGCGGAGGCGCCCATATGATGCCAGGCGGCTCGTGCCGCGTGGTCGGACTCCTTTCTATTGCGGTAACAAGAGAATATCAGAGCGGGGCGCCGCGCTGCTCTGGCACCGGATGGATCAGGGATTCCGATTTTGAAATCCTCCGGGCGCACGGACGCAGCTTAGACGGGCCTCTGGCTGGTCAATAGCGACCGATAATGAATAATATCGCTGGCGCGTAACGGGCACTGTTCGTGCCAGGACCAGGGCCCATCTGCGGTTTGCGACTACACAGGAGTTGCCGGCCTGACCGCTCAGACAGGGGAGCCGGAAGTATCCCGACGCTCGGTTGAGCTCCAGATGCCTTCATACGCTCTATTATGGAAGGATCGGCGGCGAATCGATGACTGGCTGGAACCAACCACAGAGCTCCTCATCTCCGCCCTTGCTTCGGGTCTCGGTCGAAGCTGCACCCGGCGATGTTCAGAGCTACGCCTTCAGCCAGCCATTTCGTATCGGCCGCACCGACGACTGTGGTCTCTCAGTCAAGAACGAGTACGTCAGCCGCAACCATGCGGAGGTCGTGTTCGAGAACGGGCAATGGTGCGTGCGCGACCTCAATAGCGGCAACGGTCTGTTCGTCGACGGTCGGCGCACGCAGATGGTGCTTGTCGGTCACTCCGCGACCTTCCGGCTGGGGATCGCCGGACCGATCCTGTCGATGTCGGCGGAACCGCCTCCACCTCCGCCTCAGGCGCCCGCCGCCCCGGGCGTGGCACCCGCGGAGGATGTGCTGGCGAGCTATATAGAAGTTTGAGCAGCGCGCCGCTTACTTCGACGGTGACCCGGTCATCGCGACGAAGAAGGGCGTCAATATTCTCGATCGGGGAAGCCAGGTCCACTTCATGGCCGAGTTCCAAGAGCTGTTAGATTTCCCGCCGGCCCCCAAGCTGAACGTTGAAGGCAGACTCGACCCCAGGAAAGCGACCGCCAGCGAACTGCACGGCGAGGAGCTTTTCTTCGGGAAGGGCCGCTGCGCCAGTTGCCACCCGGCGCCATATTACACGGACAACCTCATGCACAACCTGCAAGCCGAGCGCTTCTACAAGCCCCGCATGGTGAACGGCATGATGGCCGCCTCTGACGGCCCCATCAAGACCTTCCCCCTGCGCGGAGTTAAGGACAGCCCGCCGTACCTCCATGACGGCCGACTGCTGACGCTCGACGACACGGTGGAATTCTTCAACCTCATCCTGGAGACCCAGCTTTCCGCGCAAGAGAAGGCGGACTTGGTCGCCTTCATGCGGGCGCTATAGCCACGCCGCAACGCGGGGCCGCCTCCACCCTGGCGGCCCCGCAAGACAGTCCCACTTGATGACAGCCCCAGGGTAGCGGCACGCGTTTGTTACCGAGAAGGCCACAGTTGCACCGATCGTTGCGGCTAGGACCAACCCAGCGTACGCGGTGCTTTCCTGCCGTCAAGAGGAATTTGGAGGGAAGGCGTCAGGCATGTTCGAGATTCACACCTACTTCTCTCTTCACAATTGGTCGAAGTCCGTGATGAGCGTTTACGATATCCAGGCCCGGCTGTATCACGTTTCCGCTGGGATCCTGCCGATGACGATCGGATATGTCCGTCGCTTCCGAGTCGATTTGTGCGCCGATAATTCCATCATCAAGAGTGGCCGCGTGTTCAGCGCCGAACCCGGTTCCGCCGCCTACTTTGATCTCACATTTGATACTGGTTTCTATGATGATACTGGCACCACGCTGGCGGGTATCGTAGAGCTTCGTCCAAGCTGCGACTTCAATCTCTACCTAGCCCCAGCCCCCGGCCGATAATCGGCCTCCACATGCCCAGCCAACTGCGCCTGCCAAAACAGCACTGGCTTGGTCTTCATCGCCACAAACAGCGACGACTGGTCCGCGTAATGCCGCGACTGCCCGTCGGTCGTCGCCGACCCGAACTGGTGGATGCTCTCGGAACTTAGCTTGCCCGCCTTATCCCACGTCACAAACATGATCAGCGTGTCGCCGGCCGCGGCCGTTAGCGTCCCGTCCGCCTGCGACTCTCCGTACACCGCGCGGTAGATGTCCGGCCCGCCATCGATGGGCAGGTCCACCTTGCCCCGCCGAAACCGGTTCACCGCGCCCCACTGCGGATCGAGCCGTCCAAAGTGCGTCTTGAGCGTGGCAATGGCCGTGCGCAGCGCGTCAATCGTGCGCAGCGGAGTCCGGCCCGCCATTCTGGCCATCAACACCGGTTGGCAGGTCAGCACGGCCAGCGCCGCGCCGCGATTCCCCACCTCTGTCCGCCGGTCCCAATGCCGCAGAATCTCTTGCGCCGCGCGAACCTCCGCATCGCCGCCCGCATCCAGCGCCAAAACCTCCGCAACCAACCGCGCAACATCGGAGCGCGCGCTGTAAGCCAGATCGTATTTGTACGCCCGAAACGTCTCCGCTGTGATGTGCGCATCGGCACCATAGGTCTCCAGCGCTCTCCACGCGCGGTTGGTCATGTCGGTTTGTATGCCCAGTGACGTGGAGTAATCCTGCGGCTTCATATCGTCCGCCGGTGCGGTGGCACGAAACGGCGTGTTGTTCGAGTTGAAGACGAATCCCGCCGGCGGATTCCACACCTGCGGCGCCTTGTCGAAGGGTAGATAGCTCCTCCAGATCAGGTTCGACCGATCTCCCGGCAACTCGCCCTTCCAATCCACGCCCTCCTTTCGCGCCGGAAACAAGCCGTTGTAGACGTAGCCAATATTCCCCTTCTCATCCGCATAGGTGAAATTCAGGCTCGGCAACGCCTGGACAGCCATCGCCGCCCGCCACTCACCCTCTGTCTTGGCCTTGTCCATCCTGAAGTACTGGAGCGGCTGACGAATCTCGTTCATGCCCGCATAGCGGATGGCGAAGATCCCGCGTTCCGTCTTCAGCACCGGGCCCTGTTCCGCCCACAACACATCGCGGTGCACGGTCCAGATCAGCGGTCCCCAGATCTTCACGCGAATCTTCGCATCGCTCTTCTCAAAGTCGCGCCACTTTCCGTCCAGCAGGTACTGGTTGGCGTCGGCCGGGTTGATGGTGAGCCTGTAAACATCCGCCAGATCGGGCTCGTTCACCGTGCAGGCCCATCCCAGGTGCTCGTTGTGGCCGTGCAGCATGAAGGGCGATCCGGGAAAGAATCCCCCGGCCACATGCCAGCCTTCGCGGCTCTCCAGCACCGCCTCATACCAGGCCACCGGCCCAGTGTACGGCTGGTGCGAGTTCACCAACAGCCGTGTAGCGCCATCCGCCGAGCGTGACGGCCCAACCGCCACCCCATTCGACCCCACGGCCAGCGAACCGCCCGCAAAGAGCATCGCCTTCTCATCGTTGCCTGGCCCTATCTCCGGCGGATTGCTTAACCCGCGCAACGTCTTGTCCAATCCGTAGAAGAACGGCATCTTGAAGGCAAATCCGGCTGCGACATCCTTGCCCGTCACCGGCAACATGCCTCGCTTCAACTTCTCCGGACGCAGCGCCGCATAGTAGTTCACGCCATCGGCATAGGCTTCCAGTACCCTCCGCACGTCCGCAGGCAGATCGCTCTCGTAGCGCGCGTTCACCGTCTCCCAAATTCTGAACAGATGAACCAGATAGTCCGTTACCGCGGCGCTCTTCCCGTCGGTGGCCGCAAGCTGCCCGCGCACCGCAAGCGTCACCTGCTGGATGGTGGCAAAGTCATCCTCGGAGTGGGCAAAGCCGAATCCGAAGGCCACATCCGCGTCTCTGGCTCCAATCACATGCGGCACGCCAAACCTGTCTCGCAGGATGTGAACATCATATTGCCGAGCCTTGGCAATCAGCGTGGCCCGATCAGGTGGGTTCGGTTGCGACATCCGGTCCGACACGATCAGAAACGCAGCCACCCCGGCCGCGGCGCACACCACCACAACCGAACCGATCTTCAGAAACTTCATCCAGCGCATGATTGCCTTCAGCATAGTCCACGCAGCGCGGAAGACCAAGCCGTTCCCCAGCCTGCCCACCGAGTAGTCGCATGAATCGGGTCCTGGGTCGAAGAGAAGCTTCGACGCGACCCTGTGGGGCGCGACATCATGATCGGGATGCTGTCCCCGGCTTGCGCAGCGCTCCAGCCGGGGCCATTCCCGATTCTAAATCCCCTTTCCGCCAGCTTCGTTTCGGGGAATCCAGCCGTTTCGGCATATTGCTTGATGTCTGCGCCGACCCGAGGTAAGGTCCACATGACTACCGATAATGCCCATTATGGGGGACCTAAATGAATGATTTGATTGTAGTTCCGCAAACGAACCAGTGGCAGAAACTCAAGGCGCTGGTGCTGGACAGCGTCTCCTCCCCGATCACGCGCCGCGTGTATAATCTCGGGCTCGACAAGTTCTTCGCCTGGTTGTCCGTCCAGGAACCCCGGCCCGGCTTCGCTAAGGCGACCGTGAGCGCCTGGCGAGTTGCACTCGAGAGGCCCGCGGGCTCGGCGCCGTGTCGATCAACGTGCGGATCACGGCGGTGCGCAAGCTGGCAGTGGAGGCGGCCGATAACGGGTTGCTGGCGCCGGAGCTGGCCAACGGCGTCACGCGCGTGAAGTGAGTCGCGTCAAAGGGCGTCCGCCTGGGGAACTGGCTCTCCGTCCGGCAGGCACAGACGCTCCTGAACGCCCCGGTAGCCGGCTTCGCCGAAGTCGTAGCACGCCCGCTCCAGCAGCTTGCGCGTGGCCGGACCGCTCAGCGTTCCGTGAGCCTCGTCCACCGCCGCCAGCAGCGCGATGTCCTCCCGCGTGTAGCGCTGCGGGAAGCGGTGGGGCCGGTACGTCGGCGGCTTCACTGCCTCGCCGCGTTGGTACCGCGTGATGAGGCGCGTCGTCTGCGCCCGGCTCAGTCCTGTCATCTTTTCCACGTAACGCCGGATCAGTCCACGGCCAGCCCGTTTCAATTCCTCATAGTGCTGCACACGCAACGTCTCATTTACCCAACCGTAAATCTCCGCCCGATTACCCCCCCTGAATTCGACCTCGTTACTGGCCTCCAAAAACGCCCGGATCTGTTCCAGGCTCAACCCTTCTGCCGCCTGCATGTTGACGATCAACCCCCAGCATGCCGGATCGCGTCCCCTCCAGGCTCATCTTGTATGAGAAACCAACCCCCGCTCCAGGCTCATCTTGCATGAGACAAGACTTGAGCCTTCGCCGCGGCGGGCACATGATACAATAACCAAACCGGTCACAAAAATGGAACGCTTGAGCAAGCTCATCCGCGGTTTGAGACTGCCCGGCGACATGATCACGGAGAGCGATTTGGCCTGCGCGGCATGGCCGCAAGCCGTGGGCAAACGGATCGCAGCACACACGCGCGCGGCCAAGCTGGTGCGGCGGCGGCTGGTGGTGGAAGTGGAAGATCAGATCTGGCAGCGGCAGCTTTTCGTGCTAGGCTATCACATTGTGCGCAACCTGGAGCGGCAGCTTGGTCCGGAGATAGTGGAGGATCTGGAATTCCGCGTGGTGCCCCGGCGGCGCGAGCCGCAGCGAGCGGCCCAATCCGCGCCGGCGCTGGTCGCCGATGAAGCGGACGCGATCGCCGACCCCGTGCTGCGCGGCCTCTACAAAGCTTCCCGGACGAAGGCACTGGCGTGAAGATCACCGAACAGGAAGTCCGTTACGTGGCCGGGCTTGCCAACCTCAATCTGAGCGATGCCGAAGTCGCCCGGTTCCTGGGGGACCTCGACCAGATTCTCGAACACATCGGCAAGCTGAACGAGCTCGATACGGGCATTGCCGCTCCCATGTCCCAGGTGCTATACGAGGCGGAGGACACGGCCACGCTGCGGCCCGACGTGCCTGTGCCGCCGCTGGGCAACCAGGCGGCCCTGGCCAATGCGCCAGACTCCGGAGCGGGGTATTTCAAGGTGCCCCAAGTGATCGAACGCTGACGAAAACAGTTGGCAGGCATAATCCACATCGGACCCGAAAGCCGGGGCGCCTGCTCCACTTGGCGCCGCGAACCGTGAGAAGCTAAAAAAAGCGCGCCCGGAAGCGGACGTTGGCAAGCTAAAGCATGCTCTATCATGGAAATCGCCTCTCTAACTATCGATGAAATCCGCGAAGGCCTACTGGCGCGCCGTTTCCGCGCCGAGGAGTTGGCCGCCGAGGCACTGCGCTTCGCCGAAGAAGAAAACCCCAAGACCGGCGCTTACCTGCATTTTTCGCCGGAGCGCGCGCTGAGCGCCGCGCGGCGGGTGGATGAAAAAATCGCGCGCGGCGAGGAGCCCGGCGCGCTGGCGGGAGTGCCGGTCGCGGTGAAGGATGTGATTGTCACCCGCGGCATTCGCACCACCTGCGGCTCGAGGCTGCTCGAGAATTACATTCCGCCGTATGACGCCACCGCCATCATCCGCCTGGAGGAAGCGGGCGGTCTGATTCTGGGCAAGACCAACTGCGATGAGTTCGCGATGGGCTCCTCGACCGAGAATTCGGCATTCGGGCCGGTGCGCAATCCGGTGGCGCTCGACCGCGTTCCGGGCGGCTCGAGCGGCGGCTCGGCGGCGGCCGTGGCGCAGGGCACGGCGGTAGTGGCGCTTGGTTCCGATACCGGCGGCTCGATCCGCCAACCGGCTTCGTTCTGCGGCGTCTCCGGCGTCACGCCCACTTACGGCCGCGTTTCGCGATACGGTCTGACGGCCTTCGCCAGCTCACTCGACCACATTGGGCCGTTCGCCCGCACGGTGAAGGACGCGGCGCGCGTGCTGGGCGTGATCGCCGGCCGCGATCCGCGCGATTCCACCTCCGCCGAGGCTCCGGTGCCGGATTACACCAAGGCCCTGGACGGCAACGTAAAAGGGTTGAAGCTTGGACTCCCTCGCGAGTATCTAAAAGATATGACGAGCGAATCCGGCAGCCTGATTTACCGCGGCGTGGAAGTGCTGCGGCAACTCGGCTGCGAGGTGCGCGAAATCGGCCTGCCGCACACCGATTACGCCATCGCCAGTTATTACATCATCGCCACCGCCGAGGCCAGCTCCAACCTGGCGCGCTACGACGGTGTTCGCTACACGTCTCGCTCCGGCGATTCGGCGACCTTGGCCGACATGTACCGCAACACGCGCGGCGAAGGATTCGGCGCCGAATGCAAGCGGCGCATCATGCTGGGAACCTACGTGCTCAGCGCCGGCTATTACGATGCGTATTACCTGAAGGCGCAGAAAGTGCGCGGTCTCATCGCGCGCGATTTCCGGCAGGCGTTCGAAGAAGTGGATGCCGTGGTGGCGCCGGTATCGCCTTTTCCGGCGTTCCGTTTGGGCGAAAAAGTGGACGATCCCCTGGCCATGTACTTATCCGATATATTCACGATTACCGGCAGCCTGGCGGGCATACCGTGCATGAGCGTTCCGTGCGGCCGCACCGCCGAAGGCCTGCCGGTGGGGATGCAAATTCTGACCCGGCATTTCGGCGAGATCACCATGTTCCGCATCGCCGATGCGTTTGAAAGAGCCGGCGGAGTGAATTGAACTGGGCGGGCCGGGCATGCTCCGGCCCACATACACATCACCTGTAGGGGCCGGACATGCCCAGCCCGAGGGGAAACACGCACAAGAAGAGAGAGATAAACTATGCCATTTACGCTTCCACCACTGCCGTACGCGCCCGAATCGCTCGAGCCGTACATCGACAAGATGACCATGGAAATTCACCATGGCAAGCACCACAACGCTTATGTCACCAATCTGAATAAGGCGCTGGAATCGGCGCCCGACCTCGCCGGCAAGACCGTCGAGGAGTTGCTGGCCAACAACCTCGCCATCGTTCCGGAGAGCATCCGCACCGCCGTGCGCAACAATGGCGGCGGCCACATCAATCACTCGATGTTCTGGAAGATCATGAAACCCGGTGGTGGTGGTCCGCCGGTGGGCAACGTGGCTGACGCCATCGCCGGCGCGTTTGGCAGCTTCGACGCCTTCAAGGAGAAATTCAATCAGGCTGCGACCACCCGCTTCGGCTCGGGCTGGGCGTGGCTGCTGAAGTCGGGCGGGAAAGTGGAGATCTCTTCCACGGCCAACCAGGACAGCCCGGTGATGGAGGGCAAGTTTCCGGTGATGGGCCTGGACGTCTGGGAGCACGCTTACTATCTGAAGTATCAGAACCGCCGGCCCGACTACATCGCCGCCTGGTGGAGCGTGGTCAACTGGCCGGAAATCGAATCGCGCTTTAACTCGGTGAAGTAAGGGCCTGCCGTGCAATAGTCGGCTCAATCCGAATTCCGAAGCTGGACGCCTCGTATCAGGGCACGGCTTGAGCCGTGCCGCCGACAGCCCGCATTCTGAGGGCTTTAGCCCCTGTCTGCCGGCCAGGGGCTAAAGCCCATCAGGTTCATCCCGCTCCGGCACGGCTCAAGCCGTGCCCTGATACAAAACTTGCTTTTTCTTGGTTTTCCGCTGTGGAAATGCAACTACGCCGAAGTTGACTTCGGAATCCAGGCTCAATCGCCGGCGGCCGCTCCCTTCGGCCACGGCTCTGAACGCACCGGAGCCGCGACCATAGGGAGCGGCCGTTACGGAGATCGGCCAGCATCCCCGCTCCACGCGGAACGACCCGGTCCTGCGATAATAGGCAGGCGTCACGGGTTCGACATGCAGAAATACGACCTCATCGTCATCGGCTCCGGTCCGGCGGGACAACGGGCCGCGATTCAAGGCGCCAAATGTGGGCGCAGCGTGGCAGTCGTCGAGCAGCGCGAGATTGTCGGCGGAGCCTGCGTCAACACGGGAACCATTCCGAGCAAGACCATCCGCGAAGCGGTCCTGCACCTTTCCGGCTATCAATATCAGGGCATCTACGGCATCAACTACCACGTCAAGGAGAAGATCTCCATCGCCGACCTGGGCTTCCGCGTCAACCAAGTGATCAAGACGGAAGTGGACGTGACGCAGGCGCAGCTTGCCCGCAACGGCATTGAGGTGATTTACGCGCGCGCCTCGTTCCTCGACCCTATGCACGTCCGCGTGGAGAATGCGCGCGGCCAATCGGACTTGGAAGCGCCTATCATTCTGATTGCTACCGGCACCAAGCCCGCCGCCTCCCGCGCCGTGCCGATCAACGGCCGCAACATCATCAACAGCGACCAGATCCTCAACATGCCGGAGATACCCAAGACGTTCATTGTGGTGGGCGGCGGCGTGATCGGGGTGGAATACACATGCATGTTCGCCATCCTGGGTTCGCGCGTGATCCTGGTGGAAAAGCGGCCGCGGCTGCTCGAATTCGCCGACCAGGAAATGGTGGAAGCGCTCTCTTACAACCTGCGCGACCACCGCGTGACGATGCGTTTGAACGAGGAAGTGGCCAGCGTGGAAGAGGCGCCGGGCGGCGGCGTGGTAGCCAACCTGAAAAGCAACAAGCGGATCGCCGGCGACGCCCTGCTGTACGCGGTGGGCCGCCATGGCAACGTGGACGATTTGAACCTGGGCGCCGCCGGCCTGGAAGCCGACGAGCGGGGGCGCATCGCCGTTGACGAGAACTATCGCACCAAGGTACCCAATATTTTCGCCGCCGGCGACGTGATCGGCTTTCCCAGCCTGGCTTCGGTTTCGATGGAGCAGGGCCGCATCGCCGCGGCGCGCGCTTTCGGGCTCCAGATCGAATCCAACCGCGCCACCTACCCCTACGGCATTTACACTATCCCCGAGATTTCGTTCATCGGTAAGACCGAAGAACAGTTGACCGAAGAAGACGCGCCGTACGAAGTGGGCCTGGCCTATTATCGCGAGACCGCGCGCGGCCAGATTCGCGGCGATACCACTGGCCGGCTCAAGCTGATCTTCCATAGAGAAACGCGGGAACTGCTGGGCGTACACATCATCGGCGAGGGCGCCAGCGAGTTGTTGCACATCGGCCAGGCCGTGATGATCCTGAAAGGCACCGTGAATTATTTCGTGGATACCGTGTTCAACTATCCGACCCTGGCCGAATGTTATAAAATGGCGGCCTTCAACGGTATCAACAAGCTGACGCGGATTTGAGGAGGCCAGGATGGGTTTGCGCATAGGGGTGTTGGCCACCAATTACCTGTGGGCCGGCGCGGTGGAGGCTACCAGCCTGGGCGCCGTGCACTCGTACCCCGAGCTGGGCGACGCGGACCGCATCGATCTGAAATCGCTGCACGCGGATGAAATGATTTCCGCGATCCGCGAGCTGATCGCCAAAGTGCGGCAAGGCGCGCCGGTGGATTCGGTGGGCGCCGGACTACCCGGCGTGATCCGCAACGGCGTGATCGAAGAAGCGCCCAATTTGGGTCAGTTGAAAGGGCTCGCCATCGAGGCGCGCCTCAGCGAGGCGCTCAAAGCCGACGGAATCGATGCGCCGGTGGTCGCGCTCAACTCCGCCGATGCGTTGGCCGCCGGGATCGCCGCTACGCGCGGCGCGATGGAAAAGTTGGTGCGCGTCTGGAGCCTGGGCGATGGCGTCGGTTTCGGCCGCTACCCGCGCGGCGAAGGCGTTTGGGAGGCCGGCCATTCCGTGGTGACGCTCGACCCCAAGGAGCGCTATTGCGGCTGCGGCGGCGTGGGACACCTGGAAGGCATCATGGGCAACCGCGCGATTCGCCTGCGCTTCCTCGATCTGGAGCCGGAAGAGGTATTCCTCGCCGCGCGCAACAACGAAGACCGCGCGGTCAGTTTCGTCCGCCTGTGGCACCGCGCGCTGGCCGCCGCCACGGCCACCAGCGTCCACCTGGATGGCCCCGGCCGCTTCTACCTGGCCGGCCCCAACACCGAGTACATCGATGTCGGTCTGCTCGGCATGTACTTGCAGGAAATGGTGAAGATGACCTCGCTCGAAGGCAGCTTTTTCGAAATCGTGCCCGATAGCCACGACCTGGCACTGATCGGCGCCGCCGTGTGCGGCGCGATGCGGTAGGACGGTTACTCGATCGACAACTGGTCGCCGGGCTGGGTTCCCGTCTCTGCCACGGTTCCGGCCGGCAGTTCCAGCACGGAGTGGGCCCAAAAGCATCCGCTGACGCGCCACGGCGGGACGGCATGCCGCACTTTGCGCACGCGCCGCCGCTTGTCCAAGTACACCAGGTCAATCGCAAACTTCATGAAGAAGGTGTGCACCGATTGGCAGGGGACGATCCAGAGGCCTTCGCCGGCGTTCAGACCCTTGTGCTTGAGCAAGCCGACGTTACGCGTGGCGCTGGTGTCCGCCACCGTGACAGCGTCTCCCAACATGGCGCCGCGGTTCTGATTGCGCACGAGGACGATCAATGGTCACGACTATAACACGTTAGCTTTGGGGTGAGCCGCGGAAGATCCCCGGTCACCACCGGTCGCGAAAATTCGGCGGGCGCGGAAATCCAGAGTTTGCCGTGGGTTAGCGGCGTGGATGAAGGCGCGAGGCCGCGGCCGAGACGAGGCCGCGTGGCTAGACTGAAATCGGCAGGAAGGTTCCGCTTCCACTCGGCGTCCGAACGGACGCGAGGCCGCTCTGCTTCTTTCCCGGAGGATTCATGATTCGCCGTCTGTTCATCGCCGCCGCGTTGTCGATTTGCCCGGTGCTGGCCGGTCCACCGTTGACCACCATTCAGGATGTTCTGTACAAAGCCGATGGCACGCGCTTCAACGGCACCCTGACCATCAGTTGGACCAGTTTCCAAGCGATCGACAATACCTCGGTCGTCACGCAGAGTTCGACCGTCAAAGTGCTGAACGGCAATTTGCGGGTCGAACTGGTTCCCAACACGACCAGCACGCCCGCGACCATCTACACGGTGACTTACAACAGCGATGGCTTCGCCCAGTTTCAGGAATCCTGGAGCGTGCCGTCCAGCCTGATGCCACTGCACGTCCGCGACGTGCGCACAGCGCCGGCGTCGTCGGGCGGTTCGGATACGACGGACACGGGCACCACTCCGATTGCGGAGTCGAGCGTGGTGGGGTTGGTGGCCGACCTGGGGGCCCGGCCGCTGATGGCTCCGGGGTTTGCGGCCGGCCACGTGGCCATGGTCAATTCGAGCGGCCAGGTGGACTCGGTGGTGGGCAACCCCGCCGACTGCGTATACGTGAATGGCTCGTCCGGCCCTTGCGGCAGCGGCTCCGGCTCCGCGTATAACTTCGTCGACGGCGACTCGCCCGTCGGCGTGGTGGATGGCTCCAACACGGTATTCACCCTGAACGCGGTTGCCAATCCTGCGACCAGTATCGCCCTCTATCGCAACGGCGTTTTGCAGAAGGCGGGTTTCGACTACACGCTCTCCAGCAACGGCGCCATCCAGTTCGCCGCCTTCTCCACGCCGCAGCCGACCGATGTGTTATTGGCCAGCTACCGGACGGCGGCCAGCAATTCCACCTCCTGGCCCGCGCCGCAGGTGCTGTGCAGCGGCACCGGCGCCCGCGCCTCGCTGCCTAACCTTACGGCGCTGGCGGCGTGCAGCATTCCCGGCGGGCTGCTCGCCCCTGGCGACCGAATTGAAATTCACGTCGATTACGCCCATGTGGGCAACGCGGGCGCAGCCGCCATGTCAATCCAGTGGGGTGGCACGACGGCTCTCAACGTCAGCGCGGCGGCCGTCGAGACCATGCTCACGGGGCGGCTGGACGCCTCGATTCTGACCACCGGCGCACAGGTCAGCTCCCAATCCTGGGGCGCCAGCACCAGCTTCGCCACCGGCGTCTTGAGTGCACCCGATTCGTATAGCGCCGGCCTGACGCTGACGTTCCTCGGTTCAGTGGCCAACGGCGCCGACGTAATCGCTCTGCAGCACTACTCCGTCGTAAGGGTGCCGTAGCGCACGCGACGATCGTGTTGGAGGCGTACGCGGTCCAGTGCATACCAGCCCGCTTCAGGCGGGTGTCGACGACCACTTTGCAACCCGCCTCGACCACGCCGTAGATGGAAACGGTCCACGATCTGATCGACAGCAACAAACAGCTCCGCGATGTTCCAGATCCAGGGTGGGCCGGAGCATGGGTGATTGGCACCGGCCCCCATAGGAGCGGTGGCGGTCGAGCCTCGTTTTCAGGTAAACTCGAAGATTCAGCCCGCCAGCACCGGTTTGTTCTTTGGTGCGAAGGGGCGCGTAGCTCAGTTGGTTAGAGCGCCTGCTTCACACGCAGGAGGTCACAGGTTCGAGTCCTGTCGCGCCCACCATTAGAATGGCTCTACGCCAATTGCGGGGGCAACCCCGATCCCAACCACACAGTTTACGCGCCGAACGCGTGACTGGTGGGCCGGTTTCCTGGAGGGTGCGCGTGGGTTACCCGAGGCAGGCTTTCACCTTTTCCGCCAGGCCCGCCCCGGTGTAGGGTTTCTGGATGAAGCCGGAAACCCGCTGGCCTTTGAACATCGTCATCGTCTCAGACTCGCTGTAGCCGCTGGATACCAGGACCTTGACCTCGGGACGGATCTTGCGGAGTTCGGGGAGCGCCTCCTCACCGCTCATGCGGGGCATGCTCAAATCCAGCACTACGAGCGCGACGTCGGCGGGGTGTCGCTTAAGCAGGTCGATAGCCGCCAATCCGCCGTCCGCCAGCAGGACCGTGTACCCGTAGCGTTCGAGGGCCTTTTTGACCATCTCGCGCACGAGTTTTTCGTCATCCACCACGAGGACCACGCCGGAACCCCGGACCGCCGCCATACCGGCCGCGGCCGGCCGCTCCTCGGCCGCTCGCGCCGCCGCTGGAAACAGCACCGTGAAGCAGCTTCCTTGGCCAGGAGCGCTGCTGACCAGAATCGCGCCTTTGTGACCGCGCAGGATGCCGGCAACGGCCGCCAGCCCCAACCCTCGCCCCGTGAACTTGGTGGAAAAGAAAGGATCGAAGATCCTGGCCCTGGTGGCATCGTCCATGCCAGAGCCGGTATCGCGCACTTCCAGGCAAACGTATTTTCCCGTCGCCAGTGCCGCTGCCTCCGGGCGGAGTCGCGTATACCGGTCGTCCACGTCCTGGACGCCGGTCCGGACCGTGATGAGGCCCTCGTGGCTGCCGATCGCTTCCGCCGCATTGAGCGCCAGGTTCATGAACACCTGCTGTAACTGACCCCGGTCGGCTTCGACAGACGGCAGATCCTCTTCCAGATCGAGGTGCAGCGCGATCTTCTTGGAAATGGATGGGCGGACGAGGCCGGCCATTTCGGGGATGAGGGCGGAAAGATTCAAGGCCTCCACCAGGAACTTGCCCTTGCCCGAGTAAGCCAGCATCTGCCTGGTGAGGTGAGCGGCCTGCTGGCCGGTTTTAATGACGCCGTCCAGCAGTTCGGCGGCGGGGTGATCGGGCGGAAGCATCTCCTGTGCCAGGCTGGCGTTGCCGATCACGCCGACCAGGAGGTTGTTGAAGTCATGGGCGACGCCGCCCGCCAACAATCCCAGGCTCTCCAGCTTTTGGGCTTCCCGAAGGCGCGCCTCGGCGCGCTTGCGCCCGGTGATGTCGACGAAGACCCCCACCGCGCCTCGCGAGTGTCCCTGGTCGTCCAGCATCGGCACGGCATCGCCCAGCATATTCACCGTGGCGCCGTCCTCGAACACCAGTTCCACTTCGGAGTCCCGGAGCGGTTGCCCGGTGGATGCCGCCATCCGCACCGGCAGCTCCGACGGCGGAATCTCGATTCCGTCCTTCATCAACCGGAACTTCGCCGGCTGCTCACCATCTGGCGGGGACTTCGAAAGATTGCAGCCGGGCGGCATTCGCAGCAGATCGTAAGCGGCGCGGTTGCCGGTCATGGAACTGCACGCGCGGTCGTGAGCCACGAAAATAGCGGCCGGGGCCGCATCCATGAGCGCTTCCAGTTCCACCGCCCGGGCCCGCTCCCGGCTCTCGCTTACGCGCAGGGAATCCTCGATCTGCTTCAGCGCGCCGATGTCGAGGTTGATGCCCGCCCAGCAGGTGATCTGCCCCCGCTCGTCACGGACGGGTACGCCACGAGCGAGAATCGGATGCCACTTTCCATCCACGCCGCGGAAGCGATGCTCGATATCCCACCGGCCTTCGGTCCGGACGCACTCCTTCCAGGCGGCGATTGTCCGTTCGGCATCATCCGGGTGCAGCACTGCTCCCCAGCCGAAATTGGAACACTGCTCCTGGGTCAACCCCACCAGCTTCAGGAACGACTCGCTGGCGTATGTGGTCCTGCCATCGGGATCGCACACCCACACGCCATAGTCGATCGACTCGCCGATGCCACGGTACATCCTCTCGCTTTGGCGCAACGCCTCTTCGGCTTGCTTGCGAACCGTGATATCGCTCGCGGCGCCGAGCCATTCGACGATTTCGCCGTTCGCATCCTGCAGCGGGATGGCACGCGAGTACGTCCATCCCAAGGTGCCATCCACACGCAGGACCCGGTGTTCCAGTTCGAAGATGCTCTTGGCCCAGATAGCTTTGCCGATGGCCGCCATCACGCGCGCCCGATCGTCCGGGTGAATGTATCGTTGAAGCCACGTGCCGGTCGGCGTGTCCGTGTCGGCGATAAAATTCCGGCCGCGGAGTTGCCGCATCTCGCTCCAATCCGGATTCATGCGATACACCGCATCCGAACTGGCCATTACCAGCGCGCGGAAACGTTCCTGGCTCTCGCGCAGCGCCTCTTCGGCTTGTTTGCGGTCAGTGAGATCGAGAATCGTGTACGCGAATCGCGAGTTTCCGGAATGGCCGGTCCCCAGGTAGCCAGCGGTCGCGAGTAGCCAGCGTTCCCGCCCGCCCGCGTCCCTTCGGGCATACTCCATCGAGACGGACTTGCCGCTGCGCCGGCTCTTTTCGTAGAGAGCGACCCACGTTTGTGCGATCTCTTCCGAAACGCCCGCTTCGATTGCGGACTTGCCCGCGATCGACACCCGCTCCACTCCGTACATCTCCGCCGCGGCCGCATTGCAGGAAATGTGAATGATGCGGCCATCGATCGATTCGACGATTCCCCGCATCACTTCGGGGCTGTCGAAGAAGCTGCGCAGGATGGCTTCGCTCTCGCGTAGGGCCTCTTCGGCGCGTTTGCGGTCAGTGATCTGCTCACTGAAGATGATGATTCCCCCAATATCGCCTTTCGCATTGCGCCAGGGATGGATTTCCCAACGAATCCAGTCCAACTTCCCATTGGCACGAGGGAAGGGCTCTTCGTCGCATTTTTCCACTGCGCCGGCCAGGCAGCGGCGGTGTATCTCTTTCCAACGCTCCGGTACTTCCGGAAAGACGTCGTAGTGACTGCGGCCGGTGAGATCCTGTTCGCCGAGAGCATAGTCGGCCATCCATCTCCGGCTGACCGCCGTGTATCGCATTTGCCGGTCCAACATCGCAATGGCGGCGGGCGCGTGGTCGACGAACAGCCGTAGCCGCTCTTCGCTCTCCCGCAGCGCCGCCTCGGCCCGCTTGCTGCCAGTCCCGCCGGAATCTGCCTGGATCAACGCTGTGACCACGGCGATCAGGACCGCCGGCTCGACCGGCGACTGCAAGTACGCTTCCGCGCCGCTTTTCAACGATTCCGGGTAGTCGCGACTGGGTTCGCCCCGGCGCGAGATGTGCAGCACCGGAATGGATGCGGTCTGGGGATCGGACTTTAGCCGTTTCGTGACCGCAAAGCCGTCCATGCCGGGCAATTCAATGGCAAGAACGACGAGCGCGGGCTGTTTTTCGGACGCCAGTTGCAGCGCATCCGTCCCGGTGACGCCTTCGATGACTTCGAATCCCGCCTCACGGAAGACTTGGTTGCGGGCGACGCGAATCGCAGCATCATCGTCTACGGAGAGGATCGTATGGGTCATGGCACCACCGTGAAATGGCCACCGGATCGAATTGCATTCCGGGTTGGCCACCCTGGCGGTTCATGCCCGGCGCCACAGGCCTATAATTCTATCTCACGCACCAAGCATTGTGACGCCGGGCGGAGGCCCTCACGGCTCAAACCTGACGGGGACGGAAAGATCGAAACCAGCCTGCCTCAACTGTTCGGCATTTCCGATCGCCGCGCCATCGATCTTGAGGTTCTGGAACAGGACCTCGCCGACGTGCTGCCCCATCAGCAGGCCGGGCTTCGCCGCCTTAAAGAAAATGCAGTTCTCGAAAACAAAGTTCGTCAAGGAATTCTCGCCGCCGTCTATGTAGATATGCCCGCCGTCATTCTCAAACGTGCACCTCACAAACCGGAAGTCGTCCAAATCGGCATTTCTGCTGGGCCGGGAGCCCGAGGAATAACCCCGCCCTGTAAAGTACGCAGGCGTCAATTGAATC
>Ga0302157_10002474_pt1 | contig 21533 bp, 17 predicted proteins | sample I_Bog_N3_3_FD_193502 | JGI IMG/M metagenome (GOLD analysis project Ga0302157, IMG submission 193502) | Peat permafrost microbial communities from Stordalen Mire near Abisko, Sweden - I_Bog_N3_3 | ecosystem: Environmental > Terrestrial > Soil > Wetlands > Peat | place: Sweden: Abisko, Stordalen... | reverse complement strand
GGCGCCTCCCCCGCACCCCCACGCAACGTCGCCGCGCCGCAGGCTATTAAAGCCGCTTTGCGGCAAACGCCCATCGCCGGCCCAGCGCCAAAACCCCATCCCCCACCCGCAACGCCCCCGGCCCCCAACAACGCGGACAGGATCGGGGAGCGCGAGGGGTTTGCCCCTCGCATTCACCCCTAAATCTCTACCCTGCCCCCAGACAAAACCCCCGCTACCCCCCCGCAAAGCGATTTTGTGTTCCCTCGCGCGCCCACCCGCGCCAAGGGGCCAATCTTGCGCACTCTACGCTGCGCCGCCGAAGGAGACGTCATGAAGATCATCACGGGCAACGATCTGGCCACCGGCGCGGTGGTCTGGTGGACCGGCACCGAATGGTCCCCGCACGTCGACGACGCCGCAGACACCCACGACGCCGCCCCGATCATCGCGGCGGAAGAAGCCGCCCGCCGCGTCAACGGTGCCTACGCGATCGACGCCAGCCAAACCCCCGAAGGCATCCGCCCCGCGCACATCAAGGACCGCGTCCGCGCGTTGGGCGGCCCGACGGTGCGCCTCGACCTCTCCCTCAAGCCTGCCGACCCCGCTGCGGCCAACTGGGTGCTCTGAACCATGTACGCCTATGACAACTACGACCAGGCCATGGTCGATGCCCGCGTCGCCGAGTTCCGCGACCAGACCCGCCGCCGCCTCGATGGCAGCCTGAGCGAGGAAAAATTCCGCCCCCTGCGCCTGCAGAACGGCCTCTACCTGCAATTGCACGCCTACATGCTGCGCGTCGCCGTCCCCTACGGCACGCTCAGCGGCGCCCAGATGCGCGTCCTCGGCGACATCGCCGACAAGTACGATCGCGGCTATGGCCACTTCACCACCCGCCAGAACATCCAGTACAACTGGATCCAACTGAAAGACGCGCCCGACATCCTCGCCGATCTGGCGAAGGTCGAGATGCACGCCATCCAGACCAGCGGCAACTGCATCCGCAACATCAGCTCGGACCAGTACGCCGGCGCGACGGCGGACGAGATCATCGACCCGCGCCCCTACGCCGAACTGCTGCGCCAGTGGTCCAGCTTTCACCCGGAATTCCTGCACCTGCCGCGCAAGTTCAAGATCTGCGTGATCGCCGCCGAGACCGACCGCGCCGCGATGCGCCTGCACGACATCGGCATCCGCATCGTCCGCAACGACGCCGGCGAGATCGGCTGCGCCTTCTACGTCGGCGGCGGCATGGGCCGCACGCCCATGATCGCGCCCCTGATCAACGCGTTCGTCCCGCTGGACCACCTCATCACCTATTCCGAGGCTTGCCTGCGCGTCTACAACCGCCACGGCCGCCGCGACAACAAGTACAAGGCGCGGATCAAGATCCTCGTCCACGAACTGGGCGCAGAGGAATACACCCGCCAGGTCGAGGAAGAGTTCGCCCACCTGCAAACCCAGGGCCTCGAACCCCCCTTGGCCGAACTCGCCCGCATCGCCACCCACTTCGCCGACCCGGCATTCGAAACCGGCCTCCCGGACGAGATCGATCTCACCAACCCGCAATTCGCCAAGTGGGTCAAAACCAACACCGCCACCCACAAGGCCCCCGGCTACGCCATCGCCACCATCTCGCTGAAACCCATCGGCGGCATCCCCGGCGACGCCAGCGCCGACCAGATCCGCCTCATGGCAGACCTCAGCCGCGATTACAGCTTCGACGAAAGCCGCGTCACCCACGCCCAGAACATCGTCCTGCCCCACGTGCGCAAGCAGGACCTCTACGCCCTCTGGCAAAAGCTGGAGGCCGCCGGCCTCGCCACCGCCAACCTCGATGACATCACCGACATCATCGCCTGCCCCGGCCTCGATTACTGCTCGCTGGCCAACGCCCGCTCGATCCCGGTGGCGCAGAAGATCGCCGAACGCTTCGCCGCCAACGACCGCGCCACCCTCCTCGGCGAGCTGAAGCTGAAAATCAGCGGCTGCATCAACGCCTGCGGTCACCACCACGCCGGCCACATCGGCATCCTCGGCGTCGACCGCAAGGGCACCGAGAACTACCAGCTCCTGCTCGGCGGCAGCGAGGGCGCGGACACCTCGCTCGCCCAGATCACCGGCCCCGGCTTCGATGAGGACGGCATCGTCGAAGCCATCGACCGCGCCACCAACCTCTACCTCGCCGAACGCGCGCCCGACGAGCGCTTCCTCGACACCTACCGCCGCCTCGGCATGGCCCCGTTCAAGGCCGCGATCTACAGCAAGGAGCCCGCATAACATGGCCGCGCCCCAGTTCCGCTTCCGCGACGACGCCCCCGTTGCCGCGCCCGCCGTGCCGGTCGATGCCTTCAACGCGGAAACCAACGCCACCGCCGTCCGCCTCGAACCGGCGGACGACGCGCGCGCGCTGCTCCCCCACCTCGATCGCCTGCAACTGGTGGAGGTCAACTTCCCCGGCTTCATGGACGGCCGCGGCTACTCCTCGGCCCGCATCCTGCGCGAATCGGGCTACACCGGCGAACTCCGCGCCGTGGGTGACATCGGCGTGGACCAACTCAACCACCTCAAACGCGTCGGCTTCGATGCCATCGCCCCCGACACCCCGCTCAACCCCGAGGACGCGACCCGCGCCTTCGCCACCTGGCCGCAGGTCTACCAAAAGACCGTCGACGGCCGCACCCCGATATGGGCGCTACGCCATCCCCAATAATTGCTTGGCTGAAACCCACGCCCCCGGCTCCCACTTACGGGACATGAACATGATGGCCGACCCCAAGCTCCGCCGCGCCGACGCGCAACCGACGCGTGCGCCCGACCTGATCGACACCACCCCCCTCTTCACCGAGGCCGACGCGGCGCAGCTCAACCGCCGCTTCGAGCACGCGACGACGCAGGACCTTCTGCGCGCCGTCCTGCTCGATCGCGTCGCGGGCGACATCGCCGTCGTCTCCAGCTTCGGCGCCGAAAGCGCCATCCTCCTCGCGCTCGTGGCGGAGATCGCGCCGCAAACCCCGGTGCTGTTCCTCGACACCGGCAAGCACTTCCCCGAAACCCTCGCCTACCGCGACGCGCTCATCGCCCGCCTCGGCCTCACCAACGTCATCAACCTCACGCCGGATGCCGCCACCCTGGCCAAGCGCGACGACACCGGCCTGCGCTGGTCGTTCGACCCCGACGGTTGCTGCGAGATCCGCAAGGTCAAACCCCTCGCCGCCGCACTCAACGGCACGCAGACCGAAGGCCCCCTCGCCGGCCACCCCGGCTTCGACGCCACGCTGACCGGCCGCAAGAGCTTCCAGTCGACCACCCGCGCCGCCCTCCCGCGCTTCGAGCTCGACCGCACCGACACCGCCGGCCGGCTCAAGGTCAACCCGCTGATCGACTGGACCAGCGACCGCATCGCCGAGGCCTTCGCCACCCTCGACCTCCCCCGCCACCCGCTGGTGGCGCAGGGCTACCCCTCGATCGGCTGCATGCCCTGCACCAGCATCGTCGCCCCCGGCGAAGACCCCCGCGCCGGCCGCTGGCGCTCGTGGAACAAGACCGAATGCGGCATCCATGTCGATGGCGCCGCCAGCGTCATCCCCGGTCGCGGCGAACCCGACCTGCCGCCCGAGTATGATCCGGTTTTTTAAGGGGGAAAGGATAAGTCACGAGGGGCGTCTAACGTGCCGGTTTCTCAAGAGAAACCGGATGGCCCCTCGCGCTCCCCCAACCTTGTCGGCCTAGGCGCTGACCAACCCCCGAAAACAACGTCGCAGCGCCGCAGGCTGTAAAGCCGCTGCGCGGCGGCGCCACGCTCGACGCTTCAGCACCAAAAACCCGGCAACATCGCGCCCCACCGCCGGCCCACACAACGCCGCCAACGTTGAGGGAGCGCGAGGGAGCCGCAGGCCGGCGAAGCCACCTGTCCCTCGCATCCAACTCCTTCAATCCCTCAATTCGCACTCACCGTCGGCTTCGGCGTCACCGCCTCCACGCTGACCATGGCGGTCTGCGCCCGCGCCGGCCCGCCCAACACGGCGGCCAACTGAGCCGTCGCCCCGCACTCCGCCCCGCACAGTTCCTTCAGCCGCGCCAGATTCGCCTGCGCCTTGGCCAAAGCGCCTTTTTGCGCCATCGCCACGCCCTCGCCCGACAAAGCCGCCACGTCATCCGGATCGCGGGTCAGCAACACGCGGTAGTAATGGATAGCCTTGCCCTGCAACCCGTTCGCCTGCGCCGCCGCGGCCAGATCCATGACCAGCAGGTGGCTGCCCGGATCGATGGCCAGCGCCGCTTCAAAATCATCAGTCGCCGCCTCGGCCTGCCCGGCGGCCAAAGCCGCCCGCCCGGCGCTTTCCAGCACCCCCGCACGCGGCGACAGCACATCGGGCACCGCCGAATGACTAACACTGGCCGCCAGAGCAAACGCCAGAGACAGGGCAACGGCGGGCGGCGAAAAACGCATCAACAGGTCCTTCCAGCTAACCGCCGCCGGATTCAGCGCTGGCTGACGGGTCATCATGGCGGAAAAGCTAACATGTCCGCCGCGCCACCGCGATAAAAAATCCGTCACAATCGTCGCGCGCGGGCGAGAGCCGCAAGCCCGCCCCGCGCGCCTCGCCGACCCCCGGCAAAAACGCCTCGGCGGCCCAGCCAGAGCGCGCCAGAAACGCAGCGAACGCCCCCGCCCCCTCCTCGTCCAGCAGCGAGCAGGTGACGAACACCAGCCTTCCCCCCGGCCGCACCAGCTCGGCGCCCACATCCATCAACCGCGCCTGCAACCCGCAGACCCGCTCCAGCTCGCGCGGGCTCAACCGCCAGCGCGCCTCGGGATTGCGCCGCCACGTGCCCGTCCCACTGCACGGCGCATCGACCAGAACGGCATCGGCCACCCCGGCCAGATCGGCCAACCCCTCCCCCTCGCGCCCGCCATCCAGCAAGCGCGTCTCCACGACCACCCCCGCCCGCTCGGCGCGGGGCCCCAGCCGCGCCAACCGCGCCCGATCGGCATCGCACGCCACCAGCCGCCCGCGAAAACCGCCCCCCGCCGACATATCCGCCGCCAGCGCCAGCGTCTTGCCCCCCGCCCCCGCGCACAAATCCACCACCGTCTCCCCCGGCACCGCCGCCACAGCCTTCGCCGCCAGTTGAGACCCCGCGTCCTGCACCTCGATCAGCCCGGCGGCATAGGCGTCCCAGGCCTCCACCCCCGTCCCCGCCGCAAACCGCCGCGCGGCGGGCAGCACCTCGGGCCAAACCGCCAACCCCGCCTCGGGCAACACCAACACCTCCGGCAAAACCCGCGCCACATTCACGCGCACATCCAAAGCCGCGCGCCCGGCCAAAGCCGCCCCCTCCACCCCGCTCGCCGCCAACCGCCCGGCCAGCCACGCCGGCGCCAGCCCCCCCTCGGCCACCGCCTCGCCCGGCACCACCACCGCCGGCCCATGCCGCGATCCATCGAACAACCCCGCCACCGCCGCGTCATCCTGCGCCAGCCGCAACATCGCCGCCCGCCCGCTGACCGGCACCGGCCCGCAAGCCCGGATCGCCCGAAACACCAGATCGCGCACCGCCCGCCGGTCGCCACTGCCGGCAAAGCGCCGCGTGCGAAACCACTCCACGATCACACGATCCGCCGGCGCCCCCCCGCGCAGCGCCTCGGCGATCACGGCGTCCAAAATCTCGATGGCGGCTTGAACGCGGGCGGCTGGGGTCATGGCGCCCGCGATAATCGCCTTTGCCCCGCAAGGCCAGTCTCCCCACGGGAACCAATCCCGCGCCCGGCGATTTCCCCCATATCCCGGCGCAACCCGCGCCGCGCCATGCACACGGAGGTTCCCATGCTTCTCGGTCTCGCAGCGCTTCTGGTGGTGATCTGGCTCGTCAGCTTCGTCGCGCTCCACGTCAGCAGCGCGCTGATCCACCTGCTCCTGCTCGTCGCGCTCATTTCGGTGGTGATGCACTTCATCCGCGGTAACGGCGCCACCGCACCCTGACCTCGAACAAGTCCCCCCGCGACGGCGCCAGTGTGTGATCCCTCCACTGGCGCCGTTTTGCGTTGGGTCGCGGGAAGAACAAGGCAGTCACGAGGGGCGTATTATGTACCGATTTCTCGAGAGAAATCGGTCGGCCCCTCGCGCTCCCCCAAACTTGTCAGCCAAGGCGCTGACCAACCCCGTCGCGGAACGTCGCCGCGCCGCAGGCTTTAAAGCCGCTTCGCGGCATTGCGCATCATCGCCGGCCCACCCAACCTCGACAAGGTTGAGGGAGCGCGAGGGACGAGTCCCTCGCTCTTAACCCTTAACCCTTCACCCCCTCAATAATCATGGCTCACCCGCGCATTCACGCTGTTCCGCCCCACCGTCGAGATACTCCCCAACAGCGAGAGCCACCGCTTCAACCGCAGCTCCAGATTGCTGGCCGAGTACTGGTGCCCATCGGTCATCGCCTCCAGATAGATCCGGTGGCCAATATACTTCCCCACCGCCACCGCCGCCTGACGCGGAATCGTCGGATCGGCCGAGACGATCCGCAACCGGTCCAGCCCGATCAACGACCGCACCTTGTTGATCGGGTCCAGCCCCCCGCCGCCATGCAGCGAGGCCACCGCCGCCCCCAGTTGCACCGCCTCGGGCGCCGAGATCTTCTCCACCGATTCGCCGAACAGCAGCCACGAGATCACCTCCTCCTCGGGCAACGCCGGCGTCGAACTGAACGTAATCTGCGGCCGCAACGAAGTCCCCCGCACCGCCACGGTGGCCGAAAGCCCGGTCACGTTCGCCGTCGCGGCAATATCCAGCACCGGATCGGGCGGATCCTCGCCATCAAAGGTGATCCGCCCCCGCGTCAGGTCAAAGTGCTGCCCCGAAAACTCATAGCTCCCCTGCACCAGATCGGCCGCCCCGCTCAGCACCGGATCGTCGATGGTCCCGCGCAACTGCACCCGCGCGCCCCACTCGCTGTCCAGCCCAAGGCCCACCACCTTGATCCGCCCCGGCCCATTGGCATCGACCAGAAAGCGCCAGGGCATCTCGTGGCTCTCCTGCGGGGCAATGTCGGCGCGCCGATTGACCTCGCGCACCGCCACCGCCGGCAAGGCCGCCGCCGCCTCCGATTGCCCCAGTTGCCAGCGCGCGCTGTCGATGGTCACGCGCCCCGCGATCGTCCCCGCCGATCCGTCGGAGACAATCCGCAAAGGCCCCGTCACCGCCATCGCCATATCCGATCGCGCCAGCACCGTCGCCTTGGTCGCCGCCAGCTTGAGATCGATCCTGGGCCCATGCCCATCGGTAATCCCGGCAAAATCGAACGTCCCGCTGCCCACGACAACCCCGCCCCCGGCCGTCACCCCGGACACGCTCGCCAACGTCAGTTGCGATCCCGCAAACGCCCCCCGCGCCGCCAAGCCGGAGACATCGGTCCCCGTCTCCGCGCTCTGCAAGCGCAAGCCCGATCCCGCCAAAGACCCGCGCATATGCGGGTCCTCCACCGTGCCATCGACATCCGCGGCAATATCGATCGGCCCGGACAAATCGAAGGCATCGAACGCCAGCAACCGCCACAAGACATCAGCCGGCCCGGCATAGCGCAACCCCGCCGCCAACCTGCCCGCGCTGACCCGCGCCGCCAGATCGCCATCGGGCGCCATGCCCGTGACCAAAGCCTGCACCCGGCCCAACACCTTGCCCTGATCCTGCGCCGCCGCGCGCATCTCCAGCCGACTGGCATCGAGCCGGCCCACCACCGCCAGATCGATCGGCTTCGACGTCACCATCAAACCCGATCGCGTCAGCCCGCGCAGCATCAACTGCACCTCGCCCACCGGTGCCGCCTCGCGCATGTGGTCATAGCGGACCACGCCGCTCATCGTCCCGCCGAGCCCGAGATCGGGCAACACCACATCCCCCAACGCCAACGGCATGTCGAGCAGATGCACCTCCACCGCCCCGCTGCCATTGCTGAACGTCCCGCCCAGCACCGCGCGCCCCTTGCCGATGTCGATCTCGCTGGGGCTCAGTTGCCACCCCGTCCCCCCCGGCGTGCTCACCTGGGTCAGCACCGCCCGGTGCCGCGTCGCAATCGGCTGCCCGGCAAAGGTCCCCTTCGCGCTCACCCCCAGCCGATCTGGCGCAATATCGGCGCGCAGATCGATCGCAAACCGGCTCCCCCGCCGCCCCGCCAGCGATGCGGTCAACGTCCCCGTGCCATCCACCAGCCGCAGTTGCGCCGCCGTCTGGCCGATGAACATCCGCCCCTTGCCCACGCCCTGCGCCGCCATGCTGGCGGTGATCGAGGTATGATGCTTCAACAGCAAGCCATGCGCCTCGATGCGCCCATTGGCGATGGCCAGCGGCGTCGGCCCGGCAAACCGCGTATCATGCGCCGCCAGGCTCAGATCCACCGCCTCGCCCAAACTCTGCGGGCTGAGCTTGACGGTCCCCGAAACCCCGCCCCCGGCCACGGTCAGCGTGCCATCCGCCCCCGCATCGCCCAACACCAGGGCCCCCGAAACCGCCGTCTCGCTGAGCCCCAGATGGTGGACCTCCAGCCGCGCCGCCGCCCCGGCGGGCAAGGCCAACAACGCCTCGCCGCTGAACGGCCCCAACGTCGATTGCCCCTTGGCGCTCAACGCATAGTCGCCGCCGACCGGATCGATCCCCACCGTCACATCGCGGATCCCCGCCGCCGGCAACGGATCGGCCAGCGCCAGCGTCGCATGCGTGCCATCCCCCGCCACGCGCACGGTGGCATCGAACGCCCCATACGTCGCCTGATGCCCCGCCCCGGCATAGCTGACCACGCCATCCCCCCCGCGCACGCCCGCCAGCGCCAGCGACAACCCCGGCGCGGACGCGGAAATCCGCGGCAACCACAAGGGCAGATGATGCCCCACGCGCAAATCCACCCCCAGCGCCACCGCCCCCCCGGCCAGCGCCGCCAGCGTGTGATTGTCCAACCGCTCCACCGCGCCGGCCAGCCGCGCCTGCGCCTGCCACAAGCCGCCGCGCCCCCATGCGATCGACACCGGCCCCGCGCCGCCAACCGCGCCCAGCCCGTCCACCTCCCAGCCCGAAACCCGCCCGCGCCCGGTCACCGTATAGGCCCCGCGCGGCATATCCCCGCTCAGCGCCAGCGCCAATCCGATCCCCGGCGCGCTCAACACCACATCGGGCGCGGTCAACCGCCCGCCGGCAATCGCCAGAGTCGCCGTCCCCCGCACCCGCACCAGCCGCCGGTCGAGATCGCCTGTCCCCGTCACCACCCGCGCCGCCGTCAACCGCACCGGCACCGCCCAGCGCCCGGCCAGCTTCCGTGCAGTCAACTCCCCGCCCAGCCCGGCCAGCCAGGTATGCCCCAGATCCATCCCCCGCGTCGAAAACCGCGCGGTCACCACCGGCGCGCCAAACGCCCCGTCCAAACCGACCCGCGCCATCACCCCATCGACATGATCGCCATCGCCCAGCGACAAGGCCCCCGGCGCCGCCACCGTCCCGCTCACCACGCGAAACGCCCCCGCGCCCAGATCCAGCCCCCCGGCCCACCCGGTCGCCAGTGTCGCGCTATGCGTGCGCAACCGCCCGCTCAGCACCCGGTCGGCCAACACCCCGCGCGCATCCACCGCCACCACCGGGCCCAGATCCGTGGCCAAAGTCGCCCGCCGCACAAACGGCGCCGTCGCCAGGCTGCCCACCACCGCATAGGCATCCCCGCGCACCCCCAGCCCCAGCGCCGCCAGCCGCCGCTCGCCTTCGAACGCGGTCAAAGTCCCGCGCCACCCGGCCCAGCCCCCCGCGCCGCCGATATGCGCCCGCCGCCCCGCCGCCGCGCCGGTCAAGGCCGCCAGCAACCCGCCCTTCGGCGCCACATAGTCCGCCGCCAGATCGAACTTGCCCCGGGGCTCGTCGGCATCGAGCACCCCGTCCAGCCGATCCCCTCCGCCCAGCCGGCTGTCCAGCCGGACAAACGCCCGCCGCTTATGGATCTCCACCGCCAGCGTCAGGTCGATCCGCCGCTCCCCCGCCACGCGCACCGGCGCCACCGCCCCCGCCCGCCCAGATCCCGGCCGCCCCGATCCCGCCCGACCACGCCAGCCACGCCGCACCGCCACCGCGCCCGCCACCGCCCCCGGATCGCCATCCGCCCGCGCCGCCGCATCATCGAACACCCCGCGCGCCACCAGCAGGCGCTGCACCGCCAGCCGCCGCACCGTCACGCCAAACCCGGGCAACACCGGTCCCGTCGTCTCGGTCGGCCGCAACACCGGCTGGCGCAGCAACACCCCGCGCCGCGCCACCACGTCCTCAATCAGCAAGCGGTGATCCAGCCAGGCCAGCGGCTGCCAGTCGAACGTCACCTCGGGCAGGCGCAAGAACACCCCATCGGCATCGCGCACCGCCACGTCGTCCAACTGCCCCCGGCCAAAGATCGATCCATCGATCCGCCCGACCGTCACGCTCAGCCCATTGTCCGCCACCTGCCCCGCCAGCCAGTCGGCCAGCACCCGATGCCCGATCGGGCTATCCAGCGCCGCCACCGCGCAAGCCAGCGCCAGCACCGCCAACACCGGCAGCACCAGCAGATACTTGCGCACCCCGCGCCACACCCGCCCCCGCCAGACCGACGCCGCCTCACCCATCAAAATGGCCCCCCATCAGAAGGCCTGCCCAATCGAGACATAAACCCCCACCCGGCTATCCCCCGGATGCGGATCGAGCGGCGTTCCCACATCCAGCCGGATCGGCCCGAACGAACTGGCATAGCGCAGCCCCAGCCCCGCCCCCTCGCGCCAGGCGTTGAACTTGGGCATCGGCTGCACCTCCGCCCCGCCGGCATCGAGGAACGGCGCCAGACTCAACGCCCCGCCGAACAGCCCGGTATGAAACCGCACCTCGCCCGACAGCTCATAGACCGACCGCGCCCCCTCGGGCTCCCCCAAGGCATTGCGCGGCCCGACCAACTCATAACCAAACCCGCGCAAGGACCCGCCGCCCCCCGCATAAAACCGCCGCGAAGGCGCAATATCCGCCAGCTCCGCCCCCGCGATCGATCCCAACCGCTCGCGCAGCGCGATCACCACCCCGCGCGCCACCGGCTGATACCAACTGCCATTGCCCTCCACCCGCACATAGGCCGAGGTCTTCCCCCGCGCCCACGACACCTCGGGCGAGACCCGCAGCGAGAACCGCACCCCGGCGGTGGGATCGAGGAAATCGTTGCTGTCATCCCACCCCGCGCGCAACGGCGCCGCCACGGTCAGATAATTGGTCCGCCCGGTGGTGATCCCGCTCGGCACCCCCTCGCGCTCGGCCGAGGCGACCACCTCAGTCCCCAAGCTCCACGTCCACGGCTTCTGGAACAGCAAGGTCGTCAACCGCTCGAAATTGCCAGAGAGCGTCAGTGTCCGCGCGGCATAGGCGGTCAGATGCGCATTGTCGGCATAGAGATCGACCGTCAGCACCCGGTCCCGCCCGGCAAAGTTGTTCCGCCGGAACGAAATCCCCGCCAACTGCTCGTCGGTCCCCAACACCGTGCGCAGCTTCAACGATCCCTCGGGCGGGAACAGGTTGCGGTCCTCCCAACTGGTCTCCACGCGCACGCCCTCGGCGGTGTCATACCCCACCGCCGCCGAGACGGTATGCAACGGCCCCGGCACCATGTTGACGTCCAGCGCCACTTCGCCCGGCGTCCCCACCGGCGCCACCGCGCCCGCCGCCACCGGCCCGGCGCTGGCCGCCTTGCGCCGCCGCGCGCGCTTCACCGCCGGCGCCACCGCGCAGGCCCCCGCGTCAAACGCCCCCGGCGCCGCCACAGCCCCCGGCGCCGGCGCCAAGGCCGCCCCCGCCGCGATCTGCTCCGCCGTCGCGGGCGCGGGCGCCACGGCGGGCACCACCACGCGCGGCGTGATCGTCACGCTGGAAATAATCCCGGTGGCCAAAATCGCCCGCCGCAAATCCTCGACATTGCATGTGCGCCACAGCTCCCCGCTGCGAAACCGCGCAATCCGCCGCAAGTGATCGCTGGAGAGAAACTTGGGCCGCCCACTGACGATCGCGCCAAAGCGATATTGCCCCCCCGGCACCACCGGCTGGGTGAGGTCGCCTTCCTGCCGCGCATGATCCACCAGCAACCCCGGCGCGCCCACCTTGGCGAAAGGAAAGCCATATTCGCCCAGCGCCGTCGCCAAACCGGCCCCCTGCGCCACCACCACATCGGCATAGAGCGGATCGCCCCCCCGCACCGCATAGCCCGCGCGCAACCCCGCCGCATCGGCCCCCGCCGCATCGATCCCCGGCAAAGCCACCGCGCCAAACCGATAGCGATCCCCCGGCACGATATCAAAGCGCACCCGCGCATCCCCGGCCCGCGCCAGATCCCCCGCCCCGGCGCCGATAGATTGCGCCGCCCCGGCACGGGCTGTTTGCGCCGCCCCGGCGCTGACCGATTGCGCCGCCCCGGCACGGGCTGTTTGCGCCGTCCCGGCGCTGGCCGATTGCGCCGCCACGGCGCTGACCGATTGCGTCACCTCGGCATCGTAATAGCCATAGACCTGCATCAGCTTGTCGAGCGTCGCGCGATCGCTCGTCGCCCGCACGCCCAACTGGCCCAAATTCTCCAGCGACTTGCCGGGCAGGTTCTCGATCGCCGACAACTGCCGGAACCGCGCCTCCAGAGCCCCGCGCTCGGGGATGCCGGTGGCCGATCCCGTCCACCCGATCACCACGCGCCCCGCCGCCAGCCGGTCCTGATGATCGCTGGCGCTGTGATGCGGCAACACCGGCACAGCCAACAAGGCGGGGATCTCATCCTCGCGCCCCACGGCCAGCGCCGCATCCGCCGCATCGCCATCTGCGGCCACCTCGGGCAGAGCCGGCAGGTCCAGATGCGCATCGGGCCAGGGCAAGGTAAACCCCGCCACATCGGGCAAAGGCGATCCCGGATTAAGCGGAGCGACCGAATCCAAAACGTGCGGAGCGACTGAATCCAAAACGTGCGGAGCGACCGAATCCAAAACCTGCGGAGCGACTGCACCCAATCCCTGCGACGCGCCCGCCGCATCCGCCCCCGGCGCACCCGCATCCGGCGCCACCCCGGTGCTCTTGGCCCACCCGGCCGGATCGGCCACCGCCGCATCGGGGATCAACGCCTGCACCGCCGCCGATGAGACCTGCGGCGTCACGCGCGGCGCGGCCACCGCGTCACCCGCCGCCTGCGCCCAGACCGGCCCGGCCCACCCGGCCCCCGCCAACAGCGCCAGCCACAACAGCCCCCGCCGTCGCGGCCCCCGCATCCCGGCTGCCGGCGCCTTAGCCGGCGGCATCTCCGCCCAGCACGGCAAAGCCATCCTTGCCGGCGCCGGCGCCCTGGGCGCCATCGCCGCGATGCCGCTCGGCCACGGCGCGCACCAGCCGGTCCTGCTCCGCGTCGGACAAGCGCACCCAGCCATCGCGCCCCAACCGCTCCAGCGGGCGGTAACGCACTTTGTACTGCATGCGGTCCGATCCCTCGACCCAATAGCCCAGGTAGACGAACGGCAATCCCTCGGCGGCGGCGCGGCGGATGTGATCGAGGATGATGAAGTTGCCAAGCCCGGTCCGTGTCTCGTGTGCGGGATCGTAGAAGCTGTAGATCATCGACAGCCCGTCACCCTGACGATCGGTCAGGCAAGCCCCTACCAGCCGCCCCTGCACCCCGTCCACCGCCGGTTCGCGATATTCGATGATATGGCTGGTGACGGGCGTGTGCTCCACCATATCGGCAAAGTCCACCTCGTCCATGCTGGTCATGCCGCCGCCGGGGTGGCGTGCGGCAAGATAGCGCTGGAGCAGGCCGAACTGTTCGACGGTCGACCACGGCTGGCACACCGAGACCTCCAGATCGCCATTGCGCTTCAACTCGCGCTTCTGCGTGCCCGAAGGGGCGAACACGTCCGCCGCCACCCGCACCGAGACGCAGGCCGCACAATCGATGCACGAGGGGCGATAAGCCACCGTCTGGCTGCGCCGAAACCCGATCCGCCCCAAGGCGTCGTTCAGCGCATCGGCATGGGGCCCCTTCAGTTCGGTGAACACCTTGCGTTCCTGCCGCCCCGGCAGATAGGGGCAAGGCGCCGGGCTGGTCACGAAGAACCTGGGAAAACGAACGGGAACCGTCACGGGCGCACTCGATCCTTTGCAAGCGGTCCACCTGTCCTAACGACAAATCCCGACAATCGGTTGTCGCAGCACTCGGGGCATCTCCCGCACACAGGGCATGTTCCCCGCGTTACGCACGAATATGCCGACAGAGGCCCTGCGTTAAAAGGGGTTTAACCAACATTCCGCGCCCACCGGTCGCTTTTTGAGACGAGATCCGCGCCAATCCCCCGCTCAGTTGATCTCGACATGCCCCACTTCGTACCCCTTGGCCTTCAACGATGCGATCAGCCCGTCGATCTGCGCCTTGTCGCGCGCCTCGCACTCGATGTCGGCGGTCAGCCCCTTGGCCGGCAGATGGGTGAAGATGCGCTGGTGATGCACCTCCAGAATGTTGACGTTATGCCGGTTGAATTCCTCGACGACATGGAACAGCGCCCCCGGCCGATCCTGCAACACCAGCCGCAGCCGCGCCAGCCGCCCGCTGCGCGCCAGATCGCGCAACAACACATTGGCCAGCAACCGCGTATCGATGTTCCCACCCGACAGCACGATGCCCACCTTGCGCCCGGCAAACATCTCCGGATTGTCCAGCACGGCAGCGAGCCCCGCCGCCCCCGCGCCCTCGACCACGGTCTTCTCGATCTGCACCAGCAACGCCAGCGCCCGCTCCATCGCGTTCTCGCTGACCAGCACGAACTCGTCGAGCAACCCCGCCAGCACCCGCGAGGTAAACGCCCCCGGCTCGCGCACGGCAATACCCTCGGCCAGCGTATCGCCGCCGATCGGCAGTTCGGTGTGCTTCAACCGGTTGAACATGGAGGGAAACAACGCCGCCTCCACCCCCACCAGCCGGATATCGGGCCGCATCGCCCGGGCGATCGTCCCCATCCCGCTGGCCAACCCGCCACCACCGACGGGGATCACCAAAGTATCGATGTCCGGCTGGTCCTCCAGCATCTCCAGCGCCACCGTCCCCTGCCCGGCGGCGACATGCGGATCGTCGAAGGGATGCACGAACGTCATCCCCACCTGCGCCTCCATCGATCGCGCAAAGGCATAGGCCTCGTCGAAGGTCTCGCCCTCCAGCACCACCGTGCCGCCCACGCTCTCGGTCTGCATCACCTTCACGGTGGGCGTGGTCTTGGGCATGACGATCGTGACCGGCACCCCCAGCCGGCTGCCGTGATAGGACAACCCCTGCGCATGATTCCCCGCGCTGGCCGCGATCACGCCCTTGGCCCGCTGCGCCTCGGTCAGTTGCAATAGGGCATTCAACGCCCCGCGCTCCTTGTAGGCGGCGGTAAACTGCAAATTCTCGAACTTCAGCCAGATGTCGCAGCCAGCAATCGCCGACAGCGTCCGGCTGTAATCGAGTGCCGTCCGCACCACCGCCCCCTCAATACGCGCGGCGGCCGCCCGCACATCGTCGGCAGAAAGCAGCGAAGCGGCCGTGGCGGCCGGAGAGGACATTTCGTTCATAACCCGCGCGCCGTAGAGGAAACCGGCGGCGTTGTTAAGTGAAACGGGGGGCAATCAGGAAAAGGGAAATGCGAGGGGCAAACCCCTCGCGCTCCCCATTCCTGTCCACGTCGCGCGCGCCCTCGCCCAAGCGCCCGGCGGCGAAGCCGCCAATCATAGCCTCCGGCGGTGCCAAGTTGCGCAACTCGGCCGGCACGCACTGCCCACGACAGGTTGAGGGAGCGCGAGGGAGCCGCAGGCCGGCGAAGCCACCTGTCCCTCGCATCTATCTCTTCCCCCTTCCCTCCCACCTCGCACCTTTGCTTTCCCCGCCACCACGCTATGGTGCCCTGCATGAGCGACCTCGCCCCCGCCCCGGAAACCGCCCATCCCCGCCACATCGCAGTGATCGGCCTTGGCGTCATGGGCGGCCCGATCGCGCGCCACCTCGCGCGCGCCGGCCACCACCTGTCGCTCTACAACCGCAGCCCCGCCCGCGTCGCCCGCTGGCAGGCGGCGCACCCCGACCTCACCCCCCGCATCGCCCTCAACCCGGCCGACGCGGCGGAGGACGCCGATGTCGTCATCACCTGCGTCGGCAACGACGACGATCTGGCGGACGTCGTCCTCGGCCCGCAAGGCGCCTTCACCACGCTGAAACCCACCGGCCTGTTCATCGACCACACCACCGTCTCGGCCCGCATCGCCCGCCAGATCGCGGTCGAGGGCCGCGACAAACACATCCTCTGCGTCGACGCCCCCATGACCGGCGCGCAGACCGGCGCCGAGACCGGCACGCTCACCCTGATGTGCGGCGGCCGCCCCGATGCGCTGGCGGCGGCGCGGCCGGTGATGTCGGCCTACGCCCGCCGCATCGTCCACATCGGCAAGGCCGGCACCGGCCAGGCCACCAAGATGATCAACCAGATCTGCCTCGCCAGCGTCATCGGCGGCCTGGCGGAGGCGCTCCGCCTCGCCCAGGCCGAACACCTCGACATGGACAAAGTGTTCGAGGCGATCTCCGGCGGCGCCGCGCAAAGCTGGCAGATGGACCACCACTGGGCCACCATGTCACGCGACGAGTTCGATTTCGGCTTCGCCGTCGACTGGATGCGCAAAGACTTGGGGCTAGCGCTCGAAGAAGGCCGCGGCCTCGGCGTCTCGCTCCCCGTCACCGCCCTGCTCGATCAGTTCTACGCCGACGTCCAGGCCCTCGGCGCCGGCCGCCAGGACACCAGCGCCCTCGTCCGCCGCCTCCCCCGCAAGGGCCGCCGCTGAGGGATCTCAAGAAAAGAAACAATCACGAGGGGAGTCGGATGTGCCGATTTCTCAAGAGAAATCGGTTGGCCCCTCGCGCTCCCCATTCCTGTCCGCCCCGCGCCACGCCCGCCACCAAGCGCCCGCCGCGCAGCGGCCATCAAATCCAGTGGCTTCGCCACGGGCGCCACGCCGCCACCCCACACGCCAAAAAAGGAATGGGGGTCCGGGGGTCGTGACCCCCGGCCGCCGGAGGCCCCCTAAAACCTCTTCCCTTCCCCCCAAATCCCCCCCACGGACGCATCCGATGACTCGCCCCCGCCGCCCCTTCCTCGCCCTCCTCCTCCTCGCCAGCACCGCCGCCAACGCGCACAAAGCCCCGCCCCCCCCACCACCACCGCCGGTCATCACCCACCCCGGCACGCTGATCGATCACGTCAACGGCCTCACGCTGGACGACGCCAACCACCTCCAGCACTTCACCGCGCTCACGCTCGACGCCGATGGCCACGTCACCGCGCTCCTGCAACCGCAGGACGCGCGCCCGCGCATGACCTTCGCGCTCGATGCCCACGGCGCCACGCTCGTCCCCGGCCTCGTCGCGGGGCAGGCGCGCCTCGTCGCCACCGGCCTCGCGATGATCAGCGGCGGCACGCCCCTGTCCGCGCTCCCCGCACCGCGCCCCGAAGACCGAGACCTCGCCTTCGCCACGCTGGAAAAGGCGCTGCTCGCGCGCGGCATCACCACCGCCACCGATGTCGGCACCACGATCGAGGACTGGCAGGTCTACCGCCGCGCCGGCGACACCGGCCGCCTGCTGCTCCACGTCGTCGCCTATGCCGATGGCCTCGCGCAGATGATCGTGATCGGCGGCCCCAACCCCGGCCCCTGGCTCTACGAGGATCGCCTGAAGCTCGCCGGCGTCTGGCTCCCCATCGCCACCGCGCCGGACCGCCACCCGGGCTGGAGCGCCGTCGCCCTCGGCCAGCCCGCCACCGGCCCCAACGCCGAGATTCAGCTCAAGAACGAACTGAGCCGCGCCGCGATGGATCACTTCCAACCGCTGGTCGGCGCCCCCGATGCCGCCGCGATCCACCTCGCGCTCGATGCCATCGCCGACCTCACCGAAACCTACGGCACCCAGCGCGGCTGGCGCATCGCCACCCCCCCCCCCCCCCCCCCGGCCGACGCCCAACGCCTCGCCCCCCTCGGCGCCACGCTCACCCCGCCCGACGCGCTCTCCGCCGCCCCCGACTCGCTCGCCCCATCGCTCGCCGACCCCGCGCCCGCGCCCTACCCAGCCGCGCTCACGGCGGACATGCTGGCCGCCCGCACCGCCCAACCAGCCCAGTCCGCCCGCGTCGAGGCGCACCTCGGCCGCCTCACCCCCGGCCACGACGCCGATTTCCTGCTGCTCGATGCCGACCCCACCGGCGCCACCGCGCCACACCTGCTGGAAACATGGGTCAGCGGCCGCTTCACCTGGTCGGCGAGCGGGAAGACGGCGATGGGCGCCCTCGCGCCGGATCAAAAGTAAAAAGGCGAAGGCCGGGGGTCACAACCCCCGGACCCCCATTCCTGTCCACCGCGCGCCCAGCCCGCAGCCAGGCGCCACGCGGCGAAGCCGCCATCACAGCCTGCGGCGCGGCAACCGCGCGCCAGATCGCCGGCCACATCCAACATCGACAACGTTGAGGGAGCGCGAGGGACGAGTCCCTCGCTTCTATGCCTGTTCTTCCGCCGCCTGAACCGCCCGCCGATCGCCAAACCACATCACGATCAGCGACCCTTCGAACAGCACCCACATCGGCACCGCCAGCATCAGTTGCGAAGCCACATCCGGCGGCGTCAACAGCGCCGCCGCCGCCACGATCCCCACCACGACATAGCGCCGCGCCCCCGCCATCTGCGCCCGCGAGACCAGCCCGGCCCGGTTCAGCAACATCATCAACACAGGCAGCAAAAAGCAGATGCCAAAGGCAAAGATGAACTGCATCACCAGCCCCAGGTAATCCTCGGCGGACGGCAAGGCCTCCAGCTTCAGCCCCCCGGTATTCCCGGCAAACCCCAGCAAAAACCGGAACGCATTGGGCATCACCAGATAGTACGCAAACGCCGCGCCACCCAGAAACAGCACCGGCGTCGCGATCAGAAACGGCAGAAACGCCCGCTTCTCCCGCGCATAGAGCCCGGGCGCCACAAAGGCCCACAACTGGTTCGCCACCACCGGAAAGCTCAGGATGAACCCGGCGAAGACCGCCACCTTGATCTCCACGAAGAACGCTTCGTAGAGCTTGGTATAGATCAGCCGCCCCTGCCCATGGGGAAAGGCATTGGCCAAGGGCCGCACCAGAAACCCCAGGATCTGCGCGGCAAAGGCGTAACACCCGAGCGATGTCGCCGCCAACACCAACAGGCACCGCAGCAACCGCGTGCGCAGCTCCAGCAGGTGCTCCATCAGAGGCGCCTCGCTGTCGTCGATATCGTGGATCTTGAACGCCATCAGGGCAACGGAGTCTGAGCAGGCGGCTGCCGAGGCGTCGTCAAAGGCAACTCCGGCTCGCCGGTCTCCAGCGCCCCCGGCACCGGCGCCTCGGGCGTGGGCCACTGCGGCACCATGCCCTCGCTGACCGGCCCCTTGGCGCCATTCATCTCCGCGTGATCGGCCAGCGCCAGCGGCGGCGCATAGGCCTCCCCCGCCATCAATTCACCCGAGGGCGTGGCGGCGGCCGAGGGATGCGCCTGCATGATCGCGGCATTGCGCTCACGCCATTCCTTTTCCATCTCGGCCAGTTCGGCCTCGCGGATCAGGTTTTCCACCCCCGCGCGGAAGTGGTTGGACACGCGGCGCATTTGCGCAAACCACTTGCCGGCGGTGCGCAGCGCGCGCGGCATGTCCTTGGGGCCGATAAAGATAATCGCGGCCCCAGCGATCACCAGAAATTCCGAAGGCGCAATATCGAACAGCATGTCGTTCCCATCACCGGCCTGGCCCATCACCGGCCTGGCCCATCACCGGCCCGCCCCATCACCGACCGCAACCGCCAACGCCCAAGGCGCGGCGGCGCGCGGCCGGAAGGCCGGCGGTCAAGCCTGGCCCTGGCCGTTGATCGCGTCGTGCGGCACCACGCCCGGCTGGGCCGGCTGCACCGGCTGAGCGGGGTTCACAGTGATCTGGGCGGGCGGCGGGGCCGAGGGACGACTGGCGGCATCGTCGCCCATGCCTTCCTTGAAGCTTTTGATTCCCTTGCCGAAATCCCCCATCATCTCGGAGATGCGACCCTTGCCGAACAGCACCAGCACCACCAGCGCGAGCACGACCAGATGCGGAAGCGACAGACCAAACATAACTCTTCTCCAACCCCCGTGGGGGCACAGCGGCAATGCGACAGCGGCTCATCTAGGAAGCGCGAGCCCGGTTATCTAGGGGCAATCGCGCGGCATGGCCAGCCCCGCCGGTCAGTCGTGCGACCACGGCGCTGGTCTACCACCCTCATCCTGAACCTCGCCCGACCGCACCCCCAGGGCTTCTTCCAGAGCCACGTCGACAGGTTCCAATAACCCCGCAGCCCGCAAGTCCTCGATCCCCGGCAGATCGCGCCGCGACGACAGCCCGAAATGCGCCAGAAACCCCGGCGTCGTGGCATACAACACCGGCCGCCCCGGCACCTCGCGCCGCCCGGCGATCCGCACCCAGTCGGCCTCGATCAACACGTCCAGCGTGCCCTTGGCGGTCTGCACGCCCCGGATCGCCTCGATCTCCGCCCGGCTGACCGGCTCGTGATAGGCGATCACCGCCAGAGTCTCGGTCGCCGCCCGCGTCAACTTGCGCGGCTCCTCATGCACCGGCCGCAACAGCACCGCCAGATCGGCGGCGGTCTGCAAATGCCACCGCCCCCCGCGCTCGACCAGTTCGATCCCCCGCCCGGCCCAACTCTCCCCCAGCCGCGCCAGCCCGTCCCGCACTGCGCCCGCATCCGCCGCCATCCCGGCGACCTCCAGATGCCGCACCAACTGCTCCACCGTCACCGGCTGAGTCGCGGCAAACAGCATCGCCTCCAAAGCGCGCTCCAGAGCCAAACTCACGCCAAAACCCCCCGCAACCGCAAAGGCGCAAACGCCCCGTCCTGCACCAATTCCGCCTTCCCCTGCCGCGCCAGCTCCAAAGCCGCCACAAACCCCGAGGCCAAGGCCGATCGCCGCAACCCCGCCTCCATCCCGGCCAACAAAGCGTCCAATTCAAACCACCCGCCGCCAGCCGCCAACCGTGCCGCCACCATCGCCAAAGCCGATTCCAGCGTCACCACCGCCCGCGCCCGCACCATATGCACCACCGGCACGCTCCGCGCCTTCACCGCGCCATACCCCGCCAACAACCCATACAAATCGCACTGCCACCGCGCCGCCTTGCCCACGCGCAACCCCTCGGGGGCCCCCCGCGCAAACACATCGCGACCCAAACGATCGCGCGCCATCAACCGCGCCCCCGCCTCGCGCATCGCCGCCAACCGCGCCAACCGCAGTTGCAAGCGCATGGCCACTTCCTCGGGCGGCGGCTCCTCCTGCTCGTCACGCGGCAACAACAACGCCGACTTCAAATAGGCCAGCCAAGCCGCCGTCACCAGATAATCCGCCGCCAGCTCCAGCCGCAAAGCCTCCGCCCGCATCACGTACGAGACATACTGCTCCACCAGATCCAAAACCGAGATCCGC
>Ga0302157_10002473_pt1 | contig 21535 bp, 17 predicted proteins | sample I_Bog_N3_3_FD_193502 | JGI IMG/M metagenome (GOLD analysis project Ga0302157, IMG submission 193502) | Peat permafrost microbial communities from Stordalen Mire near Abisko, Sweden - I_Bog_N3_3 | ecosystem: Environmental > Terrestrial > Soil > Wetlands > Peat | place: Sweden: Abisko, Stordalen... | reverse complement strand
ATCGTCACCAAGAACGCCATCATGCTGGTGGAATTCGCGGTCGAATCGATCCGCGAAGGCAAGCCGCGCGACGTGGCGATCATCGACGCCGGCATGAAGCGCGCCCGCCCCATCGTCATGACCACGATCGCGATGGCCGCCGGCATGATGCCGTCCGCACTGGCGTTCGGCGCCGGCGGCGAATTCCGTTCGCCGATGGCGCTCGCGGTGATCGGCGGTCTCGTTTTCTCCACCATCCTGTCGCTGGTGTTCGTGCCGGCGATGTTCATGATGATGGACGACCTCGGCGCGCTGATCTGGCGCTTCGGCAGCAAACTGATCGTCTCGACCGCCGAGATCGAAGCCGACAAGACGGACCACGCCGGGCACGACAAGCCCCCGGCGCCGCCCGCCATCGTGCACTCGCCGGCCGCGGAGTAGCGTGTAGCCCGGATGAGCGAAAGCGATATCCGGGAACGATCGCGGCGCCGGCCCCGGATTTCGCTGCGCTCATCCGGGCTACAAGGTTTGGCACGGGCGCGCATCATGCGTGCCCCCCTATTCGTTCTTCGCCACCGCGGCGAGCTTGCCCATGTTTTGTAGCAGGATCCGGCCGCGCTGGAGGTCCAAAATGCCGTCCTTGCGCCAGAGCTGCAGCTGGCGGTTGACGCTTTCGCGCGCGGCGCCGACGAAAACGCCGAGCTGTTCCTGCGAGATGTGCACCTCGGAGCCGAAATCGGACGCCAGCGCGCACAGCCGCCGCGCCAGCCGCACCGGCAGCGGCTGCAGCATGGATTCTTCCGTCCGTTCGCCCTGCAAGCGGAGGCGCCGGCAGAGCTGCATGATGATCTTGAGTGCGATTTTGGGCTCGCGCTCGAGCAAGCCGAGAAAATCCTCGCGGCCCAACTCGAACAATTCGGTCGGCTCAGCCGCGGTGGCATCCGCGGTGCGGCCAAAGCCGTCGAGCACGGCGACCTCGCCGATCAGCTCGTTCGGGCCCACGAAATGCAGGGTCAGCCGGCTGCCGTCCGACGCCCCGGTCTCGATCCTCAACTGCCCGCGGCGAACCCCGAACAGGGCGTCGCCGGCATCGCCCTTGCGGAACAGCAACTCGCCGGCGGCGAGGTGCCGGAGGTGGCAAAGGCCGGAAAGCCGCGCCAGTTCGTCGGCGCCGAGATCCGCGAACATCGGATTCATCTTCAGGATGACCGCAAATTCGGCCGCTTTACTCATTGCAATGCCTTCCCACGGCAATCCGCCAGCTTCGAACTGTGTCATAAGTCACATAGCTTTGCAGCTCCCCCTTTGAGCGGTTTGCCCTTTCCGGGATAAGCTCGCCAAAAGTCTGCCCGGTCTGGAACATCGCATGAGAGTTTTGAAAATCACCGGCAGCGCGATCGCCGCCGTCATCGCCGTGCTGGCGCTGCTGGCGATCGTCGGAATCCCCTCGGGATTGCTGACCTCGGCGATAGTTGCGCGGGTGGAGCGCGACACCGGCTATCGCCTCAATATCACCGGCGCGACCAGGATCGGGGTGTGGCCGACGCTGAACGTGACCCTGAACGACGTCACCTTGCAGGACCCCGGCGACCGCGACGGTTCCAGGCGCATCACCATCGCCAGCCTGCAGGCCGACATCACGCTCGCCAGCGTGTGGTCGGGCCATCCTGCAGTGACCGACCTCGTGATGACAGGCCCGGTGCTGCATGTGCCGCTGCTGCGCGAACGCGCTGGCCCGCTTGCGCCGGTGACCCGCCAGCCTGCGCCCGCAGGCAACGAGGCGAATGCGACCATCCCCACCATCGATCGCATCACGTTGCGCAACGGCGCGGTCGAATTTTCCAACGTGCGCGACCGCTTCACTTACCGCATCGACGGCATCAACGCCGGGATGAAAATCGATGCCGACCGCAAGGTGAGCATCACCGGCGCTGGCAAAGCCGGCGAGCATCCGCTGACCTTCGAACTCAATGCCACCGCGCCCGCCGGCCCCGGCGAGCGGCAGACCATTCCGGTCGCGCTCAGACTGGATGCGCCCGGCCTGCTGCAGGGACCGTTTTCCGCCAAAGCCGAGGTCAGGCTCAACGGCGCGATGCTGATGGTCAACGGCGTCAGCGGCACGCTCGGCGACGGCGCGTTCAACGGCTGGGCCTCGGCCGATCTGTCCAGCAAGCCGCTGGTAAAACTCGATCTCGATTTCCAGCGCCTCGATATCGCCGCCGCGAGCGGCGCGCCGCCATCGCAAGGGTTGCAGCAGCCCTGGAGCAACGCCACCGTCGATCTTATCGGGCTCAATTATGTCGACGTGCAGGCGCGCCTCTCCGCCGCCGAGATCAACATTGGGGAAGCGCATTTCGCGCCGGCCGCGATCGACGCCGCGCTGGCCGGTGGCGTCGTCAAAGCGCGCTTCGCCAATCTCGGCGCCTATGGCGGCCAGGCCTCCGGCGACCTCACCGTCGACGCCACCGCGGCGACGCCTACTTACACGCTGCGCTGCGACCTCACCGGCGTGCGCGCGCTGCCGCTGCTGCGCGCTTCGGCCGATTTCGACAGGCTCGACGGCAAACTGCAGGCGAAACTCGCGCTGCGTTCGACCGGCAACAGCCAGCGCGCGATCCTGTCGAACCTCGACGGCACCGTGTTCGCGGTGTTCCAGGACGGCGCCATCAGGGGGCTCAACGTCGCGCAGATGATCCGCGCGCTGACCTCGAATCCCCTGACGGGATGGCAGCAGGGCGAGGCGCAATCCACCGATCTCAGCCAGCTCGGCGCCTCGTTCCGCGTCGAGAAGGGACAGGCCACGACTACCGATCTCACGCTGGTCGGCCCGCTGGTGAAGATGACCGGCGCCGGCACCGTCGATCTCGGCAACCAGACGCTGGCGTTCCGGGTCGAGCCGAAACTGGTGCTGACCACCGAAGGCCAGGGCCGCGCCGCCGATCCGGTCGGCTTCGGCATTCCCGTCATCATCGACGGCCCCTGGGCCGAGCCGCGCATCTATCCCGAAATCGCCGGCATTCTCGATCATCCCGATGCGGCCTATGCGAAGCTGAAGGAGATGGGCAAGGGCCTGTTCGGCGCTGGCCAGGATGCGGGTGGCAAGGACTCGGATAGCAAGGACTTGGGCGGTTCGCTCGGCGAGACCATCGGCAAGCTGCTGCAACAAGGTATTAATCAGAGCCGCAGCCTCCCGCCCGCGCCACCTTCCGGCGCCGCACCACCGGCGCCGGGCGATGCCTCGCCGCCGGACAGCCAGCCGATGAACGACGTGCTGCGGCAGTTGTTCAATCGGTGAGATTCCGGACAACCGCACCCACCACCGTTGCTGCACCCCCCTGACCCTCCCCCGCAAGGGGGGAGGGAAAAGAGAAAGCATCGCCAGCGATTCAAATTTCAAACAGCCACCACCGTCATTGCGAGCGAAGCGAAGCAATCCATCATGTGGCACAAAGAAAGAATGGATTGCTTCGTCGCTTCGCTCCTCGCAATGACGACGGAATCCAGATGCGCCTTCGGGGCCAACTCCAGACACACCATCACGACCCCGCGACACCAAAGCATCCGGGCCGTTGATAAAACTCGCTTCGTCCGAATGAGGGCGTGGGGAATGCCGGGTGCCCGCCACTGCTCCAACGGCGGAGATCACGAAAATGACGCACGCCAAGTATCGGGGCGCAAATTAAGCACTTCGCTCAGCGGAGGTGATATTTGAAAAATACGCGGATTTTGCGCGAATAAGTGCACCCTATACAAACGCCACGATTCCGCAGAGGCTACAGCCCGCTGGCATTCATTCTCCGAAAGAAAGAATGGGGTTCTCGCTGCGCCATTCGTCGTTTTGACTTCTATCAAACGCTCTCGACCGTCCGGATCGAACGACAAGATATCGTATCCTGCGCCATCGCCGTCCTCCTCCGACACCCATCTTATTTTTTTCGAGAGGTCCGGTCGCTGGAGTTTCTCGAATTTCTTTTTTTCTATCTCCAAAACAAATTCTTCACCCGCCCGCCCCAGCGAGCGGTTGCGTAGATCGCGTTCCACGGGATCGAATTTTCTTACCAACCGTTCTAACTGCCAAGGTCTCGTGGATTGAATCTCCAATTTTGGCGCATCCACAAAAGTGGCGCCGTCGTCAGCAGCTAAGAGTACAATGGGAGGAAGCTGATGGTAGACTACTTCTTGGTTCGCGGAAAGATATCGATCGATTGCGCCAAAAATCGACGCCTGATAATTTCTCTTAGGCTTATAGCCGACGATCCAAGGTAATCCCATTTCCTCCAAGACAGCCGATATATTTTGATGCTTGAATTCTACGGATCGATGCGTTCGGCCCAGCTGCTGCATAAGGACAGCACTGTGGTGAGATTTGACATATGGCTGTCGAGATAATTCGGCCCGCAGCATAGAGAAATAGTCGGCGACAATGGCATCTAGTCGTTCGCTTCATTTAATTTGAAAGGACGGTCTTTTTGTGATTCGATTCCGTCGCAACGCGAGCGACGGAGACGATCATGGCTACGAAGGAGATTTCGGTAAAGAAGTATGTTGTTCGGCTGAGCGGCGAGGAGCGCGAACAGCTTGAAGCGCTGATACGGAAAGGCAAAAACCCGGCGCAGCGGCTGCTGAAGGCGAGAATATTGTTGAAGGCCGATGTCTCGGAAGCCAGTGCAGGTTGGAGCGACAGCCGGATCATCAGGGCTTTAGACACCAGCGTTTCGATGGTTTACCGGGTACGCAAGCAACTGGTGGAAGAAGGCTTCGAGGCCGTGTTGAGTCGCAAGCAGCGGGCGACACCGGGGGTTGCCCGGATTTTTGACGGCGAGAAGGAAGCCAAACTGATTGCCCTGGCTTGTTCCAAGCCGCCCAAGGGACGCGCGCGCTGGACCCTGCGGCTGTTGGAGAAAAAGGTCGTGGAACTTAAGATTGTCGATCGTGCCAGCGACTCAACGATCGGAAGGACGCTAAAAAAAACATTCTCCAGCCCCACCGCCGACAATGCTGGGTCATTCCGCCGAAGGCCAATACCGCGTTCGTAGCCGCCATGGAGGACGTGCTGGCCGTCTACATGCGACCGCGCGATCCTGATCGTCCGCTGGTGTGCCTGGACGAGACCTCAAAGCAACTGCTCGCCGAAACGCGCCTGCCGATCCCGATGAAACCGGGACGTCCGGCCCGTTGTGATTACGAGTACGAGCGCAATGGGACCGCCAATCTCTTCATGATGTTTGCGCCGCTCGAAGGCTGGCGCCGCGTCAAAGTCACCGATCGTCATACCGCCGTGGACTACGCTCACGTCTTGAAAGACTTGGCCGATGTCCACTTCTCAAGCGCCAAGACCATTGTTCTGGTCCAGGACAATCTCAACATCCACAGCAAGGCGTCACTCTACGAAGCCTTCCCGGCTGCTGAAGCCAGGCACCTGGTCGAGCGCTTCGAATGGCACTACACCCCAAAGCACGGCAGTTGGCTGGATCTGGCGGAGTCCGAACTCGGCGTCCTATCGTCCCGGTGCCTCGATCGCCGGATTCCCGACAAACAAACCCTCATCGAGGAAATCGCCGCCTGGGAGTACGACCGGAATGTCAACCACACCATGGCAAACTGGCACTTCACAACCCCCAATGCCCGCATCAAACTCAAGCATCTTTACCCCTCAATCTGAATGAATCGGGCGACTAGCTCATCATCGCTCCACGGTTTTCCGACCTTCTCTTCGTCAGCCATTACCCTTGCACTGCGTTGGGCTCCAGTTGTTTACTAGATTGCCCTGTCCGGCCAATACTTTGATATCAGTATATTCAAGTTTCAAGGCTGCTCGGCTAAAGCACCAATGATACCCATGGCAACAGGAACCGACTGGAAGTCCTATGCATCATTTCACCGCCGGCTCTTCTTTTCAAAGGCTCTTCGCCCTCCTCCTCTTTCTCACCCTGTCCCCCGCCCTCGCCGCCGACGAGCCCGACGCCCCCAAGGGCGCGGCGGTCACGGTGCTGAAGGCGGCAAAATCCTGCTTTGACGATATCGTCGAGGTGTCCGGGATCGTGATCGCGCGCGAGGAGACGATGGTGCGCCCCGAGCGGCCGGGGCTGAAGGTGGCGGAGATTCTGGCGGAGGCCGGCGATACCGTCACGGCGGGCCAGACGCTGGCGCGGCTCAATCTGCCCGAGGGCGGGGTGGCGATGGTGCAGGCGCCGGTGGCGGGATTGATCGAGAGTTCGACGGCGGTGATCGGCGCGGTCGCCTCGGCAAAAGGCGAGGCGCTGTTCTCGATCATCGCGCGCGGCGAATTCGACCTGGTCGGCCTGGTGCCGGTGCAGGACATGGGCAAGCTCGCGGTCAACCAGCCGGCGCGGATCAAGATCATCGGCGCCGGCGAGGTCGAGGGGCGGATCCGGCGGATCGCGCCGACGATCGAGCCCAACAGCCAGCTCGGCCAGGCCTTCCTCGGCGTCACCACCAACCGGCGCCTGCTGGTGAATTCGAGTGGCCGCGCGCTGATCAAGACCGGGCAGAACTGCAACAACGTCTCGGTGCCGCTGACCGCGGTGCTCTATGGCACCGCCGGCACCGTGGTGCAGGTGGTGCGGCGCGGCCGGGTCGAAACCCGGCAGATCGAGGTCGGGCTGATGTCGGGCGGCCAGGTCGAAATCAGCAAGGGCCTCAACGAAGGCGAAATCGTCGTCGCCCGCGCCGGCGCGCTGCTGCGCGAGGGTGATCCTGTGCAGGCGGTGATGGCGACGGCGGACGGGAAGTAGGGGAAACCCCTCTGGCGTCGTCCCTGCGAAAGCAGGGACCCATAGCCACCGGAAGTTGCGATTTGGGAAGGTCTCTAATATCCTGCGCCAACGATGGGCCGCGGCGTATGGGTCCCTGCTTTCGCAGGGACGACTCTGATTCTGTGTTTCGGGCATGTACTACGTCTACATTCTCGCGAGCCGGCGGTACGGCACCCTGTATATCGGGGTGACCCATTCGCTGCAGAAACGCTTGGCGGAACACCGCAATGGCGAGGGCTCCTCGTTCGTCAAAACCTACGGCGTCTATCGCCTGGTCCACGTGGAATCCTATGACCGTCCGGACGAGGCGATCAGCCGCGAGAAGCAATTGAAGCGGTGGAAACGCGACTGGAAGATCGAGCTGATCGAGCGGGATAATCCGGAATGGCGGGATCTCAGCGATTTGCTGGTTTAGCCGACAATGTATCGGGACTTCGACGCCAACCATCCTCGTCCCTGCGAAAGCAGGGACCCATAGCCACCGGCTTTGGTGGGTGCGGAAGGTCTCTAATTTTCTTGTCTGAACGATAGGCCGCGGCGTATGGGTCCCTGCTTTCGCAGGGACGACGAGACGGTGAGATTCGAGCTTACCCGCCGGCCTTGTCGGAGGCGGCGAGGCTGACGTCTTCGAGCAGGGAGGAGGAGACGCTCGGCACCTGCTCGCCGTCGGAGGCGCGCGAGATCGCAACGCGGGTCCGGTTGAAGACGGCTTCGGCGCCGGAGGCCTTGTCGACCTCCGTGTTGATGTTGGTGAGCAGTTCCGTCACCAGCACCGAGTTGGCGCCCTTGCCGTCGTCGGCGACCCGGCCCGGCGTGGCCGAGCTGAGGATCAGCGCGTTGTCGGGGGCGGCGATCGGGGCGAGACCATGGGAGAAGCCGCGGAAGCGGCGCTCATAGGGGTTGCGCCTGGAGGCGTCGAGCACGACGAGCTTGGCGCAGGCGCCGTTTTCCTTCATCACCTCGAGCACGGATTCGACGCTGACCGCGTTGCGGCGGACGTCGGATTCCTTCCAGATCGCGGCGTCGACCGGGATCATGTAGCTCTCGCGGCCGACCTGGATGCCGTAACCGCCGAAGAACAGCATCACGACCGAATCCGGTTTCACCTTGGCCTTGAGCCGGGCGACCGCGCGGGTCATGTCGTCCTTGCTGGCATCCTCGATGACGTCGACATCGAAACCGTTGCGGCGCAAGGCCGCGGTCAGGCCGCGGGCGTCGTTGATCGACTGGGTCAGCGGCGCCGAGGCGTCGGGATAATGACCGTTGCCGATGACGAGCGCGATGCGCGACGAGCGATTGCCGGCGACGTCGATGCTCTGCGTGGTCTCGGTCGCCCTGGAGGCATCGAGCGAGCGCATGTTCAGCGCCGCATGCGCGCCGATCGCCAGCGACACCACGCCGACCCAGGCGGCAGCCGCCAGCGTGACCGAGCGGCGGGAAAGGCTGAGCTTCCGAACATTCATCGCAGGTCGTTCCTCGTGCCCAATTGAAAGCGCGCAAATGATTAGTCGCGCCTACGCCAGTCAGGTTTCAGGGGGGTGCCGGACGGTGTGCCGTCCAATTATGCTCAATTTGCGGCACCGCAGCAAAGAAAGCTTTAACCCGGCCGGAGCGGCCGGGCAACCTCTTGACATCGTTGGCCGCCCCGCCTGTGGGACAGGCGGGGCGGAGCGCTGGATTATTTCACCAGGCTGAACAAATACTTAACCAAAAACCGTCAGATGTTGCCGGTCCCGCGGGGCCGCCGCTCGGCGCGGCATCTCCGTGACATCGGTCACACTTTGTGTTTCCCGCCTATTCGTATAGTTTTCAACGACTTGCAGCGATCGGGGAGGCGGGCGGCCGTCGCGACATGCGGATGCGGCACTGCCCGGGGAACGCGCGCGATCGTCGCGCGGAAAGAAGCTTCATGCGTTTTCAGCATATCGCCGGGGCGGCCTATCGCGCGCTGACGGCCCGGAAAGACGGCCCGTCGCTGTACGACGTCTGCGATCCCCTGCTCCGGCGACCCACCGGCGGCGACCCGCATCTGGCCAAATTCTACAAGACCGCGCTCGGCAATCCGGCGCTGCGGCCGCTGCTGCGGCGGACGGGTCTGTCCGAATTGCGCGACGAGACCACCTTGCGGAGCCTGCGCGAGGCGCTGACCCGCGCCCGCGACGAGGAGACCCCGGACTGGGCCGCGGTCGGTGCGCCGGTCGCCGCCCTGCTCGACAGCATCGAACTCAGCCATCCCAGGCCGAAGCCCGTGAGCCGGCCCGCTGGCGCGCCTGATCTGGCCGCCATCGAAACCGTGATCCGCCGCTGCGGCGCGCATCTGCTGGCCTCGTTCCGCAAGAACGGTTTTATTCCGACCTATGCCGCGTTCAACCTGATCGGCGATCCCGATCTCAGGGGGCGCGAACTGCTGATGGCGCTGACGGGGCTGAATTCGCGCGGCTACAAGAATTCGACGCTTCTGTTCAACCTGGCGCGGATCTTCATCGCGCGCTCGCCGGCCAGCGAGCTGATCAATCCGCCCTGGCGCGGGGTCGCCGAACCGATGTGGGAGCCGGTGCAGATCCGCCACCGCTCGGCCTATTACGACGCCTTCTTCACCGAAGCGCTGTTGAGTTTTACCGAGACTGGCCTCGCCTCAAAGGACGAGGCCGACGCCTCGCGCCGCGCGATCGACGCGATGGTGACGTTCTGCCTCACCACCAGCCGCGAGGAAGTGGTTGCTGCCGACGGCACGCCGTTCAGCGTCATCACCGCGCTGGCGCCGCTGCCGCATCCCAGGTTTTCCAGGTTCTTCGCCCAGATCAAGCAGGACCTCGGCTTCGGCGTCTACGTGCCGGATTGCGACACCACCGCCTGCTCGTTCTCGGCCGCGACCCAGGCCGGCTCCGACGATCCGATCCTGGCGCAGCCGCTGCTGGACTTCTACGCCGGCTACCAGGTCCGCGGCGGCGCCAACGAGCCGCTGGTGACGGTGCCGCTCAACGACAGCATCGACTATGAAGGCGGCGTCGCCACCTGGATCGACAATGCCGCCGGCGAACGGCCCTTCGGCAATGATCTCGATCCGACCCTGAACCTCGACATCCTCGAGGTGTCGTTCCGCAATCTTTCGCGCTGGAAGGTGCTGGAGACGCCGCAGCGGCTCGATACCGTGCACCGCATCATCGGCTTCCAGCGGCGGCTGGCGGCATCCGGCGCCTTCGCCGATCCGCGCTCGCACATCTATTACCTGCCGGAGCTGTATTGCGCCTATTTCGGCCGCTGCTATGCGGCGTTCATCGCGCTGCCGCCGGCCGCGCAAGCCGCGATCGACCCCGACGGCGCGTTCGATTTCATCCGCTCGCGGGTGCTGGCCTATGTGCAGAGCGAGCTGACATCCTGCGAGATGAACGCCTTCGACGCCGCGCTGGCGCTGATCGCGCTCGGCCATCTCGGTGCTGAGCCGGCAACCTTCGCCGCCGCCCTGCACTGCATCGTCGGCGCATCGGGCGAAGGCGGCAGGCACGGGCCGTTCAAGGCCTATGAGTGGAACAAAATGAAGACCCCGACCCGCATCCTGGTCGGCGGCCCCGAGGTCACCTCGGCCTTCGTGCTGATGGGCCTGGCGCTGGCGCGCAAGGCGATGCTGGGGCGCGCGTAGCCATAATCGTCATCCCCCGCGATCCTTGCGTCGTCCCGGCGAACGCCGGGACCCATAATCCGCGGCCTCTATTGCTGCAGAAGGTCTCTGTCACGTCGCGAAAACGAGAGATCACGCGGTATGGGTCCCGGCGTTCGCCGGGACGTGGCGATAGCGCAAAGTTGAAAGCCATTGGGCCTCAAGCCGCTGGCGCGGCGGCCCCATCCGCACCACAATCCGGCCGCATGGTCCTACCAGAACCTTATTGAAGACGGCCGCATTGCATGTTCATGAAATTCCTGCCCGCCATCGCCGCCTTGTTGCTGCTGCCGGCGATCGCCCAAGCCGCCGATATCACCGGGCCGGCCAAAGTCCGCGAGGGCGACCAGATCCAGATCGGCGCCAGCAAGATCCGGCTCGGCGGCATCGACGCGCCGGCGGTGGACCAGCTCTGCCTGAACAATTCAGGCGAACGCTGGACCTGCGGCGCGGCCGCGCGCGACGAGCTGATCAAGCACACCGACGGCAAGGACTGGACCTGCCATGTGCGCCAGGCCGCGGACCGCCGCGGCCGCGTGGTGGCGCGCTGCGAGGTCGACGGCGAGGACATCCAGAAATGGATGGTGAAGAACGGCTGGGCCCTGTCCTATGTGCGGGTGTCGCATGACTACGACGCCGACGAGGCCGCCGCGCGCGAGGCCAAGGCCGGGATGTGGCAGGGCGCCTTCATCGCACCGTGGGACTGGCGCGTCCGCAACAAGAAGACGACCATCCTCGGCGCCGCCAAGGCGCCGCCGAACGCGCATGCGATCCTGCTGGCGTCGGCCTCGGGATCGGTCGCGCCCTCGCCCGACTGCACCATCAAGGGCAACGTCAACGGCTCCGGCGAATGCATCTATCACAAGCCGACCAGCCGCTGGTACGCCCAGATCAAGATGCAGATCAACAAGGGCACGCGCTGGTTCTGCTCGGCGGAAGAAGCCGAAGCCGCCGGCTGCCGCGAGACCCGGCGATAGTAGCCGCCTCTTCTCCCTCTCCCCGCCTGCGGGGAGAGGTAAGTAACGGCCCCCCGCGATCAGGCGTGCTAGACTCTCCCCTGTCATGACCGACACCGACGGCGCACCGATCCACGACCAGTACCATCATGCGCGGCTGGAGCGCGTGCTCTCGTTCGCGCTCGCGATCCTGAGCATCTATGCGGCCCTGGCCTATCTGGCGCTGCCGGCGCTGTGGACCCATTACGAGCACCAGAAGGACCTCGCCGGCCTGCCGATGGTGACCCACACCGCGCAGGGCATTCCCGGCGATCCGATCAATGTCGGGCTGGTCGGCGACGAAAAGGACGTGCTCTGCGCCATGCAGGCCGCCGGCTGGTTCCCCGCCGATCCCGTCACCTTTCGCTCGTCGATCGAGATCGCTGGCAGCGTGCTGCTGGACCGGCCCTATCGCGACGCGCCGGTGAGCAAGCTGGTCTATCTCGGCCGTCGCGAGGATCTCGCCTTCGAAAAGCCCGACGGCAACAGCGCCGACCATCGCCACCATGTGCGGTTCTGGAAGGTGCTCGACCAGGGCGAGGAAGCCCGCCCGGTCTGGCTCGGCGCCGTGACCTTCGACCGCAGCGTCGGCGTCAGCCACTATACCGGCGCCATCACCCACCATATCGGCGCCGACATCGACGCCGAGCGCAAGCTGCTCGCCGCCGACCTCGAAGCAGCAGGGCTGGCGGACGCGAAATACCAGGTGACGGGAATCGGACCGACGATGGACGGCCGCAACGGCGTCGGCGATCCCTATTACACCGACGGCGAGGTCTGGATCCTGCGGCTGGTGGTGGCCTGCGCCAGGCGGCAAGGCCCCGCCACCATCATTCCGAGCCCGTCGGCCACCGAGATCAAGGACCAGATCTGGCACGGCATCGCGGACGCGCTGGGGAAGTAGCGGTTATCTCGTCATTGCGAGGAGCGCTTGCGACGAAGCAATCCAGACTCCGTCATTCCGGGGCGCGCGTAAGCGCGAACCCGGAATCTCGAGATTCCCCGATGCGCAATTGCGCATCTGGGGTCTGGTGCAAAGCACCATCCCGGAATGACGGGTTCAATTTATTATCATCATGTTCTAGCTTGTTTTCCCCGTCATTTCCCTGCATCCCTCCCTTCAAACAACACCACAAGGAAAAACAAAATGGTCGTTCGCGCGGGCCGGGAATTCCTGGCGATCCCCGGTCCCACCACCATGCCCGACGAAGTGCTGCGGGCGATGCATCGTCCGGCGCTGGACATCTATTCCCAGGAAATGATCGACCTGAGCGACAGCCTGCATGCCGATCTGTCGAAGCTGTTCGCCACCTCGGGCCGCGCCTACATCCATATCGCCAACGGCCACGGCGCCTGGGAAGCGGTGCTCTCCAACGTACTGTCGCGCGGCGACAAGGTGCTGGTGCTGGAGAGCGGCCGTTTCGCCATCGGCTGGGGCAACACGGCGGCCGCGATGGGCGCCGAGGTCGAGGTGCTGAAGGGCGACTGGCGCCGCGCGATCCGGCCCGCCGAGGTCGAAGCCCGGCTGCGGCAGGACAAGGACCACACCATCAAGGCGATTCTCGCGGTGCAGGTCGATACCGCGTCGGGCGCCTATAACGACATCGAAGCCATCGGCAAGGCGATCAAGGCCGCCGGCCACCCGGCGCTGTTCATGGTCGACACCGTCGCCTCGCTCGGCTGCATGCCGTTCGAGATGGACGCCTGGGGCGTCGATGTGGCGATGTCCGGATCGCAGAAGGGCCTGATGACGCCGCCGGGCCTCGGCTTCGTCGCCGCCAACGACCGCGCCCGTGAGGTGCACAAGAAGGCGAACATGCGCACGCCCTATTGGGACTGGACCGAGCGCGAAGGCGCCGAGCACTACCGCAAATATGCCGGCACCGCGCCGGTGCATCACTTGTTCGCGCTGCGCCAGGCCATCGACATGATCCTCGAGGAGAAGCTCGAAACCGTGTTCCTGCGCCATCGCCTGCTGGCCGAAGCGGTACGCCGCGCGGTCGCGGTCTGGGCCGAGGGCCAGGTGATCGGCTTCAACATCGCCGAAGCCGGCGAACGCTCCAACACGGTCACGACCGTGACGATGGGCGGCGGCTACGATCCGGTCGCGCTGCAGCAGTACTGCAAGGAGAAATGCGGCGTGGTGCTCGGCGTCGGAATCGGCGAGTTGCACGGCCAGGCGTTCCGGATCGCCCATATGGGCCATGTCAACGCCCCGATGATCCTGGGCACGCTCGGCGTCATCGAAGTCGGCCTCAATGCACTCGCCATCCCCCACGGCAAGGGCGGCACCGCCGCCGCAATCGACTGGCTCGGCGAAAGCGTGAGTGCGTGAGGGCTGCCAAGGGGCCGCAGCGCGGGTTGAGCGAACTTCATCAGCACGTCGTCCCGGCCTTGAGCCGGGACCCATACGCCGCGGCCCCTCGGCTCGGGCACTGATGGGCGGCGGCTTTCGCAACGATCGACACCGTCATTATGGGTCCCGGCTCAAGGCCGGGACGACGATAGTTTGATTGCGCACACCTTCCCCGCGCCCCTGTATTCGTGCCATATTGATCTTACGATAAATAAGCAGCCGACAACGGCGCGGATTTGGGGAGGAATTCGATTGGCGTCCGTTGAATTGCGCGGCCTGACCAAGCGATTTGGATCGCTGGCGGTGGTCGATGACGTCTCGCTGCGGATCGATCACGGCCAACTGGTCTGCCTGCTCGGCCCCTCCGGCTGCGGCAAGACCACGACGTTGCGGCTGATCGCCGGGTTCCTGGAACCCTCGGACGGCGAGATCCATGTCGGCGACCGCGTGGTGTCCTCGCGCGTGCGGACCTTGCCGCCCGAGCAGCGCAAGATGTCGATGATCTTCCAGAGCTACGCGCTGTGGCCGCACATGACGGTCGCGGAAAACATCGTCTATGGCCTGCGCCTGCGCAAGCTCGACCGCGACACTATCGCCAGCAAGCTCAAGGCGATCCTGGCGACGACGAAACTGGAGATTCTCGCGCAGCGCTATCCCGGCGAATTGTCGGGCGGCCAGCAGCAGCGGGTGGCGCTGGCGCGCGCGCTGATCGTCGAGCCGGAGACCCTGCTGCTCGACGAGCCGCTGTCCAATCTCGACGCCAATCTGCGCGAGGAGATGCGGTTCGAAATCCGCCGGCTGCACGACGAATATCGCTACACCACCGTCTATGTCACCCACGACCAGTCCGAGGCGATGACAACGGCCGATCTGATCGCGGTCATGAACGGCGGCCGGATCGATCAGCTCGGAAGCCCTGAAGACATCTACGACCGGCCGCAATCGGAATTCGTCGCGCGCTTCATCGGCGCCAGCAACGTGATCAACGGGATCGCCCGCGACGACGACCACATCGCCTTTGCCGGCGCCACCCTGCGGGTGGTGGGGACGAAACTCACCACCGGACTGCAGGCCGTGGTCGCGATCCGCCAGCACGACATCCAGCTTTCGACGCAGGCGCCGGCAACATCCGACAATGCGGTCAGGGCGACCGTGACGCGTCAGGTGTTCCTCGGCGCCAGCCGCGATTACATGGTGGAGACGGCCGACGGCACCACCCTGCGCGTCGTCACCTCGACCGAGAACCCGGTGCCGCAGGGCACCGAAGTCTGGCTGACGCTGCCGCCCGAGCGCTGCCGCGCGCTGAGCCGGTAGGGTCAACCGAAATGAGAGCGCGATGAAGCGACGGGGAATTTCCAGACGCGATCTGCTGCAAGGCCCGGCCGCGTTGGCGTTTGCCACGATGTTCGCCGGCCCCGCGCGCGCCGAGGCGCCGCCGCCCGAAGCGATCACGCCGCAACTGATCGAGGCGGCGAAGAAGGAAGGCACGGTGGTGCTGTATTCCTCGATGGACCTGCCGGTCGGCGAGAAACTCGCCAAAGCGTTCGAGGCGCACTATCCCGGGATTGCCGTGCAGGTCGAGCGCTCCGGCTCCGAGCGGCTGTTCCAGCGGGTCGCGCAGGAATTTTCCAGCAACATCCGCGCCGCCGACGTCATCAACAGCTCGGACGCCTCGCACTTCATATCGTGGAAGAAGAACGGCTGGCTGGCGCCGTTCGTCTCGGAGGACATCGCCCGGTACTTCCCGGCCGAATTCCGCGATCCCGACGGCCTGTTCGCAACTTCACGGATCTGGCTGTCGTCGATCGCCTACAACACCAACCTGGTAAAACCTGAAGACGCGCCCAAGAGTTTTGCGGATCTGCTCGGTCCCCGGTGGGCCGGCAAAATGGTCAAGGGCCATCCCGCCTATAGCGGCACCATCATGACCGCGACCTTCGAGACCGTACGCGAACTGGGCTGGGACTATCTCGACAAGTTGTCGAAGCAGCGCGTGATGCAGGTGCAGTCCTCGACCGATCCACCGAAGAAGCTGTCGCTCGGCGAGCGCGCCGTGATGGCCGATGGCAACGAGTACGGCATCGTGCTGTTGAAGGAAGCCGGCCAGCCGGTCGAGCCGGTGTATCCGGCCGAGGGCACGCCGACCATTTCCGGCCCGACCGGGATTTTTGCGTCCGCGCCGCATCCCAATGCCGCAAGACTGTTCCAGGACTGGCTGCACAGCCGCGAGACCCAGCAATTCTTCATCGACTTCACCGCGCAATATTCCGTGCATGCCCAGGTGCAATCGAAACCGGGCCGGCGGAAACTTTCCGACATCAAGCTGATGAAGGAAGATCCGGCCGGCGTCGAGCAGATGACCGAAGAGATCAAAACGCGCTATGCCAAGCTGTTCAGGGTGTAGATTTGGCCCGTTGTCGTGAAATTTCCCCGTTGTCATTCCGGGATGGTCCGCAGGACCAGACCCGGAATCTCGAGATTCCGGGTTCGATGCTACGCATCGCCCCGGAATGACGAAATAACCCGGACCGGCAAACAACATGACCATCATCGCGACCACTCCCATCGACGGCACCCGCGGCACATTCGACTGGACCAAGCCGGTGCTGGGGCTGTTCGCGGCGTTGCTGATACTGCTGATCGCTCTGCCGCTGTCCTGGCTTGCGGTCTACGCCTTCACCGACAAGGCCGGCCATGTGACGCTGATGAATTTCGTCACGCTGTTCACCAATCCGGATTTCCTCGATCCGCTGCTGACCACCGCCATCATCGCCACCTCCTCCGCCGCGATCTGTTGCGCGGTCGCCGCCCCGATGGGATGGCTGGTGTCGCGCACCGACATGCCCGGGCGGCAGTTCATCCGCGCGCTGGTCACCGCCTCGTTCGTGACGCCGCCGTTTCTGGGCGCGGTGGCCTGGGAACTGCTGGCGGCGCCCAACAGCGGACTGCTGAACCAGCTGTTCCGCCATCTCACCGGCGCGGAATCCGACGACCACCTGTTCAACATCTATTCGATGCCCGGGATCATCTTCGTGATCTCCTGCTACACCTTTCCCTTCGTGTTCGCGCTGGTCGCCAACGCGCTCGACAACATGCCGGGTGAACTGGAAGACGCCTCCGCGATCCTCGGCGGCAAGGCCTGGACCACGGCGCGGCGCATCACCATTCCGCTGGCGCTGCCCGCGCTGGTGGCGGGATCGCTGATCGCCTTCCTGCAGGCCATGACCCTGTTCGGTTCGCCGGCGATCCTGGCGCTGCCGGCCGGCTTCCACACCATGACCACGAAGATCTGGAGCCTGTTCCAGTATCCGCCGAAACTCGAACTGGCGGCCGCGGCCGCGGTGCCGCTGTTGCTGCTCACCATCCTGCTGCTGGAGGCGCAGAAATTCATCCTCGGCCGTCGCGGCTTTTCGGTGGTCGGCGGCAAATACGGCGCCCCGCGCAAGGTCGAGATGGGAAAATGGCGCTGGGCGGCGCTGGCGTTCTGCCTGGTGGTGCTGCTCAATCCGGTGTTCCTGCCCTATCTCGCACTGCTCAACGGGGCACTCTCGCCGAACGCCACCACGCTGGTGACGCCGTCGACCATGACGATCAAGAACGTCGTGTTCGTGTTCACCGAATTGTCCTCGACACAGCTGGCGCTGAAGAACACCGTGATCCTCGGCACCGCGACCGCGACCGTCGGCACCATCCTGGCGCTGGTGATCGCCTATGTCACCACCCGCCGCGTCATCGCCGGGCATCGCATGCTCGGCTTCCTCGCCACCGCCCCCGTCGCCGTGCCCGGCATCGTGCTCGGCGTCGGCCTGTTCCTCAGCTACACACGGCCGCCCTTCGTACTCTACGGCACGCTGTGGATCCTGCTGATTGCGTTCCTTACCATCAACCTGCCCTCGGCCTATCAGCAATTGCAGGCGGCGTTTTCCACCATCCATCCCGAACTGGAAGACGCCAGCCGCATCCTCGGCGCGACGCGGCTGCAATCGCTGGTCAGGATCACCGCGCCGCTGCTGCGCACCGGCGTGATCGCGACCTGGTGTTTTATCTTTATCGGCGTGATGCGGGAGCTTTCGGCCGCCATCGTGCTGTTCACCTCGCAGACCAAGGTGCTGAGCGTGCTGATCTACGACCTCAACGAAAGCGGCGATCTCGCCGCGATCTCGGTGCTGGGCATCGCGATGCTGGTCATCACCTTCGCGGTGGTGCTGGCCGTCAACCGCATCCCGGTATTCGGCGCCAATGCCGGGACACGGTTGCGGAACTAGGCGGCGCTGCCGTAAGCGACGACAACGCGTTGCCCAGGTTCGTCATGCCCGGGCTTGTCCCGGGCATCCACGTCCTTGCTTGCGGAAAGAAAGACGTGGATGGCCGGGACAAGCCCGGCCATGACGGCTTTGATCGCACGGCGCGCCTACCGCTCCACACCTTCCACCCGATACGCTTCCGCCTGCGCCTTGAGTTGCGCCAGCGAGGCCTCGGGCGCGGCGCGGTCGACGGTGTGATCGCCGCTGGCCAGCCACGACAGCACCTTGAGATCGACCGCGGGCGAGTGGTGGATCACGTCGCCATAATTGCCGAGATCGTGCGTGACATCCCGGACCGCGCGAAAATCAAAGAGCCGGACGTTGGAGAACGCCGTCAGCCGCCGCGCCAGATAGGCGGTGAAATCATAGACGATTCCCAGCGTCGCCGGCGAGGCGTCGCGCATCGCCACCCATTGCAGGATCGAATAGGGCGGAAGATAGATGTCGAACTGCACGTCCGGATGCTGCGCGATCAGGGCAACCGCGTCGCGCTCGAAATTGCGGACCATGGCGTCGGTGTCGCATCCTTCCGCGAGATAGCGGCTGCGCACGGGGTTGGTGATATGCGCGAACGCGGCCATCGCCAGCCTGGCGTTGTAGGCCTCGGGCACATTGGTATCGGCGCCAAGGACATTGATGTCATCGACGCGGGAAATCGGGAATTTGGTCAGTTCGTCCGGACTCAGGCGCGCCACCACCGGCTCGACCTCCGGAACCGACCGCGCCAGGATCAACGCCGATTCCCGCGCCATGGCGCCGCTGAGAAGGTAACCCGCAATGCCGCTGGCGTTGCCACGATAAAGATCGGCGGGCAGGTAGGCATTTTGATCGATGTCCGGCGCGTCGTGAAAAATCCAGTCGTCCACTTCCCAGATCACCCGCCGGGCGCCGCGCGCCAGCCCCGCGGCCAGCACAAACCCCTGCTCGTGCGAATTCGATCCGGGCATTGCCAGCTTCAGGGATTTGACGCCGAGCACCCGGTTGATGTCGCTCTGCCGGAAGTGGATAGCGAGCGAGGTGCCCATGAACAGGGTGTCGAAATCCTGGCTGCGGATCAGCCCGGCGTTCTGCAGCCGGCTGTCCTGCGAATAGACAGCCGGAAACAGCGCTGCGGGCCGGAACAGCTGCAGGGGATCGACGATGAAATTGAGCGCCGCCGCCATCAGCACGATGAGCGCGCTCACGCCCAATAGACGAACAACATTCATGGTGGTTCTGCTGCTCATCAAAACCTGAAATAGATGAATTCGCTGTGCTGCTGGATTCCCAGGATCCCGAACGCCAGCACCGCCGCGGAGGCATAGAGCAGCGCCGGGCGGATCCGCCACGCGCCGAGCGCCTCGCCAACGCTCCGGTTCTGGTGGTCGTATCCCATGATGGCTTGCGTGTTTGGCGCGAACCAGGCGATGGCGGCATAGATCAGGATCAATCCGGTATCGAGCATTTCGACACGGCCGAAAGTGACCTGGGTCGGATCGGCCATCCTCGCCAGCACATACATCGCCGAGGCGAGACTGTCGGCGCGGAAGAACACCCAGGCGACCACGACGGACAGGAAGGTCAGGACGAAGGCGGCACCATTCGCCGCCGGCGCGAAGCGCGGCGCGACCGCCGGCCCAAAATGGTTCCAGGCGTGGTTGATGCAGAGATAGGCGCCGTGCAGCACGCCCCAAATGACAAACGTCCAGGCAGCACCATGCCAGAGGCCGCCGAGCGCCATGGTCAGCATCAGGTTGACGTAGCGCAGGATGCGGCCATGCCGGTTGCCGCCGAGCGGCACGTAGAGATAGTCGCGCAGGAATTGCGACAGCGTCATGTGCCAGCGCCGCCAGAAATCGATGATGTTACGGGCCTGGTACGGCGAATTGAAATTGAGCGGCAGGAACACGCCGAACATCAGGGATATGCCGATCGCCATGTCGGAATAGCCGGAGAAATCGAAATAGAGCTGGAAGGTGTAGGCCAGCGCCCCGATCCAGGCCTGGTCGAACGACGGCGTATTGGCGCCGAAAGCAAGCGACACCATCGGCTGGATGCCGTCGGCGAGGCAGGTCTTCTTGAACAGGCCGATGGCGAAGATGATCAGGCCGCACAGGATCAGATGCGGATCCGGCCGTTTGGCTTGCGCGCTCTCGAATTGCGGAATCATGTCGCGGTGGTGCAGGATCGGCCCCGCGATCAGATGCGGAAAATAGGTGACGAACAGCGCGTAATGCGGCAGCCGGTAGCGCGCGACCTTGCCCCTGAAGGCGTCCACCAGGAAGGCGATCTGGGTGAAGGTGTAGAAGGAGATCCCGACGGGGAGCAGGATGTCGACCGTGAACCGGATCGAAAACACCGCGTTGAGATTGGCGGCGAGAAAGCCGCCATATTTGAAGATGCCGAGCACCACGAGGTCGCCGGCAATGCCGACGGTGGCCACGGCGAGGCGCGTCCGGTCGCGCAGCCGCCGCTCAATCAGCAGCCACCCGATGCCGTAATTGAACGCGATCGACGCCAGCAGCAGAGCCACGAAGGGCCAGTTGCTGAACGAATAAAACGCCAGCGACGCCAGCGCCAGCCAGATCACGGCGGCCAGGTTGCCGAGCCGGCCCAGCGCAAAATAGCCGGCCAGCGCGACCGGCAGGAACAGGAAGATGAAGGGGTAGGAGTTGAAGAGCATGTGCTTCCGGGGCGCGCGCGAGGGCCGAAAAGCCTAACCATACAAGCGGGCGGGCAACAAGGCGGCGTGCCGGATGGCTTGTGGTACCGTTTGAACTATCCGGGGAAGGCCACTAGCTTGTTTCAGCGGTTTTATCAGGGCGTGCCGCGAACCAAAAAATCAAACCGATGGAAGCGCCCAAAAGACCCAAATATCCAATCGAAAAGGACACCTCAACCGAGTTATACTTCTCTGACCACCGAATTATGCTGAGCACAATAGACGGAACGGCTATTCCGAAAAAACCTAGCAGCATATACTAACCAGTTCATAAGTATCTTCATGCTTTAAGCGGCGTAGCGAGTCTCCGGGGCCTGGAAGAAGCTGCGGACGCGGTCGGGCCGCTTCTGCAGGAAACGAAGCCTGCCGCGGACGGCGCGACGCAGATCTTCTGGCCCATCATGACGGGATCGGCCGACGGCATTGTTCTTCACGTCGTTCCAGACCAGTTCGTCGGGATTCAGTTCGGGAGAATACGGTGGTAGGAAGAACAAGCGCAGCTTCCCTGCGAGGCTCTCGATATACGCCTTGACCAGTTTGGAGCGGTGCGCCGGATGGCCATCGACGATCAGAAACACCGGTCGGCGCTGACCGTGCATCAGGCGCTTGAGGAATTGAATGAACACCTGCGCACCCACGCCGCCTTTGACGACCATGAACCGCAGCGCTCCGCGGGGACTGATCGCCGAGATCATATTCAGACTGAAGCGCTGCCCCGTGACGCGCACGATCGGCGTCTGGCCGCGGGCCGCCCAGGTGCTGCCGC
>Ga0302157_10002467_pt1 | contig 21547 bp, 22 predicted proteins | sample I_Bog_N3_3_FD_193502 | JGI IMG/M metagenome (GOLD analysis project Ga0302157, IMG submission 193502) | Peat permafrost microbial communities from Stordalen Mire near Abisko, Sweden - I_Bog_N3_3 | ecosystem: Environmental > Terrestrial > Soil > Wetlands > Peat | place: Sweden: Abisko, Stordalen... | reverse complement strand
CCGCCCGTCCACCGCCGGCGCTTCCGCTTCCCGCTTCCCGGCAGCCCTACAGCAGGCGGGAAGCGGTAGCGGGAAGCCCATCAAAAAACCCGCTCAGCACCCCATCAAAGAGCGCGATCGCTCTCACGTGATCGAGGAAGGTGAACTCGTGGTCCCGCGCCAGGGTCGCCAGCCAAAGCGAGAGCCGCGCGAGATCGACCGCGCGCGGGTTCTTATCGACGCCGTAGAGGCATCGTTGCGCAACCAGCCGGCGGGCATGAAGCTCCTCATCCTCGTCCGCCGGGATTGTGGGCCGCGTCTCCGGCCAGCGCGCCCAGGCCGCGACCAGACGCTCGCCCAAGGCGCGGCAGGCCTCGACCAGAAAGGCGCCCGAGCCCATGGCCGGGTCGCACACCTTCAGGTCCAGCACCTGGTCCGGCGTCGCGTCCGGCCCGAGCCGAGCAAAGGCCGGTTCCAGCGCATATTTGACGATCGGCGCCGTCAGCGACCTTGGTGTGTAGTGACTCCCTGTCCGTCGCCGCTCGCCGGTCGGCTGCAGGATCGGCGTCCCCGATGCCGCGACCCTCTTCTTGGGCGAGCCGCGCTCATCGACCATTCCGTCGAGCGCAGCCACCAGGTCCTCGACGCTCTTCGCTTCCTCAACGGGCTTGCCTTGCGCCGCCGTCAGGGCGCGCCCGACATTCTCCTTCAGCTCCTTGATCCGGTCCTTGCCCTTCTTCGCGAGAAGGTCATCGAGTGCGACGAACACCGGCGTCTTGTTGTTCTTGCCCGCCTTGATGGCGAGCACACGGCTCTTGGCGGCCTCGACCGTGAAGCCCATGACGGTCTCGTAGACCGAGCCGATCTGTTCGACGTCGAGGGTCCGGTAGGACAGGCGCTCGCGCTCCGCACCGCGCAGCTTCAGGGTCATCAGCCCTTCCAGGATGCGCAGCAGACATCCATCGGACACGGCCAGTATCCGGGCCGGCTCATCCTTCGAGGCGCGCCCCTCAAGGAACGGGAACTCGTCTGGGTCGAACAGCTTGCCCCCACGCGCCTGCACGAAACCGGTCCTGTGGCCTTTGTGGATCAAGCGAAAAAGCGCCAGCAGGCCGCCCCAACCGCCGCGGCGCTCATCCATCGTGTCGGGATTGAGCGTGGCGTCTTCCGTGAGCTTTGCGTAGAGCCCGCGCACCGAATAGCTCGTCTCATAGATCTCCCGCGCCCGCGCATCGGATCGCGACGGCAGCAGGTCGCGGTCCTCGGCGTAAAGCACGAAGACTAGGCGCATCAGGACGGTCAGCAGCCCCTCATAGAGATGATCGGGACGGCTGACCGCGAGTGCGCGCACGAGCGCCGGCTCCGCGCTGTCCAGTCCGCGCAACATCTCGTGGAGCGCGCCGAGCACCTGCTCGGCCAGAGCGGTCGAAACCAACGCCTGGGCCTCGCGGCTCCGCTTCAGAAGCGCGGGGAGACGGCGGTCGTCGGAATCCGAAAAGAGCCGGAAACGATCGAGCAGGAGCTTCAGGCCGCCGAGCATCGGTCGGCCGGCGACCATCGCCATCGGCCGGATCGGAAAGCTCTGATGGCCTGACGTCTCGCCGCGAGGCGCATAGATCAGGCGAAACTCGGGATAGTATCGGACCTCACCATCCTTGCGCTCGTCCCGCTCGGAAATCAGCAGGCCGGCAAAGACGCCGGTATCGCGCAACAGCCGCTCGAACCGCTGGTGCGGCGTCGCCTCCCAGCCGTCGAGCGCGTTCCTGGCATCGGGATCAACGCCGGGCGCCTCGATGCGGACGAGAAGCTGCCAGCGGCGATCTCCCTCCCCAAGTTCGGCGACAGCCCATGTCGGCCGAAGTGTGGTGCCGTGTTCCGGGAGGGCGACGAGCAATTCGTCGGGAATGGCCGGGCCGCCCAGCGCACCGGCGACATGGCGCGCTTCCCAGCCAAGCACCTGTTCGACGAAGGCCCAAGGATCGGTGAGTGCGGGTTTGGAAAGTTCCGAGCCGATAACCTCACCGACTTGGCCGGTGTCGATGGGCGTTTGCCTGAGCGGCAAAAGCCCCAGTTCCTTGAGGAGACTTGGGGCGACGACAAGGCCCACCGGGGGCACATGGTCCAGCCATTCGAGATCGGGATCCCGATAGATTTCCGCAGCCATCGTGCTTACCCCGATACCGGCCAGAGATAGACAAGGCCGACGGGCTCCAGGCGATGCGCGCGCACCTCATAGGAGTCGCGAAGACGCTTCGGCTCATCACGCAATTCCCGCTCAAGGCGGGTCAGACGCCCCTCCCAATGTCGGCGGTCGGCCTCCCGCTCGCGCCGCTCCTCGGGCACGAGATCGAGGGTGAGCTGATTGGGATCGAACTCCTTCGCCGCCTTGGCGATGCGCGACCGCTGCTGTTCAAGCAGATCGGACAGCGAGCGCGCTTCCTCCTCGCCACGCTTTTGGAGTTGCGCCGTAACCGTGGTCAGTCGCTCGGCCGCGATCTTTTCCAAGGCCGGCACGAGGTCGGCGATGTCCTTGGCGACGAGGGTCTGGATGCGCGCGACTGCCGCGCCCGAAGCTTCACGCGCGTCGCGCAGCGCCGCTTCAAGTTGATTGAGGGTCTTTTCCTCGCCGCTTTCACCCAAGGGACGGAGCGGCTTGCGGTCGCGTTCTGACTCTGTCCAGATCGCGGTGATGGGGATGACTTCTTCGTGCAGCCGAGCCGCTCCGGCGCCAAAGACCGCCAGGCGTCCCATCAGCACGACACGCGGCTGCGCGCCCGGCCCATAGATGACGGACACGCGCGACAGTTTCGATTGAAAGCCCTGGCTGAGGAAGCGGGAGAGCAGGCGACGCACAAGCCGATGCTCAAGATGGACCTGCACCACGTTCGAGGCGTCACGGCCGTCGCCTAAGATCGGCGGCCTGAATGCGATCGACCGAATGGGGGCGTCGCGGCGCCAGTCGCCAAGACGCTCACCGCGCTTTCGCGGCCGAACCCGCAGATCGTCGAAGGCATCGTCCCAACCCGCGTCCTTGGTGAACGCGGGATCGTTGGGATTGAGCTGGTAGGTTTCGACGTTGCCGACCGCTGCGCCACGGGCGTCGTCGAGCACATAACCTGCGCGCGACAATGCCGCCGCGGCCACGCGATGTAGATCTTCCGGGTCAACACCGACACGCTCCCGCGACCGTTCAAGCGCGCGTTGAAGATCGGCCTGCTCCTTGAGCAACCGTTCGTGCCGCGCGCGTTCGTCATCGTCCATCTCGGCGCGGGCCCGGTTCAGTCTTTCGGCATCGCTTTCTTCCGCAATAGCGCGAGCAATCGCCGCCGCCTGGCCGCGCAAGATGCCGCCTTCCGCAAGCCGTTTGGCGATTCGGTCCTCGATTACCTGGCCAACGGAGCCGAGCTGTTCGCGGATGGTCTCCGTTTTCCGAACCAGAGCCTCCAACACGATGTCGGCCTCACGCTGCTCGTAGCGGAAGTATCGGCAAATGACCTGCTTCGCCGGCTGGAGCTTTCGATCGATGCGGCCGTTGCGCTGCTCCAGCCTGGAGGGGTTCCACGGCAAATCAAAATGAATTAGGTCCGCGCAATAAGTCTGGAGGTTGATGCCCTCCCTGGCCGCATCCGTGCAGATGAGGATGCGCAATGGCTCCACATCCGGATCGGCGTTGAAAGCCCGTTTGACCTCTTCTCGTCGATCCGATCCTGTCGCGCCGGTGAACACGCCAATGCGATCTTCAGAACGGTCCGTGTCCGCCACCGCTTCTCGAAGGCGCCGTTCGAGCCAACGACGTGTGTCCTCGTACTCGGTAAAGATGATGAGCCGCCTGCGATTCCAATTCTGACCGGCGAAAAGGTTGGCTTTGATCCAATCGGTCAACCAGCGCACTCGGGCGTCTGCCCGTGACGCGTATCGCTCCGCGATGACCAACATATCATCGACCGCAGCAAGCTCAGTGCGCAGGTCGCCTTTGGCGGCGCCGGCGACGCCGAGGGCTGACGCGGCCTCCGCTGTAGCATCGTCATCCGCGTCGATGCTCTTCTCAGCTCGCTCGTCCTCAAGCCCAAGTTCGGCGCTATCTTCGCTCGTCGGGCCGCCCACGAAAGCAAGGGCGGCGGCGGCGACAAGGCCGGCCTCTTCGCCGTCCAGCATCCGCTGCAAGGTCGCCCGGTGGACTTTTAGCGTCCGCGCGAACGCGGCAATCGATGACAGGAGCCGCTGCTGGAGACCGACAAAAGCCAGCTTCGCCATCGACGCCTTTTGCGTCGGAAGATTGGCGATGCGCCGCATCCGCATCTCGCCATAGGCGGCAAGCTGTCGGGCGAGTTCGAGTTCAGGTGTGTCTTCCGGCAAGTCCGCTATGCGAACCGCCTCGATAATCCGCTCCGGAAACGCCTCGCCAAGGCGGCGGAGATCGGCCTTAAGCCGCCGAACCATGACGGGCTCAAGGTCCCTTGGGCGAACCTCGACCCCACGCGTGAAGCGCTGGGGATCGAGCATCTCAAGCAAAGCCGAGAAGCTGTTGGAGTGCCCATTGTGCGGGGTGGCGGTCAGGAACAGGCGGTGCTCGAACCGTTCTCCGAGTTCACGAACCGCCTTCGTAAGCTGGCTTGAAATTGCGTACCGGATGCCGGCCGCCGGGGCGGCGTGGTGCGCCTCGTCCAATATGAAAAGCGCGCGGGCGCGAAACTCGCCGAGCACGTCACGCAAGCCAGCCGCATAGACTTCATCAGTGAGCAACCGGTGCGAGACGATGAAGCGCGAGCCGGTCGCCCAGGGATTCACGGAGAAGCCCCGGAGGCGGCGCATCTCGCCAATCCGCTCCCGGTCGATAATTTCGAACGAAAGCCCGAATTTCGCTTCCAGTTCGTCCTTCCACTGGATGGTCATCGCCGGGGGGGCCGCGATGACGATGAAATCGATCCGGCGCCGCAGCAATAGCTCGCGCGCGACCAGCCCCGCCTCGACGGTCTTTCCAAGGCCCACGTCGTCCGCGATCAACAGATTCACACGCGGCAGCCGCAACGCCTTGCGCAGCGGCAGAAGCTGATAGGCATCGAGCCGAATGCCCGCGCGAAAAGGCGCCTGCAACAGATCGCGGTCAGCCGCGGTCGCGGACCGCCATCTTATGGCACGGAGGTGGGCGGCCAACACTTCGGCCTTGTCGGGCAGCCCGGCGCCGACATTCCGCCAGCCATCCTCATCAAGGACGACCGCGCCGATTTCGGCATCCCAGAGGATTTCGAGCCGCTCGCCTTGCGCATCGTCAGAGATGCACGAGAGGTTGAGCGTCTGAAGGTCGTTCGCCTCTCCTTGGATTTCCTCGACCAGCCACGGCCGGCCTCGAAGCTCGACGAAACTTCCCGGTTCGATTGTCGCCCCCACAGCCCGCTGCATCATTCGTCTCGCTTCTTGGGCTTGTCGCCTTTTTCGAGCTCCCTGGCGGCGGCTCCTGCCAGACGCTCATATTCTTCGACCGCGAGCACGACCACGACGGCCCGACCGTGTTTTTCGACGGTCACGGGTTCGGCCCGGGCCATGTCGATGAGCCGACCGAAGTTGTATTTCGCGTCTCTGGCCGAAAGCGTTTGCATGTCCCGCCCGTCGAAATCGTCAAACCTATTTGTGGCCAAAATGGCCAACCTTGCAATCCCGTCGCTCGCATCGGCGCACGCCGCGGCAACGCGCCGAATGACCAAACCATCCGATTTGTACGCCGAGGCCACCCATGGCCCTATCGGCCCAACTCAGCCCTTCCAATGGCCAGCGACTATCGGTTTCCATCGGCACCAGACGCCAACCAAGGAAACAACAGTCATGGTCACGATGCCCGCGCAATCCATCAAGCGAACCATCCGACGCTATGAACTCCGTCAGATCGTGCCGCTCGCAGACACGACCATCTACGAAATGGAGCAGCGCGGAGAATTTCCCCGCCGCTTTGCCCTCACAACCCGATGTGTGGTCTGGGACCTTGCCGAAGTGGAAGCCTGGCTGACAGAACGCCGACGCGCGACGGAAAGTGCCGAGACGCGCCGCGCGCCGCACCCGGATGTCCGTAAACGGCTAAGCCGCCCGGTCAAAGCGCGGGGTCAGGCACCAGCAGCGGCATCGACGGCGGAATGAGGACGGGGATATGTTTTCGCCCAGCCACCCAGGCATCGATGACATCCGCCCACTCCTGCATCATGTGCCGCCGCTGGGGTTCGTACTCAGCCTTGTTGTAGACGCCTCGGGACGATCGGCCGTCCTCGTGCGCTAGACACTTCTCAATCCAATCGCTGTTGAAGCCAATCTCGTTCAAAAGCGTGGACCCGGTCCGCCGGAGGTCGTGAACGGTAAAGGCTTCCAACGGCAGCCCTTCGGCTTTCGCACGTTCAACAACTGCATAGGTGATCCTGTTGAACGTCGCCCGTGACATCGGGGCATCCGCATCATAACGCGACGGCAGCAAGTAGCGGGAATTGCCCGCGCAGGTCTTCAGCGCGATCATGATGTCGAGGCATTGCCGAGACAGGTAGACGTTGTGCGCCTTGGACCGTTTCATCCGTTCTTTGGGAATACTCCAGACAGCGTTTTCAAAATCTACTTCGTCCCAGGTCGCATCCTGGAGCTCGCTCTTGCGCACCATCGTCAGGAGGAACAGGCGCATCCCGAGCCTGATCGTGGGAAGCGTAGCGACATGCTCAAGCTGCTTGAGCATCACCCGTATTTCGGTCGGAGACAGAGATCGGTCCTTCGCCACGAAGGTGGCGATCGACGCCGGCCCGACTTCGTCGGCCGGATTGGCGACCTTCTCACCGTGTAAGATCGCAAAACCGTAGATCTGCTTCACGATATCGCGGACATGGATGGCCGTAGCCGGGGCGCCGCGAGCGACGATCTTCGCGCAGAGTGCCCGCAGATCATCCGGCGATATCTCATGTAGCAGGCGATTTTTGCAAACCGGGACAAGCTCGCGGTCGAAGATGGCACGGCGCATCGCGCGGGTACTGTCCGCCATCGTGGCGACGGAAAGCCACCTTTCCCCGAATTCGCCGAAGCTCTTCGCTTCTTTGATCCGCCGCTTCGCACGCTGCTTCTCGTGGGCGGGCGAGTTGCCCTCCATCACCGATCGGCGCGCATCGATCGTCATCTCACGGGCGCGGGCCAGCGATAGCTCGGCCGGACCATATTGGCCGAAAGTGACGGTCTCCCGCCTGCCATTCAACCGATAGTCCAGCCTGAAAGTGACCGTCCCCGACGGGGCAACGACGACATACATGCCGTCCCGATCGGTCACTTTATACGGTTTTCCCTTAGGTTTCAGGTTCTTAAGGGCCATGTCAGTCAGCATCGCTCTCCCCTCCGACCAAAATACCGTCAAGCCATTTTTGACCGCTCCGCCGACATTTTTCCCTTCTATTTCAATAAACTATGAGGAAAAAAATACCGTCACGCGACCTCGACACGTTGACGGTATCGCCAAATTTTGGTGAGAGCAAGAGATGATGATACCGTCAATGACGCCGTCAAATCGGAAAGGTGCCCCACGAATGACGGCGATTGACCATGACGGATATCTTTATGTATTTCAGTATGTTAGTGTGACTTTTCGATAGTCCGCGAACCCTACTGGCAGGCCCAAAATTATTCCCACTCAATCGTGCCGGGCGGCTTGCTGGTGATGTCGTAGGTCACCCGGTTGATGCCGCGCACCTCGTTGACGATCCGGTTGGCCACGCGGGTGAGAAAGGACATGTCGAACGGATAGACATCCGCCGTCATCCCGTCCGTGCTGGTCACCGCCCGCAGGGCGCAGGCCATGTCGTAGGTGCGCCCATCGCCCATCACCCCCACCGTGCGCACCGGCAGCAACACGGCAAAAGCCTGCCAGATGGCGTCGTACAGCCCGGCGTTGCGGATCTCCTCGAGAAAAACCGCATCCGCCCGGCGCAACAGCTCCAGCTTGTCGCGGGTGATGGCGCCGGGGATGCGGATGGCCAGCCCCGGACCGGGGAACGGGTGGCGGCCGACAATGGAACCGGGCACGCCCAGTTCGCGGCCGAGCGCGCGCACCTCGTCCTTGAACAATTCGCGCAGCGGCTCGACCAGACGCATGCGCATGCGCGCGGGCAGGCCGCCGACATTGTGGTGGCTCTTGATCGTCACGCTCGGCCCGCCGGTGAAGCTGACGCTCTCGATCACGTCGGGATACAGCGTGCCCTGCGCCAGCCACTCGGCGCCGCCCAGTTTTTGCGCCTCCTCCTCGAACACGTCGATGAACAGCCCGCCGATGGTCTTGCGCTTGATCTCGGGATCGGTGACGCCGTCCAGCGCATCTATGAAACGATCGGCGACGTCGCGATGTACCAGCCGGATGTTGAAGCGGTCGCGGAAGGTGTGCACCACCTCGGCGGCCTCGCCGGCGCGCAACAGCCCGTGATCGACGAAGATGCAGGTGAGCTGGTCGCCGATCGCCTCATGGATCAGCACCGCCGCGACCGACGAATCGACGCCGCCGGACAGGCCGCAGATGACCCGGCCGTCGCCGACCTGCTCGCGGATGCGGGCGACCTGGGCGGCGCGGAAGCCGGCCATGGTCCAGTTGCCGGTGCAGCCGGCGATCTGGTGGGTGAAGTTGCGCAGCAACTGGGTGCCGTGCGGGGTGTGCACCACCTCGGGGTGGAACTGCACGCCATAGAAGCGCCGGCGGTCGTCGGCGATGGCGGCGAACGGGGCGCCCTCGCTGGTGGCCACCACACGGAAACCGACCGGCAGGCGGGTCACCCGATCGCCGTGGCTCATCCACACCTGCTCGCGCGCCCCCGGCGCCCAGATGCCGCGGAACAGGGCGCAGGGCGCCTTCACGTCCAGATAGGCACGGCCGAATTCGCGGTGGTCCGATCCCTGGACCTCGCCGCCGAGTTGGGCACACATCGCCTGTTCGCCGTAGCAGATGCCCAGCACCGGCAGGCCGGCGTCGAACACCTCCTGCGGGGCGCGCGGCGAATCGCCGTCGGTGACGCTGGCCGGTCCGCCCGACAGGATGAAGGCGCGCGGGTTGAAGACGCGGATGCGTTCAGGGTCGGCGCTGTACGGCCAGATCTCGCAATAGACGCCGCTCTCGCGCAGGCGGCGGGCGATCAGCTGGGTCACCTGGCTGCCGAAGTCGAGGATGAGCACGCGGTCGGCGGTGGGTTCCGTAGCGGGAACCGGCTCGGACTCGGTCATGGGAAGCACCTGTCAGTCACGGTGCGCGCCCTTGCAGCACGGACGGCGGCCGGGCGCAAGGAAGGAAGCCGCGCGCGCGGGGTCCGCTGCCGGTTTCAGGCGACGCCCAGAGCCTGCAATGCCTGCGCCAGCCGGCGGTCGGAGCTGTCGACGTGGCGCAACAGCCATTCCTGCATGTACCGGGTGGTGATGCTGAGGCTGCGGGCGTCGAATCCGATCGAGAAGTTGCGCAGGTCATCGAGCAGGCGCGTGTGGATTTCCTTGTGGGCGGCGGCCTCCTTGAACCCGTGCGCGTCCATCAGCCGTTCCTCGGCCTCGAAGTGGAAGCGCGCATAGGCGAGGGCCATTTCCAACTGCCGGGCGACCTCGGCGGGATCGTCACCGCGTTGCAGGACGGCCGCAAGGCCGTTGATCCGGTCGGCGAGTTCCCTGTGCTGCTCGTCGATTTCCTGAATCCCCAGATCCTGGGCCGCGGTCCACACGATGAGCGGCAGCGGAACCACCGGCCGTTGAGCCTCGTCCGGGGCCCATGCCAGGCGGTCCCGCCCACCGTGCTTGGCCCGGTAAAGGGCCTCATCCGCGGCAGCGAGCAGCGCATCGGCCGAGCGGCCATGATCGGGCAACAGCGCGATACCGACGCTCACACTGACGCGAACCTCGCCCCCGCCGATGGGCACCGGCAGACGGGCCGCCTCGACGAGCCGGGTCGCGATTGTCTCGGCGTCGGCCCGGTTGGAGACCTGCGGCAGCAGGACGCAGAATTCGTCGCCGCCAAGGCGGGCAAGGGTGTCCGACTCGCGGGTGCAATCGCGGAAGCGCTGGGCCATGAGCCGCAGCAGCACGTCTCCGGCCTGGTGCCCCTCGGTGTCGTTCACGCCCTTCAGCCCGTCCAGGTCGGCCATCAGCACGGCTATCCCCTCGACCTTCCGGTTGGCGGCCAACACGGCATTCCGCAGCCGGTCCAGCAGGAGAGCGCGGTTCGGCAGGCCGGTCAGCGAATCGCTGTAGGCGAGGCTGCTGAGCTGAGACTCCGATAGCCGCCGCGAGGACACGTCCTCGGCGAACACGCAAATCGCCGGAACGCCTTGCAGCGTCTCCCGGGCCAGATGGAGTTCCATGTCGAATGACGTTCCGTCGGCCCGGGTCGCGCGGCCGTACCAGTTCACCGCCTTCGATCTCCGGTCGCTCAGCTGCCCGGGCGCTGCCTCGCGGGTGCGGAAGGTGAAGAAGTCCGTCAACCGCCGACCGGCCATGCCGCGTTGCTGGCCGAAAAGTGCCGCGAATGCGGGATTCGCAAAGGCGATCAGGCCGTTCTGGATGACCGCGAACGGAATCGCCTGGCTTTCGGTCAGCATTCTTGAGATGGCGGCCATGTCGAGCGCCTGCTGCGGAGCGGCAACGCCGGAAGTTACAGTACCGAAGAAGCCCACTGACGGCACCTTATCAGCCATTCGGGAAAACCGCCGGCACGGGGCATTGGCCGGCGCTCCAGCGAACTGTGCTGGTGAGCGGCTCCGTTCCTCCCCGCATAGAGACACGCCGAAGGTTAACAATCTGTTCGCGGACCCGGCGCAATGCCCTCGCCCGGGCCGGAGAAATCGGTGCCCCGATGCCGCCAAGGACCATAAGGCCTTGGGAACCCATGACCTGCCTCAACTCGCCGGTGAGGTGGCTTGCTCAAGCCGCTCGATGCTCGGCCACACATAGGCCGTCTGCACCAACGAAATGCCCGCCACCCGCACCGTCGCCTCGGCCGCCGCCCGGCCGCCCAGCCGCTCGTAGAACCACCGGCTGGGATTGTCGCGCAGCACCCACACAAAGGCCGACCGGCAGCCGGACGCCGCCAGATGGGCCGCCGCGGCGCGCATCAGCCGGCGGCCGAGGCCACGTTCGCGCCAGTCATCCAGTACATAAAGCGTCTCGATCTCGCCCTCGCCCAGCCCGGTGAGGCCCGGCCGCGCCGGTCCGCCGGGCAACTGGCCCAGGCCGGCTGCGGGTGGCCGGGCCGGACCGCCGGTGGCGAAGCCCACCACCCGCGGCGGCCCGCCGGTCGGCCCGACATCCTGGCCGGACGCGGTGGCGACATGCACGCCCAGCCCGTTGCGGATCGCCGCGTCGTACTGGGCGGCCTGCCGGCGCACCGACAGGCGCGACAGGAACTCGTTGGGCAGGATGCCCGGATAGGCGCTGCGCCACGCCGCCACGTGCACCGCGCCGATGGCGGCGGCATCGGCCTGGCGGGCGCGGCGGACAGCGATCACGCGGTGCGCTCCAGTACCGCGGCGAAGAACCCGTCGGTGTCGTGGGTCCGCGGCGTCAGCGCCAGAAACGGGCCGGGCCCCGGCGGCGGGCCGGGGAGATCCCAGGCCCGGGCCAGCGGCACCGGCGCGAAATCGGCATGCGCGGCAAGGAAGGCGTCCACCTGGACCTCGTTCTCCTCGGGCAACAGCGAGCAGGTAGCGTAAACCAACCGGCCGCCGATGCGAACCAAACGTGCGGCATGTTGCAGAATCATTGCCTGCTTGGGCACCAGCTCCGCGAGGTCCTGCGGGCGCAGCCGCAGCCGCGCGTCCGGGTTGCGCCGCCAGGTGCCGGTGCCGGTGCAGGGCGCATCCACCAGCACGCGGTCGAAGCTGCCGGCGCGGCGCTTGGCCCATTTGTCGCCCGGCTCGACCAGATGGCGTTCCACGTTGTGCACCCCGGCCCGGCGCAGCCGGCGCACCGCCCCCTCCAGCCGCGGCGCCGACACGTCGCAGGCGGCGATGTGGCCGCGATTGCCCATGGTCATGGCCAGCGCCAGCGTCTTGCCGCCGGCCCCGGCGCACCAGTCGGCCACCCGCATTTCCGGCCTGGCGCCGACCAGAGCGGCGACCAGCTGGCTGCCCTCGTCCTGGATTTCCACCAGGCCGGACTGGAACGCCGGGCCGGTGGACACCGGCCGCCGCCCGGCGATCCGCAGGCCCCAGGGCGAAATCGGCGTGGGCACCGCCGCGATCCCCTCGGACGCCAAGGCGGCCTGCGCCTGCTCGCGGGTGGTCTTCAGCAGATTGACCCGCAGGTCGAGCGGCGCCTCGCTTTCCATCGCCGCCAGTTCGGCCGCCAGCGCCTCGCCGAAGCGGACGCGCAGATGCGGCAGCACCCAGTCCGGCACCTCCAGTCGCACCGCTTCCGGCATGTCGGGGTGGTCCAGCGTGTGCCGCTCCAGCGCGCGCAGCGCGCCGGCCTCGGCCTGGGTCAGCCGCTCCGGGGCGAACTGGCCGCCGGAATAAGCCTGCGCCACGCCATCCAGGGTCCAGCCTTCCAGCAGCAGCGAGGCCGCCACCAGCAGGCGCGGCACCACCGGCGCGCCGGCACGGTCCAGCCACCAGGCCAGCCGGCGGCGGGCGCGCAGCACCCGCCAGGTTCGCTCGGAGACGGCGCGGCGGTCACCCGAGCCGATGAAACGGCGATTGCGGAAGAAATCGTTGGCCACCGCGTCGGCCGGCTTGCGCGGCGCCGCCTCGACGGCGGCCAGCAGTTCGATCGCGGCGGCCTGGCGGGCGGCGGGTGTCACCGGGAAGGCGGCTTTTCAACACGGGAAAGGTTGCTGGCAGACGTCGCGTGACCCATTGATTCTCCGCCAATCGCCTGGGCATGGATGGTCCCTTGTCCAAGGCATCGATTGTCCTTCAGTGGCGTGAAATACCCGCTCCCCCCCGGAGCGTCCACCAGCCGAGGCTTCCGGCCGGCTTGCAGCCGGTGTAGATGCCTGCGCCATGACCGCCGCATTCCCGTCCGCCGCCCTGGAACCGGAAACCACCGGCCCGCTGATCCTCGCCTTGCCGAAGGGTCGCATCCTGCAGGAATGCGCGCCCCTGCTGGCGCGCGCCGGCATCCACCCGCATGCGGATTACGCCGACGAAGACAGCCGTATGCTGCGCTTCCCCACCAACGACCCGGCGCTGGACGTGGTGCGGGTGCGCAGCTTCGACGTGGCCACCTTCGTCGCCTTCGGCGCCGCCCAGATCGGCATCTGCGGCGCCGACGTGCTGATGGAATTCGACTACCCCGAGATATACGCCCCGCTGGACCTTGGCATCGGCGCCTGCCGGGTGTCGGTGGCCGAGCCGCGCGAAACCGCCGGCAGCGACGACCCGCGCACCTGGAGCCGGGTGCGGGTGGCCACCAAATACCCCAACATCGCCGGCCGCCACTATGCCGCCCGCGGCATCAACGCCGATGTGGTGCATCTGAACGGGGCGATGGAGCTGGCGCCGGGCCTCGGCCTGACCCGGCTGATCGTCGATCTGGTGGCCACCGGCTCGACGCTGAAGGCGAACGGGCTGGTGGAAACCGAGGTGATCGCCCATGTCACCAGCCGGCTGATCGTCAACCGCACCGCGCTGAAGACGCATCCCGAGCAGGTCGGCGCCTGGATCGCGCGGTTCCGGCAGGCGCTGGCGGCATGAGCACGCAGCCATGATCCGGCTTTCCACCGCCGACGCCGGCTTCGAGCCGACCTTCCTGGCCCTGCTCAACCAGGCCCGCGAGACCACCGCAAGCGTCGATGCCAGCGTCGCCGCCATCATCGCCGACGTGCGCGCCCGCGGCGACGCGGCGCTGTGCGACCTCACCCGGCGCTTCGACCACATGACCATCACGCCGGCGGCCTTGCGCATCGGCGCCGATGAAATCGCCGCCGCCGTCGCCGCCGTGCCCGCCGCGCTGCACGCCGCGCTGGACCTCGCCGCCACCCGGATAGAGGTGTTTCACCGCGCCCAGCTTCCCGCCGATCTGCGCATGACCGACCCCGAGGGACTGACGCTGGGCATGCGCTGGACGCCGCTGGATGCGGTGGGCATCTACGTGCCGGGCGGCAAGGCTGCCTATCCGTCCTCGGTGCTGATGAACGCCATTCCGGCCCGCGCCGCCGGGGTGGCCCGCGTCGCCATGTGCGTGCCCACGCCGGGCGGGGTGCTCAACCCGCTGGTGCTGGCGGCGGCGCATCGCGCCGGGGTGACGGAAATCTACCGGGTCGGCGGCGCCCAGGCGGTGGCCGCCCTGGCCTGGGGCACCGCCAGCATCGCCCCGGTGGACCGCATCGTCGGCCCCGGCAACGCCTATGTCGCCGAGGCCAAGCGCCAGGTGTTCGGCCGCGTCGGCATCGACAGCATCGCCGGCCCATCGGAAGTGGTGGTGCTCGCCGATGCCGCCCAGGACCCGCGCCGGGTCGCCACCGACCTGCTCGCCCAGGCCGAGCACGACGAGGCCGCGCAATCCATCCTGATCACCGACGACGACCGCTTCGCCGCCGCCGTGGCCGCCGCCGTGGCCGCCGAGTTGCCCACCCTGCCCCGCGCCGCCATCGCCGGCGCCTCCTGGCAGCACCACGGCGCCATCATCCTGGTGCGCGACTGGGACGAGGCGGTGACGCTGGTGGACCGCCTGGCCCCCGAACACCTGCAGATCATGACCGCCGACCCGGCCGCGCTGTTTGCGCGTATCCGCCATGCCGGCGCCGCGTTCCTCGGCCCCAACACACCGGAGGCACTGGGCGACTACGTGGCCGGACCCAACCACGTGCTGCCGACCGGACGTACCGCGCGCTTCGCCTCCGGGCTGTCGGTTTACGATTTCCTCAAGCGCACCACCTGGATTGCCGCCGAGGCGGAAGGGCTGCGCGCCATCGGGCCGGCCGCTTTGGCGCTGGCCGAGGCGGAGGGGTTGCAGGCGCACGGGCGCAGCATTGCGGTGCGGCTGGGGAATGGGTGACGCAAGCAAGGCCGGGGCGCTGCCGTGGGCTTGCTTCACCCCCCGCTTCACCCCCGCTTCACTGGCGCTTGACCGGGGATTCCCGGATGCTCACCTTGTGGGCATCCTCAATATGATGGACATACGACCCTCGCGCCGCGCGCGCCGGTCGAATCCGGCCTCGCGGCCAGGCGCCCCGGCGCCGTCAACCACGACAAAAGGAAGCGTATGTCGAAAGAAGACATGATCGAGTTCAGCGGCACGGTGACGGAATTGCTCCCGAACGCCATGTTCCGCGTGAAACTCGACAACGAACACACCATCCTGGCGCATACCAGCGGCAAGATGCGCAAGAACCGCATCCGCGTGCTGGCGGGCGACCGGGTGAACGTGGAAATGACCCCCTACGATCTGTCCAAGGGCCGGATCACGTTTCGATTCAAGTGACTTGGCCGTTTCAGGTGGTTTGACCCGGCTGATCCTTGCCTCGGCCAGCCCGCGTCGGCTCGACCTGCTGGCCCAGGTCGGCGTGGTTCCCGACGCCGTTGCCCCGACCGACATCGACGAGACCCCGCTGCGCGACGAGTTGCCGCGCCAGGCGGCGGAGCGACTCGCCCGCGCCAAGGCCGCCGCGGCGGCCCACCCCGGCGCCTTCGTGCTCGCCGCCGACACCGTGGTGGCCTGCGGGCGCCGCATCCTGCCGAAAGCCGAGACGGAAGCGCAGGCGCGTGCCTGCCTGACGCTGCTCTCCGGCCGCCGCCACCGGGTGCTGACGGCGGTGGTGGTGGTGGCCCCGGACGGGCGCCTGGCCGCCCGCCTGGCCGAGAGCGTGGTCGGCTTCGCCCGCCTCACCGAGCCGCAACTGCGCGCCTACCTCGCCAGCGGCGAGTGGCAGGGCAAAGCCGGCGGCTACGCCATCCAGGGACGGGCGGCGGCGCATGTGCGCTTCCTGTCCGGCAGCTACTCCAACGTGGTGGGGTTGCCGCTGTTCGAAACAACGCGGCTGCTGGGCGGTCTCGGCTACCCGGTGGGATGAAACTGCTGGCGGCGTGCAGTCCGGGGGAGGTACGCGTCGCCGCGGTGGACGGCACCGGGCTGGTCGATTACGCGGTGTGGCGCCCCGGTGCGCCGGATGGCGTGGGGGACCTGCATCGCGGCCGCATCGCCGCGCGGGTGCCCGCCATGGCCGGCGCCTTCGTGCGGTTGGAATCGGGTCCCGACGGCTTTCTGCCCGACAGCGAGGGCGGCGCCGGCGCGGACGAAGGCCGGACGCTGGGGCTGCGCGTCACCCGCGCCGCCCAGGGCGGCAAAGGCCCGCGCCTGACGGCGCAACTGGACGCGGCGGAAGCGGCGCTGGTGGGCGACGGCCGCCCGGCTTTGCTGCGCCGCGGCCCCGGGGCGGTGGAACGGCTGGCCGCCCTGCACCCGGACGCCCCGATCGAGCTGGACGACGCCGCCCTGGCGGCGGTGCTGCGCCCAAAGCTGGGCGCAAGGCTGCGCGTGGTGCCGGCGGCCTTCGACGCCATGGTGGCGGAGGCGGTGGCTTCCCTGGCCGAGCCGGAGGCGCCGCTGCCCGGCGGGGCGCGGCTGAGCGTGCATCCCACCCCGGCGCTGACCGCGATCGACATCGACCTGGGCGCCGCCACCGCCGCGCGCGGCGGCAAGGCGCGCACCCAGCTGGCCGCCAACCGGGCGCTACTGCCCGCGCTTGCCCGCCAGATCCGGCTGCGCAACCTGTCCGGCGCCATTCTGGTGGACCTTGCCGGCCTGTCGGCCGCGCGCCGCGCCCGGCTGGGACCGGCATTGCAGGCCGCCCTGGACGACGACCCGCTGGCGCCGCGCCTGCTCGGCTTCACCGCGCTGGGGCTGGCGGAAATTCTGCGCCCACGGGTGCATCCGCCGCTGCACGAAACCCTGACCGGGCCGCACGCGGCCGGGCTGGCGGCACTGCGGGCAGCCGACGCGGCGCTGGCGGCACAGCCCCATGTGGTTCCGCTGCTGCTTGTAGCTTCTGCGGTGGAGACGGCGCTGCGGGCCGACCCGGCGGCGCTGGCGGACTGGCAGCGCCGCACCGGCCGCCCGTTCCCGGTGCGGGCGGACGCCTCGCTGCGGGGCTGGGACTGGAGGATGGAGCTGTGAGCATACCCCCCGCGCAAGCGGCGCGCTGCCCGATCTGCGGCAAGCCGGCGGCGCCGGCCGCCCGCCCGTTCTGCGGCAAACGCTGCGCCGATATCGACCTCGGCCGCTGGTTCGGCGAGACCTACCGCATCGACGGCGGACCCTTGCCGGAGCCAGGGTCGCACGAAGATGATTTGCCGGGTTGATCACCGCGCCAGGCTGGGCTATTTCCCCGCCTCCGCCGCGTTGGCGACGGGCCCAGGTAGCTCAGTTGGTAGAGCATGCGACTGAAAATCGCAGTGTCGGTGGTTCGATCCCGCCCCTGGGCACCATTTTGAAATCGTTGGGTTTTTTGGCGGTTTTGGACCCCAAAAAGCACCCCTGAAAATCGGCCGGTTCCATATTGCGGACCCCCCGCGGACCCTTTTTGCTCCGGCGGAGGGGCAGCGGCGGCGCAGCGAGGCGCGGGCGGACGCGGCGTCGGTCGGGAGGTGGTCAACCGTGGGTGCGTTTTTCAGGTCGGAGGACGCCCCCCCCACCTAAAGCACCTAAAGTGGCTAAAGTCGGGGCCTCGCCCCCCCCCGCTTTAGCAGGAGCGCCGGGCGCAATGCTGCCGCGCGGGCGCCGACAAGGGCGTCGGAAGTTCCGATACCCACCCCGACCGCTGCGCCTCGGTGCGGTCGATCCCGAGTTCGCGGACGGCCCGACTTGCCTGTGCGATTGGCTGTGTCCAGCGTAAAGCGGTCGGCATGCGTGTCGCCAACTTGGCGACTTGCATTCCCCATCGCGCGCTCCGCGTCACGCTGCACCTTGCGTTCCGACTGGCCCGTCTTGGCGGCGGTGTCGGCGGTGAAGCGGTCAGCAGCAGGCTCAGGGGAGGGTTCGCCAAGTTGGCGAACCCTCGTGTGTTGGTTCTGGCCGTTCACCGTCTCCGGGTGCAGCGCCTCATATGCCTGCTTGCGCCGGGCGGTGAACATCGCCCGCTCGGATGCGGTCAGCTTGGCGCCGCACAGGTTCGTCCGCGCGCGGGTGGGCCATGGCCAAGGCAGATACTTGGGAAAATCCCAAGTATGGTTCGCCCGCGCGTGGGTGGCCATGACCCTCATTTTTAGTGAGGGTCGTGCAATTCCGACAGCTTGGCGGAATTGAGCGGTTTCAACGGGTTGCGGTGCGGTCGCCCGCGCGAGTGGGTCACAACGGAAGTGACCCCCCGGCTCCGCCACTGTCGGTTTCCGACAGTGAGCCGCAGACCCGGACCTACAAGGACAAGCACGGCAAGCCGGGCGGGTCGCAGCGCATCGCCTAGATTCCGGCAGTAATTGAAAACTTCACGGTCCGCGTCGGTTGCGGTGCCCGCTTCGCTGCAACCACTGCCATTGACAACGATAGCACCGTGTCATCGTGCTCGGCACCAGCAGCGGCGAACGTCGCCCGACCGGAGGGTGACAGCCGCGCCGTGAACGCCTGTAGCTCGGCCTCCAGCCGTTCGCGTGCTGGGAAGTTGGCAACCTTGATGATGCGGTTGTGCATCGCCAGCCGAAGGTCTCCAACCAGCAGTTCCTTGGGCACCGTCCAGTTCATGCCGCTGAAGCTTGGCGTGGCACCGCTGGTAATCGTCAGGCCCACGGCCTTCATGCCGCGCGTCCGCGCTTGCTGAACAACCGGAGCGCCCAGGCCGGTAGCGTCGAACACCAAGATAGGCAGCTTCGGTGCAGCGGGCAGGTCGGCCATGATCGCTTCCACCTGATCGAGGATACGAGGATACCCAACGCCCAGCGCGGGCCGATGCATCATGGCAACCAAATAGGTGAGGTCCACTACCCTCTTGACCGCTGGCCCTGAACAACCACGCTGATAAAAATTGGTGACAGCCTCGGTCACCTCCAGAACGGTTATAGCCGTGCTGTCGTTGTTGTTGCCCAGGTCTACGGAAACGACGAACCGAACGCAGGCGGCGGGCACCGTGCCTACGTCGAACCTGTCTGCATCATTCACGTGAACAGCCTCACATTTAGCGCCGGAGCGGTGCAGTCCATCGCGTCGGCGATAAGGTCGGAACCGAAGAAGCTGAATTCGCTGTCCGAGAACGAGCATTGATATTCGCGCGCATAGTAGAGGTCGCCGTGCTCCAGCAGCTCTTGGGCCAGGAATTCGGGCGTGATGCGCGGGCACTGGTCAGCCGTAACCTTGAAGGTTTCCCAACTCGGAGACCGGCACGCTTCATAGAAGTGCCCGGCCTTGCCCGCTGGCGTCGAAAGCAAGATGAACCGACCGTGCGGCGACGATGCCAGCATCGGCCGGAGCGCCAGGTGCATTTCGTCGTCGGCGAAGGCGGCTTCGTCCTCAACAATCAACGTCGGGGCGCTGTAGCCTCGAATCAGATCAGGCGATGCGGGCAGCGAAACAACGCGGGCGCGGTTTGGTAGCTCCAGCGATGTCGCGGCGTCGGCCACCAGGCGCACGCCAAGGGCGGGATGCGTCAGGAACCGGCGCACCTTCGTCAACAATTCCGATGCCTGCCGCTGCGAAGGCGACGTCAGCAATACCAGCGCCTCCGGCTGAAACGTCGCCGTATGCGCACCCAGGATCGCGGTGGTGGTGGACTTACCCGACTGTCGAGAGCAGCAGACGGCAACCTGTCGTGCGTCGCTGCGGAGTAGACGTTCCTGCCATGGGTCGGCGTGCCAGCCCAGCATATCGGCGGCCCATAGAACCGGGTCCAGGCCGTGCCGGAGCGCGCGGGCAATGTCCGTCGGCGATGTCACCGGACGCCCTCCAGCGCCACCAGAACCGCCGCACGGGCGGCGGGATGCGGCGCCAGTGCGGCAAGGATCGCCTGTTGCACCAACAGGAATTGCGGGTTGGCGATGACGTTGACGGTTGCGCTCTCGTCGATGTCGCCGGTCAGCTTCGCCATTAGCTCAAGGCAACGCGCGGCTTCCCGGACGCCCATCAGGGCGGTGCGAAGGTCTCCGGCGACTTCAGCCTTGTGCAACAGGCTCAGGGCCTTGTCGCGCAGGCTACAGGCGCCTCCTAACAGGCTGGCACCGTGGGCAGCCTCGGCAACGACAACGGCCTGTGCGCCTTCCTGCATGGCCGCGGTGGGCACATGCGCGGCCCTGTGCCGGATCAGGGATTGTGACGAAATTCCGCTACGTTCCGAAACGTCCGCAAGGGGATCGCCAGCGATCAAGGCTCGGTCAATCTCCTCGCGGTCAGGGTGCCGGCAGACGGAGCATGGTCGCGCCATGATTCTAACTTCCGGTTCGTGCGCGGATCAGGTCGAGTTCTGCGGCGCGGGCGGCAAGCTCGGCTGCTGCGGCGATCTGCGCCGGAACCTCGTTGCCCGCCCGCGCCGCAGCGTCGAGAAGCTCCCGACGCTCGATCGCGGCGGCCAGCGCCGCCTCCAGCGCGTTCACGCCAGCACCAGCGGCCGTGCCGCTTCGGCTGCCGCTTCCGCCTCGGCCTGCAAAATATCCACGATGGCAGTTTTGTGGACACGCAACTCCGCCAGCAGGGCATCGGCCAGGACGGTGGCCGCCGGAGCGATGATGTTGCCCTTCGCGTCCAGGCTCAACACTGCACCCGTGGCGCGAACCTCGCCCAGCACGACGGACGGGCGGATGCGTTCGGATTCCGCGATACTGCGGGCGATCCCGTGCCGGACGCGCTCGGCGGTCGCGGCCGCAATGGTGTCGAGTTCGGTCTGATATGCCGCAAGCACCGGGTTGCTTTCCATGGCGGTGCGCCGATCCTGCCGGACCCGCTCGGCAATCTGCTCGCCGTTCATGGTAGCGGCAGCCTGCGGTTGATATCCAACCGCCAGCGCGGCGGCGTGCATCCACGGGAGTGATCCGAAAGCATCCATGAGCGCAGCGGCGCGCCGAGCGATGCGCAGTCGATCCGCCGGGCTGGCGTGCCGCGCGGCGTTGACGTGGTGCTGCCAGGCGGCATCGATCGCTTGCGTCGGCGCACCGCGCGCAACCCGCACACGCTGCCAGGAGGCGCTGGCGGCACGGCCAGCCATGTTTATGGCCACAAGATCAGCGGCACCGTCGATCATCGGAACACCCTCGCGGTGGCGGTGGCGCCGCGCTGGAATGTCAGCGACGTGCAGCCGCTTCCTCCAGCGGCTGCGGCGGCGATCGAGGTCATGGACGCGGCGGCGGTTGGGATCAACAGGTCGGTGCCCGGTTGCAGCGTCATCACGCCCGGCACACCCGGCGCGGCGAAGTTGCCGAACGCGAGGAATGCCGGCGCCGGCCCGGCGTTGGCGATGACGGCGGCGACGTTGGAGCCGTCCACCGCGGGTAGCGCGAAAGTCTGCGAAGTCGCGGTCGCCGCAATCGTGACTGCGCGGGCCGGAGTTTTCGCCACCTGATACCAACCCGCGTAAAGGCGGACTCATCCCGAGGAGAGGGGGGATTCCCATGAGAGCGCATCTCTGGTTCGATTCCGGGTATGGAATCGAACCGGGGTGGCAGGCAGATGGGATCACCATTGA
>Ga0302157_10002463_pt1 | contig 21561 bp, 15 predicted proteins | sample I_Bog_N3_3_FD_193502 | JGI IMG/M metagenome (GOLD analysis project Ga0302157, IMG submission 193502) | Peat permafrost microbial communities from Stordalen Mire near Abisko, Sweden - I_Bog_N3_3 | ecosystem: Environmental > Terrestrial > Soil > Wetlands > Peat | place: Sweden: Abisko, Stordalen... | reverse complement strand
CCACTAGTGTCCTGTCCCGGTAATACGTGAGCAAAGTCGGTACAGTTTTTCGAGGATGGAATCGGCAGTTGCCGTCCACTTGAAGGGCTGGCACTTCTCGTTGTACGAATCGACGAAATGATCGATGCGTTGAACGAGTTGCTTGACGCTGGTGAACGAGCCGCGGCGGATAGCTTTGTCAGTGATCAAAGCGAAGAAGCGCTCCACCTGATTCAGCCACGAGCTGTAGGTCGGGATGAAGTGCATGTGCCAACGCGGGCGTGTCGCCAGCCACGCCTTGATCTTCGAATGGCTGTGAGTGGCGTAGTTGTCGACGATGCAATGAATGTCGAGATCTGCAGGAACTGACTTGTCGATCTCGCGCAAGAACGACAGAAATTCCTGATGGCGATGGCGCTCCTTGCAGGTCGCGAGCACTGCTCCGTTGAGCACGTTCAGCGCCGCAAACAGCGTGGTGGTGCCATGGCGTTTGTAGTCGTGCGTGACGCCTTCGACGTAGCCGAAGCCCAGGGGTAACATCGGCTGGGTACGCTCGAGTGCCTGGCATTGACTCTTCTCGTCCACGCAGATGACCAGGGCGTTGTCGGGCGGGCTCAGATAGAGGCCGACCACGTCGCGCAGCTTCTCGATGAAGAACGGATCGTTCGACAACTTGAAGCCTTCGGTGCGGTGCGGCTGCAGCCCGAAGAGCTGGAAGTAGCGCTGGACACTGCTCTTGGAGATGCGGGTCTCGGCGGCCACGGAGCGCACGCTCCAATGCGTGGCTCCGTCGGCCGGCTTTGTATGCAACGTTGTCTTGATCAACTGCGCCACGCTCTCGTCGTCGATTGTGCGTGGCTTGCCAGGGCGGACGTCGTCGTAGAGGCCGGCGATGCGACGCTCGATGAAGCGTTTGCGCCACTTGCCCACCGTGGCATTGGTGAGCTTCAGTCGCTGCGCGATCGAGTTGTTGGCTTCGCCGTCAGCGCTGCTCAAAACGATGCGAGCCCTGTCACTGAGAGCTGACGGCAGCGAGCGGCTGCGCGCGAACGACTGCAATTGCGATCGCTCGGCCTCGGTCAACACAAGTTCAGTCTTCGGCCTGCCCATCGTCATGTCGGTATCTCCACCAGAAAGATACCGCATGAGCATGCAAGACTAATGCCAGTTATTTACGGGACAGGACACTAGGCGGACGGCAACGCAGCGCCGCAGTTGCCGCAGAATTTCGCCAGCTGGTCGGCTCGCGTGCCGCAGGCCGTGCAGAAGCGCGGGCGCTCCGCGGATACGGGCGCGGACGTCACGCGCGGCGCGTCCGGCGCGCCCGCGAGCGCCTGCGCACGCACGGGAGGCGCGCCGCCCAGCATCGCCTCGGTGGCCTGCAGCGCGGCAATGCGCTGCCGATCCTCCGCCGCGCGCGGCGCGACGAACACGCTCTGCCGCCCGGCGAAGGCCTCCAGGTCGTCGGCCAGGCGAGCGGCCTCCTGCGACGTCGCGTACATCGCGGTGACCTGGCGTGCGCCATCCTTGCCGAACACCACCGACTCGACGCGGGCGCGCCAGATGCGCAGCGTCATCGCCTCCACGCGCACGACGTCGTTCTCGGTCTGCAGGCGGCTGTTCAACGGGTTGCCGGTGCCGATGCGCGACGATTGCCAGGTGCCCTGCAGCTCCACCCACACGAGTTCCGACTCGAAGTTGAAGCGGCCCCAGATGGCGCCGGCCGACTGGAAGCAGAACGCGGCGATGGCCAGGCAGACCGCGGCGTAGCCCACGGTGGCGGTGTTGCCCCAGCCATCGGCCAGCACACGCGACGGATCGAACCCGCGCACGTAGACCAGCGCGCAGACGACGCCCACCAGGGTCAACAGCGTGCCGTACAGATCGAGCATCAAGAGCCAGCTGTGGTGCGCCGCGGCCAGCGCACGCTGCATCGTCACGGCCGCGGTGCCGGACATCGGCATCGGCTGCGTCTCTTCCAGCAATTCGCCGGCGAAGCGGCCCGAGCCGGCGGCGCCCTCGGTCACCGGCTCGATGCGCGTGTAGCGGCGGTTCGGGATCTTTTCCACCCACTCGTTCTGCAGCGTGCGATCGAGCTCGGTGATCAGCGACGCCGGCGGCCCGTTCATCGACAGGGTGCGTTGCTCGCAACTGCGCTCGGTCTGCGGCGACGCGTCGAGCTGTGCATGCAGCGCGCACAGGATCAATACCACGGCGACGAGCGCGCACAGCAGCAGGAACGTGGCCTGGCCCGTCACGGAATAGCGCACCGACGGCAGGGCCGATCCCAGCAGGTCGGCCGCGACCGGACCGACGATGGCTGCCACGATCAGCGCGATCAGCGCACCGGTGCCGAGCGGGGCCTGGTTGCCGCTGACCAGCGGACGCAGCAGCACCACGGCGCCGAACACGAAGTACACGATCGAGATCAGCGGGCGCGTCTCGTCGGTGCCGAACAGGCCCCACGCGAACAGGAAGCTCAACAGCGTGACCAGGAAGGACAGTGCGTTGAAGAAATGGCGTTGCGCGAGCGCCTGCACGACGACCGGTGCGGTGATCAGGCGCGGCACCGCGTGGTACAGCACGCCGTTCAACGCGCCTTGCGGCTCGGGATACTCGAGCCCGCCCTGGCGCAGCGTGGCCTTGTAGAAATCGGCGCGCGCGGAGTTGCCGGAGGCGCCGATCGCCACTTCCGGCGCCAGCGAGCGCGGGCGCCCGCGCCCGAAGAAAAAGCGCAGGCGACGCGCGGCGATCACCGCGAACGACAGGCCGGCCGCCAGCAGCGCGACGCCCACCAGCAGCGGCGCGATGCCCAGCCGCGCGGAGTGGGACTGGATCGCGGCGCGCGCCCACATCAGGCCCGTGAGCCCGCCCAGCAGCGTGATGGCGGCACAGGCGAACAGGAACGTGTTCTCCACCCGGAACGGGTTCGGCAGTTCGAGCCGCTTGTTGTCCGAGCTGTAGTCGTAGGCCAATCGTCGCTCCCTGGGGTGTGCGGCGATTCTAGGGTTCGGTGATATCGCTGCAGGACCCGGCGTATCCACTGTCGTTCCCCGTGCGGCGTGAGTTCCTGCCGCCTTTTGCGGGGCCTCCGCGTACGAAGGGCGCATCGCCCCCTAACATCGCGGTCTGCCGAAGCCGAACCCGGGAAACCTTGTCGTGAACCTGTTGCCGCCGCCGCATGTGCGCCGCACCCCTGCGTTGAAGCGGGCGGCCATGGCCTTTGGCGTGGCCGCGATCGCGTTGTTGGCGGCGTGCGCGGGCCGCGGCGGCGCGCCCGCCGGCGCGCCGGGCGGGGTGCGAACACCGATCGCGCCGGGCGCGCGCGGCTATCCGTTCGCGGCGTCGCGCAGCGCGACCCAGGACTACTTCGGCGTCGTCGTCAGCGACGACTTCACGTGGCTGGAGAACCCCGCGGATCCGTACACGCGCTCGTGGACGGCTGCCGAGAACGCCTACAGCCGGCGCTATCTCGATGCGATGCCGGCGCGCGCAGCCTTGCACCAGCGGCTGCAGTCGCTGATCGGATCGACGTCGAATGCCTATTCGGCGCTCGTCGAGCGCGGCGGCGTCGTCTTCGCGCTCAAGAACGCGCCGCCGCAGCAGCGGCCCGTGCTGGTGGTCCTGAAATCGGTGGACGACGTGGCCAGCGAACGCGTGGTGTTCGACCCGGGCGCGGCGGCGCCGGACGGCTCGCTCGCGATCGATTTCTTTCGCCCCTCGCTCGATGGACGGCGCGTGGCGATCGCGGTCTCCGCGCGCGGCAGCGACGGCGCGACCTTGCGCGTCATCGACGTGGCGACGGGCCAGGCCCTGGCCGACCAGATCGCGCGCGTGACGTCCGCGGCCGATGGCGGCGACGTCGCCTGGAGCGTCGGCAGCGCGGGCTTGTTCTGCACGCAGACGCCTGCGCCGGGCAGCCGTCCCGCGGACGATGCGCAGTCGCTCGAACAGGTGGTCTTTCACAAGCTGGGCATGCCGCCGGGACAGGATCGCCTCGAACTCGGCGCGGGCCTGCCGCGCCTGTCGCGCGTGCGACTCGAGAGTTCGCGCGACGGCCGCAACGTGCTGGCCCTGGTCGAGAACGGCCGCGGAGGCGACGTCTCGCTGTACCTGAAGCCGGCCGATGCGAACGGCGAGGGCGCCTGGCGGCGTCTCGCCTCCGAACCGGACGGCGTGCGTGACGCGCAGTTCGGCGACGACGGCGCGCTGTATGTCAGGTCGATCCTGAATGCGCCGCGCGGCAAGGTGCTGCGGTTGCCGCTGGCCGGGACGAACAACGTCAACTGGGACAGGATGACGACTATCGCCGTCCCGGTGGAAGGCGCCATCCAGCGCTTTGCCGTCGCCGGTGGCACGCTGTACCTGGCCGAAGGCCAGACCACCGCGTCGCGCCTGCGCGCGATCGACGTGCGCACGCGGCGTGCCACGGCGGTGAGCCTGCCCGCGACGAGCGGCGTGACGGCGCTGGCGCGCGTGGGTCGCAACGACGTGGTGGCGCAAGTGGCCAGCTATCTCGAGCCGCCGCTGTGGATGCGGGTGAGCGGCGGCCATGCGAGACGCACCGCGCTGGTGATGACATCGGACGCCAACTTCGACGACAGCGACGTGGTGCGCGAGTTCGCCACGTCGCGCGACGGCACGCCGGTGCCGCTCGACATCCTGCGTCGCAAGGGCACGCGCCTGGATGGCCGCAACCCGGTGCTGCTGACGGTGGGCGGCGCCATGGGGCAGGGCGCCGCGCCCGACTTCGACGCGGCGCGCCGCGTGTGGCTGGATCGCGGGGGCGTGATCGCGGTCGCCGCCCTGCGCGGCGGCGTGGAGCCGGGCGAAGCGTGGCATGCCGACGGCGTACGCCTGCACAAGCAGAACACCTTCGACGACTTCATCGCGGCGGCGGAGTATCTCGTCAAGCGCGGCTACACGCAGCCCGCGCTGCTGGGCGTGCACGGGCGCGGCGACGGCGCCCTGGTGATGGGGGCGGCGCTGACTCAACGGCCGGAACTGTTCCGCGCCGTGGTGTCCGCCACCGGGCGCTACGACATGCTGCGCCTCGAGCGCGACGTGGCGGGCGAATACGACACGCCGGAGTTCGGCAGCGTGAAGGATCGCGCGCAGTTCGACGCCCTGTTCGCGTACTCGCCGCTGCGCGCCGTGCGCGATGGCGGCAACTATCCGGCAGTGCTGCTGATGGCCGGCGAGCACGACCGCCGCGTCAACCCGGCGCATTCGCGCAAGATGGCGGCACGGCTGCAGCAGGCCAACCCGAGCGGACGTGTGATCCTCCTTCTGACCGATTCATCCAGCGGATCGATGTTGCAGGCCAGCCTGGCTGAGAGCGTCGACCAGGCGACCGACGAGATCGGGTTCTTCCTGAATGAGGTGGTCGCGGCGCAGTGACGGGCGTGCGAGGCGCAAAAAAAGGAGGCACCGAGGTGCCTCCTTTGCATCGAGCGGTGAACGCTGGAGCTCAGCGATCGCGTTCGCCGTCCTTCTTGTCGCGATCGTCCTTCTTCTCGTGCTCGGCCTTCTTTCGATCGTCCTTTTCCTTGGCTTCCTTGCCGGGCTTGGCTGCCTGCGCTTGCTGGCCTTGCGAGGCCGGCTGGGCGCCGGGATGCGCGCCCGGCTGGCCCGCAGGCTGGGCACCGGGTTGGCCCTGGGGATTGCCACGGCCACGAGCGTGCGGATCCTGCGGGTTCGCCGGCTGCGGCTGGCCGGGTTGCGCCGCGGGCTGCTGCATCTGGCCTTGTGGCCGTGCTTGCGGTTGACCTTGCTGGGGCTGCCCGTTGATCGGTGCCGATTGACGCGGCGGCTGGTCGAACTCGGGACGACCCTGGCCGGGGGCCGGGCGCGGCTGGCCTTGCTGCGCCTGGCCCTGTGGCACCGGTTGCTGCGTCGCCGGACGCGCGCCGCCGTTCTGCGGTGCGCCGCGGTCGTTGCGTGTGGGCTGGGCAGCCGGCAGCGCCATCGGCTGGTGTCCGGGCACGTAGCTGGGAATCGCCTGCGCAGACGTCGGCTGTGGTGCCGTCGGCCGGCCGGCCGGCGCCATCGCGGCGGCCAGGGACGCACGCGCGGGGACCGAGTTCTGGAACGCCTGGCCATTGGCCGTGGCGCCCGCCGGGGCCTCGATCGTCACGTTGGTCACGTTCGTGATGTTGGTGACGTTGTTCGTCGTGTTGTGGCTGTTGACGTCCACGTTGCCGCGCACACGCATGCCCACGTTGACGACGGCCGGCGCGCTCACCACCACCGCCGGCGGCGTGCCGAGCGGCGCCGGCACGATGATGCCGGGACGCGAGCCCGGCGGCGGCGGCACGAACACGCCTTGCGGCCCCATGGCTGCAACACCGAAGCGCACGCCCGGCGCCGCGATGGCCACCGTGATGTTGATGCCTACCGGCGGCGGTACGAACCGCACCTGCGGCGCGCACCAAAATCCCGGTACGAAGACGACGACGTCGCCGCGGTGCTCATAGTACGGCTGTACCCAGCCATAGTTGGGCTGCGGCGGCGGCGCCCAGCGGCCGGCGCTCCAGAACCAGCGACCTTCCCAAGCCCAGTAGCCGCCGGTCCAGATGGCTTCGCCATAAGGCTGCGGCGGCGGAACTTCGACCAGCATTGGCGGGGGGGCCCACTGCACCGCGATTGGCGCAGGCTGCACCAGCGGCGGATCGACGTAGACGCTGACGACCGGTTCGTTGTCTGGCGCGTAGGCGGGCTGTTCGTAGACGGGCACCGGGCGCGGCGGCGGCGCGACGTAGCGCGGCGCTGGCAGCGGCTGCACGACGCAGGCGGAAAGGATCGCGGCGGCCCCGAGGGCGGCGCCCAGGGTGCTCAGGCGCAGGAACGCCTGGCTTCTTGGATTTGTCATGTCGGAAGAATCCTCTGGAATCGCCCCTGCACCGCGGGCTGGAATGGGCCATTGTCACGGCACATGTCAGATCAACGCGTCAGCACACCGATTGGTAGGCAGTCGACACTCAAATTTACATTCAGCTATCGGGGAGCTGAACGAGGTGGGCTGGCGAAAGGTGCAGCGACGAAGCTGGTGTCGACCCGATCGACGCAAACCATGCGTCGCGAACCTGTCGTGTCTGAGCTCACGCTTGCGTGCCGCTGTCGCCCGCCCGGGGGGGCCCTCAAGGTTGGCCGGATACGACCGATTCCGTCTGACCTGTGTCCAACTGGAGCGACATCAATGATCGGATCCTGTACCAATTCGAGCTTTCAATATTCAGCGCCCGGTGCTAGCACTTCCGGCGCACTTTGGAGCCCCATCGCCGCCGGCGCCACATCGGGCCAGACCCAGAGCGCCATCGACGACACAGGCGACGAGGGAATCGTCACGTCGCTCGCTGGCGCGCCGACCGACTCACTGACCTACAGCCCTGCCGGACTGCTCAACTCCTTCGTGCAGGCGGGGACGCCGCTGGCCGACGTCAGTTCCACCGGACCGTACGGCTCGAGCGACGGCTCCGGCCTGGCCGCTGCGGTGCAGACGGACGACGGGGCCGTGCTGGGCGCCGAAGACGCCAACGGCATCAACGGCGCTGCACCTGCCGGCAACTACCAGAGCGTTTGGGGAAACACCTTGCAAACCGATCCCGGGCTGTCGGCGACGGTCGCAAGCGATGCCCTCGATCAAGGCGTCGTGTCGACCCTCTCCGTCATGGCTTGAGTCATTGCGGCGCCGGGCGCCCGCTGGCGGAGGACTCAGGCGGACGGCGGCCCCTTGAGTTCGACGACGTTGCCTTGCGGATCGCTCAGGTAGATCGACGGGCCTTCGCCTTCGGCGCCGAAACGCGATTCGGTGGGGCCGGCGGCGATGCCCAGCGATGCGAGATGGGCGCGGATCGCAGGCTCGTCGAAGGGCTCGACGCGAAAGCACATGTGGTCGACGTTGTGGCCTTGCCTGCCGGGCGCCGCACCGCCGGCGCGGCCCAGCTTGCCGTCCAGCGGCACCAGGTCGATCATCGATCGCCCCGCACGCAATTGGATCAGCCCGATCTCGTCCTGGCGCCGTTCGACGCGGCAGCCGAGGGCGTCGCAGTAGAAGCGCAGCATGGCGGGGAGGTCGATCACGCGCAGCACGATGTGGTCGATGTCGCGGAGGTGGATCATCGTCGAAGCTTCGGAATTTTCCGCGAGTGTCCCACGTGGCGCGGACGCGTCGCGTGGGCAGGTCGGTGGATCAGCCGGCGTGCATCGTGTCGCTCGGCGCCGGCAGGTACAGCTGCTCCTGCGGCACCAGGATCCACAGCAGGATGTACAGCGCGAGGCCCGAGCCCGCGAAGACGATGCCGAACGTGAAGATCAGCCGCCACACCCACGACGGCACGCCGGTGGACTGGGCGATGCCACCGCACACGCCGCCCAGCCAGCGGTCGTTGAGGCTGCGCCGAAATTGGTTGAGGGCGCTCACCGGAGGGCTGGTGCGTGCTGCCGCGGGCATGCCGCCGAGAACGCGGGCCTTGGCGCGGGCGAATTCCTCGTCCGAGAGGATGCCGCGCTGGTGCAGGTCACCGAGTTTGCCGAGTTCGTCGCTGTCTGACATGGTCTGCTCCTGAGGGGGATGTGTTGAACCGATGACTGCAGACTACGCTCGGGCCAGGCACGCCGCCAGCAGGGTGTGATGGGCTGCGTCGGGGGGCGACAGGAGCGCGCATCGGCCGGACAGGCCGGCGCGCCGCCGTGCCGGCATCAATGCTTCGTGTTGATCTTGTTGAACCCCGGCGTGGGTGCCATCGTGGGACGTGGCCCGTCGTTGGAGTCGCTGCAGGGCGCCTGCCATTCACGCAGCTCGGTCTCCAGCAACTGATGGCCGTCCTGATGGGCCAGCGCGATGAGGGCGAAGACGTTGCCGTCGTTGACCAGTTCGTGTCCGAGGCCCAGCTTGAGCTGGCGGTAGATGTGTTGCGGATCGGTCGAGTTGTCCTGCGTTTTCATGGGCTCTCCAGTTGTGAATCCCGGCGCGGCAACGCCTGTGCCCGTCTGCGGACGGACGGGCCGTGCGCTGCAGTGTGCGCGCCGTTCAAAGGCCCTGCCAGTCCTACAGGCGCAAGCGTCCGGCGTAGCCGGTGAGCTCCAGGTAGCCCCAGCCGAGCGTCTGGCCGTCCTCGCTCTTCAATGCGGACAGGCCCTCCCAGTAGACCGAGCCTGTGGAGTCGCGGCTGTCGAGCTCCTGGTCGTCTTGCAGCGCAACGACGTTCCACCGGCCCGAGGGCGTGGTCAGTGTCCAATCGACCGGGTAGGTGGCCCGGGTGCGCGGGCTCGTCCAGCGCCGCAGAGGCTCGAAGCGGACGTCGCCGGCGCCGAAGATCCGGAGCTCGCCGGATGCGCTGCGATACGAGCCGCCGGCCCACAGCATCGTGCCGTCGGCGCGGCGCAGGCGGAACGCCATCAGCGCGGCGCCGTCGGTGAGGTTGAAGCCGACCCAGTCCCAGCCGACGGCCTCGGCCGGCAGCAGGTCGTTGCCCCATTCATGGTCGAGCCAGGCGCGCCCGCTCACGTCGCGTGCGGGCGCGCCCGCACGCTCCACGCGCCCGCGCACCGCGAGTTGCGGCTCGCTGTAGTAGTGGCTCGCCTGGCGCGGATCGGGGCCTTTTTGCGAGTAGCCGGCGTCGCCCTGCAACAGGATGGGCTGCGTGCCGGAGAGTTCGAGAGCCAGCGCGAAACGATCGGTGCGCACGGCGATGCGCATCTGGCTGGGCGCGGCGCCCGATCCGGATGCCGCGGAGCGCTGCAACGACCAGTCGCGCAGCTGTACGACCTGCGTGCCCGTGGCTGCTGGCGTCTGCACGAGTCCGAAGCCTTCACGGCCGGCGCGTTGGTCATGCATCAGGCCACCGCCGTTCTTCGCGGCCGCCGCGAGATCGGTCAGGGCGACGTGCGCGAACACGAGCTGGCGCGCCGCGAAGCGACTGGCGGACGTTTCGGCGAGCCCGGTGCGCGTGCGGAAGAACGTCACCTGGAATCCGAAGTCGGGCGCCGGCGTCGCCGCGGCCTGCGTGCCCAGGCGCAGCCAGCCGGTGACGTACCACCACTCGATGTGCGTGTCGGGGTGCGCGCCATGGTCGGCAGGAAAGCGCAACGCGCGATGCGTGACACCCAGGGGCACCGTGTCGGGCACTTGCGCGTTGGCCGGTGTTGCCGCGTGGGCTTGCTGGCGCAACGCGAACATCGTCGGCATCAAGCCGGCAACGAATGGACGACGGCGCATCACCAGTCCTCCTTCACAGCACGCACGACGTCGCGGCTGGCAGCCGCATGGCCGCTGACCCAGGCCGTCAACGCGCCTGCCGCGATCACGCCCAGGCCCAGCGTGAGCAGCGTGCCGATCGGCACGCTCATCTGCATCGTCCAGTGAAAGCTCTGCGGGTTGACGACCTTGACCAGCACCACGCTCACGGCCAAGCCCAGGATGAGGCCGAGCACCGCGCCCACCGCGCTCCACAGCGCCCCTTCGGACGCCACCAGCGTGAGTACCTGGCGGCGCGTGAAGCCCAGGTGCTGCAAGGTGCCGAACTCGCGCCGGCGCGCCAGCACCTGTGCGGAGAAGCTGGCCGCGATGCCCGCCAGCCCGATCGCCAGCGCCACGCCCTGCAGCCAGCGCGTGACGGCGAAGCTGCGGTCGAAGATGCGCAGCGAGAAGGCGCGCAATTCGCTGGCACTGGACACGTCGACCGGCAGGTCGGGCGAGGCCGCCTTGATGCGCGCGGTCACGGCCGCGGCTCCGGCGCTGCCAGGACTGTCGTCCAGCCATACCACCAGGTCGCTGACGCGATCGTCCCCGGTCAGCCGCAGCCAGTCGCTGCGCGACATCAGCAGCGCCCCTTGTTGACGGGCGTAGTCGCGCCAGATGGCGCGCACCACGGCTTGAACCACGACGGGCGGCCCGGGCGGCGTGGCGCCAGTACCGCGCCGCGGCGGCAGCGGCAGCGCGATGACGTCGCCTTTCTTCAGGTGCTGCAGCGCCGCCAGCACCTCGCTGGGATAGACCGGCAGCGCGCTGGCGGGCAGCGATGGCGGCGGGGTGGCATCGGGCGCGACGATCCACGGCAACACCGGTGCGGCGGCGCCGGCCGGCGTGTCGCGCACCAGCAGCGTGGCGTCCGGCTGCTCCGGCGCGAGCGTGACGGGCACCAGCCGTTCCGTGCGCATCTGGCGCACGCCCGGCCCCGAGGCGGCTGCGACGACGGCCGGCGCCAGGAACATCGGGCCCTCGCTGGCGCCCGGCGTCGGCCGCACGTAGAGGTCGGCGGGCAGCACGTCGTCCAGCCAGGCGATCAACGAGTCGCGGAAGCTGCTGACCATCACCGTCAAGGCGACGACCAGGCTCAGGCTGGCGACGACCCCGGCCACCGCAGCGGTGGCGGTGTGGCGCTGGTCGACGGCCCGGGCCACGGCGAGCGCCGCGACCGGATTGCCTGCACCGCGAAAGCCTTTCAGCAGCAAGGCCACGACCTGCGGCACCAGGCTGATGCCGCCCAGCAGCAGCACCCCCACGCATGCGTACGCGCCCCATGGGATCGCGTGCCAGGGCGGCACGAGCGCGAGTGCGCCCGCGAGCGCGATCAAGCCCAGCCCGGCGGGGGCCGGCCAGTTGCTCCCGCTGGCGTTGCTGAGGCCCTTGAGGCTTTGCGCCGGCGCGAGGCTCTGGGCCGCGAGAGCAGGCCACCAGCCGCCGGCGAATGCCGAGGCGACGCCCAGCGCGCCATAGGCCAGCGCGGCCCATGCGCTCCACTGCAGGTGCGGCGTGGTGCTGCCCAGCGTGCCGCTGCCCAGGTCGCCGCCGAGCGCGCGCAACGCCGCCGCGGCGAGGCCGGTGCCCAGCGCCAGGCCGGCGACGCCGCCGAGCACGCCCACCAGCAGGCTGTCGGCCCACACCAGCGTGCGGCGCTGGCGGCCGCTCATGCCCAGCACGCCCAGCAGCGCCAACTGCGGGATGCGCTTGGCGACGGCCAGCGACTGTACCGAGAACACCAGAAAGCCGCCGGTGAACAGCGCCACCAGCGACAGCACGCTGAGATTGACGCGGTAGGACTGCGACAGCCGCGCCATCCGCAGCGCCGCCTCGTCTGGCGCTGCGGCGCGCACATCCGGGCCGGCGTTCAGAGCGGCCATGACGGCCTCCTGTCGCGCGCCCGGTGCGAGCCGCACGTCGATGCGCGACAACGAGCCGACGCGGTCGAAGTGGGTCTGGGCGCCCGCGATGTCCATCACCAGCAGCGGCGGCCCGTCGGCGGCGATGCGGCCGCCGAGCGCGAACGTCTGCCAGTGGCCGTCGACCTGCAATGCGACGTGGTCGGCGGAACCCAGCAAGGCCCGTGCGGACGGATTGGCGAACACGAGGTCGGGGTCGAGCGCGGACAACGGCGCGACGGGCGACGCCGACGCACCCGATGCGGACGATGCCTCGGGCTGCACCAGCCAGCCCGGCGAGATCCATGGGGCGACCAGCGCATCCAGGCCCAGCAGGTGCGCCGGATGCGACTGCCCGTCGGCGCCGCGCAGCCCGATCGCAAGATCGATCGCGGGGCTGGCCTGCGCCACGCCCGGGGCGACTGCGACGCGCGCGTACAGATCCTCGGGCAGCAGTCCGTCGCGCGGGCGCACGCTGAAGTCGGGCGCGCCGCTCGCGGCGTGCACCGCGGTCTCGAACTCCGACAACGCCGACGCGTTGATCAGCTGCACCGCGAACGCGAGCGCCACGCCCAGCGCGACGGCCAGCACGGCCGCGGCCTGCCGCCACGGATGGTGGCGCCACTCGGCCCGCAGCAGTCGGGCAAACAGCGCCGCCATCGACAAAGAGAAAGGGCGGTGCGATGACGAGGAAGGCAGGGCAGCGGGCAAGGGAACACGAATCGGGAGGACAGATGCATCCTGCCATCAATCCGGGGCGTTGCCGCGCGCCGAGTGAACGGTTTCGGCCATGCAACGACGCGCCCCGGCATGGCGCCGGCATTTGTCGCCGATGTGGCAGCCGCGCCGCCACATCGCCCCCATCATCGCGCTGACCGCCGTATGCTTGCCCCAGGCCACAGAGCCGAACTGCCCACAACGACCGAGACATCCATGACGCTCGCCACGCCCGCCGCCGACGCAGCCTCCACAGCCGATACGCCCACCCGCGTCGTCCAGCGCATCTGCCCGCTTTGCGAAGCCTGCTGCGGCCTGAACCTGACGGTGGCCGGCAGCGGCGCCCAGGCCCGCGTGATTGCGATCCGCGGCGACGAACAGGACGTGTTCAGCCACGGCTACATCTGCCCGAAGGCGGTGGCGCTGAAGGATCTGGAGGACGATCCCGATCGCCTGCGCCATCCGCTGATCAAGCGCGACGGCCGCTTCGTCGAGGCGAGCTGGGACGAGGCCCATGCCGAGATCGCGCGCCGCCTGCCGCCGCTGCTGGCCGAGCATGGCCGCGACTCACTCGCCTTCACGCTCGGCAACCCGAACGTGCACCGGCTCGGCCTGGGCCTGTACGTGCAGCGCCTGTTGCGCGCCGCGGGCTCGCGCAACGTGTTCAGCGCCTCCACGCTGGACCAGATGCCGCGCCAGCTCGCCAGCGGCTGGATGTACGGCCACGCGTTGACGGTGCCGGTGCCCGACATCGACCACTGCGATTTCCTGCTGATGCTGGGCGCCAACCCGATGGCCAGCAACGGCAGCATGTGGACGGTGCCCGACTTCCGCGGCCGCGCGAAGGCGATGCGCGCGCGCGGCGGCCGCCTGGTGGTGATCGATCCGCGCCGCACCGAGACAGCCGGCGTCGCCGACGAGCACCACTTCATCCGCCCCGGTACCGACGTGTTCCTCTTGCTGGGCCTGCTCAACGCGCTGTTCGACGAGGGCCTGGTGCAACCGGGCCGCCTCGCCGAATTCGTCGCCAGTGGCGACACCGGCATCGAGGGCTTGCAGGCGGCCGTCGCGCCGTATGACCCGGAACGCATGGCAGGACGCTGCGGCGTGCCGGCCGGGACGCAGCGCGCGCTGGTGCGCCAGCTCGCCGCCGCGCCGCGTGCCGCCGTCTACTCGCGCATCGGCTCCAGCACGCAGCGCTTCGGCACGCTGAACTCGGTGCTGGTCGACGCGCTCAACATCCTCACCGGCCACCTGGACAGCGAAGGCGGCTGCATGTTCCCGCACGCCGCGGCCTTCGCGGCCAACACGCAGGGCAGGCCAGGCGTCGGCCGCGGCATGGTCACCGGGCGCACGCGCAGCCGCGTCTCGGGCGCGCCCGAGGTGTTGGGCGAGTACCCCACCAGTTGTCTGGCCGAGGAGATCGAGACGGAAGGTGCGGGGCGCATCCGCGCGCTGATCTCGGTGGCCAGCAATCCGGTGCTGTCGGCGCCCAACGGCGCGCGCATCGCCCAGGCTTTGGGCCAGCTCGACTTCATGGTGAGCGTGGACATCTACCTCAACGAGACCACCCAGCACGCCGACGTGATCCTGCCCGGGCTGTCCACGTTCGAAGAGCCGCACTACGACGTCAGCTTCCCGCAGCTCTCGTGCCGCAACCATGCGCGCTACAGCGCGCCTGTCTTCGCGCCCCGGCCGGGCGCGCAGGCCGAGTGGCAATCGCTGCTGCGCATTGCGGCGATGCTGCGCGGCGAGGCCGGTGCCGGCGCGCCGGAATTCGATCTCGCGGCCTTCGACGAACGACTGCTGGCCGACGACTTGCGCCGCCTGGCCGCCGGCGTGCCGGAGCCGCTGCAGGCCGCGATGCTGGACGCGCTCGGCGACGGCCCCGGCCCCGAGCGACTGCTCGACCTCGCGCTGCGCGCGGGCCCGCACGGCGACCGCTTCGGCCAGAAGCCGGGCGGCCTGAGCCTGGCGGCGCTGAAGGCCGCGCCGCACGGCGTCGACCTGGGCGCGCTGCAGCCGCGGCTGCCGGACATCCTGCGCACGCCCAGCGGCAAGATCGAGCTCTGGCCCGCGCCGGTGGCCGCCGAATTGGCGGCCGTGGACGATGCGCTGCGCGCCGCGCCGCCGGCGCTCGTGGTGGTGGGCCGGCGCGACGTCCGTTCCAACAACAGCTGGATGCACAACCTGCCCACGCTGGCCAAGGGTCCCGAGCGCTGTACCGCACTGCTGCACCCGCAGGACGCGGCGCGCCACGGCGTGCAGGCCGGCGACCGCGTTCGGCTGCACGGCACCGCGGGCCGCGCGATCGAGTTGCCGGTGATGCTGTCGGACGAGATGATGCCCGGGGTCGTCAGCGTCCCCCACGGCTGGGGCCACGATCAGGCAGGCTCGCGCCTGGGCGTCGCGGCGCAACGCCCGGGCGCCAATCTCAACGACCTGCTGGACGACCAGTTGCGCGATCCGCTGTCCGGCACCTCCGTGTTGAACGGCGTGCCGGTGACGCTCAGCCGCTGCGACTGATCCTCAAGCCAGTACCGGCAGCCTGACACCCTGCGCCGTCAACTCCAGCACCCGGTCGCAGCGCGCCGCCGCCGGCGGCGAATGCGTGACCATCAGCACGCCGGCCCCGGTGCGGCGCGCGGCGTCGACCAGCACGTCCATCACCAGCCCGGCGCTGCGCGGATCGAGGTTGCCCGTGGGCTCGTCGGCCAGCACGAGCGCGGGTTCGTGGACCAGCGCGCGCGCGATCGCCACGCGTTGCAACTGGCCACCGGAGAGCTGGCGCGGCGCGCGCTCGCCCAGGCCTTCGAGACCGACCGCCGCCAGCATGCGTTCCACGCGGTCGCCGCGCGGGCGCCCCAGCAGTTGCAGCGGCAGGCCCACGTTGTCGGCGACGCTCAGGTGCGGCAGCACGTGGAACGCCTGGAACACGAAGCCCAGATCCTCGCGCCGCAGCCGCGCGGCCTCGGGCTCGGTGAGCCCCAGCACATCGCGACCGGCCAGCGTCACGCTGCCCGCGTCGGCAGTGTCGAGCCCGGCCACGCAATTGAGCAGCGTGGACTTGCCGACGCCCGATTCGCCCAGCAGCGCGACGAGTTCGCCGCGCGCCATGGCCAGCGAGACGTCGCTGAAGACGAAGACGTCGCCGTAGCGCTTGGCCAGGCCGGAGACGACGAGCAGGGGAGTCGGGGCGGAGTGCGCGAAATCGTTCATTCGGGGCCAAGCATACGGGACGGACCCAGCTCGACAAGAACTCCGGTTGTCGGAAACGATCTGTCCGTTCAAGGGGCTTCGCCATTTACGTTACTTTGAGGCGTTCGAGGCTGTCCGGTTTGCGACCTCTGTCGCACAATCGACAAGGTTTTGCTCATGGGCTTGCCGCGGCGGCCGATACAGTCTGGGCGTCGCCTCCCGATCGGGGCGCGCACTCGAGTTCGATCCGGCCGGATCGGGCGCCGGAATTGCCCAGGTGCACGCGGTGCAGGCATGATTTCTCTTGAGGTGGATGGGTGACGGCTGAAATCGAATCTTCGACGTTGACCGGGCTCGTGCGCGTGCTCGAACGGCGCAGCACGCGGTTCTGGGCCGGCGCGGCGCTCCTGATCGCGCTCGCCGGCATTGCCGCTGCCACCGGCCTGGGCATGTTGGCCGGGGGCCGCGGCGGCGTGATCGCGTTGAGCGTCGCGGTGTTCTTCGGGCTGGCCGCCCTGGTGCTCGTGGGCATCGTGATCCGCCTGGCGCGGGTCGTGGCCGATGCGCGCGCCAGCCAGGCACTGCATGCCGTCGACGACCACCTCACCGGACTGTCCAACCGCCGCCACTTCCTCGAGCTGGTGGAGCGCGAGTTCGCGCGCTGCCGCCGCTACGGCGATGACGGCGCACTGCTGCTGATCGATGCCGATCACTTGCGCCGCATCAACGAGCACCTGGGCCAGCTGTGCGGCGACGCGCTGCTGCTGGAGGTGACCAGGCGCGTGGGCACCACGTTGCGCCAGCCCGACCTGCTGGCCCGCTTCGGCGGCGCCGAGCTGGCCGTGTTCCTGCCCAACACCGACCCGCTGGGCGCGCTCGACGCCGCCGAGCGCATCCGCCAGCAGGTCGCGTCCGCGCCCTACACCTGGCAGCAGACCCACGTGGTCGCCACCGTGAGCATCGGCGTGGCCACGGTGCACCAGGGCCAGCTGAGCGTGGACACCATGGTGCACGAGGCCGAGCAGGCGCTGGAGGCCGCCAAGGAGGCCGGCCGCAACTGCGTGCGCACCGGGCCGATCAAGCCGCGCAAGAGCGGGGAGCGCGTGTCGAGCTGAGGCGGCCCCGTCTGGTCGCCAAGCCGAGCCAATGCCTGACGCCGGATTCGCTCGGGAACGGCGTTCAGGCATTGCCTCCTCCGCGAGGATCAATGTCGCAGTCGCCGACACCACGGCGCGGACGAGGAGATGCCGGACACCCCGGGTCGCTGCAGACCGATCCGCTCAGATCGGCCAAGAATCATTTTCAATCCGGCGCCGTGCCGGGCGGCCCGATCAGCGATTCGACGAGCGTGACGAGGCGGCCCTCGACGTCTGCCGCATCGGCTTCGACGACCTGTCGATACGCCATGCTGCGCAACCACGTGATCTGCCGCTTGGCGAGCTGGCGCGTCGCTGCGACGCCGCGTTCGCGCAGCCCCGCGAGATCGGGCGGGTCGGCGGCGTCCAGCGCCTCCCAGGCCTGGCGATAGCCCACACAGCGCATCGAGGGCAGATCCAGATGCAGCGCCGGGTTCTTGCGCAACCCGCGCACCTCGTCGAGGAAGCCGGCCTCCAGCATCGCGTCGAAGCGTTGCGCGATGCGCGCGTGCAGCCATGCGCGCGACGCGGGCTCCAGCGCGAGCAGGGCGCCGTCGTGCACGGGCGCCTCGCGTTGGGCGCGGCCATGCAGCGCGGACAGCGGCGTGCCGCTGGCGCGCCACACTTCCAGCGCGCGCTGGATGCGTTGCGAGTCGTTGGGGGCCAGGCGCGCGGCCGTGACCGGGTCGACCCGTGCGAGCTGCGCGTGCATCGACGGCCAGCCCGAGGAGGCCGCCTCCGCATCGATCGCGGCGCGGAGGACGGGGTCGGCGGCGGGCATCTCGTCGATGCCGTCCACCAACGCCTTGAAGTACATCATCGTGCCGCCCACCAGCAGCGGCCAGCGGCCACGGCCGCGGATCTCCGCGACGAGGGCGCGCGCGTCGGCCACGAATTGCGCGGCGGAGTACGACTGCTCCGGCGCGATCACGTCGAGCAGATGGTGCGGCGCCGCGGCCCGCTCCTGCGCGCTCGGCTTGGCAGTGCCGATGTCCATGCCGCGATACACCAGCGCCGAGTCGACGCTGACGATCTCCACCGGCCAGTGCCGTGCCAGCGCGAGCGCCAGGGCGGTCTTGCCGGATGCGGTCGGGCCGGCCAGGCCCAGCCACCGGAGTTCAGTCACGTCAGAAGCGCTCGTCTTCGCGCAGGTAGCGCCATTGACCCACCGGCAGCTTGCCCAGGACGACACTGCCGATGCGCACCCGCTTCAGCCCGGTGACGACCAGGCCGACGGCCTCGCACATGCGACGGATCTGGCGCTTGCGGCCCTCGCGCAGCACGAAGCGCAGCTGATCCTCGTTGGCCCAGCTGACCTTGGCCGGGCGCAGTTCCTTGCCGTCCAGCCACAGGCCGTGGTGCAGGCGCTGCAGGTCGTTGTCGGGAAACTGGCCGCCGCTCGGATATTCGACGCGCACCAGGTATTCCTTCTCGACATCGGAGTCCTCGCCGATCAGGTGGCGCGCGATCCGACCGTCCTGCGTGAGCACCAGCATGCCGGTGGAGTCGATGTCGAGCCGGCCGGCCGGCGCGATGCCGCGCGCGTGGCCGGGGTGCCAGCGCTCGCGCGACGGGTCTTCGGGCCAGTGGTTTTCCTGCGTCACCAGCACCGAGGCGGGCTCGTAGCCGTCCTCGGCCTGCCCGCTGACGTAGCCGATCGGCTTGTGCAGCAGGATCGTCACGCGATGCGCCTGCTGCGTCTTGGCCGCCTCGTCGATCTCGATGACCTGGTGCGGGAACACGCGGGCGCCCAGCACGGCCATTTCGCCGTCCACTTTCACCCAGCCGGCGTCGATCCAGTCGTCGGCCTCGCGACGCGACGCGATGCCGCGCTCGGCGAGCACCTTGGACAGGCGTTGATCCTCGCGGCGCGGCGCGCCGGGGTCGAATGCGGGGCGCGATGGCGCCCGGCCCTGATCGGGCGCCGGGCGCTGCGTGTCGTCGTGACGACGCGGTGGCGAGCGATCGTTCGAACCAGTCGGACGGGGGCGGTCGCCCGCGTAGCCGCGCGGGCCGTCCTGCGCGCCGCGATTGTCGTCACGCGGGCCGTTGTAGCGCGGGCGGTCGTTCGGGCCTTGCGGGTAGGTCGGGCCGCGCTCGCCATAGGGGGCGCGGCCGCGATCGCCCTGCGGTGCGCCACCGCGATCGCCGCCGTATCCCTGCGGGCCGCGGTCCTGGCGCGGGCCGCCGTGGCCTTGCGGGCCGCGATTGTCGCGCGGGCCGGCGTCGCGCCGACGATCGTCCTGCCCGCCGGGATTCGACGGGCGGTGGTCTGCGCGCGGCGGCCCGGGCGGAACGCCGGTGGCGCGGCGGTCGTCCTTGCGGAAGGCCGGGCGCGGCGCGTCGAACGGCGGCGCCGGGGCATCGCGGAAATCGGTGCGCGGGCCGCGCTCGGGCGCCGGGCCCGGATTGGCGCGACGCTCGCCTGGCCGGTCCGGACGCGGTGCGTCGCCATACGCACGGCGCGGGCCGTCGCGGCGGTCGCGCGGGTCGGCGCGCTTGTCGAAGCTGCGCGGGGCGTCCTCGCGACTGCGCGGCGGCGCCGGCGGCGGGTCGGCGCGCCAGACGTTGGTGGGGGTGTCGCGGCGCGGCGGCGGCAGGTCGCGCAGGTCGGGCTTGGCGCCGCGCGTGGCAACGTGTTCGGACGGCTTGCGCTCGTGCGGTCGCTGTTCGATCACACGCTGGCCGACGTGCGGCTTGTCGCGGCCCTGCGGCTCGGGCTTGGCGTTGGACGGGTGGTCGGCCTCGTTGCGGACGATGCGACGCGGCGCGCCGGCCGGGGCGGGCGGCTTGTTCGGGGGTTCCGGCGGAGAAGAAGAGTCAGTCATGTCGGGGGCAGCCGGGAAAAAAAGGAAAGGGAAAAATCGAGGAATCAACGACCGCGCAGGAACAGCGCGTCGAGTTCCTTCATCGTCACCTGGCGCCAGGTCGGGCGGCCATGGTTGCATTGGTCGGAGCGCTCGGTGGCCTCCATCTGGCGCAGCAGGCCGTTCATCTCCTCGAGCGTCAGGCGGCGGTTGGCGCGCACCGCGCCGTGACAGGCCATCGATGCGAGCACGTCGTCGCGGGCGCGCTGCACCAGGCTGCTGGCGTCGACCTCGGCCAGGTCGGCCAGCACCGAGCGGACCAGTTCCACCGGGTCGGCCTGCAGCAGCGCGGCGGGCAGGCTGCGCACGGCCAGCGTCTGCGGGCCCAGCGCGGAGACGTCCAGGCCCAGCGCGCGCAGCGTGTGGGCATGCGTCTCCACCAGCGCGTGCTCGGCTGGCGTGGCGGCGAAGGTGGCGGGGATCAGCAGCGCCTGCGTGGGCATGTCCTGCGCCGCGGCGCCGGTCTTCAGGCGCTCGTAGACGATGCGTTCGTGCGCCGCATGCATGTCGACCACGACCAGGCCTTGCGCGTTCTCGGCCAGCACATAGACGCCCTGGATCTGCGCGATGGCGCGGCCCAGCGGCCAGTCGCTGGCATCCGCCTTCGCGATGGCGGCGAGAGTCTCGTCGTTGCCTTGCGTATGCGCCCAGGCCGGGGCGGCCGAGCGCTCGCGGGCCTCGAGCACGGCGGCGCCGCCGCCCGAGTCGAGGATGCCGCCTGCGGCCGGCGCGCCGGAGTCTGCGAAGGCGCGCGCGAACAGCGACGCGGTGGTCGCGCCCGCGAGCGGGTCGCGCGTGTCGCTCGCGAGCGCCCAGGGGCGCGCGGGCGCGAGCGCCGATGGCGACCAGCCGGGCGAACCGTTGCCGCTGCCGTTGAGACGTTCCACGGCCGCGGCCGCGGCTGCTGCGAATCCGCCCGGCGAGCCGAACGACGTGCCCACGATGCCCGTACCGGCGTTCGCACCCGGGGCCGCGGCACCGGACGGCGCGAGCACGTCCTCGACCGAGCGTTTGACCGCCTGGTGGATCGCGCCCGAATCGCGGAAGCGCACCTCGATCTTGGTCGGGTGCACGTTGACGTCCACGCGCGCCGGATCGATCTCGATGAACAGCACGTAGGCCGGCTGTTTCTGGCCGTGCAACACGTCCTCGTAGGCGCTGCGCAGCGCGTGCGCGATCAGGCGGTCGCGCACGAAACGGCCGTTGACGTAGACGTATTGGTGGTCGCTGCGCGTGCGCGCCGCGGCGGGCAGGCCGACGCGGCCCCGGATGGCGATGGGGCCGATCTCGGCCTGCAGCGGGCGGCTGTTGTCGAAGAAGTCCGCGCCCAGCACGTCGCGGATGCGTTGCGCCTCATCGCCGGGACTGCTGGCGCGCCACTGCTCCACCAGGCGGCCTTCGTGCCAGACGGCGAAGCCCACCGTCGGGCGCACCAGCGCGTGGCGGCGCACGGCCTCCACGCAATGGGCCAGTTCGGTGGAATCGGACTTCAGGAATTTGCGGCGCGCCGGCGTGCTGAAGAA
>Ga0302157_10002458_pt1 | contig 21573 bp, 17 predicted proteins | sample I_Bog_N3_3_FD_193502 | JGI IMG/M metagenome (GOLD analysis project Ga0302157, IMG submission 193502) | Peat permafrost microbial communities from Stordalen Mire near Abisko, Sweden - I_Bog_N3_3 | ecosystem: Environmental > Terrestrial > Soil > Wetlands > Peat | place: Sweden: Abisko, Stordalen... | reverse complement strand
CAGCGAACGCCTATGCCGATTCGGCTTTGTTCGCGACCCGATTCCATTTCGTTCTCAAGACGCCACCGCCCAATCGTGCCTTGGGTCTCAAAAATCGGGGGTACCTGGGCAGTTACGAAAAGTCATACGTGAACGTAAATTATCCCGGCTCCGCGCAAACCCAGGTGACGGGCATCAACAACGCGGGGGTGGTCGTTGGCTTTGAGGTCGACGCCGCTGGCGACAATGTCGGGTTCGTGCATCAAGGCGCGCAATGGCAACCGGCGGTTGATCCATTGGCGCCGAAGATCGCGGGCATCGTCTCCGAGCAGTTCCTCGGAGTGAACGATCGGAACCAAGTCGCTGGTTTTTATGTGACGAACGTCGCGGGCGCTTCCGCGGGCTTCATCTACAACGACAGGACCGGAGCCTTCCAGAACGTCGCGATCGCCAATGCGACCAGCGTCACCGCGACCGACATCAACGACGAAGGGGTCATTTCTGGATTTTACACCACTGCCGGCGGCCAGACCGAGGGCTTCCTCGACTCGGGCGGACACATCCTCGGCATTCCCGGCGGTCTTGGCGACACTGACGTGCAAGTGCTGGGTGTGAACAACACCGGCCTGGCCGTAGGCTCTTTCGTGCACGGCGGTGTTACCGAGGGCTTCATCTATTCGCTGTCCAACGGTAATTTCGATGCCTTCACCGCGCAGGGCGCCGTGGGTCAGACCGTGCTGAACGGCGTCAACGATCTAAACCAGATCGTCGGCTTTTACATGGATGCGACCGGCAAAACTCACGGCCTGCTCGTGACCAATGGGTGACGAGCAACGGGACCGCCGCGATATCCGGCAAATGACGCGAGGTGGTCCCAGATCGCCCAGTCGCCGCAAGGCGACTGGGCAAGCGGCTGTGCGGGACGGACTCTGCGCTGTCGCCGTCCTTTGCCTTTGAAGCGAGAAGATCGGCTCCGGTTCGCGCTTTCATAGATCGTAGCAAAACCAACGGAATACCGAACACGATGACCTGGATCATCAGTTAAACGATCAACCGGAATCGCGCTCAGGCATCGCCGCGCATTTGCAGGACATCGCCGGCGTCGAGATCGACGTTAGTTGATCCCACCGTTTGTCTGGTCGCCTTCAGATCAGTTTTGCGGCAGTGAACCTGTCGGTGATCAGCACTTTGACATAGCCGCCGAGCAGACAGGCGCGGATGGCGGTCGCCTTTCTGTCGCCGCCGGCCACCGCCACCACGCGGGGCACGCGCCGCAACTCGTCGAAGCTCATGCCGATCACCCGCTCGTCGAGCGGCCCGGCGACGGCTGCGCCATCGACGTCGAAGAACCGCAGGCAGACATCGCCGATGGCGCCGCGCGACTCCAGGTCGTGCAATTCGTTGCTGGTGAACGTGTTGCCGGAATTGGCGAGCATGACCGAAGGCTGTAGCGCGCCGATGCCGACCAGCGCAAAGGTCACGCGGCGGAACTGATCGGTCGTGGCGCGCACATAGGAATCGCCCAGCATCACCAGCCGCGCCGCCGACGAACTGACCACGCCCTGGGCGGGCAGCAATTGCAGCGTGGCGCCGGTGAGTTCGGCGAGTCGCGTCGTCAGTTGGGTGGCATGGCTCTGCACCGAGGGATTGCCGATGCCGCCGAGGATTTGCACGACGCGCTCGGCGCGGATGCGCTTCAGCGGATGGATGTTGTCGACCATTCTGAGCAGCGAGGCGCTCCACGACGAAATGCCGATGACTTCGCCATCGCGCAGCGTCGTTTCCACATAATGGCCCGCGGCGGCGCCGATCGCGGACAGAATGGCCTCCTCGCGGTCCTCGAAGCAATCGGCGACGATCGCCTCGGCAAGCGGGTAGCGTTCGCGCAGCGCAGTTTCGAGTTCGGGATAGGTTCCGCGCGGCGCGGTGATCGTGATGCGCACGATCCCCTCCTGCTCGGCCTTTTTCAGCAGGCGGGAGATCGTGGCCTGCGAGATGTGCAGCAACTCCGAGATCTCCGACTGCTTCCTCCGATCCTGGTAATAGAGCTGCGCCACGCGCGCGATCAGGCGCAACTCGTCGGTGCGACTCATCGCGTCGTCCTCATGCGCGGCTCCTCACGGCTCATTCGAATATATATTCATCTAGGGACTAGACCGCCGCTTCCGGGGAGGCAAGCTACAAAAACGGGTTGCTCGCCGGCTTGACATCCTTCCAGAGGTTGCCTAATGTGAAGATCAATGCATAATAGAATAAATATTCATGGAGGATCCGACTTGACCTCGCCAACCGCTCTCAGCGCTACAAGCCCTTGGCCATCGCCCGCAGACTTTGCCGCCTCGGCGCCCGCCGAGCGCGCTCGCCGGCTTGGCGAAACCTCGCGGCAGATCCGCGGCTCGATCGTCACCATGATCGGCAAGGCGCGCCTGGGACATGTCGGCGGCGACCTTTCCGTGACCGACATCCTGACGACGCTGTTCTTCGGCGTGTTGCGGCTCGACCCCACCGATCCGACGTTCGCCGATCGTGATCGCTTCATCCTCAGCAAGGGACATTGCTCGGCCGCGCTGTATTCGACGCTGGCGCTGCGCGGTTTCTTTCCCCCCGACTGGCTCGCAACGTTCATGCAGCCGCTCTCGCGCCTCAATGGCCATCCGAACCGGCGCAAGGTTCCCGGCGTCGAGGCCAATACCGGCCCGCTCGGTCACGGCCTGCCGATCGGCGTCGGCAGCGCGATCGCTTCGCGATTGTCGAGGCGGAACTGGCGGACCTTCGTCGTGCTCGGCGACGGCGAATTGCAGGAAGGCTCGAACTGGGAAGCGGCGATGTCGGCCGGACACCGCGGCCTCGATGATCTCTGCGCCGTCGTCGATCGCAATCGCCTGCAGCAGGGCGCGCGTACCGAGGACACCAACCGGCTCGAGCCGCTCGCCGACAAATGGCGCGCCTTCGGCTGGGACGTCGTGGAACTCGACGGCCACGATCACGACGCCCTGTTCCGGGCTTTCACCGCGGCGCGGAGCGGTCGGCCGCTGTGCGTGATCGCCAACACGATCAAGGGCAAGGGCGTTTCGTTCATCGAGGATCGCGTCGAGTGGCATCACAAGGTTCCTTCCTCCGAACAGATGGAACTCGCATTGAAGGAACTCGCCTGAGATGAGCGCGACACAAGCCCCCGCTTTCGACTGTCGCGTGGCCTTCGCCGAGACGCTGATCGATCTGGCGCGTGGCGATCCGCGCATCGTCGCGGTCTGCAACGACAGCGTCGGCTCCAGCAATCTGACCGCGTTCCAGAAGGAATTTCCTGACCGGCTGATCAACGTCGGCATCGCCGAGCAGAACATGGTCGGAGTCGCGGCGGGCCTCGCCAACGGCGGCTTCGTGCCGTTCGTCTGCGCGGCGGGGCCGTTCCTGACGGGCCGCGCGCTGGAGCAGATCAAGGCCGACGTCGCCTATAATGGCTATCACGTCGTGCTCTGCGGCATTAGCCCGGGCATGGCCTATGGCGAACTCGGGCCGACGCATCATTCGATCGAAGATTTGAGCTGGTTGCGCGCCATCGCCGATCTGGCGATCGTCGTGCCCGCCGACCCGGCGCAAACCCGCGCCGCGGTGCGCTGGGCGGTCGCGTCGGGAATTCCTTCCTACCTTCGCGTCGGGCGCTTCAAGGTTCCCGCCGTCGCCGACGAGGCCGATCCTTTCGTGTTCTCGCGCGCCGACCAGCTTCGCGCCGGCGCGGACATAACGATCGTCGCCACAGGAACGATGGTTACGCGCGCACTCGATGCGGCCGAGGACCTGGCGGTTCGGGGCGTCGCGGCGCGGGTGCTCAACGTTTCCACCATCAAGCCGCTGGACGAACAGGCGATCGTCGCCGCCGCGCGGGAAACGCGCGGCATCGTCACAATCGAGGAGGCGATGATCGAGGGCGGGCTCGGGGCGGCCGTCGCCGAGGTCGTCGTGCGCCGGGCCCCGACGCGCATGCGCATGCTCGGCGTCACCGGCTTCGCGCCGACGGGAGATACGGAGTTTCTGTTCGATCATTTCGGCCTCAATCGCGCCGGCATCGTCGCCGCAGCGCTCGAAATCCTGGATTCGCCATGAATTCGCCGCTCATCCTGGCCATCGACCAGGGCACCAGCTCAAGCAAATGCCTGCTCGTCGACGCCTCCGGCGCCATCGTCGCGCGCGGACAGGCGGAAGTCGGACAATCCACGCCGAAGCCGGGCTGGGTGGAGCAGGACGCCAACGCAATCTGGAACAGCGTGCGCGCCGCGGTCGCCGCCGCGCTGACGCCGGAAACGGCGCGGCGGGTGGTTTCCGTCGGCCTCAGCACGCAGCGCGAATCCTGCGTCATCTGGGATCGCCGCAACGGCGAGCCGCTGACGCCGCTGCTGTCCTGGCAGGACCTGCGCACCGAATCCCTTTGCGCCGACTTGCGGGCCCGGGGCTTTGGCGAGATCGCCCGCCGCACGAGCGGCCTTCCGCTCGACCCGATGTTTTCGGCCGCGAAGGCCAAATGGCTGCTCGACCAAATCGATCCCGACCGTGTCCGAGCGCGCGCGGGCGATCTGGTGATCGGCACCATCGACGCCTTTTTGCTGGCGCGCTTCGGCGGCGAGGCGGTGATCGAGGCGGGCAACGCCTCGCGCACCCAATTGCTCGACGTCGTCGCCGCGCGGTTCGACGACGAGTTGCTGGCGATATTCGATGTCCCCCGCGCGGCGCTGCCGAATCTCGTGGCCTCCGTCGGCCCGTTTCCGCGCACTCGCGGGCTGGCGCCGTTGCCGGACGGCGTGCCCGTCGGCGCTGTCATGGCGGATTCGCATTCGGCCTTGTTCGCCCACGGCGCCTTCGCGCCGGGTCCGGTCAAGGCGACGCACGGCACGGGCTCGTCGGTCATGGGCCTGATCAACGACGCCGGCGCCGCGACGCTCGACCCCGGACTTTGCCTGACGCTCGCATGGCAAATCGACGCCCCGGTGCTCGCCTTCGAGGGCAATATACGCGCCGCCGGCGCGACCTTGGTCTGGGCGGCGGCGCTGCTCGGCGTCGAGGTCGGCGAACTGGCGCGGCTCGCCGCGTCCGTCGTCGATGCCGAAGGCGTGCATCTCGTGCCGGCGTTCAACGGGCTGGGGGCGCCGTGGTGGGACGGCGCGGCGGTCGCGACACTCTCCGGCTTCACGCTGGGAACCGGGCGGGCGCAGGTCGCCCGCGCCGCGTTGGACTCCATCCCGCACCAGATCGCCGACGTCATCGACGCCGTGCGCGCCAGCGGCTCGCGGGTGGATCGGCTGTTGGTGGACGGCGCAATGACGCGAAACGACGAGTTGATGCGCAGCGAAGCCGACCTCGTCGGCGTCCCCGTCGTCCGCTCCGAAGCGGCCGAGCTTTCCGCGCTCGGCGTCGCGCATCTCGCGGGCGTCTCGGCGGGACTGTTCACGCTCGAGCGGCTCGCCGGGCTCGACCGCGGCGCCACGACCTTCGCGCCGCGAGGGACCACGCGGCGCGCCTCCCGTCGCGCGGCCTGGGGCGCGGCGCTGGCGCGGTCGCGGGGCTGAGCGGGGGGCGAAGGGTTCAGGACAAGGAGCCGGACGATGAAGATGTTCAGTCTCGAAGGGGAAAACGCCTTCGTAACGGGAGCGGGCAGCGGCATCGGGCAGCGCATCGCCATCGGCCTCGCGGAAGCCGGGGCGGACGTGGCTTTGTTCGATCTGCCCCAGAGCGCGGGGCTCGGCGAAACCGAGGCGGCAATCGCCAAACTCGGGCGCCGCGTCCTCCCGCTTTATGGCGACGTCACCGACGCAGACGCGTTGGAGAAGGCAGTCGGCGAGACGGAGGCGCGGCTTGGGGCGCTGAGCGTCGCCGTCAACAGCGCGGGCATCGCCAACGCGACCGCCGCCGAGGACATGCCGCTCGCGCAATGGCGGAAAATGCTCGACGTCAATCTGACCGGCGTCTTCCTCGCCTGTCAGGCGGAAGGCCGGGCGATGCTGAAGCGCGGGCGCGGCTCGATCGTCAACATCGCCTCGATGTCCGGCTCGATCGTCAATCGCGGGCTCCTGCAAGCCCATTACAACACCTCCAAGGCCGGCGTCGTGCATCTGACCAAGAGCCTCGCGATGGAATGGGTTTCCCGCGGCGTGCGCGTCAACGCCATCAGCCCCGGCTACACGCGGACCCCGATGAACCTGCGCCCCGAGGTCGCCGAGCAGCGCAAGGTCTTCGAGCGCGAGACGCCGATGGGGCGGATGGCGAGCGTCGACGAAATGGCCGGACCGGCCATCTTCCTGTCGAGTCCCGCGGCGTCGTTCGTCACCGGCGTCGATCTGTTGGTCGATGGCGGGTTTGAGTGCTGGTAGGCGCCTGGCGATGTGAAAACGAAGCGACGCCGACGCCTGATTGGGCCAAATGAACCATGCCTAAGCCCAAACAGCGCCAAACAAGCCGAAATTACCCCAAATGAGCGCAAACAAGACCAAACAACAAGGAGGCCGAATCGTTGGATTTCAGAGGGTTGCGGGGCGTGGTTGGTCGTTTTCCCGCCCTCGCCGCCGAGATCGGCGCGACCGGGGCGTCAATCCATGTCCAATACGCATAGCTTGGGAATTTCCCCATGGGCTTCCTCCGAAACTCCTTGAAATTCGGAATTTCAATCTATCATAAATTTCTGCATTATCAAAACACTTGTTGGAAGGACGCGAAGAAGCATTCGGGGCCAATCGCCAGAGCGAGGCGCCGAAGCCGGGGCGCCCGTCCGATGGAGTCATCTTCGCGTTCTTCGACAAGCTCAGAAGCGGGGATCCAGAGGGAAACGATGTGTGGTGGCCCGGGCTTGTTAGCCCGGGCTTCCCGCATTCGCGCACGGGCGCTAACTTGAGGTTGTTGGCCGTCGGTCCTACCACCGCCCTCGCCCTGAGGCGCCGCGGAGCGGCCTCGAAGGGCGAGCCGCCCTCACCGTGAGCTTGCGAACGACGCGGACGCTGGGACAAAGCCTCACTCGACTCACGCCGCGGCTTCCGCTATATTTCCCGGAGCCAAACCGTGATGCGCGGGATGTCCGGCGCGTAGATCTATGTTCCCCTGTGCGCCGATGGCAGCTATTACACCGGCGTCACTCGCCGCTCCGTCGAAGAGCGCGTCAGTGAGCATGCGCAAGGGCTCGACAAAGATAGCTACACTTTCACCCGTCGTCCGGTGAAGCTCGTCCACTCCGAGACTTACGACCGCGTCGATGAGGCGATAGCGTCGGAGCGGCGGATCAAAGGCTGGTTCCGAGCGAAGAAAGAGGCCTATATGCGAGGCGATTACGATCGCCTTTCGGCGCTGGCGCGGCGGGCGAGAGGCTTGAAACGGTTCGGCGGCGCCGTTCCTGCCTGGCCCACGTCCTTCGAGGCCGCTTCGCGGCGCCTCAGGACGAGGTCTTTGGTTCGGCAGGCTGTCAAACGGAGGGATCGCCGCCGCTCTGGAGTTGGCGACTATGCGCACTCGCGGCAATGACGAGAGCCTATCCCGGTTGATCGGAAACCGCTCTATGGCCGCCAATCGCCATTCGCCGTCACGATCGCGAATGCATAAATCCTCGCCACTTCGTCCAACCGGTCGAAACGCCCCGGCGCGCCCCCATGCCCTGCGCCCATAGATGTGTGGAGCAGGATGGGGCCGCCGACGGTCATCGTCGCGCGCAGTTTGGCGACCCATTTGGCGGGCTCCCAATAGGTGACGCGGGGGTCGGCGAGGCCGGCCAGCGCCAGGATCGCCGGATAGGCCTGGGCGCGGACGTTGTCGTAAGGGGAATAGGCGCGCATCGCCTCGAAGGCGGCGATGTCGCGGATCGGGTCGCCCCATTCGAGCCATTCCGGCGGCGTCAGCGGCAAGGACTCGTCGCGCATGGTGTTGAGCACGTCGACGAACGGCACGTCGGCGATGATGCCTGCGTAAAGCTCTGGCGCCTGGTTGGCGATGGCGCCCATCAGCATCCCGCCGGCGCTGCCGCCGTGGGCAATGATTTTTCGCGAATCAGCGACGCCTTCCGTAACGAGATAGCGGGTCGCGGCGATGAAATCGGAGAAGGTGTTGGGTTTCTTGGTAAGCTTGCCTTCCTCGTACCAGCGAAACCCCTTGTCCGTGCCGCCGCGCACATGGGCGATCGCATAGGCGAAGCCACGGTCGACCAGCGAGAAGCGGTTGGGGGAGAAGCTCGCGTCCATGGCGTAGCCATAGGCGCCGTAGCCGTAGATCAGCAGCGGGTAGGGGCCGGCGGGACCCCGCTTCCTCAACACCGAGACGGGCACGCGCTCGCCGTCCGGCGCCGGCGCCAGCAGGCTCAGCACCTCGTAGTTCGCCGCGTCGAAGCCGGGCGGCTCCATCTGCTTCTTCACCAGCCAACGCTGTCGCGAAGACATGTCGTAATCGTAAGTCTCCTGGCTGGTCGCCATCGTCGAATAGCTGAAGCGCATCACCGGGGTGGCGAATTCGTACGACCTGTCCAGATGCAGCGTGTATGTCGGCGCGTCGAAGGCGACTTCGTGGCGGGCGCCTGTCGCCAATTCGACGACGATCAACCTCGGCGCCCGCTCGCCGCGCGTCAGCAGGACGAGATGATCCTGGAACAGCGAGGCGGCTTCGATCAGCCGTCCATCCTCGGCGGGCAAGTACGCGCGCCAGTTCGCCGGCTCCGGCGCCTCGGCGGGCGCGACGACGATCTGGAAGTCGCGGGCGCAGTCGCTGTTGGTCCGGATGTAGAACGCTTCGCCATGGTCCATCGGATGATAGCGCAAGCCCGCCCGGCGCGGCGCGACGAGGCGCGGAGTTGCGGCCGGGTCGTCGAGTTCCACGACGCGCGTCTCGGTGGCGTCGTGGCCGTGGATGGAAATGAAGGCGCGCCGGCCGAGTCGGGTTCCTGTGATCGACAGGAACCACGCCGGATCGCTCTCCTCGTAGACGAGCGCGTCTTCGCCGACCGGCCGACCGAGGCGGTGCAGCATCACCCGCCACGGCCGATGGTTCTCGTCCAGCAGCACATACAGGAATGCGCCGGAGTCGCGCGTCCAGACGCAATCGCCGGTCGTGTTTTCGATCGCCTCGGCGAGGTCGGCTCCGGCCGAAAGATCGCTGATGCGAATAACGTGCATTTCCGAGCCCTTGTCGTCGGCGCTCCAGGCGAGCCGCCGATGATCGGGGGAATGGCGGACGCCTCCCAGCTGGAAAAAGTTCTTGCCCGCGGCGCGCGCATCGCCGTCGAGCAGGATCGTCTCGTCGCCGCCGTCGCGGGCGGTTCGGCAATGCAGGCGATGCTGGCCGCCTTCCCGGAAGCGCGAATAATAGCTCCACAGCCCGTCCGGCGCCGGCGGCTCGCGGTCGTCTTCCTTGAGGCGGGCGCGCATTTCGCGCTTCAACTCGCCTTGCAAATCGAGCGTCGGCGCCAGCATCGCCTCGGTATAGGCGTTTTCGGCTTCCAGCAGGGCGCGGATTTCGGCGGGCAGCGCCGAGGGGTCGGCGAGCACTTCGCGCCAGTTATCGGCCCGGATCCAGGCGTAGTCGTCGCTCCACGTCCGCCCATGCGCGGCAATCTCCATGGGGCGGGCTTCCGCGCGCGGCGGCGACGGAACGGGGTCTGTAGCCAAGCGAAAACTCCTTTGCGCGACGCCCTGTATTGCCATGCGCCTCTGAGCCGCGCTACCCGGGTATTGCGCCTGCGCGTGTCAGGCGTCACATAAGTCGCGGAGACGCCAAGGAGTGAAAGTCATGCCTCAGACCCGCAACCGTATTTTCGACGAATTCTCCAAGCTTATGACGGACGCGGCAGGGCTTGCGGAGGGCGCGCGCCGGGAGGTCGAAACGCTGGTGCGCAGCCAGATGGAACGTTTCATGTCGAGCATGGATTTGGTCAGCCGCGACGAGTTCGAGGCGGCGCGCGAAATGGCCGTCAGGGCGCGTGCGGAAAACGAGAAACTCGAAGCGCGAATCACCGCCCTTGAATCCAAGCTCGCCCCGGGGGAAGCGAAATAAGGTTAATTTCCCCAACTTTTTGATTCGTTTGAGAGATTCTGTGGACGGGGCCTTAGCCCGCATTTACGTGAGGGGGCGAATCAGTCAGTTTCGCGCTGGTCGACCGGGTCGAGGACATGTAATTTCGCTTTGGGTGATTCGGGTCTGACGAAGAGACCCCCGCTCGGTCGGAAGTGCGTAACGTGTCCCGCGTCCTGACAACGCCCTCCGAAAGTCCACGCATGCTCCCTGCCGAATCCCATGTTGTCGAACGCCCCGAGCATCCGGTGGACGTCGTCGAGCGTCTTGCCGCGCTCAACGAATGGGCGTTCGATCGCGCCGACGAAGACGAAATCTCCATTCTGGTCGCCGGTCGCTGGGCCAATTACGAGGTCGCGTTCACCTGGTTGGCCGAGCTCGAGTCGCTGCACGTGAGTTGCTCGTTCGACATGAAGGTGCCCCCAATCAAGCGCTCGGAAATCTCGCTGCTCGTGCAGATGATCAACGAACAATTGTGGCTCGGGCATTTCGATCTCTGGCGTCGCGACGACATCGTGATGTTCCGCCACGCCCATTGCCTCGCCGGCGGAGCGCAGGCGAGCGACGCGCAGTGCCGCGCGATCGTCGATGCGGCGCTCACCGCCTGCGAGAATTATTATCAGGCCTTCCAGTTCGTGATGTGGTCCGGGCGCAGCGCCAAGGAATCGCTCGAACTCGCCATGTTCGAGACCAAGGGCAACGCGTAACCAGGCGCGTTCGTCGTCCCCGCGAAGGCGCGGGCATGACCGGCGGTTGCCCGTCATGCCCATCCCCGGCGGCGATCAAGCGAAGTCAGCGCCTCACTTCGCGGCCCCGGCGCCTATCGTGACCGTGTAGGTGTTGGCCGCGCCGGCTACGCTGTAATTATCCGTCACCGTCATGGAAATCGTGCGCTTGACGCTGCCGGTCGTGTAAGTGTGCCCGGCGGACGGCGTCGTGGTGACCGATGTCGCGCCATCGTTCCAGTTCCAGGAATATTGCGCCGCCGCGCCGCCGGGGAACGGATCGGTGGGCTTGGCGGTCCAGGTTCCCGCGACGCCCGCGGCGATCGTAGTCGGGCCGGAGATCGGGGCGACCGGGCCGGTCTTCGTGAAGGCCACGAGACCCTTCGGCGTTCCCACGCCGGTGGGGCCATTGTAGCCGGCCAGCGCATCGCAGGCGCGATCCCCGACGCTCGGGACGCTGCCTGTCGCGGGGTAGTCGCAGTCGAGCACGCCGTAGCCGAGCTGGTTCGGATTGCCGCATGAGGCCGCGCCGTCGCCGTCGCAATAGCCGCTGCCGCCCACGGTCACTTGATAGGTCGTCCCTGTGTGACCGTAGAGGGTCAGCGCCGGATACTTGACGCCCTGGGCGCCGCCGGCCAACGCGTAAACGGCGGCGATCAGCGGCGAGGACAGCGATGTCCCGCCGATCGTCGTCCAGCCCAGTGAGCCATCGCAATCGGCGCCGCAGTTGTAGGAATCGTAGATGTCGATCCCGGTGAGATAGTCGGCATCGGCCGCAACGTCCGCGGTCAGCCGCTTGGCGCCGCAGGCGGCGCCCGCCCAGCCCGCGACGTGGGTCTGCCAGCCCTGGGCGGCGAACAGGGTGCTGCAGCCGCTGCCCCCGGCGCCGAGCGCGGCGCCCAATATACTCTCGTAATAGTCCTTGACGCCGTTGTCGTTCCACACGGTCTCCGACTGCCGGACAGCGGTCTGCCCGAGGTAAAGCGATGTGCCGCCGACCGCGACCACGTAAGGCGATGAGGCGGGAAAGTTCGGCTGATTCGTGCCGGCCAGTTGATCGAAGGAATAATAGCCGTCGTCGCCCGTGGACGCGGCAATCACGACCCCGGGATGATTGAACGCCGCCTCCATCGTGGCGTCCGCGCCGCCCTCCGCCTCTCCGAACGAGTTTGTCACTTCGGTCGCCTTCAAGGCGACCGCCTCATTTTCCGCCGCGCCGAGGTCGGCGTTCGAAGCCGAGTTCGCCTCGACCAGCAGGATCTTGCATCCCTGGCAGATGCTGTGGACAGTCTCGACATCGAGCGTCTCCTCGACGGACCAACCCGTGGTGTCGTTGGGCGGCAGCGCCGTCTTGCTGCCGGTCTGCCCCACGACCGTCAGGCAGCCGTTGGCTTGCGTGCAGGCCGCGAGCCCGTATTGGGCGTCGAACAGTTGCAGATCCGCCTGGATGTTGGGATCGTTGTAGGCGTCGACGATCGCGACGGTCTGGCCGGCGCCGCCGGTCGTCGGCAGGGAATAGGCCGTGGCGAAGTCGCTCGGCGTGAGCCCGCCCGCGGGGCCGACGGAGCCGGGCCCCTCGGCGCCGGCAGCCCGCAGGAACGGCAGCGCGCCCGGTATCGTTTTCTCAACGACCACGCGGCGCATGGCAAGGCAACGCGCCTCGCCGGGATGGCCCGGCTTTGCGCAAACCGGCTTGCCGATCGCGTAGGAGATCTCGGCCGCCGCCGAAGGCGCCGCGACCGAAGCCGCGGCGAGCGCCAGGAGCGCCAGGAGCGGCGCGGACCTGCGCCACCGCGGCGAGTGTGGGACAAATTTCGTCGGGCCCCCGGTGAACGGGGCGCGCAGGACCCTCTTCCAGGATGACGCCACGGCCATGAGCGCGAAAATAGCGTTCAACATCAGTTAATTATCCCCCTTGCACATGGCCGACGACGCCATGCGGACACGCTGAAAAAGTGAGGCTAACGCTCACGTCGCGTTCCTTCAAAGCGCGAACCGGCGATAGGATTAACCCTTCGTGTCCCGTAGCGCTCCCGATGACGATGTCTCAACGACAGGCAGTCCGCTGGCGGCGACGCGCTCGCCATTTTCTGATCCGGTTCGAACTTCCCATTTTGTCCGATGATCGACGCGGGCGGCACGAAATAGCCAAGGCGTTCCGCTGACCGCGCCGGTGCGCGCCACCTTCGCCACGGCGGCGCGCCGACCCGGGAACGGCCGCCCGGAGTCTTTCGTCCCGGGCTGCTTGCGAACGACGTCGATTTCCGAAACTATGAGGATCGCGACGCCCAGGCGTCGCGGCCTTCGGCCCGGGAGTCGTCATGACCGCAAGGCTTTCCGCCTTTCTACGCAGCGGAGGCGGAAGCCTCGCAGGACGGATCGCGGCGGTCTACGCGCTGCTGCTGGCGTTCAACGCGGGCGCCTGGATCTGGGCGATCGTCGCCTTCCACGACTATCCCGTGTTGCTGGGAACCGCCGCGCTCGCCTATAGTTTTGGCCTGCGCCACGCCTTCGACGCCGATCATATCGCGGCGATCGACAACGTCACGCGCAAGCTGATGCAGGAGGGGCGGCAGCCCGTCGGCGTCGGGCTGTATTTCTCGCTGGGACATTCCAGCATCGTCGTCGGCCTGTCGCTGGCGCTCGCCGGCGCCGCCTCGGCGCTGCAGGATCGGTTCGACGCGTTGAAGACCTTCGGCGCCGTCGTCGGCACGCTGGTTTCGGCTCTTTTCCTGTTCGCCATCGCCTTCGCCAACATATTGGTGATGATTTCGATCTATCGCGCGTTCCGCGCCGTGCGGGCGGGAGGCAAGTTCTGCGAGGAGGACATAGATCTCGCGCTCGCCAATCGCGGCTTGCTTGGGCGCCTGTTCCGGCGCTTCTTCCGCCTGGTCGAGGCGAGCTGGCATATGTATCCGCTCGGCGTGCTGTTCGGCCTCGGCTTCGACACCGCGACGGAAGTGGGGCTGCTCGGCATTTCCGCCACCCAGGCCTCGCAGGGGTTGTCAATCTGGTCGATCCTGATTTTTCCCGCGCTGTTCACCGCCGGCATGACGCTGCTCGACACCACCGATTCCATTCTGATGCTCGGCGCCTACGGCTGGGCCTTCGTCAAGCCGGTGCGCAAACTCTATTACAATCTGACGATCACGGCGGCCTCGATCCTCGTCGCCCTGGTCGTGGGCGGGTTGGAGACGCTCAACCTGATCGGCGACCAACTCGGCCTCACCGGCGGCGGCGGCTTCTGGGGCATGATCGGAATGCTCAACGACAATTTCGGCGTGCTCGGATATTTCATCGTCGGCATCTTCGTCGCCGCCTGGGGAGTTTCGGCCGTCGTCTATCGCGTCAACGGCTACGACGACATCGAAGCGACGACATAGGGCCCATCGGCCAAAGCGAGCGGACGGCGATACGATTTGGCCCAGATCACATCGCGGGGCCGAATGGGCTTGTATCTTGTCGCGGTCGCCGAACGGAGCTTCCGCGCGGAAGATTCGTTGGTGGCGGGAGGCCTCGGAGCATCTGGCGGCGTTGTTCGACACCTGCGTCGGCTTCGAGGTCAGTGTAGAGGAATTCGCCGGTGCATGAGATGGCGTTGACGGAAAGCATCGTGGAAATCGCCTGCGAAGAGGCGAGGAAGCAATCGGCCTCGCGCGTCACCCGCGTGCGGCTCGCCGTGGGCCAACTCAGCACCGCCGAGCCCGATGCGCTGACCTTCTGTTTCGCGGCGGTCGTCGCGGGAACCCTGGCCGAGGGCGCCGCGCTGGAGATCGAGCGCACGCCCGGCGCCGGCTGGTGCCTCGATTGCGGCAAGACCGTCGCGCTTTCCGAACGTTTCGGCGCCTGCCCCGATTGCGGCAAGTATCGCGTTCAGATGACGGCGGGCGACGAACTGAAGATACGTGAACTGGAGATTGTCTGATGTGCACGGTTTGCGGTTGCGGCGAGGCGACCCTGGTCCATGACCATTCCCATACGCACGACCACGATCACCATCGCCACGGCGAGACGCTCGATTACGGCGGCGGACTGGCTGGCGTGCATGCGCCCGGCCTGAGCCAGGAGCGGATCGTCAAAATCGAGCGCGACATTCTTTCCAAGAACGACGCTTACGCCGCGCGAAACCGCCGAGTTCTCGCCCGTTCAGGGATCTTCGCGCTGAATTTCGTCTCCAGCCCCGGCTCGGGCAAGACCAGCCTGCTGGTGCGCACGATCAAGGATCTGGCCGGCCGCGTCGCCATCAGCGTCATAGAGGGTGATCAGCAGACCTCCAACGACGCCGAGCGCATCCGCGCCACCGGCGCGCCGGCCTTGCAGATCAACACCGGCAAGGGCTGCCATCTCGACGCGCATATGGTCGGCCACGCGCTGGAGACGCTGAAGCCGGCGGACAACTCGGTGCTGTTCATCGAGAACGTCGGCAATCTCGTCTGCCCCGCCGCCTTCGACCTCGGCGAAGCGCACAAGGTGGTCGTGCTGTCGGTCACCGAGGGCGAGGACAAGCCGCTGAAATATCCCGACATGTTCGCCGCCGCCGACGTGATGCTGCTCAACAAGTCGGATCTGCTGCCGCATCTCGATTTCGACGTCGCCGCCTGCATGTGGAACGCGCTGCGGGTCAATCCGCGGCTGCAGATCTTCACCGTATCGGCGCGCTCCGGCGAAGGCCTGCCCGAGTTCTACGCCTGGATCGAGTCCGGCGCGGCGCGGCAATGAACATCGCCTTGCCCCACGCCGCGACGAGCCGACGCCTGCGATTGCGCGTGCGCGGCGTGGTGCAGGGCGTGGGTTTTCGGCCCTATGCGCATGGCCTGGCGACTAAGCTGGCGCTGAACGGCTTCGTGCGCAATGACCCCGATGGAGTCTGGATCGAGGTCGAGGGGATCGCCGCGCGCGAATTCGTCAAAAGTCTCAGCGAGTCGCCGCCGCCGCTGGCGCGCATCGAATCGATAGAAGTGGAAGACGCGCCGTCGCGCGGCGAAAGCGGCTTCTCGATCGAAGCCTCGCGCCCTGGCCGCGCCTCGACGCGCATCGGCCCGGACGCCGCGATCTGCGCGGCCTGTCTCGACGATCTGTTCAACCCGGCGAGCCGGTTTTATCGCTATCCGCTGGTCAATTGCACCCATTGCGGCCCGCGCTATTCGCTGACCCGCGCCCTGCCGTACGATCGCGCGCAAACCTCGATGGCGCCGTTCCCGATGTGCGAGGATTGCGCGCGGGATTACATGGACCCGACGAACCGGCGCTTCCACGCCGAGCCGATCGCCTGCCCGCGCTGCGGCCCGCGCCTCAGCCACGAAATCGGCGACATTGCCGAGAAGCTTCGCCGCGGCGGCATCGTCGCGTTGAAGGGACTCGGCGGGTTTCATCTGCTCTGCGACGCGCGCAACGAGGCGGCCGTCGCGGAACTGCGGCGACGCAAGGGTCGCGACGCCAAGCCTTTCGCGGTCATGGTCGCCGATCTCGCCGGCGCGGAACGCCTCGCCGAACTCAGGGACGCCGAGCGCGCGCTGCTGAGCCATCGCACGCGCCCGATCGTACTCGCCCTCGGCCTCGGCCGCCTCGTGCCGAGCGTCGCGCCCCGCCTCGGGCAGGTCGGGCTGATGCTGGCTTACACGCCTTTGCAGGCTTTGGTGCTCGACGCGCTCGGCGACGCGGTTCTGGTCGCCACCAGCGCCAATGTCGGCGGCGAGCCGCTGGTCGCCGATGACAACGACGCGCGCCGTCGGCTCGCCGGAATCGCCGATCTCGTCGTCACCCACGATCGCGCCATCGTCGTGCGTTCCGACGATTCTGTCATGCGTGTGATCGACGGCGCGCCCGTATTCCTGCGCCGCTCGCGCGGCTTCGTCCCCGAGCCGATCGAATTGGCTGAGGACGGCCCGTGCACGCTCGCGGCGGGCGCGGACCTGAAGAACACAATCACGCTGACCCGGGGCAGAGAGGCCTTCGTCTCGCAGCACATCGGCGATCTCGACGATCGCGAGACGATCCGCTTCCGCGACGAAACGATCCGGCACCTGTGCTCGATCCTGGAAATCCTCCCCGAGCGTGTCGTTTGCGACCTGCATCCCGATTTCGTCTCGACCCGGCTCGCGGAAGCCGCCGGCCTGCCGCTGCTGCGCGTGCAACACCACGTCGCCCATGTCGCCGCCGTCGTCGCCGAACATCGGCTGGGGCCCGTGCTCGGGGTGGCGCTCGATGGTCACGGCCATGGCGCCGACGGCGGCGCCTGGGGCGGCGAGTTGATCGTTCTTACGCGCGCGCGTTGGCAGCGGGTGGGGTCGCTGGCGCCGCTGCTGTTGCCCGGCGGCGACCGCGCCGCGCGCGAGCCCTGGCGCATGGGGCTGGCGATGCTTTTTCGCAACAACCAACTCGAGGAGGCCGCGCGTCTGTTCCCGGACACGCCGCAAGCTTCCGCCCTGGCGCGCCGGCTCGCCGCTGTCATTCCCGCGCAAGCAGGAATCCAGACCGCGACGCGAGATCCGCCGGTTAGCGCGGTTGGGCGGCCCTGGATTCCCGCTTTCGCGGGAATGACAAGCTGGGGCGGACAGGGCGGCGCCGTGGCCGGTAACGGCCCGACGACGACCAGCCTTGGCCGGCTGTTCGACGCCGCCGCCGCGCTCGCGGGCGTCTGCCTCGAGCAACGCTACGAGGGACAGGCGGCGATGGAATTCGAAGCCTTGGTCCGGACGCCCCGCGCCGTCGCGGGCGGCTGGCGGATCGACGACGGCCGCCTCGACCTCGCGCCCCTTCTGGCAATGCGGCTGCGTGGCCGCGACGCCGCCGAGGCGTTTCATGGAACCCTGATCGCCGGCCTTGCCGAATGGATCGCTGAAGCCGCGGACGCGCGCGGGCTGAAAAACATCGCGCTCGGCGGCGGCTGCCTGATGAACGCGGTTCTCTCCGAGGGCCTGTGCGCGGCTTTACGGGCGCACGGCCTGAACCCATACTTGCCTCGCGCGCTGCCCGCCAATGACGGCGCGATCTCGTTCGGCCAAGCAGCGTTCGCCTTCGCGGGCGCCGCATTCGAGAAGGAAGACGCATCATGTGTCTAGCCATACCCGTGCGCATCACCGAAGTGCTTCCCAACGAAATGGCCAGGGTGACGCTCGACGGCGTCAGCAAGACCGTCTCCACCGCGCTGCTCGACGACGTCGCGGTCGGCGATTACATCGTGCTGCACGTCGGCTATGCGCTGGCCAAGATCGACCCGGAAGAGGCCGAGCGGACCCTGGAAATGCTCGTCATGGCGGGGGTGGGATGATGAAATATGTCGACGAATATCGCGACGGCAAGATCGCCAAGACGCTCGCGGCAGTGATCGCGGCGGAAGTGCGCCCGGATAGCGAATATCACTTCATGGAATTCTGCGGCGGCCACACCCACGCGATTTCGCGCTATGGCCTGGAAGACCTGCTGCCGCCGAACGTGCGGATGATCCACGGGCCGGGCTGCCCGGTCTGCGTGCTGCCGATCAGCCGCATCGACCTCGCGATCGAACTGTCGCGCCGGCCCGAAGTCACCCTCTGCACCTATGGCGATCTGATGCGCGTGCCGGGCTCGCAAGGCTCCAGCCTGATGAAGGCCAAGGCCGAGGGCGCCGACATTCGCATGGTCTATTCGACGCTCGACGCGGTGCGCATCGCCGAGGCCGAACCGAACCGCGAGGTCGTGTTCTTCGCCATCGGCTTCGAGACCACGACGCCGCCGACCGCGCTGGCTTTGCGCTTCGCGCGGGAAAAGGGCCTGACCAACTTCGCCATCTTCTGCAATCACGTGCTGACCCCGGCGGCGGTGCAGAACATTCTCGACAGCCCCGACGTGAAGGAACTGGGGAACGTCCGGATCGATGGCTTCGTCGGCCCGGCCCATGTCAGCACGGTGATCGGCGCCGGCGCGTTCCGCGTGTTCGCGCGCGAATTCAAGAAGCCGGTCGTCGTCGCCGGCTTCGAGCCACTCGACGTCATGCAGTCTATCCTGATGCTGATCCGACAGGTCAACGACGGCCGCCACGAGGTCGAAAACCAATATATCCGCGCCGTCACCGAAGACGGCAACGCCAAGGCGCAGGCGGCGATCGCGGAGTTCTTCGAGCTGCGCGACAGTTTCGAATGGCGCGGCCTGGGCGAAGTCCCCAACAGCGCCTTGCGGCTGCGGCCGCAATTCGCAAACTTCGACGCGGAAAAACGCTTCGACCTCGTCACCAAGCCCGCCAAGGACAATCCGGCCTGCGAATGCGGCGCAATCCTGCGCGGCGTAAAACGCCCCCGCGATTGCAAGCTGTTCGGCACGGTCTGCACGCCGGACAATCCGATGGGCTCCTGCATGGTTTCGTCCGAGGGCGCCTGCGCGGCGCATTGGACCTATGGCCGGTTCCGCGAGAAGGCGGCGCGCCAGGAGGCGGCGGAGTGAGCAAGTCCTATCGCCGCAAGCTGGATCTGAAGAACGGCCGCGTCGATCTTTCCCACGGCGCGGGCGGTCGCGCGATGGCGCAACTGATCGAAGACATCTTTCACAACGCCTTCGACAACGATTGGCTGCGCGCCGGCAACGACCAATCGGCGTTCGACGTGCCCGCAGGCCGCATGGTGATGACGACCGATGGTTACGTCGTCTCGCCTTTGTTCTTCCCCGGCGGCGACATCGGCTCGTTGGCGGTGCATGGCACGATCAACGATATCGCGATGGCGGGAGCGAAGCCGCTCTATCTCTCGGCGAGCTTCATCATCGAGGAAGGCTTTCCGCTCGGCGATCTCGACCGCATCGCCCGCAGCATGGGCGAGGCGTCGCGCGCGGCGGCCGTGCCGGTGATCACCGGCGACACGAAGGTCGTCGAGCGCGGCAAGGCGGACGGCCTGTTCATCTCCACCGCCGGCGTCGGAATCGTGCCCGCCGGCCTGAACTTCTCGAGCAACGCCGCGCGCCCCGGCGACGTCGTTTTGATCTCCGGCTCGATCGGCGACCACGGCGTCGCTGTCATGTCGAAGCGCGAAAACCTCGATTTCGAAACCGAAATCCTGTCCGATTCCGCCGCCCTGCATGGCCTCGTCGCCGATATGGTCGCGGCGGGCGGCGCCGGCATTCGGGTGCTGCGCGACCCGACGCGCGGCGGGCTGGCCGCGACGCTCAACGAACTTGCCAACCAGAGCGACATCGGTTTTCAGATCGACGAGGACGCCCTAATCGTCAAGCCGCAGGTCGCGGCGGCCTGCGAGTTCCTCGGGCTCGACCCGCTCAACGTCGCCAACGAGGGCAAGCTGGTGGCGATTGTTGCGCCCGAAGTTGCCGAGGCCGTGCTCGCGGCGATGCGCGCTGATCCGCTCGGCGCGGAATCCGCCCGCATCGGTTTCGCCGTCGTCGACCCCCAGCATTTCGTCGAGATGCGGACCTCGTTCGGCGGCGGACGCATCGTCGATTGGTTGTCTGGCGAACAATTGCCGCGCATATGTTGATGGATCCCGCGCCCGGAGGCCGCTGTCCGACCCGAACGGACTCCGAGGCGCCCGCGCTTGCGCGGCCAGGACGGGCGGCTGCGCCTCGGCCTCAGTTGCAATTGTACTTGGTGTAGACGCGCGCGCTGGCCGGCGAGATCGAGGGCAGGGGGCGCTTTTCGAGCTGGGCGCGCAGGCAATCGATCGCCAACCCGACTTCGCGGTCGACGTCGTGGCCGATTGCGAAATGCATCACCCCGGATTCCAGCAGCGTGCGCGAATTGGCGTTCAGTTCGTGGCCGATGAAGATCACTTTGCCGGACAGACCCTCGGCCTCAAGGGCGCGGCCAATGCCAATGTTGCCGGCGGCGACATTGTAGAGACCCGCGGGCGCGCCGTGCTCCGCGACATAGCGGCGGACGTTTTCGTAGACGAAGTCGGAGTTGTCGGCGGAATTGACGCGCTCGTCGACTTCCAGATGCGCGAATTCCGCGCGAAGCACACGGCGGAAGCCGACTTCGCGCTCCTCCTGCCCGCGATAGGGCGCGCTGTAGACCAGCAGGATCTTGCCGGAACGGTCGCCCACCGCCTTGCCCATCAGATAGGCCGCCGTCGCGCCCGCACTGACCTGATCGCTGCCGACATAAGCGATCCGGCCGCAGTTGGGCAGATCGGTCGTCAAACAGACGATCGGCGTGCGCCGGCCGGCAAGGGCGCGCAAGGCCCGATTGATCGTCAAATCTTCGCGCGCGACGACGACCAAACCCTCCGCGCTCTCGGCGGCGCGCTCCAGCAATTGCGCGAACTTGATCGGCTCGACTTCGTTGGTCGTCACCGCGTCGAAAGTCCATTCCAGGTCGGTCCGCGCCTTGCCCAGCGCCTCGACGGTGGTTTGCAGCGTGCGGTTGAAGCTCACGCCGGAATCGCAGACGAAGGCGATGCGGCGGCGCGGCGCGTCGCCCCGCGTTTCGACTCGCCCTCCCAGTTGCGCGAGCGCGGCCATCACTTTCTTGCGCGTGCTCTCGCGGACGCTGTCGCGCCCGTTCAGCACGCGATCGACCGTCGCCGTCCCGACGCGCGAGGCCTTGGCAATTTCAGCGATCGTCGGACCGCGCCAGCTTCGATCGGGGGTCGGCGCCGTGGGCTCGGTGGGCGATTTCATCGATGCAGACTATGATGCTAAAAACATCATGTCAACAGCCGTCACGGGTCAAGTCTACATCGATCTGATCGAGATTACTGCAGGTGCGAATAGGTTTGATGTATATTAGATCAAATATGGCCGATAAAGCATTTGCTATGATCGAAACTAGATGATTATATGATGTTGTTGAATGACCAGCGGTCGCCTACGACCCCGCGGCCAGGTATGTCGGTCCGCGCCGAGCCAGACAAAGCGCCAA
>Ga0302157_10002457_pt1 | contig 21584 bp, 14 predicted proteins | sample I_Bog_N3_3_FD_193502 | JGI IMG/M metagenome (GOLD analysis project Ga0302157, IMG submission 193502) | Peat permafrost microbial communities from Stordalen Mire near Abisko, Sweden - I_Bog_N3_3 | ecosystem: Environmental > Terrestrial > Soil > Wetlands > Peat | place: Sweden: Abisko, Stordalen... | reverse complement strand
AAGACTTTCGGACTCTTTCCTGACTCCAGTATTCTCAAAGGGTTAGACGATCCGAAAGATAGGTCCGAACTGTACGGTCCCTGAAAAGGTCGATCGGTGCGATCAGCCATTCTCACCGGCCCTTGGCAGGCAGGGGCATCGCATAGCGACCGTCCCCGGCAGGCACGACAGGATTGGTGAGAACCACGCCGTCCGATCGGGACCGCACAGCCTGCCCGAACACGCTTGCCGGACAATCAATACATCCCTACATTTGGGTTGCATTGCCAGGACCCCATAACCATGCACCCCCTCACCCTCACCACCAGCGAGGCCGGCTACGTCCTGGAACGCCCCACCCTCGCCATCAACAAGGCCGTCGATACCGGCCTGATCCGCGCCACCACCCGCCGCGGCCCCGCAGGCCAGGGAACCCTGCGCATCCTGGGCAGACCGGAGCTGCGTTTCCTCAAACTGGCCGACGAACTGAACAAGGACCTCACCCCCATCGGCCAGCGCAAACTCTATGCGGCGATCCGCCGGCTCCCCGACCAGGACCATCAACTCCGTCTCGGCCCGCTGACCGTTGAACTGCTGCCGCTGGACCGAGCGATCGAGGCGCGCCTCGATCGCCTCGCGGCGCTCAAAAGCCACGTCGAAACACCGCCGTCCGGCGAGCCGGTGATCCGCGGCACAGACGTGCCCGTTTATGTGATCGCCAGCCTCGCCAAGGGCGAGACCATCGCGGAAATCCTGGAGGACTACCCGTCTTTGACCCGCACCCAGGTCGAAACCGCGGTCGAATACGCGCAGGCCTACCCGAAGAAAGGCCGCCCCTACCCGGCCCGCAGCTTCAAGCGGACGATCGCCGATCTGGGCCTGGATGAAATCGAGACCGAACGGACCCGGGAAGGGCCGCGACTGATCCCCGCGTGACGCTCTGGTTGCTGGATACCAACGTCTTCCGCGCCCTCGGCCCGAACGGCCACCGTAACGTCCGGGGATGGCTTGACACGATCGATGATGGCGCGCTGCGGGTCAGTGTCATGACCTTGCTGGAAATGCGGATGATGACAATCGAGTCCGGAAGGGGGTGCTTGGCACCCGCCGGGCTGGTGGCGGCGTCTCGGCCTTTACGCCGGAGATGGGCCGAAAGCGGGCGGTCCGTTCCTGAGGGCGCGGGGCAGCCCAAGGTGCGATCGCACTCCCATCCGGAACGGTGTCGCGCCCGCACGCCTACACGGTCGTCCGGCGCACGTTGTCCAGGTCGGCTCGGCAGGTTGAGCTGAATGCCAGAAGCGGATCGGGATCGAGGCCCCTGGACAAAGCCTCCTTCGCCAGTTGTCGGAGCTCGATACTCGGCTTCAGCGAAATTTCGACCATGACCCGGAACACATTTTCCGCTCCGACAACGATCTCCGGCGGCGCAAACAGCCGCATGCGGTTGATAAGCCCGATCAGGCGGGGCTCATCGCCGCCCAATACGATCTCGTCACGTGTGTAAGCGTTCAGCAGCAGGTTCGATGCGTACATGACGAATTCGGCATAAACCGCCTCCCGCTTCTCGACCTCACGTGCGATGCGCTGGAGGCGATATTGGCAGCGCTGGGTGTAGATGGCCGCGACCAGGGAGGCGCCACCGCCCACGATGGCCCCCAGAAGCGCCGAGACCGGACTCAGGAGAGCTGGATCAATGTTCAAGGCCGCCTCCATCCCGTGTCATTGCATGACCAATTCGGTCGGTCCGGTATCGACGCGCTGGCACGCGTCCTGATGGGGCCGCTTGACCCCGAACCACGTCACGTAGAGCGCCGGCAGGAAGACCAAGGTCAGCAATGTCGCAACCGCCAGGCCGCCCATGATCGCGTAGGCCATCGGACCCCAGAAAATGGTCGGCGCGATCGGGATCATGCCGAGGATCGCAGCCGCGGCGGTCAGCAGGATCGGGCGGAAGCGGTGCGTCGTGGCCTCGATGACCGCATCCCACGGGTCCCGCCCTTGCGCCTTCTCCTGCTCGATCTGGTCGATCAGGATCACCGCGTTGCGCGCGATCATGCCGGTCAGTGCGAGCACGCCCAGCAGTGCGACGAAGCCGAGGGGCTTGTCCGCGAGCAGCAGCGCCGCGACGACCCCGGTCAGGCCAAGCGGGGCCACGCTGAGCACCAGGAACAGGCGGTTGAAGCTCTGAAGCTGGATCATCAGCACCGTCAGGATCAGGATGAGCATCAGCGGCAGGACCACCGCGACGGACGACTGCGCCTTGCCGCTCTCCTCCACCGTTCCGCCCACGGCAATGTGGTAACCGTTCGGCAGGCTCGCATTCAGCGCCTCGATCTGCGGTGCCAGAGCCTCGACGACGGTCGCGGCCTGAACGCCGGTCGCGAGGTCGGCCTGCACCGTCACGGTGGGAAGCCGGTCGCGGCGCCAGACGATGGGATACTCCTGGCCGTACTCGACGGCGGCGATCTGGCTCAGCGGAACCGTCTGCCCGTTCGGCAGCGGCACCTGAAGCGCGCGGATCGTCGAGAGCGACATCCGCTGATCGGCGGACGCTCGGACGAGCACATCGACGAGCCAGGTGCCGCTGCGCATCTGCGTCGCCGTGATGCCGGACACGACCGTGTTCAGGGCCTGGGAGAGAGACTCCGAGCTGAGCCCGAGGAGCCGCGCCTGATCCTGATCGATCCGGATACGCACCGTCCGAGCCGGCTCCATCCAGTTGTAGTTGGCGTTGCGGGCGTTCGGGTCGTCGTTGAGGATTTGCGCGACGTTGAAGGCGATGGCGCGCACCTGGTCGGGATCGACGCCGCTCACCCGGTATTGCAACGGCCAGCCGACCGGCGGCCCGAGTTCCAGCGGATAGACCCGCCCGACAATATTCGGAAATTCCGTGGCCAGCGCTTGCTCCAGCTTCGCCTTGACGCGTTCGCGCTGGGCCAGCCCCTTGGTGACGACGACGAGCTGGCCGAAGAAGTCGTTGGGGAGCTGGACGTTCAGCGGCAAATAGAAGCGGACGGCGCCCTGGCCGACATAGGTGCTCCAATGGTCCACGTCCTGATCGCCTTTCAGGAGCTGGTCCACCCGGCCCGAGAGATCCCGCGTGGCGTAAATCGACGCGTTTTCCGGCAACTGCAGATCCACCAGCAGCTCCGGCCGGTCCGAGGGCGGAAAGAATTGTTGTGGCACCAGGCGCATGCCATAGATCGCCGCGCCGAACAGGCCAAGTGTCGCCAGCAATGTCACCCAGCGCGCCCGCATCGCCAGCACCAGGAAGCGGCGGAACGTGCGCATGATCGGACCGGGCGCTTCCGCGTGCGCCGCCTTGGGCATCTTCAAGATCCAGACGCCGAGCAACGGGGCGAACAGCACGGCGGCGACCCATGAAACGAGCAGGGCGATGGCGACGACGGCGAAGATCGAGAAGGTGTATTCGCCGGCACCGCTGTGCGCGAACCCGATCGGCACGAAGCCTGCCACCGTGACCAATGTGCCCGTGAGCATCGGGAAGGCGGTCGAGGTAAAGGCAAACGTTGCGGCCTTCTCCTTGTCGTCCCCCTGCTCCAGGCGCGTCACCATCATTTCGACGGTGATCATGGCGTCATCGACCAGCAACCCAAGCGCGATAATCAGGGCGCCGAGCGAAATCCGCTGAAGATCGATACCGGCAAAGCTCATCGCGACGAACACCGCGGCGAGCACGAGCGGGATCGACAGCGCCACCACCGCGCCCGCGCGCAGGCCCAGGCTGGCCAGGCTGACGCCGAGGACAATGGCGACGGCTTCCCACAGCGCCGCCATGAAGTCGTCCACCGCATGCGCAACGGTCGCGGGCTGGTCGGCGACGATTGTCGGCTCGATCCCGACCGGCAGGTTCGCCGTGATTTCGGTCATTGCGCGCCCGACATCGCGCCCCAGCGCCAGCACGTCGCCGCCTTTGCGCATGGCGATCGCGAGCCCGATGCCCTGACGTCCGTTCACCCGGAACATCGGCTGCGCCGGGTCGGCGGGGCCGCGTGTGACATGCGCGATGTCGCCCAGGCGAATGATCCGCCCGTTCTTCGCGACGAAGTTGACGGCGAGCACATCCTGCTCTGATCGGAACGCTCCCGAGACGCGAACGAGGATCTTCTCGTCCCCGGTCTGCACGATGCCTGCCGGGGTGACGGCGTTCTGCGCCTGCAGCGCGGACACCAGCGCGGAACGGTCGATCCCGAGGCCTGCCAGTTGCTTCTCGGAGAATTCGACGTAGACGCGCTCGTCCTGCGCGCCAAGGATGTCGATCTTGGAAATGTCCGGAAGCTGCAGAAGCTGCTTGCGGACATCGACGACATAGTCCCGCAGCGCCCGGTCCGTGAAGCCGTCCGCGGTAAAGCCGTAAACGATGCCGTAGGTATCGCCGAACTCGTCGTTGAAACCGGGGCCGACGATGCCTTGCGGCAGCGTGCCGGCGATGTCGCGGACTTTCTTGCGTACCTGATACCAGATCTCCGGCACCTGGGACGGGCGCGTGGAATCCTTCAGGGTGACGAAGATCGTCGTCTGGCCGGCGCTCGTGAAGCTCTTCAGATAATCGAGGTTCGGCGTCTCCTGCAGTTTGCTTTCGATGCGGTCGGTGACCTGCGCGAGCGTGTCGGCGAGGGTGGCGCCCGGCCAGGACGCCTGCACCACCATGGTTTTCACGGTAAAGTCCGGGTCCTCGCTGCGCCCGAGCCGGAGGTAGGACCAGATGCCCGCGACAGCGATGACAAGCATGAGATAGGTCACCAGCGACCGGTGCCGGAGCGCCCATTCGGAGAGGTTGAGGCGCATCACAGGGCACCTCCCGGCAGGCGGACCTTCTGGTTCGGATGCAGCGTCTGCACGCCCGCGGTGACGACGATCTCGCCGGTGTCCAGCCCCTGCGACACGACGACGCCGGCCGGATCGTATCGCGCGACATCCACGGTGCGCAGCGACACGGTCTGGCTTTTGGCATCGACCACCCACACGGCCGGGTGGCCGTCAGCCCGCGTGAGCGCGCTCGTCGGAAGCGCCAGGCCGGCGGGGGCGGACAGCGTGACGCTGCCGGTGACGGTGGACCCCAGCGCCATCGCCGGCGGCGGATCGATGATGCCGACCTTGACCTGGAAGGTTCTCGTGGCGGGATCGGCCTGCGGCGAAACCTCCCGCACGCGGCCCGTCGCATGCACCGACGGGTCGTTGGTCAGCGCGATCTGCACCACGGGATCGCGCGGACCGGTGCGGATGATCTGTTCGGACACATCGAACACCGCATCGCGTCCGCCCTGACGCGCGACGCTCACGATCATCTGTCCGGCGTGCACCACCTCGCCCGGTTCGGCGCCGGTCGCGGTCACCACGCCGGGGGCATCGGCGGACAGGGCCGTGTAGCTCACCTGGTCCTGCGCGGTGTCCACCTGGGCATGGGCGGCTTCGACCTGGGCCACGGCACTCAGCAGCGTCTGCCGGGCCTCGTCGAATTTCGCCCGCGGCGTCCAGCCGCCCGCCAGAAGCTGCTGCTGCCGGCCGAAGGTCAGGCGGGCCTGCGTCAGCGCCGCCTGAGCCGAGGCGAGATTGGCCTGCGCCGTGCGCAGCCCATTCTGCTGATCCTGCGGGTCAAGCTGGGCGACGATCTGGCCGGCGCGGAGGACGTCGCCGACAGCCACGAGCCGCTTGACCATGCGCCCTTCGAGGCGGAAGGCGAGGCTGACCTGGTCCTTGGCGCGAACCTGGCCCGTCAGCGACACGGTCTCGCCCGCCGCGCCGCGCTCGACTGTGATGGTCCGGACCGGCCGCGCCTGGGCGGTGGGGGGCGGTTTCTTGTCGCATCCCGCGAGGGAAGCGGCGATCAGGACGGCCGTTAAGATCGGCAACTTGCACATTGGAACTGCCTTCCACGGGGGCGATGGTCTGAGGTTTGGCTTGCCGGGGCCGGTCGGATCGGTGTGCGGGTCGTCCAGCGCATCCGGCCCTTGCGATGCACTGCACTGTGCAGTATAGTGACATGCACTTATGAGTGCAAGAGGGATTTCGTATGGAAATTCGCAGTGGTTCGAACGACGCCGGCGCGAAGCCCCGGCGTGGCGGGTCGCGGGAGGCCATCGTCGAGGCCGCCGAACGGCTGTTCCTGGAACGCGGCTTCGGCGCCGTCAGCATGGACGAGCTGGCCGAGGCGGCGGGCGTGGCCCGCCGGACGCTCTACAACCAGTTTTCCAGCAAGGCGGAGATCTTCCGGGAGATGCTCCAGATCGTGTCGGGTCAGTTGGAGGCTGCGTTTCCGCCCGGCGTCGAAACCCGGGGCGATGTCGAGGACGTGCTGCGCCTGGTCGCGCGCATGATTCTGGCGCTGCACAAGAACCGGGACTATCTCGGCTTCCTGCGCATGGTGGTGGCCGACTCTCGCCAGTTTCCCTGGATCGCCGAGGCCTTCGCCACGGTGATGGATCCCAAGACCGATCGGCTGGTGCGCTATCTCGCCCATCAGACGGCGCTGGGTATCCTGGACTGCGGCAATCCGACGCTGGCGGCGCACCAGTTCACCGGGATGCTCAACGAGCTGTCGCTGTGGCCCTGGATGATGGGGCGCGACAGCCTGCCGGTCCCGGCCGAGGCGGCGGTTGAAGAGACGATCCGGATGTTCCTGTTGCGTTACCGGCGCCCGCAGTCGAAGCGGGAGGGTGACGCCGTGGATCCCTTTCTGCGCCAGGATATCCAGTGATTCCGGGGACGGTTCGAGCATTCAATGTCTGCGATCCACCCAACCCCGCCGCGCCGGGCCGGGTAATCGCCGCCGCATCGCGCGCGCCAGGCATATCGGCCAGAGTTGCGGATCGATCGCTTGTACATTCCGAATTCGCCTCGAAATCCGCGGGCGTCTGCCGCCAGATCGGTTGCCTCGCGGCTTCGGTACGGCCGGTTGCATTTTTTTTGAAGCGGAATGAAAGGGATGAAGCATGATGAAGGGGATTCTCAGCTAGACGGCTACGTCTCGGGACCGAAGATCGCAAATGCCAGACGCATGATCAGATTATCCCCTTCATCACGTTTCATCCCCTTACACAGTCGTCGGTAAGTAGGACGACACTGGGTTTCCCAACGTCATGGCGGGCGCAGGCCCGCCATCCACGACTTTCGCACGTGCAGCCACGCAAGTCATGGATGGTGCGCCTTCGCGCACCATGACGAGTCAAGCAATGCCGTCGCCCAAATTACCGACTGCTGAGTAATCTCGCTAAAGAAAATTGACGGCCCCCATCCGTACCTGAGGTCCCATCGTTTGGGCGGAATTCGATCGATCGAATCGCCGCCATGGAAATAGACGGCGGGAGCGAACCAGGACGCCCTCGGCGGGGCAGATTTGCTTCCATCGCGGTGCGGCCGGCGGCCGCTGGCTAACCCTGTGGTGAAGATTGCGGTCTTCCCAACCAGGACGCCTTTGCCCGTGGGCCACCATCAGCACCTGGGGAATGGACCCTATGCCGATGGGACCTGCACGCTCACTGTCTGGAGCGTTTATTCCCGAACGAACCCTAACCCGGACGAGCCGGAACCAAAAAGGCAAAGCTGTTCCCTCGGCCGTGCAGGCAAACTTTGGATGATCCACCGATTCACATCCGCCCGATTGTTCCCGCATCAGCGGGTGCAGAGGATAAGAACCCTGTGGGTTCAAGCCATTACGGCCAGCCACAACGTCGTACCACGAATTCCCGATCGCAAGGGATTTTTTGCAGGAAGTGACGGGAGTCAGGCGATGAGAGACTAAGGTGTCCGTCCGGGAAGTCTTCCGCCTGCTGACAGGGTATAGCCTCGTCCATGGACGGCGCGCCTGCCCTGTCGCATGAAGTCTGACCGTCGGCCCGGCTGCGGTGCGATCACGTTCGGTCCTGCCGCGCGCGCAAGTCCGCGATTTTCAACCACGAAGGTCCGAAGCCACGAAGGGTCTGCTCCACCAACCCGGAGAATCGTGGTTGGCCGGCAAACCCATTGGCCCATCAGCCGTGCTTCGTGGCTTCGGACCTTCGTGGTGGAGAATCCTGTGCTGCGAACCGCTCGATAAGTTTCCGGACAGACACTTCTGCGTACCAGCAGGCCAGTTGGTTGGTTTCGGCCGTCACGGTGCATCCGCGCGGCCAACCGCGCCCTTTCAAAGCCCATCCGGGCAGCCTACCCGCCCAGGCGCCGCCGCGACACCATCGCATCGAAGGCGTCCTTGATCCGAGCGATATAGCGGTTCTTGTAAGTAAATGTCGCGTCCTTCTCGTCATGCACCAGCATCGACGCATTCGCCTCGAACACCACGATCCGCCCCGCCGGGTCCAGGCCGCAATCGACGCCGCCGTAATCGAGCCCGGTCGCCTTCGCCATCGCCCGCAACGAGTCCTGCTGTGCCGCGTTGAACACGCTGCCGGGGTCGGACAGAAACCGTTCCTCCTCCTGGCGCATCCAAAGCTGGTTCGCCATGTCGGTCCGGAAGTGATGCACCTTCCAGTCGTCGTGAATCGCGAGGTGGTACGGCAGGATGTCGCCATCGACGAAAATCACCCGGTACTTGCGAAAGAAACCATCTTCCGACCGGTAATCGATAAAATCGATCAGATAGTAGTTCGCATCCGGCGCCTTCGCCACGAAACCGGCGATGTCGTCCCAGGTGTCGAACTTATCGAAATCCTCGCCGCCATGGGTGCCGGCGACCCGCACCAGCATCGGCGGGTTGAAGCCCGGATAGTGCCGGGCCCGAACCGCCTCCGCCAGCACCGGACCGGCGACCCGGGCAGTGCGGGGGACAAGACAGCCGGGAATATCGGCCAGACGCCGCGACATCGTTTCCCGGTCGGTGTGCATGATCAGGCGCGGATGGTTGATCGTCGGACGGCCCAACTGCTCCGCCAGCGCGAGCGCCTGCGGCAGGACGTCCTTGCCGTCATCGGCGTTGCAGATCATGTTGAACACGACATCGGCCTTGTCGCGCAGCAGCTCCAGATCGACCGGCGTATCCGGCAGCACGCAATGGAAATGCCGGTCGTACCGCGCCCGTCCCGCCAGGTAATTCACCGGTGTCGAGCCGGCCAGCGGCGTATCCAGGAACACCGCCGAGAAATCCGCTTTTGCCTGATTGGCCCGCCAGGTGATCAACGGTTGCAGCTTCTGCGCATGGCGGAACAGGATCAGCGCCGCGTCGGTCCGTTGCTTGCGCATCAGCACATTGCCAAGCTCCACGCAGGCATTCGCATCGCGCGCATCCAGCGCGATCGCTCGGTCCAGATGGCGTTCGGCCTCGTCATCTTCCTCGCTCAGGCGGCTGAGCAAACGGCCAAGAGCGCTGTGGGCAACCGCGGCATTCGGATGCAACTGGACCGCCAGCCGGTAGCTGGCTTTCGCATCCATCCAGTGCCCCATATCCGCCTGGACGCTGCCCAGGTTGATCAGCGCCTCCAGATAGTCCGGCTTGAACGCCAGCGAGCGGCGATAGCTGGCCTCGGCTTCACCCAGGCGGCCGAGTTCGCGTAACGCGTTGCCGAGGTTGTTATGGGCGATGGGGGAAGCCGGATAGAGATCGATCGCACGCTGGCAACAGGCCACCGATTCCTCGAACCGCCCCAGACCGCACAGGATGCGGCCGAGGTTCGAGTGCGCCTCCGGCTGTTCCGGGTTCAGCGCCACGGCGTGCTGGTAATTCTCGATGGCCTCGTCGGTGCGGCCGACCGCGTGCAGGGCGTTGCCGAGATCGTTGTAGCCATCGGCCTGGTCGGGCGCGAGCCGGACGACGCGCGACAGCATGGCGATCGCTTCCTGCACCTTGCCCAGTTGCAGCAGGGCCTTGCCCGCGGCCTGCCATCCCAGCAGATGCCGGGGATAGCGGGTCGTCACCCGTTTGGCGGCGGCGACCAGTTGCGCCCATTGTCCGGCACCATACAGCGTGACCAGTTCCGAGGCGACCGCCGTGGGCAAAGCCCTTTCGCCGTGCTTCATCGTGTTCTCTCCAATACGGCGTTACGGTGCGGTCGCTGCCGCCAGCGCCGCGAAAACCCGGACCAGGCCGTCATCGCCGGCCGCATCCAGCAGGTCGCGGGCGCCGAACGCGATGCGCAGGCCGCCGAAGGACCCCAGCCCGACCGGCTGCCCCAGCAGAACGCCCCTCCGAGCCAGGCGCTCGTAAAGCGGGCGGAGTTCGGATGCCGGCAGCAGCCGCTGCCGATCGCGGGGATCGCGCACCGCGAAGGTGAAAATGCTGGGCTGATCGGCCCACCCGGACCCATCCGGTTGCATTCCGCCGACCGGCACCAGGGCCGGATTGGCGGCGATCGCCTGCGCCACGGACGCGGCCCGCCGAACCAGGACGTCCGCCATGCCGGCGGCCAGCGGCTCGAAGGCCTCGATCGTGGCCAGCGCCGCCGTCCAGCGCAGCGCCGAACCCAGCCTGGCGGTATCGCGCAGCGCGAAGGGCAGGGGGCGCTGCCAGATCGGCGGCGGCCGGTCCCGCGGGAACAGCACGGCGCCGGAGAAGGCCGGCCCGCCAAAGAACTTCGATCCGGTGACGACGACCGGCCAGCCACGCCGGAGGCAGGCGACGACCGTCTCGGGCGCGATGCGCGCCTGGCAGGCATCGACGATGACATCCGCCCCGGCCGGCGGCGACAGCGGCGCGATCAGGCCGGTTTTCGTGCTGTAGGTCAGATAGACGATGACGTTGCCCGACGCGGCCGCCACGGCAGCGGCGAAGGCGGCATTCACCGCATCGGCGGGAAGCGGCGCACCGTCGGCCGACCGCAGCGGGATCTCCACCCGGGTCGGCTCGCCGTCGGTCAGCGACAGGCCGCTGTCGGGTCCATCGAAGATGCGGCCCTCGGCGGCCAGCGGCACACCGGTGCCGGTTTCCACCGCCGCGGGCAGGATCGCCGTCATCGGCGCGTCGGGCCGTTCCGCGGCAAGCAGCATGGCGGTCGTCAACAGGGCATCGGTGCCGGAGGGGCACAGGATCGCCTGCGCCAGCCCGCTGGCCCCGAAATACTGCAGCAGCCGGGTTTCGATCTGGCTGGTCAGGGCGGCCAGCCGGTCCGCGCGCTGGCGTGGCGAGGGTGCCCCGACGACGTCCGCATAGGCCGCCGCGGCGCGGTCGAAGCCCGGAACCGAGACCGGCGATGCGGTGCAGGACGAGGCACAGACCAGGTCCGGCGCCGGCACCGACGGGCAGAGATACTTGTTCAGGCCGGTGTGTGGATCGGCCGCGATCCGGCTGTCGCCACCGGAGAACAAAGCCGCGATGAAGCCGGCGGGGCGGCTGACCGGGGGGACGGGGTCTCGCCGGGACCGCCCGGGACCGCCATCCGTCTCCGACCGCAGTGTCGCGCTCATGCATCCAGCCTTTCTGCCCGGGCGTGGCTTCGGCGCGCCCGGATGGGCTGCCTGCCTGGGGGGATGATGCTGGTGAAAGGTTACTATTTTCTTAACAGCATCCCGGGGTGACGGGGTGGCGGGCTGCCTCCGGTCCTTCAGGCTTTGGTCGCGGGCCCGGGCGGCCGGGAGGAACAGAAAACCGGCATAAGGCAAGTTTGTGTCTCGGCCCTCGGTAGCAAACGCGGAATCTCGCGCGGGCCCTCCGTGCCAATGAAGCTGCGGCACCTGAAACGCTGGAATGCCCAACCTCCGGCCACTCAGGACCCGACGTCCGCATGGGCGTTTTGAGTGACCTCATGCCGGTTTTCTGTTCCGCCCAGCCGCCCGGGCCTCGTATCGACGCGCGGGCCAACCGCGCCATCGCAACACGCTGCGCCATGCCCGATTTGCGTCACCGGACGGTAACGACAGTACCTTGCCACGTCGATATTAACGCTCTGCCTACATTCAAGGCAAATCCCACGTGTCTGCGGGGCGTATTTTATGTTTCACGGTTAACGTTTCGTCAATCTTTTGACCCCATGATGCCGGCCGCTGTGCAAATAGCCGGCTGGCAAAAGCGCGGCTCCACAGAAAGGTCCCTATGTGATGGCTGCCACAGGCTCACTGGCTCAACCGGCGTTTTCGGGTGACCGCCTGGACCAAGGTGCCGCCGGTGGCAAGGCAGCCTCGGTTCCGTCCGCGACCGAGAACGATGATGCCTCGCCGGAGCGTGTGGTCTTCCTGGCCAAGCATGCGGAAACGGTGGCCGCCGACAAAGCGCGCGCGATCCAGAACATCACCGGGCAGACCCGCATTCTGGCGCTGAACGCGATGATCGAGGCCGCCCGAGCCGGCGAGGCCGGGCGCGGCTTTGCGGTGGTCGCGGACGAAGTGAAGTCGATTTCCGCCAAGGTTGCCCAACTGGCGATTGATATGGAAAGCGAGCTGCGGGTTGCACTCGACGCCGTGCGCACGGTCGGCAGCCGGATGGCCGAGGAGACCCGCGGCCAGCGGCTGACCGACCTCGCGTTGAATGCCATCGAAATCATCGACCGCAACCTGTATGAGCGGACCTGCGACGTGCGCTGGTGGGCGACCGATGCGGCGATCGTGGAGGCGGTTGCCGAACCGTCAGCCGAACGGCTGACCCATGCCGAGAAACGGCTGGGTGTCATTCTGTCGGCCTACACCGTCTATCTCGATCTGTGGCTCTGCGCGCCGGACGGGCGTGTCATCGCCCACGGCCGGCCAGATCGTTACACGGACGTTCTCGGCCTGAACGTCGCCAACGAGCCTTGGTTCCGTGACGCCCTGGCGACTGCGTCGGGTGACGATTATGCGGTGGCCGATATCACGGCATGCGCGGCCTTGAAGCGCGCGCCCGTGGCGACCTATGCCGCTGCCGTGCGCGATGGCGGCGAGACGAACGGCCGGGTGATCGGCGTGCTGGGCATACATTTCGATTGGGCACCCCAGGCCGAGGCCGTGGTGAAGGGCGTGCGGCTGTCACACGACGAAAAGGCGCACACGCGGGTCATGCTGATCGACGCCCGCAACCGGGTCATCGCGGCATCCGATCAACGGGGCGTGCTGGAAGAAACGGTCGTGCTTGAAACGCAGGGGCAGGACGCTCGGGCTTATCGTGACCGCGGGGGCCATGTGGTGGCCTTCCATCGCACGCCCGGGTACGAAACCTATCGCGGGCTCGGCTGGTGCGGCCTGATCATCCAGGCGCCACGCTGAAGCTCGGCTTGCGGGGTTACGCCGCCGCGCATCGTTTTCTCCGTCTGCCGGCATGACCACGGTCTTGGTCCATCGCCGGGCCTGCTTCAATGCACCATATCGCACTATATCGCACCTAGATATTATAGTGCGATATGGTGCAATCCTCGTTGATGGGAAGCCTCTGTTGCTGTCGTTCACGTCCAGCCCGAAGCTTGAAAAGGCGTTGAAATCGGTCCACGGCGAGGTGAACCGCCTCGCCGCGGCGTTGGCGGGCGTGTCCGGCGCCGAGGCGTCGTGGCTGCACCGCCGGGCGCTGATCAGCACCATCGGCGCATCGACCCGCATCGAAAATGCCGTGCTGACCGACCCCGAAATCGACTGGGTTGACACCGCCCTGTCCCGGGACGGGCACGTCACGGCGTTCGACGCCAACAAAGCTGCCATTCTCGACAAGCTCTCCAAGGACCGCGAGCGGAGCGTCGAGGAGGTCGTGGGCTGCCGTGAGATCCTGGGGATCATCTACCTTCAGGCGAGCGAGCTGTTTCCCTTGACGGAAAGCACGATCCGCGGCCTGCACCACACTTTGCTGAGCTTCTACCCGGCCGCCGCATTGCATGCCGGCGGATATAAGACCAGCCCGAACCAGGTGATTGCCGTCAATCACGACACCGGCGAGCGTCGGATCGTTCTCGATCCAACACCACCAGGTCCGCAAACCGAGGCCGCCATGCGCGATTTGATCGTGTGGTACAACCAGACGATCCGCGAGCATCCCTGGCCTTTGCTGGTTGCGACCGAATTCGTGTTTCGCTTCCTGGCAATCCACCCCTTTCAGGACGGCAACGGCCGCCTTGGCCGAGCGCTGTTCCTGCTGGCACTGATGCAGGGGGATGATCCGGAATTAAGCCGGATCATGCGGTTCATCGCCATCGATCGCCAGATCGAACGTCATCGTCCGCTCTACTACGCTGTTCTGCATCAGGCCTCCGGCGGCAGGTTTCATGCAGACTCTCGGCTTTACCAATTTGAAGGCCTGGCTGCGTTCTTTCTGAAAATGCTGGAGAGCGCTCTTGCCGATGTCGCGATCCTGCGCCGCCGCTACGCGGCCTTGCAGCGCCTGTCGGAAAGCGCCGTCACGGTACTGGGCTGCTTCAAATCAAGCCCGGAACGTTGTCTCAAGGTGGCAGATCTGATGGCAGAAACCGGACTGGTGCGGCGGACGGTGCAAAACGCCTTGGTCAGTCTCACGAAGGCCGGCCTGCTGCAACGCCTCGGTGCAGGACCTGGCACACGGTATCAACTGTTATTTTGAACCCGTCGCAAAGAATTGGCCTGGCAATCAGGTTCCGATATCGCGATCCCCCTCCGCGAACACCATCGCCGTGACATTGTTGCGCCAGAGATCGGCCGGACGGAGATAGCCGAGGGCAACCTGCGTCGAGCTGTGCCGGGTCTGCCGCATCAGGTCGGCGAGGCCCGCACCGGCATCGCCCGCGGCGGTGGCGAGGCCGGCGCGCAGCGAGTGGCCGGAGAACCCCGCCGGATCCAGCCCGGCCGCGGCCGCCGCCTGCTTGACCAGGCGCGCGACCGCCTTGTCTGACAAAGCCGAACCGGTCAGCCGGCCGGCTTTGGTCAGGCCGCAAAACAGCGGACGGTCCCGGCCGGAGCCGCCGGCCAGATCGGGACCGCTGCGCCGGTGCGTCATCCAGGCCTCCAGCGTGGCGGTCGGGCAGAACCCGGGTTCGGCCGGATTGGCCCAGACCGCAACCGTCTGTCCGCGCCCCTGCTGGTCGGTCTTCGAGCGGCGCACCAGCACCCGCAAGCCACGTCCCGGTTCGGTTGCGACATCGCCGATGGTCAGCGCGACCAGTTCCGACCGGCGCAACGCCGCACCAAAGCCCAGCAGCAGCATGGCGCGATCGCGCGCCACCAGGGCCGCGCGCGCGGCCGGTCCGCCATCGTAGGCCGCCAGCATCCGCCGCAGCAGATCGGGCACCGCGGGCACCGCCTGGCGGCGCGGGCGCACACCTTTCGTGCGGGCAATGCCCTCCAGCACCATCGCAAGGCGCGGGTGGCGCGGATCGAGCGGAATGCCGGCGAGCCGGTGCGCGATGCGGATGGCGGCGAGATGGACCCGCAACGAGCTGACCGCCAGCCCCTCATCGGCACGCTGCACGACATACAGGGCAATGGTGTCGGCATCGCCGGCCAGCGGCTCGCGGCCGAATTCGTGGCACCAGACCGTGAAAGCCTGCCACGCCCCGCGATAGGCTCTGCGGGTGCCCTCGCCGCCGGCTCGACTGGCGTAGTGGGTGGCCCGAACGGCAAGCGCCTCGAGCTCGGCATCCCGCTCGGCGGCGCCGGGGATCATCAGCGTTCCCAGCAGGCTGGTCTCCAGCGGGAAGGGCATGCGGCTCTCCGTCATCGGCGCGGCCAGAGCCGCGTCGGCCGCCGGCTCATGCCCCCTAATGCGAGAGTACGCCGAAGACCTGCAACAGCTTATACGAGCCGACGAAGACGTGGGCATTCGCGACCGTGGGCACCAGATTGGCGTTGGCGCCCGAATTGGCCGGCCACTGGCCAGCCGTCCAGCCGGCCGACGGGCCAAGCTGCGCCAGCGAGCCGGGCATCAAGGCGTAGAGCGTGATGACCGCGTCCTGGTTCGGGGTCGCGTTGGGAACGGCACGCCGCAGGGCCCAGATGATGCCGGAGCCGTTGGCGTTCTGGTTGGTGGAGACCGCGGTGAAGCCGCCGCCGTCGTTCTGCACCTGGCCCGGCATCGACCAGCTCGCCAGCAGCGCGAGCTTGGTATCGACCGGGACACCGGTGCTGTTGAGCACCGGCTCGACCTTGAACTCCCGCACCGTGGTCGTGTTGTCGCCGTCGTTCTTGGCCGAACTGGTGACGATGCGGATGTCGCCATCGGCCCCCGGAAACGCCGAGGGTGCGCAATGGCAACTGCCGATGGTCGGGGGGTTCGCCGAAGCCTTCAGGGACTCGCGATCGATGCTGTAGAGTGTGCCGTCCTTGCCGGCCCCGTAGGCCTGCAGGAAGCTCACCGAGGTCAGAATGCGCCGGCCGGTGGTCCCCTCGCGGCGGGCATAGCGGAACGTGGGATCGGCCAGCACGATGCCGCCGGCGGCGAAATCCCAGTCGTTCTGGTCGAGCGTCGTTTCATTGGCCGGCGTGAAGTGGCCCTCGGGCGCCAGCGCCGCGGACAGTTTCACCAGGCTGTTCGCCGGGTTCAGATTGGGGTCGTATTGGCCGGTGGTGGTGTTTCCGGTCAGGAAATACAGCGCATGCACGCCCTTCGAATCGGGCAGGGGTCCTTCGGCGATGCCGTCGCCCGACATCCAGACCGAGCTCAGGGTCGCGGTGGGAAATTTCTGGTCGATCAGGTACGTGTCGTCGCCGCTGGTCGGGAATTTGCCGTTCGTGCCAAGCCGGGGCAGTGCGAACACCCAGCCCGCCGCCTGCTGATCGCAGAACGAGGCAAAACCGACCGTGATCAACTGGGAATGCGCCGAATAGAGCAGCGCGGCACGCTGTCGCTGCAGCGCCGGCTGGAACGAAACCTTGCCGGCGCTGCCCTTGATCTGGATGCTGTCCTTGACCGTCAGATCGAGGCCGAGCGCGTAGAGATAATAGGCCTGGCCGGTGCCTTGGACCTGATAGGAAACGACATAGATCGTCTGGCCATCCGGATCGATGACCGGCGTGCTGTTGATCCCGACGACGCTGGAATTGTTGTTGCACTTGGACAAGGGGACGGCGGTTCCGAGGTTTTTGGAATTCAGGATCGCGGTGTTGTCATAGGACGACCTCGACGCATCGATGGCATAGACCGTGTTGTTCTCGGTCACCACATAGGCGACCTCGGCCGCGCTTTTGCCATTCGGGAATGTCACCGCCGTCTTGGACGCCCAGACCAGCGGTTGCGCATCCACCTGCTCGTCCAGCGTCACGGTGCCCAGCGATCCGAAGCTTTTGCTCGTCACCTTGCCGTTGAGCAGGTCGGGGTCCAGCACCGTTTCGGCGGCGTTGAGGCCGGTGCGTTGATTGTCATTGTGGAAGGTCAACACGCTGGTCTGGGCCGACGCGAGGTTGCCCGCAAGCAACCCGAGGCAACTCAACGCCAGAAGACGCGTGGTCAGAGCGAGATGCGTGGCTCGTCTGGTCATGATCAGACCCCCCTGTTTTTCTCGCGGCCGACGTGACCGTATCGCGCCGGCCCGCTGCACGACAATCAAGTTCTCATGATTGGATCGCGCCCGTCACGGCGAAAGGCTTGATCCCCATCCGACTTGACCGATACGACAATTTTGGCGCGGCGAAATGGTTTCGTCAACGCGTTTGTCGGCCGCAACGGGCTGCGGCCGTCGTTTCATCCGCCCCGATGATCGCCGCTTGGCCCGCGTGCCGCCGGAGACCCCGGCGATGCGGATGCCCGGTGCGGCGGCGTGGCGCGCCTATTCCGTCCGAAAAGCAAGATTATCGGACGGAATTGACTAGGCGCGCGGCCAAACCCACCAAGTCATGAACCGACCTTGCCATGTTTCATGCAAACCGGCTATTCTGACCTTGTAAAATCAGAGAGTTAAGAAATTACCGCTATGTCGTCCACCGACCGGGACCCGTTCCTCCGTCCCATCTGGGAAGATACCCCGGACGAGACCGACACCCCTGCGTTGGTCTGGGCGGACACACGTCCCCACGCCAGCCGGACACAAGCCGGAGAGGCCGCATCCTGGCTGGCCCCGCTCGCCGCGGCGCAGGATGCCCTGGCGCGCCTCGATGCCAAAGCCGAGACCGTGCCCGCCCCGGTCCGCACCGGCCTGGTCGTCCGGCTCGCCTTCCGCGAAGCCGCGGGTTTCCTTGCCGCCCGCGACGCCTGGGTGCATCCGCTCGACCTCGCCTTGCGCGCGCTCGACCTGGCTGGCCGTTTCGACACTGCCGCCCAGATCGGCCGGCCACACAGCGCGATGCCCAACACGTTCGATGGCCCCCTCTGGCGCGACGCCGAAGACCTGCCGGCCCTGGCCGAAGGCGAGCAGGCCGTCACCCTCGCCCTTCACCTCGTGCGGCTGCTCGCCGCCCTGCCGCGCCGGCACGACCCGCTCGCCAATCCCGAAACCGCCGCCATCATGCTGGGTCCCCTGGGGGCTCGGGTGCTGGACCCGGCCCGCTTCATCGCGTGGCGGACGGCATGCCTGGCGGACAGTGCCCTGCCGCCGTTGTTGGCCGCAGCCCGCGCCGCCGAGACCTGGATGACCGCCGGCATCGTTGACCAGCCGGATGCGATCCAGGCGCTCGCCGTCGCGGCCTTGCATCTGGTCCGGTCGAGCCTGTTGAAGACCGTTCCGCTGCCGGTCTGGGCGGCCTGGCCGGTGCTGGGCCAAAGCGATGCCGGCGAACTGCCACGGCTGCGCGGCGAGGCGGCAAGCCGGCTGACCGGCAGCGCCCGCGCATCCTGGATCGTGAGTTTCCTGGTCATGACCGCGGAAGCCGCGCGCGCGGGCTTACGCGAACTCGACCGGCTGCAGGCGGTGGCCGCGGCGGGGGCGCGCCTCACCGCCGGTGCGGACCGCCGCTCCCGTTTGCCCGACGCGGTGGCCAGCCTGCTTGCGGTTCCCGCGCTCACCCCCAAGGCGCTGGCCGTTCGGTTGCGCCTGTCGCCGCAGGCCGCCACGCGGCTGCTGACCCAACTCGCCGCGGCCGGCCTGGCGCGCGAAGTCACCGGACGCAAGAGCTTCAGAGCCTTCGCCGCATGACAGGGTCGGGTCGCGTTGCTGCGCCGGCGGTTGGGGCGGAGAACGGGGCGGATTTGCCGGCCGCCGATCTGACGGATGCCGCGGTGTTTGCGCAACAAGTGCTTGCACTGCTTCGCTCGCAAGCGCTATGAGACCGCACCTGGACCAGCGCGGCACAGGGTATTCGGGCGGAATGCAGGTACGATACGTATGACCAGGTGCCGGCGGAGGTCAGGCAATAGTCCCACCGGGAAGCCTGCAAATTTGTCAGCGTGAGGGCACGGTTTGTGAGGATCCTGGGAAGTGTTGACCGGTGTGATGAAGCGCTGATCGAAGGCTGGATAACGGTCGCCGATGACGCAGGGACCAAACTCGGCCTGGAGTTTGTGCTGCGTGGCGAAGTCATCGGATGGTGCGTTGCCGACCAGTTCCGGCAGGACCTGAAGGATGCCGGTATCGGCGACGGCCTTTGCGCATTCTCCTTCCCGACACCAGTGTTCGTCCCGCGCAGCGAACTTCCGCAGATCACGGTGCGGCTCGAGGCGTCGAATGTCGTCCTGCCGCGCCGCGACATCAAACCCGCCGAGACCCCGACGAGCATCATGGCCGAAACGGTCAGCCGCTTCGGCGGACTGTGGATCGACCGTTACGACTGGCTGGACCGGCTGGCCGCCAAGCACCGCAAGGGCGAGATCTCGGATGAGCTATCGGTCGCGATCTTCCGCTTCGTGCGCGACGGCTACCTGGTCCTGAAGGGCGCGGTTCCGGACGCGGTTGTCGATCGGCTGAACGCCGAGATCGAGCGGGTGTGGAAAAATCCGCCCAACGGGCTGCAGGTGGAAACGTTCGAGCCGGACGGGAAAATGCGCACCACGCGGCCCGACGTGACCTTGCGGGCGGGGCGGACCAAGATGCTGGACCTGTATGCGTTCTCCCGAGTCACGCGGGAGGCCATTGCCGCCCCACGGGCGGTGGCGTTCCTGTCGGCCATCTTCGAGGACCAGCCTAAGGCGTTTCAGGGCCTGACATTCTGGAACGGCTCCCAGCAGGCGATCCACAAGGACACTGCTTATGTGAAGATCGACAGCAACCCCATGCATCTGGCCGCCACCTGGCTGGCACTGGAAGACGTGGCGCCCGGCACGGGCGAGCTGGAATATTATGTGGGCAGCCACCGGTCCCCGGACTTCCTGTTTGGCGGCAGCAGCAAGTGGATGGAGAGCCATACCGCCGAGCACGCTCGGTCTTTGCAGAGTTTGCATGACGACGCCAAGGCGTTCGGGCAGGTGAAGAGTTCATTCCTGGCCGAGAAGGGGGATGTGCTGGTGTGGCATGCCGATCTGGCGCATGGCGGCTCGCCGATCGCCCAGCCGGTGCGAACCCGCAAGAGCCGGGTGACACATTACACGCCGGTGTCGGATGAGCCGTTCTATCGCCGGTCCAGCCATTACCGGGAAATGGACGTCGGGGGGTGCCGGTTTGTCTCGCAGTACGCGGATGTGGGGGCGCGGGGATGAGCGGGGTGGTCATTGAATATCCGCCCGTGAAGTTTCAAGACACGGTTGCACGCGCGCGAGAGTCATTGGAACAGCGCGACTGGGCCGAACTGAAGCAGCGCGCGGAATTGCTGCGAACTGAATTTCCAGACCACCCTGACGGATTCATGATGGGTAACACTGCGCTGCTGGGATTGGGGCATCGAGACGCTGCAGAAGCATTGCTCATTCAAGCCCTTGAGCGTTTCCCAGACCACGAACAACTTGCTATTGCGCACGCCTGGAGGGCGCATGAACGGCATGATTGGGTGGAAGCAAAGCGTCGATGGGAGACGATCAAGCGACGCTTTCCTGACCATCAAGCAGGTTATGTGGGCGTCGGAATCGCCGAAAGAGAGATCAAGCTTTTCGATGAAGCAGATGCGTCATTCACCGAGGCCATCGTGCGCTTTCCCGACGATCCCACAGCGCTGATCGAGTATGCTTGGGTGGCCCACCATCGGGGCAACTTATCTGATGCGCGACGACGTTGGAAGAAGCTTCGGGAGCGGTTTCCTGAAGCTCGATATGGCTACCTTGGGGCCGGGGTTACCGAGCAGGGCGCTGGTGAATTTGCGGCTGCGGAAGCCCTGCTCGCCGAAGGGTACAGACGTTTTCCAGCTGATGAGGCAATTGCCGTTGGTTACGGCTGGACCGCCAACCTCCGCCAGGACTGGGACACGGCGGTCGCCCGTTGGAAGTCACTAGCGCAAACTTTCCCAAACAATGAGGCAGTTCGACAGGGCCTGGACGCCGCTCTTCGGGCTGTGGGGCAAGACGAGACCGCACCGGGCGGAGCCCCTTCAGTGCATGGCCAGGACGGGCACGTGGGAATTCCGGACGTCCAACCGATCGAGAATGGAGTCCTGGTCGGACGCTCTAATGTCCTCTTTCTCGCGGAGGGGGGCCATGCCGTGCTGGATTTCGCGGTCGGCCGCCGCAAAGTGCCAGAGGAATCATACACCAACTTTCTTCGCAACATGGTGCAAAGGCACCGCGCCGCCACATCGCGCGGGGCGGGTTTCCAACACATAATCTTTCCGGACAAGCACTCCGTTTGCACGGAGGACTTTCCCGTAGAAAATCCGATACTTCTTGGCATGCTGTACATTGAGCGCTTTCCGGCGCTTTCGCACTACATCTGCTACCCGCGTGATGTGTTGCGGCAAGCTGACCGGCCGACATTCATGCTGACGGACACGCACCTGACCGACTACGG
>Ga0302157_10002456_pt1 | contig 21585 bp, 14 predicted proteins | sample I_Bog_N3_3_FD_193502 | JGI IMG/M metagenome (GOLD analysis project Ga0302157, IMG submission 193502) | Peat permafrost microbial communities from Stordalen Mire near Abisko, Sweden - I_Bog_N3_3 | ecosystem: Environmental > Terrestrial > Soil > Wetlands > Peat | place: Sweden: Abisko, Stordalen... | reverse complement strand
GCCGGCGCGCTGCGCGCGGTTGCCGAAATGCCGGACGTGCAGGTGGCGTTCCAGGCCGGACCGGCGGGCCTCACCGGCAAGCGCGCGCGCCTGCCGCTGCCGACGCGTGCCCTGCCGGTGGCGGAGATGGCCAAGTTGCGCGGCGCTTCGGACGCGATCGCGCTGCGGCTGCGCCACCACGACAATGCGGTCCACGCCGCCCGCATGCCGGCGCAACGCGAAGCCAAGGACGTCTACGACGCGCTGGAACAGGCACGCTGCGAAGTGGTCGGCTCGCTTCACATGGCTGGCGTGGCGGCCAATCTGCGCGCCAAACTCGCCGAGCAGTGCGAGGCCGAAGGCTACGACTGCATGACGCGCAAGGACCAGTTGCCGATCGCCGCGGCGCTGCCCCTGCTCGCGCGCGAGCAGATGTCCGGCGAGGCGTCGCCGGCGGCGGCGCAGCGGATCCTCGATTTGTGGCGCCACACGCTGGGGCCGGCGGCGGATGCCGCGCTGATCGAGATGCGGGCGACGCAGAACGACCAGCTTGCCTTCACGCGGGCCGCCCGCAAGCTGCTCGCGGCGCTCGATCTCGCCGAGGCGGAGACCGAGGCGGAGCCGGCCGACGACACGGAGGACGGCGAGGACGGCGGCGAGCAATCCGGCCAGCAGGATTCATCGCAGGAAGGCGAGGGCCAGAGCCAGTCGGAAGCCGAGTCCGTGCTCGGCGCTCAGCCCGAGGAGGTGGAAGGCGACGCGGCCGACGACGACAGCAGCGACGCCGAGGACGAAACGGCGCTGGTTGAGGGCGACGACCGGCCGGGCGGTCCCCAGCCGCGACGCGAACGGCCGGACACCGGCGAATCGTCGGCGTACCGCGCCTTCACCCGGCAGTTCGACGAGGAAATCGAGGCCGAGGCGCTGTGCGACCCGGACGAGCTGTCCCGCCTGCGCCAGCAGCTCGACCAGCAGTTGCAGCATTTGCATGGCGTGATCTCCAAGCTCGCCAACCGGCTGCAGCGGCGGCTGCTGGCGCAACAGACCCGCGCCTGGGAGTTCGACCTGGACGAGGGCATGCTGGACGCGGGCCGGCTGTCGCGGGTGGTGGTGAACCCGCTGCAGGCGCTGTCGTACAAGCGCGAGCTGGACACCGAGTTCCGCGACACGGTGGTGACGCTGCTGATCGACAACTCCGGCTCGATGCGCGGGCGGCCGATCACGGTGGCCGCGATGTGCGGCGACATCCTGGCCCGTACGCTGGAGCGCTGTGCCGTGAAGGTGGAGGTGCTCGGGTTCACCACGCGGGCGTGGAAGGGCGGGCAGAGCCGTGAGCGATGGGTCCACGAGGGCAAGCAGCGCAACCCTGGGCGGCTGAACGACCTTCGGCACATCATCTACAAATCGGCGGATGCGCCCTGGCGGCGGGCGCGCAAGAACCTGGGACTGATGCTGCGCGAGGGGCTGCTAAAGGAGAACATCGACGGCGAGGCGCTGCTATGGGCGTACCGGCGGCTGCTGACGCGGCCGGAGCACCGGCGTATCCTGATGGTGATCAGCGACGGCGCGCCGGTCGACGATTCCACGCTGTCGGTGAACCCCGGAAACTATCTGGAACGGCACCTGCGCGAGGTGATCCGCGAGATCGAGGGACGTGACCTGGTGGAACTGACCGCCATCGGCATCGGCCACGACGTGACCCGCTACTATCGCCGCGCGGTGACCATCGTGGACGCCGAGGAACTGGGCGGAACGATGATGAAGAAGCTCACCGAGTTGTTCGACGAGGACATGGACGCGGCGTGGTCACGCGCCGCCAGCGAGCGGTCCGCCCTGGTCGTCTAAACGGGCCGCAAACAGGCCGTTCGCCCGGTTGGCGGGGCGGTAGGGTGGATAAGCCTATTGCGCTATCCACCGCGGTGCGGCTTGCGGCATTGATGGACGGCGCAAGAGCTTGTCCATCCTACCCGTGCGAGCAGCCGCCGCCTCTCGCACACGCGAACAGAAGCCGCGTGTCCCTCTGGCCACAGGAACCGTTTTGGCGGAAAGTAGCGACCTGCCGCTCGGCATGGACCAGGACCCATAGATTGATACATCCCCGCACGCTTTCGGCCGCCGCGGTTCTGCTGGCCGCGACCATAGCCGGCGCCTCGGCGCGGGACCTCACCGTCGTTTCACGCGGCGAGGCCTTGAACGACGCCACCCGCAAGGTGTTCGCCACCCCGTTCGCCGGTGCCGCGGCGATACCGACGCAGACCGAAAGCTGGGACGGCGGGCTCGACGCCTTGCGCGGCCAGGCGAAGGGCGCCGATTCGGTCTGGGACATCGTCCAGGTGGATGCCGAGGAACTGGCCACCGGCTGCAACGAGGGGATATTCGAACGGATCGACTGGTCGGCGATCGGCGGCCGGGATCACTACTTCCCCGCGGCCACGTTCGACTGCGGCGTTGGGGCCGTGGTCAATACCCTCGTGCTGGCGTGGGATCGCGATAAATTCCCCGGCACGCCGAGCTGGGCGGATTTCTGGGACGTGGCAAAGTTTCCAGGCAAGCGCGCGCTGCCGCGCAACGTGCGCGGGAACCTGGAGATCGCCTTGATGGCCGATGGCGTGGCGCCGGGGGACGTCTACAAAACCCTGGGATCGTCTGACGGCATCGACCGCGCATTCCGCAAGCTCGACCAGCTTCGCCCCTATCTCGCATTCTGGCAGGACGGCGCCGAGGCGGCGCACCTGCTGGTCTCCGGCGACGTGCTGATGACCAGCGCACCCGCGGAACGGGTTGCCGCAGCCAACCGCAGCGACCATCGCAATTTCGGCGTCCAGTGGACCGGAAGCCTGTACGAGTTCCTGAGCTGGGCGGTGCCGCGGGGCGCCGGCAATGTCAGGCAGGCGCTGCAGTTTCTGTATTTCGCCGGCACGCCGGCGATCCAGGGACAGCTTGTGCCGGTTGCGGGCACAGGTGGTCTGGCAAAGGGCGCCAACGATTTGCTGGCGCCAGACGTGGCGGGATTGTCGCCGAGCAATCCCACCAACCTGACCGCCGGTCTGCACATCGACGCGGGGTTCTGGCACGACAACCAAGCCAAGCTGAGCCAGCGCTTCGATGCCTGGCTTGCCCACTGAGCTGCCTCATAGCGAGCCCGGCCACGAGTCATCGGGCACCCCGCCCGGCGCTCCACCGGGCACGCCACCCAGCACTCCACCGGGCGGCGCTCCACCGGGCGGCACTCCACCGGGCGCTCCACCGGGCACCGGAGGACCGGTGGCTGTCGCGCCGGACGGTGGGCCAGCAACCCTGGCCGTCGAGCAGAGCGACGGCCGCGTCATTTTCACCTTCTCCGGCAGGCTGGACGTTGCGGGCGTGGCAACGCTGTGGCGGAAGACCATGCGCACGGCCGGCAAGGCCGACCCGCTTATTTTCGACCTGAGCCGGGTGGCGTTCTGCGACGTCGGGGGTGCCGCATTCCTGGCCGCCGCCGAGCGCGCGGCAGGCAAGGAGGCCGAGTTGCGCGGCGCCGACCCAAAGGTCACGACATTGCTGGCATTGGTCCGCGCCGGGGAAGGCCCCGGGGAAGGTCAAGGTCCGACGCAGCCCCATGCCCAGGAACACCTGGGCGAGATTGCGCGCGCCGGGCTGCGCGCCGCCGGCGACGGGATCGCGTTCCTGGGCGAGGCCGCGGTCGCCTTGGTGCGGCTGCCCGCGCGGCGCCGCATGCTGCGCCTGCCCGATCTGGCGCGCACCATCGACCAGGCAGGCGTTCGCGCGCTGCCGCTGGTGATATTGCTCGGCTACCTGATGGGGCTGATCCTCGCCTTCCAGTCCTCGATCCCGATGCGCCGCTTTGGTGCCGACCTGTTCGTCCCCAACCTTGTGGCGATCAGCCTGATTCGCGAACTGGGGCCGTTGCTATCCGCGGTCATTCTGGCCGGACGCAGCGGCTCGGCATTCGCGGCCGAAATCGGCTCGATGAAGGTGAACGAGGAGATCGACGCGCTGACCACCATGGCGCTCGACCCGATGACCATGCTGGTGCTGCCGCGGCTGATCGCGGCCATGCTGGTCATGCCCGCGCTGGCGCTGGTGCTGGACCTTGCCGGGCTGGCCGGGATGGCGACGGTGATGACCAGCTTCGGGTTCCCGTTGGTCACCATCAGCCATCAGGTGCAATACGCGACCATCCCCAGCTACGTGTACGGCGGCATGTTCAAGGCGCTGTGCTTTGGCGCCGTGGTGGCGGCGATCGGCTGTCGCGCCGGTCTGGCCACCGGCCTCGGGCCGCGCGCGGTGGGCTTGTCAGCGACCGCCGCAGTCGTCGGCGGCATTGTCGCCACGATCTTGCTGGACGGGGTGTTCGCGCTGGTCTTCTACCGGCTTGGCTGGTGATCCTGGTTCGGGCCGCCCGCGATCGTCAGAATCGTCGGCGCCACCGGGTCGAGCGCGAGGGTGAAGATCCGCGCCCGGCCGAGAGGGTGCTGGCGTCGCAGGTCGTAGACGTCCGTTGGTTCCGCGAAGCTCAGCGTGACGGTCCGGCCCTCGGTCTCGGGCGTGAAATCGCGCTGCAGGGCCAGGATGGTCGTCTCGCCATGTTGGAAAACATGCGTCGTGACGTCGGTCGCATCCAGGCCGGCGGCCGGCACAACCCCGGCCTCCGCAAGCTGCCGCATCAGGCCATCCGCGTCCTCCGGCGCCACCAGTGCCGGCGCGACCAGCGGTTTGTCCCGCCGGCGGCCGTGCTCGTCGAACAATCCTGCCGGCGCGTCGCCGATCACCGTGCCATGGAAGCTGGCGATCGCCCGGGCGCCGGCCTCCGACAGTGCGATCGCATGCGGCAGGATCAGCGCCCGCGCATCGCCAAACGCGCCGCGCGCCACCTGGGCCGGAGTCACCCAGCGCGGCGTAATCCCGTGATGCGTCAGCGTCTGCGCATAAAGCCGCATCGCGACGCGAACAGCGTTGTCCTCATTCTCAATCTCGGAGCTTCGCTGCCGCCAGTCGTCGCCCTTCGCCTGCCGGTCGAGCAGCCACTGCGTGCGGAAGCTGGCGGGCGAGTAAAGGATGGCGACCAGATCGTAGACGCGCCGGCTCTCGATCAGCAGGGAGCCGAGCGGGCCGCGCAATTCCGCAAACACCGGCGCATAAGCCCGCCCGCGCTCGCCGAGCGTGCCGTCTGGCGCCACGATGCCGTTGTCCTCGTCCCACAGGATCAGCCCGCGCGTGCCACGCAGCCATTCCCGCCAGATGCCGTGCAGCGAGGCCGGATCGGCGCCGAACGAGGTGCCGAGCGCGATCAGCCCAGGGTTGAGAGAGAGCGCGATCGGCAGGTTGTCGCCGCTGTCATAGACCTCCATCACGTCCACCGCGTGTGCCAGCCGGGTGTAGTCGTAGCCGCCCCAGCCGGGGATCTGTGCTCCCTCGATGCCGGCCAGCGCCGCTTGGTCTGCCGCGTGCACCGCGTCGGTGCCCTGGCGGAGAGCGCGCGCGAACGACTCGTCCATCCACGCCTTGAAGTCGGCCCAGGCGGCGAAATTGCCGTCGGAGCGCTGTAGCGCCGCGTCCGTCAGCATCGGCGCAACGTCGTCCCACCGCCCGAACGACGTCCCCCATTCCGCATTCAGCGCGTCCAGCGTCCCATAGCCCTGCTTAAGCCAGCCGCGGAACCCGGTGAGCGACTCGGGCGACAGATCGAAATCCCAGAACGCCGCGAGGTCGGCGATTCCGGTTTCATCGCCCAGGCTGTAGTAAAGCGGCCGGTAGCGTGCCTGTCGCTGCACCGTGGCTGTCAGCCGGTCGCGGATGCGCTGCTGCCAGTGGGTGTCGGACAGGCTCGGCGTGCGCACAAACACCGACAGGTCGGTCCGATCGGCCAACGCCCGGCGCTGCGCCTCGATGAACAGCGCGTTCACGTCGCGGCCCGGCAGCCAGCGGTGGTAGGGCGCATAGAAGTCGGTGCCGATATTCTCGACATACCAGGGCAGGCCGGCGGCGATCAGGGAAGCCCCGCGCTGATCCACCGGCGGCAGCCGGTCGTCGCGATCCGCGAACAGCATGCCGGCGGTGACGCCGAGCTGCTTCAGCGTGGCAAGCTGCGCCTCGTTGCGCGCCTGATATTCGATGATTTGATAGTGGGGCCAGTTCGCCCCCGAAGCGGTTCCGCCCAGTGGTAACCCAACCAGCAGCAGCCCAACCAGCAGGGCCGCAACGAGCCTCATGCGTCCAGCTTCAGCACTTCCCCGGCGAGATACAGGCTGCCGCAGATCAGCACCCGTGCCGGCCTGGCGTCCTCGCCCACGATGCCGCCCAGCGCGTCGATGACCCGAGGTCCCGGCCGCGCCACGCCGCCCGATGCCGCGATGATCGCCTCGACCGACAGCGCCAGATGCTGCCCGGGTTCCGCCACCGCCCAGACGCTGGCCGCGCGCGCCAGCAGCGGCCGCAGAAACGCCGCGGTGTCCTTCGCCCGCTTCATCCCTACAACCACGTGCGTCGGCCGGTCCGTCCAGCCGGCCAGGTGCTCGCCCAGCGCGGCGCCGGCGCCGGGGTTGTGGCCGCCGTCCAGCCACAGCTCCCAGCCGGGGGGCAGTACCGCGGCGAGCCGGCCATCGAGCCGCTGCAGCCGCGCCGGCCAGGTCGCCGAGGCGATGCCGGTGGCGACCGCCGCATCCGGCACGGTAACGCCGGAAGCGCGCAACGCGGCCATGGCGATTCCCGCATTGTCGATCTGGTGGGCACCGGGCAGCGACGGCGTCGGCAGGACCAGTGCGCCCCGGCGGTCGATGTAGCGAAACCCGCGCCATTCCGGCCGCAGGTGCCAATCCCGGTCGCGCAGCAGCAGCTTCCCACCCGCGCGATCCGCCGCCTCGGTCAGCGTGGCGAGCGCAGCCTCGGTCTGCGCGCCGACCACGACCGGCACGCCCGGCTTCATGATTCCGGCCTTCTCCGCCGCGATCGCCGCCAGCGTGTCGCCGAGGAACTCCCGATGGTCGATCGAGATCGAGGTGATCGCGCACGCGGCGGGACGGTCGATCACGTTGGTCGCGTCGCCACGCCCGCCGAGCCCCACTTCCAGTATGCAAAGATCGGCCGGCGCTTCCGCGAACAGGTGCAGCGCCGTCGCCGTGATCATCTCGAACACGGTGATCGGCGCGCCAGCGTTCACTCGCTCCAGCGTCTCCAGCGCGTCTGCCAGGTCCTCGTCGGACACGAGTTCCCCGGCAACCCGAATGCGCTCGTTGAAGCGCACCAGATGTGGCGAGGTGTAGACATGCACCGTCAGTCCCGCCGCCTCCGCCATGGCGCGCAGGAAGGCGCAGGTGCTGCCTTTGCCGTTGGTTCCGGCGACATGGATCACCGGCGGCAACTGGCACTCGGGGTGCCCAAGCTTCGCCAGCAGCCGGCGCAGCCGGTCCAGGCTCAGGTCGATGAGCTGCGGATACAGCGTGTGCAGCCGCGCGACGATGTCCTCGATCCGGTCGGCCCGGACCGGCGGATCGGTCACTTCGGTGACAGCGTTCACGCTGGGACCACGTCCGCTTGCGGCGGCTCGGCGGGGCCGGCTGGCTCATGCTCCTCCGGCAGCGGCGCGAAAGAGGGCGGGTTCGGGAAGATCGTCTTCGTCAGCAGCAGTCCGATGATGCGCCTGAGCGTCGGCGTCAGCTCGCCGCGAGGCACCACCATGTCAACGATGCCATGGGCGTGCAGATACTCGGCACGCTGGAAGCCTTCGGGCAGAGTTGCCCGCACCGTCTGCTCGATCACGCGGGCGCCGGCAAACCCGATCATCGCGCCCGGCTCGGCGATGTGGATGTCGCCCAGCATCGCGAAACTCGCCGTCACCCCGCCGGTGGTCGGGTCGGTCAGCACCACGATGAAGGGCAGGCCGGCGTCCTTCACCAGGCGCGTCGCGATCACCGTGCGCGGCATCTGCATCAGGCTGATCGTGCCTTCCTGCATGCGCGCGCCGCCGGACGCGGTGAACACAATCAGCGGCGCTTCCTGCAGCACGGCGAGTCTGGCGGCGGAGACGAGGCCCTCGCCGACGGCGGCACCCATCGAACCGCCCATGAAGCTGAACTCCATCGCCGCGACAACCGTCGGATGGCCGCCGACCTTGCCGTGCGCGACCAGGATCGCGTCCTCATGGTGAGTCTTTTCCCGCGATTCCTTGAGCCGATCGACGTATTTCTTCTGGTCGCGAAAGCGCAGCGGGTCGGCGGGTACCTTCGGCAACTCGATGCGCTTGAATTGCCCGTCGTCGAAGGTCCAGGCCAGCCGGTCGTGCGCGGAGACCCGCATGTGATAGCCGCAATGCGGGCAGACCTTCATCGCCGCCACCAGGTCCTGATGGAAGATCATCTGCTGGCAGGCGCTGCACTGGCACCAAAGATCGCTCGGCACCTCACGCGTGAACAGGGTGCGGATCTTCGGGCGGACGTAGCCGGCGAGCCAGCTCATGCGGCCACGCGCGCGCCGCGCACGCCCTCCGCCAGGCCGCGAACCTGATCCAGCACGCGGTCCACCGAGTCAGGCCGCGCCCGGCCGTGCTCGTCGAGGCTCGCCGCCAGGGTGTCGATCAGCGCCGAAGCCACCACCGCGCCGTCGGCGACGCGCACCGCTTCGGCGGCCTGGGCAGGGCTGCGAACGCCGAAGCCGATCGCGATCGGCAGGTCGGTGGCGCGGCGGATGCGCGGAATCGCTTCGGCAAGCTGCGCCGCGGTGGCGGTGCGGGTGCCGGTGATGCCGGTGATGGAGACGTAGTAGACAAACCCCGAGCTGCCTTCGAGCACGATCGGCAGCCTTGCGTCGTCGGTGGTCGGGGCGACCAGCCTAATGACGTCGAGGGCGTTGGCGGTGGCGTGGGGCAGCAACAGGTCGGCCTCCTCGGTCGGCAGATCGACCACGATCAGACCATCGACCCCGGCTGAGGCCGCATCGGCGCAGAACCGTTCGGTGCCGTAGGACAGGATCGGGTTGAGATAGCCCATCAGGACGATCGGCGTGGTGTCGTCCTCGCGCCGGAAGTCCTGCACCATGGCGAGCACCAGGGCAACCTTGGCACCGGCTTTCAGCGCCCGCTTGCCGGCCGCCTGGATGGTCGGGCCGTCCGCCATCGGATCGGTGAAGGGCATGCCGATCTCGATCAGGTCGGCACCCGCCGCCGGCATGCCGCGGAGCAGCGCCATCGAGCTGTCGCGGTCAGGGTCCCAGGCTTCGAGAAACGAAATCAACGCGCCGCGGCCCTGCTGCTTCAGGTGGGCGAAACGCGCGGCAATGCGGCTCATGGTGTTGGCCCCTTTTGGTGTGAAGGAAGGCCAGGGGCGCTGCCCCTGGACCCCGCTGGGGCCTGAGGCCCCAGACCCCCATCACTTAAAGTAATGGGTTCTAAGGGGCGTCGCCCCTTAGCGGGGTTTGGGGCAGAGCCCCAACCTTGCCTCACAGCGACACCCCCAGGCGTTCGGCGACCGCGAAGATGTCCTTGTCGCCCCGTCCGCACAGATTCATCAGTATGATCTGATCCTTGCCCATGGTCGGCGCGAGCTTGGTCACATGCGCCAGCGCGTGCGCAGGCTCCAGCGCCGGGATGATGCCCTCGGTGCGCGTACAGAGCTGGAACGCCGCCAGCGCCTCATTGTCGGTGGCCGAGACATATTCGACCCGGCCGATATCGTGCAGCCAGGAATGCTCCGGGCCGATGCCGGGGTAATCCAGGCCGGCGCTGATGCTGTGCGCCTCGGCGATCTGGCCGTCCTCGTCCTGCAGCAGGTAAGTGCGGTTGCCGTGCAGCACGCCGGGGCGGCCGCCGGACAGGCTGGCGGCGTGCTCCCCGGTCTCGATACCGTGGCCGCCGGCCTCGACGCCGATCAGCCGGACCGAGGCATCATCGAGGAACGGGTGGAACAGCCCCATCGCGTTCGATCCGCCGCCGATGCAGGCCACCGCGGCGTCGGGCAGGCGGCCTTCGGCCTCCTGGAGCTGGACCTTCGCCTCCTCGCCGATCACCGACTGGAAGTCGCGCACCATCGCGGGATAGGGGTGGGGGCCGGCCACGGTGCCGATGAGATAATAGGTGTCGGTCACGTTGGCGACCCAGTCGCGCATCGCCTCGTTCATCGCATCCTTCAGCGTGGCGGCGCCGGAGGTCACCGCCTTCACCTCGGCGCCGAGCAGCTTCATGCGGAACACGTTGGGCTTCTGCCGTTCCACATCGACGGCGCCCATGTAGACGGTGCAGGGCAGGCCGAACAGCGCGCACATGGTGGCAGTGGCGACGCCGTGCTGGCCGGCGCCGGTCTCCGCGATGATCCGCGTCTTGCCCATCCGGCGGGCCAGCAGGATCTGGCCCATGCAGTTGTTGGCCTTGTGGCTGCCGGTATGGTTCAGCTCGTCGCGCTTGAAGTAGATCTTCGCCCCGCCGAGCTGCCGGGTCAGCCGTTCGGCGAACCACAGCGCACTGGGCCGCCCCACGTAGTGCTTCAGGTAGTAGTCGAGGTCGGCACGGAAGGCCGGGTCCGCCTTGGCCGCGTTGTAGGCGCGCTCGACATCCAGGATCAGCGGCATCAGCGTCTCGGCGACGAAGCGGCCGCCGAATTCGCCGAACCGGCCGCGCTGGTCCGGTCCGCCGCGCAGGCTGTTGGGCCCATGGCCAGGGGCATGACCAGGGGCAAGAAAAGCAAGGGGCTTGTTCATCGGCTTTCCTCTCGGTGCGCCGCTCATAGCGCAGCCCCCGGCCGCGGTCACCATCGCCCGAAAGGTTGTGCGGTGCACACATCAACGATATGTGCGTTCTTAGGTCCCTTGCACGCGTGCAGGCGTCGTATAACGGGGGCTTTGAGAACGATCGCGCAGGAGCGAAAGAATTGAGCACCGTCGACATCGCAACCGCCACGCACGACCAAGCCTGGAAGTCCCTTGCCGCCGAGGCCCTCGCCGGCACCGGGGTCCAGGCGTCCCGTTCGGTGCACGCCAACCTGTCGGCGTCCGCTCTGGTGGCCGAGTCGCTGCGGCGGAACGAGGGCCGGCTGTCCGCCGATGGCGCCCTGATGGTGCAGACCGGCGTGCACACCGGGCGCTCGGTGCAGGACAAGTTCGTCGTGGACGAGCCCTCGGTCAGCGGCGAGATTTGGTGGGGCAAGATCAACCAGCCGCTGTCGCCCGAAAAATTTACCGTGCTGAAGGGCCGGGTGCAGGCCTATCTGCAAGGCCACGAACTGTTCACCCAGGACCTGTACGCGGGCGCCGACCCCGCAAACCGGGTGCGCGTGCGGCTGGTCTCCACCGGCGCCTGGCAGGCGCTGTTCGCGCGCAACATGTTCATCCGCCCGTCCGAGGCCGAGCTGGTCGGGTTCGAGCCCGACTACGTGATCCTGCACGCGCCGCACTTCCAGGCCGATCCGGCGACCGACGGGGTGCGTTCCGGCACCGTCATCGCGCTGTCGTTCGAGCAGAAGCTGATCGTCATCGCCGGGTCCGAGTACGGCGGCGAAATCAAGAAGTCGATCTTCACGGTGATGAACTGGCTGCTGCCGAAAGCCGGCGTGCTGCCGATGCATTGCAGCGCCAATATCGGGCAGGAAGGCGACGTGGCGCTGTTCTTCGGCCTGTCCGGGACCGGCAAGACCACGCTGTCGTCCGACCCGCACCGCCGGCTGATCGGCGATGACGAGCATGGCTGGGGGGAGAACGGCGTCTTCAACTTCGAGGGCGGCTGCTACGCCAAGGTGATCAACCTGTCGCAGGAGCACGAGCCCGAGATCTGGGCCGCGGCGCACCGGTTCGGCACGGTTCTGGAGAACGTGGTGGGCGACGCGGTCGGGCGGCTCGACCTGAACGACAAGTCGCTGACCGAGAACACCCGCGCCTGCTACCCGGTCGAGTTCATCCCGAACGTCGAACGGAGCGGTCGCGGCGGGCAGCCGAAGAACGTGGTGATGCTGACCGCGGATGCGTTCGGCGTGCTGCCGCCGATCGCTCGGCTGACGCCGGCCCAGGCGATGTACCACTTCCTGTCCGGCTACACCGCCCGCGTGGCGGGGACCGAGAAGGGACTGGGGGCGGAACCGCAGGCGACGTTCAGCACCTGTTTCGGCGCGCCCTTCCTGCCGCGCCGGCCAGAGGTGTACGGCCAGATGCTGGCCGACCTGATCGCCGATTACGACGCCGATTGCTGGCTGGTGAACACCGGCTGGAGCGGCGGGCAATACGGCGTCGGGTCGCGGATGAGCATCCACCACACGCGCGCACTGCTACGCGCGGCGCTGGACGGGACGCTGGCGAATGCACGGTTCCACAAGGACCCGTATTTCGGCTTGTCGATCCCCGAGCACGTGCCAGGCGTGCCGGCCGAGGTGCTGGACCCTCGGCAGTCCTGGGCGGACAAGGACGCCTACGACCGGATGGCGAAGGAGCTGGTGGCCCGGTTCGAGGCGAACTTTGCCGATTTCGAGGCCGGGGTGGCGGACGAGGTGAAGGCTGCGGCGATTCGGGCTGCGGCGTAGGGTTCGGTCTGAGGGACTGGGGGGATAGACGCGAGGTCAGATCCACCGCCCTGAGCCCTTGGCGCGACAGCCCTTTCCGGTTGTTGCTGGGAGGGGCGTGGCAGGGACGGTCGTGAGGCAGGCTGGCGTTAGCGCCCCTCCCAGGAACAACCGGAAACTGGCCGTGGCTTCCCTACCGATTTCCCCGTGGTAGGCTGGCGCGCTCGCGTCACTGCGGAATGGCGAGGCCGTGGCTTCCCTACCGATTTCCCCGTGGTAGGCTCCCGTCATGCGGTTGTACGAGCCGGTCTGGGCCGTGGCTTCCCTACCGATTTCCCCGTGGTAGGCTGCTAAATAGTATACATGAGATGGAGTTGAAGCCGTGGCTTCCCTACCGATTTCCCCGTGGTAGGCTTCAACGGTGCATTTCTTAGCTAGTTTGGTGGCCGTGGCTTCCCTACCGATTTCCCCGTGGTAGGCTTCTTGCGTAACGACGGCCTGCAGCAGCCGTGCCGTGGCTTCCCTACCGATTTCCCCGTGGTAGGCTACATCGGCGACTATCTAGCCGACACCATGCGCCGTGGCTTCCCTACCGATTTCCCCGTGGTAGGCTCGGGGATGGCGCCGATCGACCGCTTGAGCCGCCGTGGCTTCCCTACCGATTTCCCCGTGGTAGGCTAGGTAGACATTGGTCATGTATGGATCGGCTGCCGTGGCTTCCCTACCGATTTCCCCGTGGTAGGCTTCTCCGGCGCGCGTGATCTGCGCAAACCAGGCCGTGGCTTCCCTACCGATTTCCCCGTGGTAGGCTCGGGCCGGGGAGTTGCCCGCTCTGCGTCTCGCCGTGGCTTCCCTACCGATTTCCCCGTGGTAGGCTCGACGCGGTATTGGGCCGAAACCCTGCGCGGCCGTGGCTTCCCTACCGATTTCCCCGTGGTAGGCTGTGGCCGCGCCAAGATAGCCATTGGCCACGGCCGTGGCTTCCCTACCGATTTCCCCGTGGTAGGCTAGGTTGCTCGTATCTGTTTGGCGCTGTTGTGAATTTTGGCCTCTTGCCGGGCCGGAATTCACAGCAAAACCATCTGTCGGGCGCCTGTCGACTCGGTTTTGGTTGCTTGACCCAAGAGTAGCCGCATCCGCTCATATTGCCGGTCCGTTACCTGTAGAGCCCGCACGCTGCTCTTTCCCGGAAGGTTCCGGGTTACGCGCGCGATATGCTTCATCGCCCCGTCCTCGCCACGGCAGACCCGTGCATACACCGAGAACTGTAGCATCATGTAGCCGTCATCCTTCAGGAAGTTGCGGAATCGGTTCGCATCGCGTCGTTCCGGCTTCGTCCCCACCGGTAGGTCGAAGAACACGAACAACCACACGAACCGGACCTCCGTCCCCGCCGCCATCAGCCGTCCATGAGTGGCAACAGCAGCAGCGCCGCGCTGCCCCCTTCCATCGCGCGAACCAGGCTTTCCGCGGCGCGCTCCGAGGCCACCAGCAGGTTGACCGTTTCAGGCCCGAATCGTGCTTTTTCGAGAAGCACGGCTGCCAGAGCGCGCCTGTCCTCTACCGTTGGCTCGCCGTCGCGGACGCGGCCGTTTTCCGTCATCTGCCACACCAGCCGGTCCACGAACGGGCGGAACGGCTCGATCAGGTCATCGGCGAGATTGAACGCGTTCGTGCTGCTGGCATGGTTCACGCCGAATGCTGGCAGCAGTCCCACCGCTACCAGCGCCCGTGCAACAGCCGAGCGAGCGACTGCATAGCCGTAGTTGAGCAGCATATTCCGTTTGTCCGCGCCGTTTTCTCGCACGAAGCCATCGAACAGCCGCCCCCAGTAGTGCCGTGCCGCGCGAGCTTCGACATTGTCGGGGTCACCTGATCCGACGAGGCGGAGCATTGCCCGGAGCGGCTGAGGGTCCTGGCCGCAGACCGCCAGCATGGCGGCCTGGTTGCCAATCTTCGCCTGCACCACTGCCTGCCACAGCCGCTTCTTCAGCGGCGCCGATATCGCCGCTTGCAGCGCGGCGATGTCGGCCTGCCGATGGTGGCGATGGAACGGCAGGATCATCCCGCTGGGCAGGTGCGTCCGGTCCGTCGTCACCACCACTACGCCCGAGTCCATGCAGGCGGCAATCAGCGCCGTGGACAGCGTCGCTTGCGGCGTGTCGATCACCAGCCAGGCGAGGTCCTCGATCGGCAGACGCGCCTCGCCATCCTCCTGGGCCACTACAATTTGCCCATCCGCGAGCGACAGCCGCGACGGCTGCGCTATGTGCACGCCGCGCCATGCCATGTGCGAACCTCGCTCTTGATCACGTCGATCCGCCCCAATCGGTTGATCGTCAGTTTGCGAAACGCCACAAGTCGCCTGGCGCCTATTCCACGCCGCAGCAGCCGTTGATTCTGTGGCATGGCTATTGAGATTGCGCCCGTGCTCCGATCGAGCCCTTTGAAGTAGCCTCGTATCACCTCGCCTTCAGGGGTAATGACTTCGATCAGGCTGTTGCCATGAAGGCTGAAAAGAAAATCGAATCTTGCATCGATAACAGTCCATTCTTCTTCAGGCTTCGATTGAATCACTACACGATCGGGCGGTCGTGGAAATGACTCCTGGTCGGCGACTTGATGCGGATAGACAGGAACAAGGAAAAAGCGTCGCACTCCACGCTTATCAGCCTGGCCAAACACATCCACCCGAGCCATGTCACCGCGATCCGCCACGCCTCCGCGTAGGTCTATTGCGGGCTTGTCCTTGCTGGCCACCCGGACCTTCCGGATCACGTCTCCCTTCGGCGACAATGGCGGCGCATCCTTCGGCTTGCCGGCTTCGATCCATCGCCGCAGATCGTCCACCATCGCATCCCGTAGCGTCTCGGGTGCCACCGCCCGGCCGTAGGGAACCGGAACCGGAATTTTCTCCAGGTCCGCGAGAGTCAGTTTCTCAACCGGCTTCCGCTCGTAAACGATCGACTGCCCGTCGATCTCCCGCACCTGCCGGATCGTCGCGGCGTGCGCCTCGCCGCGTGCCCGTCGTCGCTCCGCACGCGAGACGAACACGTTCATCACGACGTCCCGTGTCGCCTCGCGGAACCCGGGCCACGGCTCCGGGACATCGTTGAACAGGAAGCCACGCGGCCGGCCCTGTCGCTCCGCCTCCTTCGAGGCGTGGGTCAATGCCTGCAGCATCGACTCGCTGGTCGCGGCAATGACGATGGCGTCCAGCGCGTGGTGGCGGTCGTCCTCCCGCCGCTGGCCGCTCTCATCCTTCTTTATGTCTTCCAGCCCCCAGGCCCGCCGCAGCTTCGCCGTCGGCGCGCCCGGCCGAGCGCGTAGGTCGGCCGTCGGATACAGCCGCTTCAGCTTATTGAGGAGTGCGGTCGTGGCGTAGCGCGTGTCGCCCAGGTTCCGCGCCTTGAAGCGCACCTCGACTTCCGCGGCGTTGCGCCGAAGGTAGAAGCCGCGTTTCTTCCTGCCTCGGATCGCTTTGCAGCCCTCAACCCGCGCCTCGAATGCGGCCCATTCCGCCGGCTTGTCGGCACTGAACCATTCGAACGGCGTGCGCCCCTGCTTTGCCTGGTTGGCGTGCGCCATGCACAGCGTCTTGTTGACGAATGAGTCATCGCCGAAGCGGCTCCATGGCAGGATATGGTCCACCTGAACGGTATTATCCGTCGCAACGATGGACTCCGGCGGAATCATCTCGTCCGTATAGAGGCAGCGGCAGTTCTGCTCCTTCCATAGTTCGAAGCGCAGCAGATCGTCACCGGACCCCGGCTCGTGGTGAAGCAGCTCGGCGAACTCGCCCCGCAGCCGGTCTTTCTCCTTGTTGCGCTTCTCGATGCCGCTGGTGATTTCGTCGCGTTCCTCGGCGCTCTTTCCCACGTCGCGGGCCAGCTCGACGTGGATGCGCTCCGGCAGGCCGAACTCCTGAACAACTGCACGTACTTGCTTCAGCATCTCACCAAGCGCCTTGCGGGCAACCGGGTTCCGAACGTCTTCGAGCTGAATCTCTCTGGGTGCCGCATGGTCGTAGCCGACCTCGGTGCACGCCTCGTCATATTTCAGCCCGCGCGCGAGATGCGGAATCAGGGCTCGCGCCGCCTTGGCGGAGACGTGGCCTGCCCCGGTGAACCTGGCGAACGCACCGCGTTCCATTGCCGCCATGATCGCTTCTACGATCAGCGGCTCGGCGCCGGTCTCGTCCAGTCCGGCACGGATCGAACCCGGATCGTCGCGAAACGTCAAAATCTCGGCGATGCGGTCCAGCGTTTCCGGGGCATGCAGCAGTGTACGCCATGCAGTGTCGCCAACGGCGTCGCGGAGGGTAGCCGTGCCCTCCGCCGCGTTGCCCGAACGGGCGACCACGTCGCGGATCTCGTCCTCCGGCGACACGCTGGCGAACCGCGTGCGAGGATCGAGGTCGAGCAGCTTGCGAATGCGACGATAGCTGATCTGTTTCTGGGTGCCGAAATCCGCTGCCACCTGTCCGATCTGCTCGGGCGAGAGGCGCCATTCCGCGGCACCAGCGGTCAACGTCAGGTTCGCGAGCCGCGACAGCAGCCGGAACATCTCGAATGCATAGGACCGCTTCGCCGTCCGTTTGTTGTCAGGCTCGAACGGGCAGCGTTCCACCATCTTCTCGCTGTCCTGAAGCGGCCGTTGCGAGAATGCCTTGTCCGCGAACGCCGCCTCGAAGTCCGGGCTCGTCGCGGTGTTGCCGAGCCGCCGTTGGGCAGAAAACAGTGCGCGAACCTCTCGTTCCAGGTCTTTGCGCTGCACGGAGCGGGAGTAGTCGCCGTTGCGATTCCGCTTTCGGTCGGCGAAAGCGGGGTCGCTAGCAAACAACTGGGCCACGGTGCACTGCCCAAGCCGGGCACTGGTGGCGTCCATCGCCGTCAGCATCTTGGAGGTGTCGTTGGCGGCGTTGGCCCCGCGTTCGCGCTTGGAGTTGGAGCGGAACCCGCGGTGGAGCGCGATATGGCCCAGTGCGACCGCAAGTTCGACGCCCGTCAGCAGGCGATCCAGACCTTCCACGCGCAGGAGCCAGGGATCGAGGCCGGGCTGCTTCAGCGCATCACGCTGTGCCGCCGGCAGCAATCCATGCTCCGCAAAAAGGGCTCGTAGGGCGGTCATGCGCTGCCGGCGGCGCCGGATCACTCGACGCTGGCCACGATGCAGTCGCCTCACAGCATTGGACGGGGTTCGTTCCTTGGCCGTCTCCGGCGCGTCGAAAGTGCGGGACCCGGCTGCTACGATCCCCGCGGCGTCGCCCTCGATTTCCAGCACCGCCCAGCCGATCGAGGCGATACCGCCGTCCAATCCTAACACTCGCATACCGGTTTCCTCGTTTTCTTCCGCGCCTATACTTGACAGGTCCGTTGCACTTGCGGCAAGAACGGAGGCGGGGAAATCGGTTGGCAAGCCACGGCAAGGTGGTTTTTCCACCGACGGATTACCCCCGGCTTGGCAACAGGCCGGGGGGATTCTGTTGACTAGTACATCGATTCCATGACACCGCTCGTATCCCAGAGGTCCGGCCGTGAGTCGCCCCGGAGGGTGCAGACAGGCTCAATGGGAGTCGTTCGTTGGAAACGTTGCACCAGTCCGTTCGCCGGCTAGCAGGGCTGGAAGGGCGATCCCATGCGTTACCCCATCGCGATCGAACCTGGCACCGACACCACGGCCTTTGGCGTCATCGTTCCGGATCTGCCGGGCTGCTATTCGGCCGGGGACGGCCTGGACGAGGCCGTTGCCGGCGCCGAGGAAGCCGCTGCCGCCTGGATCGATGCCGCCCTCGACGCAGGCGAAGCCATCCCCGCGCCGTCCAGCCTGGAAGCCATGCGTCAGAACTCCGCCTACGCCGGGTGGGCGTTCGGCGTCATCAAGATCGATCCCGCCTTGCCCGATGACACCACGGAGCGGGTGAACATCACGCTGCCGCGCCGCGTGCTGAGACGCCTTGATGCGCTGGCTCAGGCGGCCGGCGAGAGCCGCTCCGGCTACATTGCGCAGTTGACGCTTGAAGGGCCGCGCCGGGTCGCCTGAGACGACAAGCGTCGGTGCGGGGGGCTCGCCAGCGCCCAGGGATGCGTCGCCTGCGCATCGACGGCGCAGCTCGCGGGGACGCCCATAACCAGAAAAAGCCCAACGGATGGCGCAGAGACGATTGCCCGGCTCAGCTAACTGGCCGGCTCAGCTACCAGCGCACAGCCTTTTTCGCTACAGCGCCAGGACTACCTCACCCAGCCGCCCGGAACGCCTCCGGAGGCCCCGGGACCTCCACATCGATCTCCAGCATCGACACGTCCCCGCCCCGATCCAGCTTGATCTGCACCTTGTCCCGGTCAACGTTCACGTGCTTGGCGATCACCGCCAGGATCTCCTCCTGCAGTGTCGCCAGCAGATCGGACTTTCCGGCAAACGCGCGTTCGTGCGACAGCAACACCTGCAATCGCTCACGCGCGACCGGCGCGGAACTGCGCCGGCGAAACAGCGCCAGCAGCGTCATGCGACCCTCCGTCCGAACAGCTTGCCCATGAAGCCCCGGCGCTCGGCCGGCACGACAAGATCGATGCGCTCACCCCGAAGCCGCTTCGCCGCATCGAAATAGGCGCGCGCCGGTGCCGACAGCGGCGCGTTCAGCGTCACCGGCGCACCGAGGTTGGAGGCGCGCAGCACCTCCTCGCTTTCCGGAATGATCCCGAGCAGCGGGATCGACAGGATTTCCAGCACGTCCTCCAGCCGCAGCATCTCGCCGCGTGCGGCGCGGGCCGGATCGTAGCGGGTCAGCAGCAGGTGCTTCACCATCTGCTCGCCGCGCTCGGCCATCTCGGTCTTGGCGTCCAGCAGCCCGATGATGCGGTCGGAATCCCGCACCGACGACACTTCGGGGTTGGTCACCACGACCGCCAGGTCCGCATGACGCATCGCGAGCGTCGCGCCGCGCTCGATGCCGGCCGGGCTGTCACAGATCACCCAGTCGAATTTTTCCCGCAATTCCCCGATCACCTGCGCCACGCCCTCCGAGGTCAGGGCGTCCTTGTCGCGCGTCTGCGACGCAGGCAGCAGGAACAGCGTGTCGAGCCGTTTGTCGCGGATCAGCGCCTGGTGCAGCTTGGCATCGCCTTGCACGACGTTGATCAGGTCGAACACCACGCGGCGCTCGGCCCCCATCACAAGGTCGAGATTGCGCAGTCCGACGTCGAAATCGACCACCACCGTTTTCTCGCCCCCCCCGGCGAGAGCGGCGCCAATCGCCGCGGTGGAGGTCGTCTTGCCGACGCCACCCTTGCCGGATGTCACGACCAGAACCTGGCCCATAAAGCCTCCTCCTTCGCTGGCGCTAATCGAGCGCTGCCATCATCAATGTGTCGTTCTGGAGCCAGGCCTGGATCGACCGGCCCCGCAGTTTGGGCTCCATGTCTTCGGCGGTGCGATACATGCCGTCGATCGCCACCAGCTCGGCTTCGAGCTTGTTGCAGAAGATTCGCGCGCGGGAATTGCCGGTCAGGCCGGCGATCGCGCGGCCGCGCAGGGTGCCGTAGATGTGGATCGATCCGCCGGCCATGATCTCGGCGCCCCAGCCGACCGACCCGACCACCGTGACGTCGCCCTTGTCGAACACGACCGACTGGCCGGAGCGAATCGGGTGGTCGATCAGCAGACAGCTTTGCTCGGCGGTGGGCGCCGGTGCGGGCGCGTGCTCCTCCGGCAGTTCAATCGGACGGGCGGGCCGCGTGCCGACCGCCGAAAGCGCGATGCCCCATTTCTCGATGCCCGGCCAGGACGGATGGGCGCCTTCCGTGCCGATGATCCGGATATTGCGCATGGTCAGCGCCGACATCAGGATCTCGACGTCCTGCGAGTCGCGCGGCAGCACGGCAAGGTCCACCACGACCGGACGGCCGTCGAAGAACGATGGCGAGCGCGCGATCTGAGCGTCGAGAGCGGCCAGCCACTCCCTGATCGGCGGCTCCGGCGCGAGCACCAGCGCCATGAAGGAACGGCCGCGGACTCGGATGAAGGAACGTGATTCTGTCTGTGACACGCCTTGGGGGTATCGGCGGGCAGGCCGGGGAGTCAACTGGATTCGGGGCGGGTAACACAAAATGCTGGGGATACCCGGGACGTGATCCCCACATTTTGAGGCGACTCCGCCGGCAGCGGCGCTAAATCTGCCGCCGGCCCCGGTTCCGTTGGCAGACATGCAAGGGCAGGCGGCCGGGAACGCCGCCTGCCGGGGGCCGCTGGATCTATGCCCGCATCCGTTCCAACTGGTCCGCGTTCACCCGTAGTACATGCAGCCGGCGGATCTTCTGCGTGGGCGTCAAGAGGCCGTTCTCCAGCGTGAACGCCGGCACCACCGCATGGCGGCGAATCCGTTCCGTCACCGACAGCCGTTTGTTGACCCGAGAGACCGCCAGAGCGACCGCGACATCGTCATACTCGTCGGCGGCTACCACCAGGGCGTTCAACCCGGGGTAACCGTCGCCGCAGACCACCGCCTGGGCGATCTCCGGCTCCGCCATCAGCATGCCCTCGATCCTGGCCGGGGACACATTCTCGCCGCCCGACAGCACGATGATGTCCTTCTTGCGGTCGGTGATCCGCAGATAGTTGCCGGCATCCAGCACGCCGATGTCGCCGGTGTGCAGCCAGCCGTCCTGGATCGCCGCCGCGGTGTCCGCCGGCCTTCCCCAGTAGCCGTCCATCACCAGGTCGCCGCGCACCAGGATCTCGCCGTCTTCGGCAATGCGCAGATCGACCCCCTGCAGCGGCCGGCCGACCGTTTCGACCCGCACCGCATTGGGCGGATTGGCGCTGATCACCGGGCCGGCCTCAGTCTGCCCGTAGCCCTGGACGATCTTGATGCCGAGGGCGAGGTAGAACTGGCCCACTTCCGGGTCCAGCCGGGCACCGCCCGACACCGCGCCAAGCAGCCGCCCGCCGAACCGGCCGCGAATCTTGGACCGCACCAGCCGGTCCAGCACCGGGTCGAGCAGCCGGTCGGCCAGTGACAGCCGGTCGCCGGCGAGACGGCGTCGGCCGATCGCCAGCGCGCGCTGGAACAACGCCTGCTTCCAGGCCGGCTCGCGTCCCGCCTGCGCCAGAATGCGCGCGCGGATGACTTCCAGAA
>Ga0302157_10002449_pt1 | contig 21629 bp, 16 predicted proteins | sample I_Bog_N3_3_FD_193502 | JGI IMG/M metagenome (GOLD analysis project Ga0302157, IMG submission 193502) | Peat permafrost microbial communities from Stordalen Mire near Abisko, Sweden - I_Bog_N3_3 | ecosystem: Environmental > Terrestrial > Soil > Wetlands > Peat | place: Sweden: Abisko, Stordalen... | reverse complement strand
CTCGAACTGAGAGACGTCCATGAACTGCAAGGTCAGCTCGTTCAGGCCATCGATCACAACCATATGGCCCTTTTCCCGCAGACGGTCGCGGGCGGCGTAATAGCCCCGGCTGTCGGCCAAGACGTCTAGCACCTGAACCTCGACCGAAAGCCCGGCCTTGCCTTTGACCTTTTCCTCGAACTGCTCAAAGGCCTTGGACAGCACCGTGGCGATGTTCAGATTCAGGCTGTAGCAATTGGGGATAGACCGCAGCGCCAGCGTAGACAAAGCCCCCAGCACCCGCTTATCCAGGGTCAGGCTGAGATGCTGGAACAGCCAGCGGTTGGCCACCAGATTGATGTCCGGAGCCAGAGCCTTTTGCAGCTCGGCGATCGAGACGAAGAATTCCTGAAACAGCACCTCGCCGGTACCGGAAGCTTCTTTGATGACGATGGCCGACTGGCGCGACACCAGGGGCGAGACATCCAGGGACGACAGCCGCTCCAGCACGCCGCCCAGGGACTTGGCGTCCAAAGGCTTGGCCGGCGGCTTGACCGCTCCCTTGTCCGTCTGGCGCTTGCGGGCCTGCTGGGTGACCGTGCGGGCCATATCGAGGAAACTGTCATAGTCGCTGCCGCCCAGATCGAACCAGGTGCAGAACTTATCCATGCCGTCGCCGGCATCGTCATAGGTCAGCGGATCCTTGGAGAACAGGGCCCGCAACTTGAAGATCATGTTTTCGACATCGACCGGATTCGGGTCCTTCAGCATGAAGACGATGTCGGAATTGCCCAGCAGAAACATCTGGCCGCGATAGGCGTTGACCATGGGCTCCAGCATACGCAGAGCAATGCGGATATGGCCATCCTGACGGTTCTGGGGCCGCAGGCGGGAGAGGAAAACCTGTACGGCCAAACGTCCTTGACGGATACGCCCGATGCGCTCCGCTGCGCCCAGAAGAAGGCTCTCCTGAGTGACGATCTCTGGCCCGGCCGCGTCCGGCACCGGCAGGTTCATACCCTATCCTTTCGGCACAATGCGGAATCGGGCGGCAAACCACCTTCGATTCCGTCCTTAAGAAATAGCATCGCAAACCTCCCGCAACCAGAGGAGAAATCAACAATAATCGTCAAATCACCCCTCATTCACTCTAGACCACTTGCAAGCCGGAGGCACTTGGGTTAGCCAAATCATCAGCCAACTTATCGAAGCCCTGCATCATGACCGATTTGTCCGATCTCGCCGCCCGTGTCGCCACCTTGAAGTCCGTCGACGTGCTTTGCGTCGGCGATGTCATGCTCGACGTCTTCGTCTATGGCGAAGTGGAACGTATCTCGCCCGAGGCCCCGATCCCTGTGATGCGCGTCACACGCGACGCCGCAATGCTGGGTGGCGCTGGCAATGTGGTGCGCAATCTGGTGTCGCTGGGAGCGCGGCCACACTTCCTGTCGGTAGTCGGCGACGATCATGCCGGCAATGATGTCACCGGACTGTTGGGCGAGCACGAGGCCGTGGACCCGGTGCTGGTTGTCGAAAACGGCCGTCAGACCACCATCAAAACCCGCTTCGTCGCCGGCAATCAGCAACTGCTGCGCACCGACCGCGAGACCTCAGCACCTTTGACCGAACTCTCTCGTCAGCGCCTGCTGGCCGGAGCCACCGAGCTGATGGACAAAGTGGGCGTGGTGGTGCTGTCCGATTATGGCAAGGGCGTTCTGACGCCCGAAGTCACCCGCGCACTCATCAATGGCGCCATTGCCGCCGGCAAGCCGGTGATCGTTGACCCCAAGGGCAATGATTATTCCCTCTATGCCGGGGCCACGGTGGTCACCCCCAACCGCAAGGAACTCCACGACGCCACCAAGCTGCCGGTTGGCACCGACGCCGAAGTGATCGCCGCCGCCAAGAGGCTGATCGAGACCTGCTCGATCCAGCATGTGCTGGCCACCCGCAGCCAGGACGGCATGAGCCTGATCTCCGCCGATGGCAGCGTCGTGCATATGCCGGCGGAAGCCCGCGAAGTCTTTGATGTCTCGGGTGCTGGCGACACCGTCGTCGCCACCCTGGCCGCCTGCATGGCCGCCGGCATGTCCCTGCCCCTGGCCTCCAAGCTGGCCAATGTCGCCGCCGGCATCGTCGTTGGCAAGGTCGGCACCGCCGTGGTCTATTCCTCGGATCTGGTTACGGCCCTGCATCACTCCGACATCGCCGCCGGCGAGACCAAGGTTCTCGACCGCATCGCCGCCGCCGACCTGATCGGCCGCTGGAAGCGCAAGAACCTAAAGGTCGGCTTCACCAATGGCTGCTTCGACCTCATCCATCCCGGCCATGTCTCTCTGCTGGCTCAGGCTCGCGGCGCTTGTGACAAGCTGGTGGTGGGGGTCAACAGCGACGCCTCGGTTCAGCGCCTGAAGGGCCCGACCCGACCGGTGCAGTCGGAAGCCTCCCGCGCCACCGTGCTGGCCTCCATGGCCAGCGTCGATCTGGTGGTGATCTTCGATGAAGACACCCCCTATGAAGTCATCTCGCTTCTAAAGCCGGATGTGCTGGTCAAAGGTGCGGATTATACCGTCGATAAGGTGGTGGGCGCCGATCTGGTGCAAAGCTGGGGCGGAAAAGTCTTCCTGGCCGAGCTGATCCAGGGACAAAGCACCACCAGCACTATCGCCCGCATGGCCAAATGAAAAAGGCGGGGCCCATGAGCCCCGCCTTATTTCTCAGGCCGCCTGCAGCGTTTTGCTGCGGCTTTGCATTTTCTTCCAGGCCCAGTTGGTGACCTTGCGGCCCAGCCAGCCATGAGGCTTCATGCCGGTAGCCTTGAAGATCATTCCCACCGCCCGCTGGGCATGATGGAAGCCGTACATACGATAAGCCTTGGCGGCATAGGCGCTGTTGCAGCGGCCATGGTCATAAGCCATATCCGGCTCGTTGCCGCAGTGATAGGCGAAAGCCAGCTCGTCATCCTCGGTTTCCCTCAGGCGGCCGATGGTCACCTTCAGGCGGTTGAAGAAACTGACCCGCTCCAGTTCCTGATATTTCTGCACGCCGTCAAGGAACAGACGGTAATGACGGAATTCATCGGCGGCGATGCGCTTGCAGATTTCCTTCAGCACCGGTTCCTCGGTGGCTTCGGCCATGGCGGAATAGAAGCTGCTGGTGCCGGTCTCGACGATGCAGCGAGACTGCAATTCACCCACCCGCGATCCCCGGATCGATTGGTCGAAATCGATGGGAATCACATAGCCTTCGGTAAAAGCCTTAAAGGTGGCTTCGAAGTTGTAGCCCGGCTCGGCCATTTCGGCATAGCGGCCCAACAGACGGCCATGCTGCTCCTCCTCAAGCTGCCAGTCGCCGAGGATCGTTTGAAACTCGCCGTCGCCCTTGAACACATTGCGCAAATATTTGGTGTAATGACCGGAGTTATATTCGGTCAAACTCGCCGCCTTCACCAAGGCCAACAAGTCAGGGGCCAACTTGCTGCGATCGAATTGCGCCCAGGGAATATCGTCGGGAGTCCACCGAGGCATAGTGCGGTCCTCTTCACTGTAGTATCGCTGATACGAGCGATTATAATGGGTTGCGGATCACTTCCGGCAAGGGGAATCAGCATCCTCCCCTAAGCCCCGCAAAAGAAAAGGCCGGGGAGACCCCGGCCTTTCCAATAGTCCAACCTGGTCGGCTGACGCGATCAATGAACCGCCGGAGCATGCAGGGCATCCTGCAAGGCACGGGCGATCACGATTGCGCGCTGGGCCTGGGCCTTGCCGAGGTCGGTATCGGCCTCCTGCAGGGCTTCCTCGGCCAGACGAATGCGGGTGGCCACGGTCTCCTGGTTGAGCTCCGCCACCTTGATGGCTTCTTCAGCCAGCACGGTCACGCGGGTCTCATTGACCTCGGCAAAACCACCGGCGACGAAGATGCGCTCGCGCACCTTGCCGTCTTCATAGATATCGATGACACCCGGACGAACCGTGGTGATCATCGAAGCATGGCGGGCCAGGGCGCCGAAGTCGCCTTCCGTGCCCGGCACGACAACCATGTCGACGGGCTCGGAGACGAGCAGACGCTCAGGCGATACCAGCTCGAACTCGATCTTCTCAGCCATGGTTCACCTTTCTTAGGCGGCTTCGGCCGCCATCTTCTTGGCCTTCTCGATGGCTTCCTCGATGCCGCCAACCATATAGAAGGAGGCTTCGGGGAGGTGATCATATTCGCCGGCGACGATGCCCTTGAAGCCCTTCACGGTGTCTTCCAGAGCCACCAGCTTGCCGGGGCTGCCGGTGAACACTTCGGCCACATGGAACGGCTGGGACAGGAAGCGCTGGATCTTACGGGCGCGAGCCACGACCAGCTTGTCTTCTTCCGACAGTTCGTCCATGCCCAGAATGGCGATGATGTCCTGCAGGGACTTGTAGGTCTGCAGAATGCGCTGCACGTCGCGAGCGACCTGATAGTGCACGTCACCAACGACCTTGGGATCGAGCACGCGCGAGCTGGAGTCCAGCGGATCGACGGCCGGGTAAATGCCCAGCTCGGCAATAGCGCGGTTCAGCACGGTGGTGGCGTCCAAGTGGGCGAAGGAGGTGGCCGGAGCCGGATCGGTCAAATCGTCGGCAGGCACGTAAATGGCCTGCACCGAGGTGATCGAGCCCTTCTTGGTCGAGGTGATGCGCTCCTGCATCTGGCCCATTTCCGTAGCCAGGGTGGGCTGATAACCCACGGCCGAGGGAATACGGCCCAGAAGAGCGGACACTTCGGAACCGGCCTGGGTGAAGCGGAAGATGTTGTCCACGAAGAACAGCACGTCCTGGCCTTCTTCGTCGCGGAAATATTCGGCGACGGTCAGACCGGACAGAGCGACGCGGGCGCGGGCACCCGGGGGCTCGTTCATCTGGCCATAGACCAGGGCGACCTTGGAACCCGGACCGTCCAGCTTGATAACGTTGGACTCGATCATTTCGTGATAGAGATCGTTACCTTCGCGGGTACGCTCGCCGACACCGGCGAACACCGAGTAGCCGCCATGGGCCTTGGCGATATTGTTGATCAGTTCCATGATCAGCACGGTCTTGCCGACGCCGGCGCCGCCGAACAGGCCGATCTTACCGCCCTTGGCGTAGGGAGCCAGCAGATCGATGACCTTGATGCCGGTGACCAGAATTTCGGTCTCGGTCGACTGCTCGATGAAAGCCGGAGCAGAGCGATGGATCGGCAGGGTCTTGGTGTTGCCGATGGGACCGCGCTCGTCGATGGGCTCGCCGATCACGTTGATGATACGGCCCAGGCATTCCGGGCCGACCGGCACGGAGATCGGGGCGCCGGTGTCCACGACGTCCTGACCACGGGTCAGACCGTCGGTGGAATCCATGGCGATGGTACGGACAGCGTTCTCACCGAGATGCTGCGCCACCTCCAGCACCAGGGTCTTGCCCTGGTTCTCGGTCGTCAGAGCCGAGAGGATGGAGGGCAGTTCGGCGTCGAAGCGCACGTCCACGACAGCGCCCAGAACCTGGGTGATGGTGCCGACATTCTTCTTCGTCATAAGAGCGTGCTCCTGATTGACCGTCACAGCGCTTCGGCGCCGGAAATGATTTCGATGAGTTCCTTGGTGATCTGGGCCTGACGGCTACGGTTGTAGCGGATCGACAGGCTGTTGATCATGTCGCCGGCGTTGCGCGTGGCATTGTCCATTGCCGTCATGCGCGCGCCCTGCTCCGAGGCATTGCTTTCAAGCAGCGAGCGGAAAATCTGAACCGCGAGATTGCGCGGCAGCAGATCGGCCAGAATGGCCTCTTCCGACGGCTCGAATTCGTAGATGGCTTTGCTGGCGGCATCGCCGTCTTCCTTCAGCTCCGGCACCGGGAAAGGCACCATCTGCTGACGGGTCACCACCTGGGAGATGGCGGACAGGAAGCGGTTGTAGACCACCGTGCAGACGTCAAATTCGCCGGCCTCAAACATCGCCGTGATCTTCTCGGCGATGTTGTTGGCTTCGGGGAAAGTCACGCCCTTGCGGCCGATGCCCTCGAAGGTTTCGACATACAGGTGGCCAAAATCGCGGCGCAGCTGATCGCGGCCCTTGCGGCCCACGGTCAGCAGCTTCACGGTCTTGCCCTTGGCCTGCAGTTCGGCAACCAGAGCACGGGTCGAACGAACGATGGAGCCGTTGAAGCCACCGCACAGGCCGCGGTCCGAGGTGGTGACGACCACCAGATGGACATCGTCCTTGCCGGTACCGGCCAACAGCTTGGGCGCACCCGACTGGCCGGCGAGGCTGGAGGCCAGAGCGCCCAGCATCCGTTCCATGCGAACCGCGTAGGGGCGGGCCGCTTCGGCCGAAGATTGGGCACGGCGCAACTTGGACGCCGCGACCATCTTCATGGCAGACGTGATCTTCCGCGTCGATTTGACGCTGACGATCCGTAGCCGTAGGTCCTTGAGGCTGGGCATCTGCCTGGCTTCCCGCTATTAGGCGAAGGTCTTGGAGAACGACTCGAGGAAAGCCTTCAGCTTCTCCTCGGTCGGACCGCTGATGGCCTTCTCGGTCTGAAGAGCCTGGATAATCTCCGGGGCCTTGACCTTGATTTCCGACAGCAGCGAGGACTCGAAGCGGCCCACGTCGCCCACGGGCAGCTTATCCAGATAGCCACGCACACCGGCATAGATCGAGATGACTTCTTCCTCGGTCGACAGCGGCGAGAACTGGGGCTGCTTCAGCAGCTCAGTCAGACGGGCACCACGATTCAGCAGCTTCTGGGTCGCCGGATCGAGATCCGAGGCGAACTGGGCGAAGGCAGCCATTTCACGGTACTGGGCGAGTTCCAGCTTGATCGAGCCGGCCACCTGCTTCATCGCCTTGATCTGGGCGGCGGAGCCGACGCGCGACACCGACAGACCGACGTTCACGGCGGGGCGGATGCCCTTATAGAACAGTTCGGTTTCCAGGAAGATCTGGCCGTCGGTGATCGAAATCACGTTGGTGGGAATGAAGGCCGACACGTCGTTGCCCTGGGTCTCGATGACCGGCAGAGCGGTCAGCGAGCCGGCGCCCGAGGCGTCACCCAACTTGGCGGCGCGCTCCAGCAGACGAGAGTGCAGGTAGAACACGTCGCCAGGATAAGCTTCGCGGCCCGGCGGACGACGCAACAGCAGCGACATCTGACGATAGGCGACGGCCTGCTTGGACAGATCATCATAAATGATCAGAGCATGCATGCCGTTGTCGCGGAAATATTCGCCCATGGCACAGCCCGAGTAGGGGGCCAGGAACTGCAGCGGAGCCGGGTCCGAAGCGGTGGCGGCGACGACGATGGAATAATCCATGGCGCCGTTGTCGGTCAGGGTCTTGACCAGCTGGGCGACGGTCGAACGCTTCTGGCCGATAGCGACATAGATGCAGTAAAGCTTCTGCTTCTCGTCGCTGCCCTGATGGGCGGCCTTCTGGTTGATGATGGTGTCGATCAGGATGGCGGTCTTGCCGGTCTGACGGTCACCAATCACCAGTTCGCGCTGGCCGCGACCAACGGGGATCAGGGCGTCGATGGCCTTGATGCCGGTGGACATCGGCTCATGCACCGACTTACGCGGGATGATGCCGGGAGCCTTGACGTCGACGCGGGCGCGGTGATCGGCAACGATCGGGCCCTTGCCGTCGATGGGGTTACCCAGAGCATCGACAACGCGACCCAGCAGGCCCTTGCCCACCGGAACGTCGACGATAGCGCCGGTCCGCTTGACGGTGTCGCCTTCCTTGATGGTACGGTCATCGCCGAAAATCACGACGCCGACATTGTCGGTTTCCAGGTTCAGGGCCATGCCCTTGATGCCACCGGGGAATTCGACCAGCTCGCCGGCCTGGACCTTGTCCAGACCGTAGACGCGGGCGATACCGTCACCGACGGAGAGAACCTGACCCACCTCGGCGACTTCCGCCTCGGTGCCAAAACTGGCGATCTGTTCCTTAAGGATAGCGGAGATTTCCGCGGCGCGGATTTCCATCACCCGACCCCTTTCATAGCGAGCTGTAGATGTTGCAGCTTGGTCTTAAGCGAGCCATCCACCATACGGGAGCCAACCTTGACCACAAGCCCGCCAAGCAGGTTCGAGTCAACGGTAAGGTCCAGGGTGACATTGCTGCCAACGACCTTCTTCAGGGCAGCGCCGATTGCGCCGACCTGTGTTTCGGTGAGCGCGACGGCGGAGGCCACCTGGGCGGTGACTTCACCGCGCTTGGCGGCCAGTCGGCTCAGGTAAGCCTCGATCACGCCGTCAAGCGCGAAGAGCCGGCGGTTTTGCGCCACCAGCCCGAGGAATTTCAGGGTAAGGCCATTAAAACCAGCTTTCTCGGCAAGGATACTCACCGCCTTCTGCTGATCTTTACGGCTGACGACGGGGCTGCGCAGCAAACGGCGCAGGTCCACGCTCTCAGCCGTCATGGCCTTAAGGGATTTCAAATCCGCGGCGACAGCATCCAGAGCGGTGTGCTGATCGGCTAGCTCGAAGAGAGCGGCGGAGTAACGCACGGCGATCGCGCCATTGGCTTTCGATGACACTTGGACAGTCCCTTAAGATTGCCGATACGAACGCGGGTTTAGTCGGAAACTTATTGAATTCGCACAATTTTTTGGCAGCCGCATGACAGGTCTGTCTGCGGTGCGCAGGTTTACTAACATACTGGCCCCCCTCATGCAAGCCGACTCGGCCCAAAAAAGGCCGAAGACCGCGTTTTTCCTGTGGCCTTAGGTGAATGAATAGGGATCCACGTCGATCTGCACCCTTACGCCCTTTGGCAGGGGCTGCATGGACAGCCACTCCTTCAGCATCGCCTGCACGGTAACCGGGCGCGGAACCCGCAAAAGCAACCGTCTGCGATGGCGTCCGCGCAGCAGGGCCAAGGGCGCCGGAGCCGGCCCCAGAGCCATCACCCCCTCGCCCTTAGGCGCGCTGCGAGCCAGAAGTAGCGCCGCCTTATCAACCAGATCAGGATCCTCGCCCGAGACGATCAGAGCCACCAGCTTGCCATAGGGCGGCATGCCGGCGTCCGAGCGGGCGCGAGCCTCTTCGGCATAGAAGCGATCGCCATTGCCGCTGATCAGCGCCTCCATCACCGGATGATCGGGCTGGTAGGTCTGCAGCAGCACCCGGCCGGGATGTTCGGCGCGACCAGCGCGGCCCGAGACCTGACTGAGCAGCTGGAAGGTCCGCTCGGCGGCCCGCAGATCGCCGCCGGCCAGCCCGAGATCGGCGTCCACCACCCCCACCAGGGTCAGCAACGGAAAGTGATGGCCCTTGGCCACCACCTGGGTGCCGATCAGAAGATCGATCTCGCGGCGCGCCATACGCTCCACCATCTCGGCGGCGGCGCGGGGGCCGGACAACGTGTCCGAGGCCATGACGGCGATGCGGGCCTCGGGGAATTTGGCCTCCACCTCCTCAGCCAGCCGCTCGACGCCGGGACCGCAGGCACGGAAGCTGTCTTCGGCATCGCAGGAAGGGCAGCGGCTGGGCAAGACCGAGCGATAGCCGCAGTGATGACATTGCAGCTTGCCGGCGGAACGATGTTCCACCAGCCAGGCGGTGCAATGGGGGCATTGCAGGCGATGGCCGCAGGTGTTGCACAGGGTCAAAGGCGCATAGCCGCGGCGATTGAGGAACAGCAGAACCTGCTCCTTGGCCGCCAGAGTCTCGGTCACCGCCTGCAGCAACACCGGCGACAGCCAACTGCGCCGCGCCGGGGGATTGCGCCGCAGGTCCACCAGCACGAGGTCGGGCATCTCGGCGCCGCCGTGGCGGTTGGGCAGATGCAGCTTCTTATAGCGCCCGGCCTGAACATTGGCCTGGGTCTCCAGGGACGGCGTCGCCGAGGCCAGGATGATGGGAATGGCCCCGATCCTGGCCCGCACCACCGCCATGTCGCGGGCATGATAGATGACGCCCTCTTCCTGTTTGAAAGAGGCATCATGCTCTTCGTCAACAACGATCAGCCCGAGGTCGGGATAGGGCAGGAACAGGCCGGAGCGGGCTCCCACCACCACCCGGGCACGGCCATCGGCCACCGCCTTCCAGGTCTCGCGCCGGGCGGTGTCGGACAGATCGGAATGCCATTCCAGCGGCTTGGAGCCGAAGCGGCGGGTGAAACGCTCCAGCCATTGGGCCGAAAGGGCGATTTCCGGCAGCAGCACCAGCACTTGCTTGCCCTGCTCCAGAGCTCCGGCCACCGCCTCGAAATACACCTCGGTCTTACCCGAGCCGGTCACGCCCTCTAAGAGAGTGACGCCGAAGCCGGCTCCGACCGAAGCCCGCAGTTCGGCGGCGACGCTTGCCTGTTCTTCTGACAAGGTCGGCCCCTGCCTGGCCCAATCGGGATCGGCGGGAGCCTTGAAGCGGGGCAAAGGCACAGGCGTCAGGGCCCCGGCATCGGCCAGCCCCTTGATCACGGCGGGACTCACGCCTGCCAGCCGAGCCAGATCGGCGGCCTGATGGGGAGCCCAAGCCATCTCCAGCACACGAGCACGGGCGGGAGTAATCTTCAAGCCCTCGGGCACTTCGGCGGCGGCGACATAGCCTACCGGCATTCTGGGCTGAACCTCCAGGGCGGCGGGCACGCTCATGGCCATCTTCAGCACCGCGCCAGGGGCCGACAGGGTATAGGCCGCCAGCCAGTCCACCATCTTGCGCGAGGCCTCGGGCAGCGGCGGCACAGGCAAAGCCTCGATCACCGCCCGGCATTTGTTTGATGCCACATCGCCCCGGCCAGCCCCCCAGACCACGCCGACGGCATGGCGTCCGCCCAGGGGCACCCGGACGAAATCCCCGGCCCGCAAGGTCATCCCCTCAGCCACGATATAGTCATAGGCCCCGGCCAGCGGCAGAGGCAGCAGCACGGCCACCCGCCGCCCTGGAGGGAACTCTGCAGGTGACAGTTTTTTATCCTGCGCTTGGGAATTGGCTTCGGAGGAGAGCATGGTCTACACTCTAGCCGCCTCGCCGCCGGGCCGCCAGCGGCGAGCATGACAGATTTCGTCTTAGCAGCCGGAAAGCCGCACAGATCATGAAGTTCTTCATCGACACCGCCGACATCGCCGAAATCCGCGATCTGGCCGCCACCGGACTGGTGGACGGCGTGACCACCAACCCTTCGCTGATCGCCAAGAGCGGACGCAAGTTTCTGGACGTGGTCGCCGAGATCTGCGCCGTCATCCCCGGCCCGGTCAGCGCCGAAGTCACCGCCAACGACTTCCCGACCATGCTGAAGGAAGGCCGCAAGCTGGCCGCCATCGCCAGCAACGTCGCCGTCAAGGTGCCGCTGACCATCGACGGCCTGAAGACCTGCAAGGCTCTGTCCGACGAAGGCACCATGGTCAATGTCACCCTCTGCTTCTCGGCGGCTCAGGCCTTGATCGCCGCCAAGGCCGGCGCCTCCTTCATCTCCCCCTTCGTCGGCCGGTTGGACGACATCGGCCAGGACGGCATGGAGCTGATCGGCGACATCGTCGGCATTTATGACCAATATCCGCTGCTTCAGACCGAAGTGCTGGTGGCCTCGATCCGCCATCCCATGCATGTTGTGGATGCCGCCAAGCTGGGGGCCCATGTGGCGACCATTCCGCCGAAGGTTCTGCGCCAGCTGTACGAACATCCCCTGACCGACAAGGGTCTGGCCGGCTTCATGGAAGATTGGCGCAAGACCGGTCAGTCGATTCTGGAGGATTAAGGACCATGGCGCGCAAGGGCGAACCCGCAGACAGCCCCAAGGGCGAGCAACCGGTGGTGACCGAAGATCTGGTGGTGGCTTATTTAAAAGCCAACCCCGATTTTCTATCCCGCCAGCCCGATCTGATCGCCAGGATGGCGCCGCCCACCCGCTTCGACGGCGGATCGGTAGTCGACCTGCAGCAGTTCATGATCGGCCGTCTGCATGACGAACTGGACCAGATGCGCGGCTGCGCCGAACATCTGATCACCACGTCGCGCAGCAACATGTCGATCCAAAGCCGCACCATCGAGGCGGTTCTGACCACCATGGACGCCGCCGACATGGAGGGCCTGTCCCAGGTCATGTCCGAGGATTATCCGGCCCTTTTGGACGTGGACGTCTGCTGCCTGGGCTTCGAGACCGGCGAGCATCCGGCCATTCTGCCCGGCGTCCATCCCCTGCCGCCCGGCCTGCTGGATCAGGTCATCGGTCCCAACGAGGTGATGCTGCGCGGCCATGCCAACGGCGACCCGGTAATCTTCGGCGATGCCGCCAGTCTGGTCTGCTCCTTCGCCCTGGTCCGCCTGGACCCGCCCGGCTGCCCGCCCGGCCTGCTGGCCCTGGGCTCGCGCAACGAGCGGACCTTCCACACCAGCCAGGGGACCGAACTGCTGGCCTTCCTGGCCCGCGTCCTGGAAGACTGCATCTCACGCTGGTGGCCGCAGACCGAATAGTCATTTCATGTCCGGCGGCATGATCACCTTCCTGGGCGGGCCAAAACTGCGGTCCGCCGTCACGGCATGGCGGTCCTGGCTGGCCGAGGAGCGGCGCGCCTCGGCCCATACCCTGGACGGCTATAGCCGCGACTTGGCCGCCTTTCTCTCCTTCCTGACCGGCCATCTGGGCGGCGAGCCGGACCTGGGCGATCTGGTCAAACTCTCCCCCGCCGATTTCCGCAGCTTCATGGCCAGCCGCAATTCCGCCGGCCTGGGCCGTACCTCCATGGCCCGGACCATGTCGTCGCTGCGCAGCTTTTTCCGCTATCTCGACCGCAATGGGCTGGTCCATAACGCCGCCCTGGGGGCCGTGCGCTCGCCCAGGCCACCGCGCTCGATCCCCAAGCCTTTAAGTTCCGAAGACGCCCTGGCCGCCTTGTCCTCGGCCGCTGAATTGCAGGACGAGCCCTGGATGGCGGCCCGCGACATCGCGCTCTTGACCCTGCTCTATGGCTGCGGCCTGCGTCTGGGCGAAGCCCTGGGCCTGAACCGTGGTCAGACCCCCAAGGGCGAGGTCATGGTCATCACCGGCAAGGGCAACAAACAGCGCCTTGTGCCCCTGCTGCCCGCCGTGGTCGAAGCCATCGAAGATTATGCCGCTCAATGCCCCTGGAAGGGCGGAGCCGACTTCCCCCTGTTCGTCGGAGCCCGCGGCAAGCGCCTCAATCCCGGCGTGGTCCAGCGCCAAGTCCGCCGCCTGCGCGGCCTGCTCGGCCTGCCGGAAACCGCCACCCCCCACGCCCTGCGCCACAGCTTCGCCACCCACCTGCTGGCCGGCGGCGGCGATCTGCGCACCATCCAGGAACTGCTGGGCCATGCGAGTTTAAGCACCACCCAGCGTTATACCGCCGTCGATGCCGCCAAGATCACCGCCATCTATCAAGATGCCCATCCACGGGCGCGGAAGGGCGATTAAGCCTCCGGGTCGCTCTTCTCGATGAAATCGCGCATATGCGACGGCAGGCGATGCTTGGCGTGGTTGAGGCTGCGGGAGAACAGCGGCACCCGGCGGCGCAGGTGTTTGACGGTGCGTCTGGCGGTGCGCGAGCCTTTGGCCATCATGAACAGCCCCATGACGAACAGCACGAAGCCGATGGGCACCGGCGAAGGCACCGAAATGACGCCCAGCAGTATCAGCGATGCCCCCGACCCCACCAACGAGGCCCGGCGGATGAAGACCTTGCGCTGACGCACCCGGCTGTGGCGGCTGATGCCGTGGGGTGACTTCATGGCAGCGCCATCAGAGTCAGTCCTTCAGCGCCGCCAGAACTCGGCAGCGGAGGCAGGGTTGTCTGAGGGGAAACGGCGGCAATCGGCATCGTTTCGCACCATAGGCATAGCCGAGGCTGATGTCGAGTGGCCGACGAATGACCGATCAGCCCGTCGAGAATCTGCCCTCTGGCATGCGACGAATGTCATAGAGTCTTATTGAGATTTTTTCTAAATGCATTAACATTTCCCAACCTTAAGTATGATTACCTCTGCCTGAAAGGCTTAGGCCCATGCGGCTATCCATCTCCCGCACCTTGCTGGCCATTTATCTCGTCATCGCCATTTTATCGGTAGGCGCCATCGGCATCGCCACCCATTGGGTCAAAGAACGCTCGGTGGCCGCCTTGGCTCTGTCCGAATCGCGGCGCAACGCCACCTTGATCTTCCAAAATCTCTATTCGGTAATGCGCAAGGGCTGGAGCAAGGCCGAAATCTCCGAGCTGGTAGACCGCATGAACAGCACGGTTCCCGACATCCATGTGGGGGTCTATCGCAGTCGGGCGGTGGCCGATCTGTTCGGCGAGATCGACAGCGACCGCCAGATGCGCGAGACCGACCCGGTGATCGCCGAGGTGCTGGCCAGCGGCCAGGAAAAGCTGGTCAATCTGGGCAACACCATCCGCTATGTCTATCCGGTGGTGGTCAGCGAGGAATGCCTGTCCTGCCATAGCAACGTCGCCTTGGGCGCGGTCAATGGCGTCATCGACATCCAGTTTCCCACCGAAAACCTCAAGGTGCCGCTGAATTTCACCCTGAACACCATGATCTATGTGTTCAGCGTCTCGGTGACCGTCCTGCTGGTGCTGGTCTTGCTGAAGATCCGTTTTCTCGTGGCCCAGCCCATCAGCAACCTGACCCGTCATATCGAGGAAATCATCGTCAGCGGCGATCTGTCCCGACGCATCTCCGAGCGCGCCTCCCAATGGCTGATCGAGGTGCGGTCCCTGACCGATAATTTCAATCGCCTGATGGGAGAACTACAGGGCAGCCGCGACGCCCTGGTGCAGCAATCCACCACCGACGCTCTGACCGGCCTGGCCAACCGCCGCCGCTTCGATGAGGAGTTCCCCCGCGAGATCGAACGAGCCCGCCGCCATGGCCTGCCCCTGGCGGTGATCATGATCGATCTGGACGGCTTCAAGCCGGTGAACGACACCCATGGGCACGGGGTCGGCGACCAATTGCTGGCCACCGTCGCCGTCGCCCTGGAATCCCAGGCCCGCGCCAATGATCTGGTGGTCCGCCTGGGCGGCGATGAGTTCGCCATCCTGGCCCCCGACACCAGCCCCGAAGGGGTCAGCCTGTTCGCCTCGCGCCTGGAAGCCGCTGTCGAGCGGGTGCGCATCGAAGTCCCCGACGGCGAAATCAGAGTCGGCGCCAGCATGGGCATCGCCCTTTACCCGCAAAACGGCATGACGCCCGAAGCCCTGCTCAATCAGGCCGACGAAGCCATGTATGCGGATAAGAGACGGCGCAAGGCCGGGCGGTAATCTCCAACAAAAAAAAGGGCGACCCCGAAAGGCCGCCCTTTTTACTCAGAACCAATCGCCCGGATCAGATATGGATCGCCCGGCCATCGACGGCCAGGCAGGCTTCCTTGACGGCTTCGCCCAGGCCCGGGTGGGAATGGCAGGTGCGGGCGATATCTTCCGACGCCGCCGCAAATTCCATGCCCAGCACCACTTCGGCAATCAGATCGCCGGCGTTGGGGCCGATGATATGGGCCCCCAGCACGCGGTCGGTCTTGGCGTCGGCCAGGATCTTCACGAAGCCGTCGATGTCGCCCATGGCGCGGGCGCGACCATTGGCGGTGAAGGGGAACTTGCCGACCTTATAGGCCACGCCAGCCGCCTTCAGTTGCTCCTCGCTTTGTCCCACGTTGGCCACTTCCGGCCAGGTGTAGACCACGCCGGGGATGGCGTCGTAATTCACGTGACCATGCTGTCCAGCCAGCATTTCAGCCAAAGCCACGCCTTCTTCCTCGGCCTTATGGGCCAGCATGGCGCCGCCGATGACGTCGCCGATGGCGAAGACGCCCTTAACAGCGGTCTGGAAATGCTTGTCGACGACGATGAAGCCGCGCTTGTCGATCTCCACACCCGCTTCCTTGGCACCCAGGGAGTCGGTGAAGGGACGGCGGCCAATGGCCACCAGCACGGCATCGGCCTTCAGCTCTTCGGTCGCACCGCCAGCGGCGGGCTCCAGGGTCAGAGTGGCATGGCCCTTCGAGACCTTGGCCCCGGTGACCTTGGTGGAGAGCTTGAACTTCATGCCCTGCTTCTCGAGGATGCGCTGCATCTGCTTCGAGATTTCGCCGTCATGCAGCGGCAGAGCGCGGTCGAGGAATTCGACCACGGTGACGTCCGCGCCCAGACGACGCCAGACCGAGCCCAGTTCCAGGCCGATGACGCCGGCGCCGATGACCACCAGATGCTTCGGCACCGCAGCCAGTTCCAAAGCGCCGGTCGAGGAGATGATGGTCTTCTCGTCGATCTCGACGCCCGGCAGAGGGGTAACCTCAGAGCCGGTGGCGATGATGATGGCCTTGGCGGTCAGAGCGCTCTTCTTGCCGTCCTTGTCGGTGACGTCCACCTGACCGGCGGCGGCGATCTTGCCGGCACCGATCACATAGGTGACCTTGTTCTTCTTGAAGAGGAACTCGATGCCCTTGGTGTTGTCCGACACCACCTTGGCCTTGCGGGCCATCATGGCGGCCAGATCCAACTCGATCTTGCCGATCTTGATGCCATGCTCGGCGAAGTGATGACCGGCGGCCTCGTAATTGTGCGACGAATGCAGCAGTGCCTTGGAAGGGATGCAGCCGACGTTCAGGCAGGTGCCGCCCAGGGTGCCGCGCTTTTCAACGCAGGCGACCTTCAATCCCAACTGAGCAGCGCGGATCGCGGCGACATAACCGCCGGGACCGCCGCCGATGACGACCACATCAAAAGAATTCTCGCTCATGGAAGCCCCACGAATTTTTTAAGTTTTACAGAGAAAAACGGCCCCTCCCCAGGGGGAGGAGCCGAATTTGCCATTACATGTCCAGCAGAATGCGCTGCGGGTCCTCGATGCATTCCTTGACGCGCACCAGGAACGACACCGCCTCGCGGCCATCGATGATACGGTGATCGTAGGACAGAGCCAGATACATCATCGGGCGGGCCTCGATCTTGCCATCGGGCATCACCATCGGACGCAGCATGGTCTTATGCATGCCGAGAATGGCCGACTGGGGAGCATTGAGGATCGGCGTGCTCATCAGCGAACCGTAGACGCCACCATTGGAAATGGTGAAGGTGCCGCCGGTCATCTCGTCCATGGTCAGCTTGCCGTCGCGGGCCTTCTTGCCAAAGCCGGCGATGGCCGATTCCACACCGGCGAAGGTCAGCTTGTCGGTATCGCGGACCACCGGAACCACCAGACCGTTCGGCGTTCCGACGGCGACGCCGATGTCATAGAAGTTCTTGTAGATGATTTCTTCCGGAGTGAACTCGGCATTGACCGCCGGCCATTCCTTCAGAGCCGTGACGCAAGCCTTCACGAAGAAGGACATGAAGCCCAGCTTGACGCCGTGCTTCTTCTCGAAGGCGTCCTTGTACTGGTTGCGCAGGGCGTTCAGGGCGGTCATGTCCACTTCGTTGAAAGTGGTCAGCATGGCCGCGGTGTTCTGCGCTTCCTTCAGACGGTTGGCGATGGTCTTGCGCAGGCGGGTCAGCTTGACGCGCTGCTCGCGGGGGTCTTCAGCGCGCGGAGCAGCCGGAGCAGCGGCGGCAGGAGCCGGAGCAGCCAGGGTGTTCAGCACGTCGCCCTTGGTGATGCGGCCATCCTTGCCCGAACCGGCGATAGCGACGCCGCCCAGGTTGTTCTCGGCGATCAGCTTGGCAGCAGACGGAGCCGGCGGGAAGCCAGCGGCGGGAGCAGCGGCAGCAGCCGGAGCGGCGGCGGCGGCCGGAGCGGCGGCGGGCTTGGCCTTGGCCGGAGCGGCACCCGCGGCGCCGAGAACGCCGAGAACGGCACCCACGTCGACGGTGGAGCCAACAGCGGCCAGGATGTCGGTCAGAGTACCGGCAGCGGGAGCCGGGACTTCAACGGTGACCTTGTCAGTTTCCAGTTCGACCAACGGCTCATCGGCGGCAACGGCGTCGCCGACATTCTTGAACCACTTGGCGATGGTCGCCTCGGTCACGGATTCGCCCAGAGTGGGCACCACGATGTTCGTGCTCATGGGGGTTCCCTCGCCTCGCCTTACTTCGGATTTTGCATTTTGGACATCTTGCTGACCCGGCGGAAAGGCTGGGGCAGAGTGAACAGAGCGCCGGTCAGCGCCTGTTCGACCAAGAGGGCCTGTTCATAGACATGGTTCTTATTCAGACCGGTGGCCGGAGACGCCGCCGCCTTGCGGCCCACATAGGTGGGCTTGCGGGACTTATGCTCCAGTTCTTCCAGGATGAACTCGATGCGGCGATCAACAAAGGTCCAAGGACCCATATTGGCCGGCTCTTCCTGGGCCCAGACCACCTCGGCCGTCGTATAACGACCCAACTCCTTCATGACCGCTTCCTTGGGCCAGGGATAGAGCTGCTCGACGCGCACAATGGCGATATCGTCGATGCCGCGCTTGGCCCGCTCCTCGAACAGGTCGTAATAGACCTTGCCCGAGCAAAGGATGACGCGCTTGATCTGAGCGTCGGGCTTCAAAGCCTCGGTCTCGGGCAGAACGCGACGGAAGCGCGAACCGGGGCCGAACTCGGACAAATTGCTGACCACCAGCTTGTGACGCAGCAGCGACTTCGGGGTCATCACCACCAGCGGCTTGCGGAAGTTCCGTCGAACCTGACGGCGCAGAGCGTGGAAGTAATTGGCCGGAGTGGTAAAGTTGCAGACCTGCCAGTTATCTTCGGCGGACAGCTGCAGATAACGCTCCCAACGGGCCGAGCTATGCTCGGGGCCCTGGCCTTCATAGCCGTGGGGCAGCAACATCACCAGACCCGACATACGCATCCACTTGACTTCGCCGGACGAGATGAACTGGTCAAAGACCACCTGAGCGCCGTTGGCGAAATCGCCAAACTGGCCTTCCCACAGGGTCAGGCCGTTCGGCTCGGACAAGGAATAGCCATATTCGAAGCCCAGCACGCCTTCTTCCGACAGCAGGGAATCGATGACTTCATACTGAGCCTGACCCTCGCGGATGTGGTTCAGGGGGACGTAACGATCCTCGGTCTCCTGATCCACCAGCACCGAATGGCGCTGGGAGAAGGTGCCGCGACCGCAATCCTGACCCGACAGACGAACGCGGGTGTTCTCGACGCAGAGCGTCCCGAAAGCCAAAGCCTCGGCAGTTGACCAGTCGATGCCTTCGCCGGACTTGAACATCTGCTGCTTGGCTTCAAGCTGGCGGACGATCTTACGGTTGACGTTGAAGCCTTCCGGCACCTTGGCGATGGCGTTGCCGACTTCCTTCAGGATCTCGATCGAGACGTCGGTGCGCTCGTCGCGCATCTCCTCCTCGTCGTCCAGCAGGCCGAGACCGGCCCACTTGCCCTCAAGCCAGTCGGCCTTGTTGACCTTGTAGGACTTGGCAGCCTGGAAATCGGCCTCCAGATGCGCCTGGAAGTCGGCGACCATCTGGTTGCTCTCCTCCTCGGTCAGCACCTTCTGCTCGATCAGCTTCTGAGCATAGACCTGACGGGTAGTCGGATGGGAGGCGATCTTGCGATACATCAGCGGCTGGGTGAAGGCCGGCTCGTCGCTTTCATTGTGACCGTGGCGACGATAGCAGACCAGATCAACGACCACGTCGGCCTTGAACTCCTGACGGAATTCGGTGGCGATGCGGGCGGCATGAACCACGGCTTCCGGATCGTCGCCATTGACGTGGAAGATCGGCGCCTGAACCATCTTCGCCACGTCGGTGCAGTACGGACCCGAGCGGGAGTAGCGCGGCGCAGTGGTGAAGCCGATCTGGTTGTTGATCACCACATGGACGGTGCCGCCGGTGGTGTAACCCTGAATCTGGCTCATGGCGAAACATTCGTGGACCACGCCCTGGCCGGCGAAAGCGGCGTCGCCGTGGAGCAGGATGCCCATGACGTCGTTGCGATCGACCGAACCGCGCTGGGTCTGCTTGGCGCGCACCTTGCCCAGCACCACCGGATCGACGATCTCGAGGTGCGAGGGATTGGCGGTCAGAGACAGCTTCACGTTATTGCCGTCGAAATCGCGTTCGGACGAGGTTCCCAGATGGTACTTCACGTCGCCGGAACCCTGGAAATCCTCACGCATGGAGGGATTGCCCTGGAATTCCGAGAAGAGCGCGGCAAAGGGCTTCTTCAGGAAATTGGTCAGCACGTTCAGACGGCCGCGGTGGGCCATGCCCAGGACCACGTCGTCCAGACCGAGCTGGCTGCCGCGCTTGAGGATTTGCTCAAGGGCCGGAATGACCGACTCGCCGCCCTCAAGGCCGAAGCGCTTGGTGCCGGTGTACTTCATCTGCAGGAAGCGCTCCAACCCTTCGGCCTCGGTCAGGCGCTCCAGGATGGCTTTCTTTCCACGCTCGGTGAATTCGGTGTGGTTATGAATGCTTTCGATGCGCTTCTGGATCCAACCCTTCTGATCGGGATCCTGGATGTGCATGAATTCGACGCCGATGGTGCCGCAATAGGTCTCGCGCAGGATGCGGATGATCGTCCGCAGGGTGGCGGTTTCCAGGCCCAGCATATGGTCGATGAAGATTTCACGATCCAGATCGGCATCCACGAAGCCGTAGGTGTGATAATCCAGTTCGGGATGCGGCTCGGGCTTGTGCAGGCCCAAGGGATCCAGCGTCGCTTCCAGATGACCACGCACGCGATAGACGCGAATCATCATCAGGGCGCGGATGGAATCGAGGATCGCCTTGCGCAGGTCCTCGGGCGCAGGCCCGGCTGCTGCTGCTGCGGGGGCGGGCTTACCGCCCTTGGCGTCCTTTTTGGGCGCGGCGGGTTCCTCGACGGCGGCGCCGATGACCTTGTTGGCGTTCTTATTCCAGACGGCGCCCTTAAGCTCGGCCAGGACGGCGCGGCCATCCTCGTTCAGCTCGCGGAAAAAAGCCGCCCAGCCTGCGTCCACCGAGGAGGCATCCTCGACAAAGCGGGCGAAAAGTTCGGAAACATAGGTGGCATTGGCACCCGTCAGGAAGGACATCTGGTCTTGCTGCATCCGATGCGGTGGGCGCGGCTCTCGCCGCGCCCTCTCCCTAGTTGCCGCCTTGCGACGGCTTTGATGTTGTCCGCCTTGCGGCGGTTTTCTTTATCAAACGTGCTTCAGGCGACCGGGCTTACTTGCCCAGCAGCTTCAACATGGTCGTACCGAGCGAAGCCGGGCTCTCGGCGACGGCGATGCCGGCGATGCGCATAGCTTCGATCTTGAAGTCGGCGGTGTCGTTACCACCCGAGATCACGGCACCGGCATGGCCCATGCGACGACCCGGAGGAGCGGTACGACCGGCGATGAAACCAACCGTCGGCTTCTTGATCTTGGACGACTTCAGCAGTTCGGCACCCTGGACCTCGGCGTCGCCGCCGATTTCGCCGATCATGATGATCGCCTGGGTCTCGGGGTCGGCCAGGAACAGCTCCAGGCTTTCCACGAAGTTGGTGCCGTTGATGGGATCGCCGCCGATACCGATGCAGGTGGTCTGGCCCAGGCCGGCGGCAGTGGTCTGCGCGACGGCTTCATAGGTCAGAGTGCCCGAACGGGAAACGATGCCGATCTTGCCGCGCTGGTGAATGTGACCCGGCATGATGCCGATCTTGCATTCGCCGGGGGTGATGACACCCGGGCAGTTCGGGCCGATGAGGCGGGTCTTGGAGCCCTGCAGGGCGCGCTTGACCACCAGCATGTCGGCAACCGGGATACCCTCG
>Ga0302157_10002448_pt1 | contig 21629 bp, 14 predicted proteins | sample I_Bog_N3_3_FD_193502 | JGI IMG/M metagenome (GOLD analysis project Ga0302157, IMG submission 193502) | Peat permafrost microbial communities from Stordalen Mire near Abisko, Sweden - I_Bog_N3_3 | ecosystem: Environmental > Terrestrial > Soil > Wetlands > Peat | place: Sweden: Abisko, Stordalen... | reverse complement strand
CCCATCACCTCACCCCTTTCTTTTTCGGTGTATCGATGTCTGCTAAAATCTCCGGTTGCTCTGCCAGCCCAAGGCGCCAGGCGACGTAATGCCATAGTTGGCGGATCTCCTCGGCTGCCGCAGATCCTGGGGCCGTCTCGCCGATGACCTGGCCAGTCCCCCGCGTCGCAGGAATTGCTTCGGCTCGGTGGATGGTCGGGTCGGCAAGCTCACCACGATGAACCAGTGCATTCCCGGCGGCGCGCGTGCTCAGGGCTCCCTTTTGAGCGCCGTTGAGCACGAAAGCGCCTGCCTTCCCTGCCGACTTCACTATGCGCAACGTCTCGCCGACTGCATCGAGATCGTCCTGCGTCGGGCGTACAGGCATCAGGACCAGATCAGCGGCCGTGATGCAGAGCCTTACGCCATCGTCAGTAGCAGGCGCCGTGTCAACAATGCACAGTCGATAGCCAGCGCGTTCAGCTGCGGTACGGGCGGTGTCGAATTTGGCCAAAGGCAGTGGTAGCGCGCCGTCGCCGACCACACGCTTGATATTGGCCGCCGTAACATCTTGGGTGGTCGGGAGAACATGTAGCAGGCGTGGCTCGTCGTTCGCGCGCCGCGACCACCATTGTGCCAGTCCGAGCATCGGGTCGGCATCCACGATACACACCGGGCCAAATCCCTGGACAGCGGCCTCTACCGCGAGGTGACGAGCGATAGTGGTTTTACCCCCGCCGCCTTTGCGTGAGGCTAGCGTTATTACCTTCATGCAGGATACCTTGAAGCTTGCAATCTGCCCATAGACCTGCCGCCTGACTCTGTCAATAGGCGTAAATCGGACTGGCGGCCACTTATGCGGCCTTACGGGCCCGACATCTTTCCACCTTTCTTTCCAGAAAGAAAGGCGCCACGCAGATAGCAGCCTATCTAGTCCATCGGGCGGCTGCCGGCCGTCTGGTGCGTTTGATGTTTCTCCGGCTGTCTCTCGACTCACCTGACCAGCGATTTTGCTCTGGCGAATGTTGAAGGCAGTGGGCGTGGCGAGTGCTGCGATCTCGTTAAAGCCGGCGTCGCGGACCAACAATCGGATTCCAAAGGCTCCGCCTTTGGTGGGGTGCAGTGGCAAAGCCCCCTCTTCTCGTCGGTGCGCTCGGGATGACATCCGGGGGTCGCACTTTGCACAGTGTTCGGCCCCGCTCTGCGCCGCGAACAGATGGGGACCTGTCGGCGGGTGGCATCAGGCGGCGACCGGAAGGCGGAGGAGGCGCTCCAGGTGTCCGATCTCCAACAGTAGACGGCGCATGCGGGGGCCGTAGTCCGACTCGAGTTGGGCGGCGGCCTTGAGGTAGCGCTGCCAAGTGCCATGGTCCCAGGTTTCCCGATCGTCGATCTGCATGGTGCGAGCGGCGCCGCGCGCCGCCGCGGCCTCGCAGGCGGTGACGAGGGCGGCTTCAAGAAAGGCGAGCCTCTCTCGGCGCTGGTCGATGCCGGCACAGAGGCTGTTGCGATCCAGATGGCAACCGGATGCCGCCGCAGCCGGCATGGGAGCTTGGCCAGGACGGTCGCGCGACATGAGCACGGTCGTGCCGCTCTTTGGGAACAGGTGGTTCATCCTCGGCTCCTCGGCTGAGGGAGGACGCCCGGCCCGGTTCTCCCGGGCCGGGCGCATGGGTTAATCGGCGGCGGCGCGGTCCGCCCGATCGTCGTTGTCGAAGCCGGCCTCATCGACTGGGCCTGCATCCGTGTCCTCCAACCCGGTGCTGTCGTCCTCGTCGCCGTCGCCCGCCGCATCGTCCTCGCCGTTCACCGGACTGACCCAGCCGGTGCCGGAGTGGCCATGCCGGGGCTCTGACGCCGCCGCCTGCTCCTCGGGTGCCAGCCGGAAGAGCGCGCCCGGATAGACGAAGGTGCCGTCCTTGAAGTGCGTGACCATGCGCGCCCGCGTGTCCTTCGCGCGGGGCGCGATGTTGACGCTCTCGGCCCTGGCGACGGTCTCCAGCGCGCCGCGCGACAGGCACGACAGGAATTCCTCAGTCGCCATGTTCGGCAGTCGCAGCGATGCGCCGATCGCCTCACCGGCGATCCGGGCGAAGGACCCGCTCTGCGAGCGATTTTCCCGGCAGGACAGCACACCGGTCAGCATCAGGCGTGCGGCCTGACGCAGCAGATCGAGGTCGGCCGTCAGCACCCCGCCTTCGGTGACCGTGCGGCAGATCGACCGGCGGTCCTCCCCACGCAGGTCGCTGCCGCTGTCCACCGTCACGTTGTCGCCGCCGAAGGCGAGGATCAGCATCCCGAGCAGGGTGTCGTCCTCGATCGGCGTGTCGGCGAGCGCCTGGTGCAGCGCATCGGTGCGCAGGTCGCCGACCATGGCGACGCCCTTCTGCGTCACATTCGGCCGGGTCCGTGCGACGGGTGTATCCTCACTGTCCCCGCCGCTCGCCGCACCGGTCGTGGCCCTGGTGCCATCCGCGGGCTTGCCGGCCTTCTTCGTCTCGGGCATCCGGTAGACGACGGTCTGCACCTCGCCGCTGCGTGCATCAACGAAGTGTCCGACCAGATCGGTCTTTCCGGGCTTGCTGTAGACACGCTCGGCCTTCTTCGGCAGTTGGCCCTGGCCATGGTCATCCACCGGCAGCAATGTGCCGCGCTGCGGCAGGTTGTTCTGCAGCCACTCCTGCTGCGCACCGAAGAACCCCTCAACGTTGGTGGTATAGCGGCTGTCCTCGCCCGGCGGCGCGAACAGGTCATCCTCCCAGACGATGCCATACGCCTTCGCCAGATCATCGCTGAACTGGGCGGCTGAAGCCGGAATGCGGCGCTTGGCCAGCGCGCGGGCGACCTCATACCAGGCGACATCGGTCTGGCCCTTCTTTGGCCTGTGCTTCTTCCACACTTGCGCTTGTTCTTCGCGCGTGGCGACCGCGATCGTGCGCAGATGCTCCTCGCTGGGCATGCTGCCGAGCGCCATGACGTCGAGCATTGCCGGATGCAGGTGCGCCAGCAGCTTGAGGCGGCGTACGGTGCGGACCGTCAACGCAAGCGCGTCACTGATCGCCTGTTCGTTCCAGCCCTGCGCTTCGAGCCGTTCAATTGCGCGCCAGATGTCCACGCTCGTCATTGAGGCGCGGACCAGGTTCTCGGCGACCGCGCGCATCGCGTCGGCGGCTTCGTCAGCATCGCACACCAGCACATCGATCAACGGCAGATCGGCCTGGATCGCGGCCTTCACCCGGCGGCGGCCGATGACAATCATCAGCCCGTCATCTTTCGGGGTCACGCAAGGCGGCTGGATGATGCCGACGGCCTTGATCGAGGCAAGCAACTGTTCGTCCATTGCCAGCGGCACCGGCGCGGTGCGGGGGTTGTTCGGATTGGATTGGAGGGTACGGGGATCGATGCTGCGAAGTTCGGCCATGACTGGCTCCTGTAGATTGGGGTTGCATCCTCCCTGTGTTTCGGGAAGACTCCTCCAGCGCGGCGCATCCCGGACCGACGGGGCAAGGGCGCGCGTAGCGCGAGGCCACAGGCCGGTCCCTTGCGGCGGCGGACGGCGATGCGACAGCCATTTCCTGGTTCCGACTTTTCCCCATTCAGTCCTTGTTCATCCCTCCTTGCTTGTCCCCGGGCGGCTCATTTCATCGTTGCTCATCCTATTTTCGGCACCTGATTTCTGGCCGTTGCGATCGGGGAGAGAGTGGATGGGCAGGTAGGGCAGGGGGCTACCGGAAGGGAGATGCCGTTCAGGCAGCGATGGCCCTCGGCCGCGCCGCGCGCTTCTCGTTGCCCACGCCCTCGGTGCCGGCGAGGTCGGCCTCGATCTCGGCGAGCTGCGCGAGCTTCATGTCCAACTCGCCCTGCAACGGGAACGTCTCGCCCAGCCGCGGCTCGTAGCCGGCCAGCCGCGCCTTCGCGTCGGCGACGCGGCGGCGCTGCTCTTCGATCTCGATGTCCATGCGGTCGAGGGCATGCTCCAGCCGGGCGATGATCCCGACCGTCGTCGTCTCGCTGTCGATGTCGATCGGCTGCGCGAAGTCCCTGCGTTCGAGCGCGAGGTGCGGCTCCAGCCGCATGTCCTGCCGCCCGGCGCGGACGGTGCAGGTCAGGTCGAAGCCGCCGATGCGCCCGACCGTCCAGCGGCGCTCGGCGCGTTCCCGTGCGGCAAGCCGCACCTTCGTGAGCAGCGCGGCGCCCGCCGCCTTGCGCTGGGTGATCGTGCGGCCCTCGATCTCCATGGTGAATTCGTCGCCACGGGTCGATTGCCGCCGTGCCAGATCGTGAGTGATCGCCCTGATCCGTCCCTCGGCATGTGCCAGGTCGAGCCGCGCGTCGCGGATCTGCCGCCGCACGGCGTGCTGGTCGTCCACATGCGCCGCGCGCTGGCGTTGCAGCCGGGCGATTTCGCTCTCCAGCCCCGCCTTCCGCATCAGCCGGCTGTCGCCCGAGGCAATCGCCTTGGCCATCGCGAACTGGTTCGCCTGGCCGCCCTCGTCCTCGATCCGGCGGATCGTGCGGTCGCCCGACAGCGCCGCCTCGATGAACCGCGCCTTGCGCTCGTTGTTCTGCCACATCGTCGCGTCCATCGAGCCGAGCGTGGCATAGGCGTAGATGTCGATCTCGTCGTGCTGGTTGCCCTGCCGCTCGATGCGTCCCTCGCGCTGTTCGATCTGGCTCGGCAGCCACGGCACGTCGAGATGATGCAGCGCCTTCAGCCGCTGCTGCACGTTCACCCCAGTGCCCATCGTGTCCGACGAGCCGATCAGCACCCGCACCCGCCCGGCCCGGAAGTCGGCGAACAGCCGCTGCTTGTCCGCCGAGCGCTTGTAGTCCTGTATGAAGGCGATCTGGCTCGCAGGCACGCCGCGGGCGACGAGCTGCTGTTTGATCCAGCGATAGGCCGAGAAGCCGCGCGTCGCCTCGACATTGATTGTGCCGAGGTCGGAGAAGATCATCTGGCCGGCGCCGGGGATCGGATAGTCCGTGCCGTCGGGCCGGCGGTAGGTCTGCTCCGCGGTCTCGCTCCAGATGCGGTGCACGGTGTCGATCAGCTTGTTGAGCTTGTTCACCGGTTCGTCGGTGCTGCCGTGCCAGACGAGGCGCATGTCGATCGCGGCATGCCGCCCGTCGGTGATGACGGACAGCAGGATGTCGTCGCCCTTCTGCACCTTGCCCTTGCGGGCTTCGATCGCCGCGATCCGCTCCGCGAGGTGCCGCTGATACTCCTTGAAGGCCGGACTCGCTGCGGCGGTGATGAGCTGGCGCTGGCCGGTGCGGATGCGCGGCAGCGTCAGCAGCCCGCGCAGGTCGGTCTTCTGCACCACGTCCGCGATCGAGCGGAACATCATCATCAGGTCGGCGACGTTGATGAACGATGCGAAGCGGGTCACCGGCTTGTAGGCGCCGCTCGGCTGCAACTCCAACTCGGTGCTGGTGTCGCCGAAGGAAGACGCCCAGGCGTCGAACTCGTGCACGCCGCGCTCGCGCAGCGCGTCGGGTGCCTGGAACCGCAGCAGGGTGTACATTTCGCCGAGGGTGTTGGTGATCGGCGTTCCTGACGCCTGGATCAGCGCGCGGCCGGGACGCTTGCGATCGAGGAAGCGCGCCTTGACGAACAGATCCCAAGCACGCTGCGAGCCGTCCGGATCGACTCCCTTCAGGTTCACCTGGTTGGTAGCGAAACTGAGCTTCCGAAATTCTTGCGCCTCATCGACGATGATCTGGTCGATGCCGATCTCTTCCAGGGTTACCATGTCGTCGCGCTTGCTCTTCAGCGCCGCGAGCCGCTCGCCCAGCTTTTCCTTCATCGCCTCGAGCCGCTTGCGGGTGATGCGATCGTCACCGTCGTTGCGTTCCAGGAGGTCGGCGCAGGACGCGATCTGCTCCCGAATCATCGCGCGCTCGAAGGCGGCGGGCACCGGGATGAAGCGGAACGCCGCATGGGTGATGATCACCGCGTCCCAGTTGGCGGTCGCCGCGCGGGCGAGGAAGCGGGAGCGCTTCTCCTTCACAAAGTTGGTCTCGTCGGCGACCAGGATGCGGGCGGTCGGATAGAGTTGCAGGAATTCGCGCGAGACCTGCGCCAGGCAGTGGCCGGGCACCACCAGCATGGCCTTGGCGATCAGGCCGAGCCGCTTCTGCTCCATGATCGCCGCGGCGATGGCGTAGGACTTCCCGGCGCCGACCGCGTGAGCGATGTAGGTCGAGCCGCTTGCTACGATGCGCCAGATCACCCGCTTCTGGTGGTCGTAGAGGTGGATGATGCTGCTGGCGCCGGGCAGGGTCAGGTGCCGTCCGTCGAACCGGCGCGGCACCAAATTGTTGAAGCGGTCGTTGTAGATTCGGGCCAGCCTGTCCGTGCGGTCGGGGTCGGTCCAGATCCAATTGGTGAAGGCTTGCCTGATCTTCGCCAGCTTCTCCTTGGCGGCCTCGGTTGCCTCGCTGTTCAGCACCCGCTTTTCCACCCCGTCCTCGATGATGGTGTCGAAGATCTGCGGGGTGGCGCTGTTCAGCGCGTCGTTCAGCAGCCAGCCGGCGTTGCGGCGGGACGTGCCCCATTCCGATGTGCCGGCCGCGGTGTAGGCGAAGGGCGCGACACCGACGGACCAGGAGGCAATCTCGACGGTGTGGCGCACCGTGGTCGCGGTGCCCATCACCTCGGCGGCGAAGGCTTCCACATCAGTGGCGGGAATCCATGGCGCGCCGAGCCGCGCGGTGATGTCCGACGGCCGCAAATCCTCGGGCTGCACCCGCCGCAGCGCCGTGACGTTGCGCGCATACTGCGGGTCGCGTTCCGCGGCGGCCTCGGCCAGCGCTAGCTTCGTTCGCACGGAACCCGACAGGTAAGCGTCATCCGTCTCCCATGCCTCAGTGCCCGGATTGCGGAACACCGCTTCGCCGAGCAGGGCGAGCGCTGTCTCCGGATCGCGGTCCAGCAGCTCGGCCAAGTGGTCGATATCGACGCGGCCGGTCTCGTTGAGCGTGACGGCGAGCGCGTCGGCCGCGGTCGCGATCAGCGGTGCCGACGGCGGGGCGATCACCCGCTCGCGGAAGATCGGCCCCATGCGGGCGAGGCCGCTCTCCAGGTCGTAATCCTCAATGCTGGCGACCAGCCAGCAATCGGGATCGTCGGCGAAGGGCGCGAGGTTCGGGCGGCGATGCGTCTCACGCTCCTCGCTGGTCTCCGCGTCGGTCGTCACCGAGATGACGGTGTGATTGATCGGTCCGAAGCTGCGGACGAAGTTGCTGTAGGCGATGCGCAGCCGGACCTGCGCTTCGCCCCAAGGCTGGTCGGCGGCCTGTGCGCGCAGCACCTCGCGCACCGCATCGCGGATCGGCAGCAGGGCGCGGATGATCTTCGCGTCACGGGCGAGGATGCCGCTGCTGCCCTTGCCCGACTTGATCGCCACGAACTGCGCGGCGCCGTCTGCGATCTGCATCAGCCGGCCTGATGGACCGAGGAGGTAGGAACCTTCCTTGATCGTGGCGCCATCGGCTGCAGTGCCGGCGCGGATTCCGGGTTCATCGCCGGTGTCGGTGTCAGCCGCGGACTCTGCCGACGCGGCAAAGATGCCGGCGGGCAAGCGGTCGAGCGCTTCGGTCAGCAGGGTCTCAAGGGCAACACCGTCCTTGCGCGGAAGGCAGGTATAGGCGAGGCCGGGGCCGTAGATGCCGCGCCGCATTGCATGCTCGCCCAGCACCATCTCGGGATGCTCGGCGAAGTAGCGGTTCACCTGGATGGTGGCGGACACCGTGCTGCCCGTGTTATCGGCTTCCTCATCCGCCGCCACATTCTCAACCGGCGCGAGGTCGATCCAGGCGGCACCGGCCGGAGCCTCGCCATCGGCGTGGCGCTGGAACACCAGCACGTCAGTCACCACGTCGGTGCCCGCCGTCGCGCGCATGCTGCCTTCGGGCAGGCGCACCGCGCCCACCAGGTCGGCCATGCCGGTGATGTGTTCCCGCGCCGTGGTGCCGGTCTTGTCCATCGTGCCGGTACTGGTGACGAACAGCGCGATGCCGCCGGGACGCAGGCGGGCGATCGAACGGGCGATGAAGTAGTCGTGCAGCAACAGCCCGAGGGCGCGGGTGGCGGGATCGGCTCGCACGACGCGACCAGAGAAGGGCGGATTGCCGATCGCAAGGTCGAAGCGCCCGGCGAAATGGCTCCGCGTGTAATCTTCGCACCGCACCCGCGCTTCGGGATGCACCAGGCGCGCGATGCGGGCGGTGACCGGATCGTATTCGATGCCGGTGAGCTGGCAGGCCTCGTGCAGCGAAGCCGGCAGCAGCGCGAAGAACAGGCCGGTGCCCATGCCGGGTTCCAGCACCCGCCCGCCAGTGAAGCCCAGCCGTTCAGCGGCGCGCCAGAGTCCACGGATGATCGTCTCCGGCGTGTAGTGCGCATACTGCGTGGCGCGTTGCAGGGCGGCGTATTCTTCCGGCGTGACGGCGGCTTCGAGCGCCGCGCCGATCTCCTGCCAGCCGGTGCGGAAGTCGTCCTCGCCGGGACGGCGGAAACAGTTCTGCGCCAGCTCGGAAGCACCGAAGCCGATGAAGCGCAGCAGGCGCGCCTGCTCATCTTCGGTCGGGACGCGGCCCGACTGCTCCAGCACCTTCGACAGACCGATCGCGGCGATGTTGTCGCGCGCACGCGCGGGCCAGCCGCGGGCGAGATCGCGGTCGCCAGTCAGATGAAAATTGCTGCCACGCGCGATCGGATCGGCCATAGGCGGCGGCGTGTCGGCGACCTCATCGGCATTGGTGTCATCCGCATCGGCCTGATTGATCTCATTAGGCTTCGCGGCGGCTTGCAGGGTGTGCGGACACCAACCCGACAAGGCAGTATTGTCGAACAGGCTGGCCGTAACATCGTTCGGCATGGTGGTCTCCTCATGTTGGCAGCCGCGCGCGCTCGCCCGCGTGCAAGCGGTCGAGCCGAACGGTCCTGGATTGATTGGAACGGAAGGGGGCGGATTACGCCGCGACCGGCAGCGCTTCCGGTGCGTCGACCGCATCGCCGTCGTCGACGAGCGGCGCGCTCTCAGGCGGTCCGGCCTGGCTGGCCGCGTAGTCAGGGTGAAAGGTGAGCAGATAGTCGGCGATGCGCTGCGCATCCGCCGCCGCGCGGAAGATCTCCTTGCGATCCGAGCGCAGCCGCTCCAGCCAGGACACGATGTAGGCGGCGTTGTTGGAAAAATCGTAGTCGGAGTCTGCGATTCCGAGTTCGGCGCAGATCATGGCCGTTGCAAACTCAACCCTCATTTCTTCTCTCGCGTAATCATGCGAGCCGAACCGGCTGGACAGATCGCGGTTGAGCCGCGACCGGTGACCGCTGTGATGCCCAAGCTCATGCAGCAGGGTCGCGCAAAACCCTTGCAGTGTCGCAAAGGCTGCGTGCGGCGGCATTTGGATGTGATCGGTCGTGGGCGAATAGAATGCGCGGTCACCGCCGAACCGCACGACCCCGCCGCTGTTGGCGAGGATGATCTCCGCTGCCTCCGGTGCGCGCCATGGCGCTTCCGCGACGGTGGGCGGGAGGTAGGCCGGAATGCTTTCGATCTGGCTGGCGTGGAACAAGGTGAACGCGCGCAGCAGCGGAATTCGCCGCACCGCGTCTTCATCACCATCCGGTTTCGTGTCGTCGTGCAGCTCCAGCCGCTTGAAGAAATACCCGGTCGTGCCGCGTTCGCCCTTGCGGACCTGCCAGCCGCGGTCTTCCGCCTGCTTGTAGGTCGCCCAGCGCGGATCGCCGCTCGCGAAGGCCAGCCCCGACATGCCCAGGGTCAGCACGTTGATTCCCCGATAGCGGTGACCGGTCGCGGCGTTGCGCGGCATGGCGGGACCGCCGGCCTTGTCCGGATCCCACGGTCTGCGCCAGGGCGGTGTGCCCGCCTCCAACGCAGCAATGATCCGGTCGGTGACCTCCTGGTAGTGGTCGCGCGGCGTGCGGTTGTTCCTGCCGCTACGGTTCACGGGTCTGGTTGTCGTGCTTGTCCTGTTCATCGGGGTGTCCTTCCCTCATGGGTTGCTGGAACACCCATCCCGCCCCGCATCCCGGCTGCCCGGGGCCAGGGCGCGCCGCTTGCGCGAGGCCGCAGGCCGGTCCCTTGCGGCGGGCAGACGGCGATGCGGCAGGAGATTTCATTTCACGTTCGTTGCGGTGAGTTTCTCTCCGATAATTCCCGGCTGAAGTCACTCGGTGAGCAGGGGAGGGCCGAGCGATCCAGCGTTACGGGCACCGGCGCCAGCGTGCACAGCACGTTGTTCCAGTCGTTCAACCCATCCGGCGGCAGGATCGCGTCGAACGGCACCCCGGCTTCCGCCGCCAACGCTGCCAGGCGGGCGGCGTAGCGCCGACCGGCGGTATCGGCGTCGGTTGCGGTGATTAGCAATCCGGCCAGGTCGGTCGCCAGGACCTGCAGAATCTGATGCAGCGCGGCGATGGTCCCCGGACCCATGCCGCCGGCGGTGGCGGCATAGAGCGTGTCGCGGCGCTCGCCCTCGATCGCCGCCAGACTCAGGGCGTCGATTGCCGCCTCGCACACTGCGACGCGGGGCAGGCGGCCGGGGCCGCCAGGCAGCCGGAACAAGGTCTTCTCGCCGCCCGCCGAGAAGGTGCGCCAGGCCGGGCCGCGCATCTCGATGCCGGTCAGCAGTCCGGCCCCGTCCCGGTGCGCGAACCAGGCGCTGCCGCGCGGGCCTTCCCGAATGGCGTCGGCCATACGCGCGGCCATCAGGATGTGTTCCGGCAGTCCTCGCTGCCCGGTGAGGTAGCGCCAGGCCGCTGATCCGGGTGACAGGGGCCGGCGCCGCTCCCACCTCTGGGCGACCGGGACAGGCGATTCCCGCGACCGCCGGGTGGCGGGCAGTTCGGGAAACGCGGGCGCGATTCCGACGAAGCCGCGCAGCACACGGCGCGCCGCGCCGAAACTCAGTCCTGGGTCGAGATGCCGGACCAGGGTGAAGATATCGCCCCTGGCCTCGCTCAAAGGATCCCACCAGCCGCGGCCGTCATGGTTGACGATGACGATCTCACCCCCGCCGCGGCGGTATTTAAGGCTGCGGCGGGAACTCTCCGCGCGGTCCAGCTGCCACACCGGCGGCAGCCGCTCCAGCAACGCCGCACAACTTACCTCGGCCTTCAGCCATTCAATCTCTGCATCCTGCTCGCGCATTGCACCAAACTCCGCTCGGAATGGGCCGGGCAGGGGTGGGCAACAGCACCGCGTGTTCCCTTTTTATTCTGCTCCGCCATGTGACACTCCGGCAACCGCGAAGCCGCCGTGGGACAAGGGCGTGCGCAGCACGGGAGCGCACCGCGCGACGCACCCTTGTTGCGCGACAGGCGCCAGCGGCAGCGTCTGCCGTCGGCTTCACAACGGTCTCTTTTCTCCCTTTCCTGTGCGAGGAATTGTTGTGACTACGCCGAGACGCAGTGGGCCTCGGGGAGCCGGCGAAGAAAGCCTGGCCCGAAGGGGGCGTCTGAGTTCGGTACCGCGCATCCTTGAGCCGGCCCGGCATGGCAGACTGTGAAGTCTTCGGGGAGGCGGTTTTGGTGGGTCTTGGGGGCGGCGTCGCGGCTCTTGGCATCCTGTAAGCCCGGGTGTTGGTCCGCCGGCGTCGGCCCTTGCGTCATGCGATTGGAGCCGAATGGCCGAGACCCGCCTCCGGGGCTCGGGGCGGGCCCCGAAATGAGCGGTGCCACTTGGCAGGCGCCCATAAGGTCTGACTACTTGTCTTGGTGGTAACCTTAAGCTGAAACCATCCGCCCGCTCGTCAGCACCATTCGATCAAGACCGAGATACGCGAAGCATGAACATCACCCGCCCGACGCTGCCCACACTGACGGTTAACCGCCAATTCATGTTGGACTTCATCGCAGCGGAACCGCCTTGCCTGGGCCTCGGCCTGGTCGAAGTGGAAGGCAGCCAGTGCGCGATGATCGTCCTGCGCTTGGACCAGGCGATCCCGCGGAAAGTTTCCGCTGCGGGCTTTGCTTTCGGCCATGCGCTGTTCGGCAGCCGCAACTGGGAGGTGGTGCATTTCGGGTTCGAGTTCTACGGCTTCGCGACCTACAATGTGCTGATCAATCCGAGCAACCCTGTGGCGCGGTCAGTCCTGAGCACCATGATCGAGACGGGCGATTATTTTTCTTTGCGCTCGACTCGGACCGCGGCACGACGGCGTTCCGCTCGGACATCGCGCCGAATAATCTGATCTGGCTCAAAGCCAACATGGCCCGCATCCAAGGCTCGACTACGACCGATGCCCAGTACCATCGGGCGGTGTCGCAGTTCGCGAGACGCCCGGAGCCGCCTGGTACCATGCTCAATTGGGTGTGTCGGGACAACACCGGCTATCTTGATCTGGCAAAGGATCCGCTGATGTTGACACCCGCCTGAGCCAGCTGCTGATTCCGGCCTTCAATCCTCTTCCATCCAATGGGTGGCCCCCACGCCCAGCCGCCGCGCCAGCCGCTTGATCTTGTCGATGCCATATGGCCGGAGCGAGGGACGCCGCTTTCCGGCTGCCTTGGCCGCGTCACAGGATACGTTCCAGGCTTTGCCGCGCTCCAGGCGCAATGCGCGCAAGGCATCACCCAGCAGCGCCCGTTCCTCGTCACTCAAGCCCTCTACGGGCTCTGGCTTGGGCAAGATGTGATTCTCCAGATCGACGACGCCGGCTGAGAGGATAGCGTGCCGGGCGACCTTTGACCGTATGCGTTCCTCGCAGGCGGCCCAGCGATCTGCCGCGGCAAGATTCCAGCGTCCGTGGCAGTCTCGAGTTGTCCCAAATGATTTGATTTGATGGAGGTACGCTATACATGCCCCATGATCGCTTTCGACGACATCAAGCCCGGTACCCGGCTGCGCGGTCTCGATAGTGGCGGGATCGCCGAGATCGTGCAGGTCGCCCGTTTTGGTGTCGACGCCCTGAATCTGGTCTTTCGGGCGAACGGCAGAGTGGCCGAGCGCCTCGTCTATCGCGGCGAAGAGAGCGCATTCGAGCTGGCCGAAACCGGGCGCGCCTATGGCTTCGACGCCGACGGCGCATTGCTCCGTCTGGCATCGGAGGCCTACCGAATCCGGCTCGCTCATCTCTTCGACCCCTATCTTGCAGTCAGTTCCTCCCAGATCGAGGCCCTGCCGCACCAGATCACTGCCGTCTATGGCGAGATGCTGCCGCGCCAGCCGCTGCGTTTCCTCCTCGCGGACGATCCCGGCGCCGGCAAGACCATCATGGCCGGGCTGCTGATCAAGGAACTGCTGATCCGCGGTGACCTGGAACGCTGTCTGATCGTTGCCCCGGGGAATCTGGTTGAGCAGTGGCAGGACGAGTTGGCGGAGAAGTTCGGTCTCCGCTTCGACCCTGTGACGCGTGACCAGATCGAAACGTCGGTCACCGGCAACCCATTCGCCGAGCGCAACCGCCTGATCATGCGGCTCGACATGGCCGCGCGCTCCGATGAGCTGAAGGCCAAACTCAGCGCCGCGCCCGAATGGGACCTCGTCATCTGTGACGAGGCGCATCGCATGTCCGCCTCCTACTTCGGTGGTGAGGTCAAGGAAACCCAGCGCTACAAGCTCGGCCGTCTGCTCGGCACACGCACCCGAAATCTCCTGCTGATGTCGGCCACGCCGCACAACGGCAAGGAAGCCGATTTCCAGCTTTTCATGGGTCTCCTGGACGCCGATCGTTTCGAGGGACGGTTCCGCGAGGGCATTCACAAGGCCGATGTCTCCGACATGATCCGCCGGCAGACCAAGGAGGAACTGTACCGTTTCGACGGCACCCCACTCTTTCCGGAGCGCCGGGCCTACACCGCCAGCTATGAGCTGTCCCCGGCGGAGGCCGATCTCTACCAGGCAGTCACCACCTACGTGCGGGAGGAAATGAACCGGGCCGACCGCAACGCTGACGGCGCGCGTCGCAACAATGTCGGCTTCGCCTTGCAAATTCTGCAACGGCGCCTCGCCTCGTCCCCCGCCGCCATCCACCGCTCGCTCGAACGCCGGCGCATCCGGCTTGAGGACCGGTTGCGCGAGGAAAGGCTCGGGCGTGACGGCCTCATTGCACCCCTGCCGACCTATGACCCGGATGACCTGGATGAAGCCCCCGGCGCCGAGGCAGAGGAAGCCGAACAGAAGATCGTCGACTCCGCCACCGCCGCGCAGACCCTGGTGGAACTGCAAGCCGAGATCGCCATCCTGGCAGACCTCGAGACCCGAGCCCTGTGCCTGAAACTCTCCGGCCTGGATGCGAAGTGGCGTGAACTGGAAAGCGTTCTCGACCACCCGATCATGCTCGATGCCGCGACCGGGTTGCGGCGGAAACTCCTGATCTTCACCGAGCCCAAGGACACGCTGGAATATCTCGCTCAGAAGATCACCGCCCGCTTCGGCGACGCTCAGGCGGTGGTCGTGGTCCATGGCGGCATCGCCCGGGAAGCCCGCCGCGCCGCCATCGCCGCTTTCAACAGCGACCCGGTCGTCCGCGTCATGATCGCCAACGATGCCGCCGGCGAGGGCGTGAACCTCCAGCGCGGCGCGCATCTGATGGTCAACTACGACCTGCCGTGGAACCCGAACCGCCTGGAACAGCGCTTCGGCCGCATCCACCGCATCGGCCAGACCGAGGTCTGCCACCTGTGGAACCTCTGCGCCACCAACACGCGCGAGGGCGAAGTCTATCGCCGCCTTCTGGAAAAACTGGAGGAAGCCCGCGCCGCCCTTGGCGGCAAGGTCTACGACGTCCTGGGCGAACTGTTCGAGGGTCACGCCCTGCGCGACCTGCTGGTGGAAGCCATCCGCTACGGCGACCGGCCGGAGAAGAAGGCAGAACTGTTCCGCAAGGTGGACGGCGCGGTTGATGTCGCGGCCATCGAACGCCTCGTGGCCGACCGCAAATTGACCTCGGAGGGCATGGACCCCAACGCGGTCGCCGCCATCCGTGAGGAAATGGAGCGCGCCCAGGCCCGCCGGCTGCAGCCCCACTTCATCGGCGCCTTCTTCCGCGAGGCATTCACCCTCCTCGGCGGTCGCATGGCGGAGCGTGAGCGTGGCCGGTTCGAGATCACCCGCGTGCCCTCGATCCTGAAGGAGCGGGATCGGCTGATCGGCCGGGCTGATCCCGTGCTCGATCGCTATGCGCGGGTCACCTTCGACAAATCCCTGGTGATGGGTCAGCCGCAGGCTGAACTGCTGGCTCCGGGCCATCCGCTGCTCGACGCCGCTGTTGATGTCGTGCTGGAGCGGTTCCAGCCGCTGCTCGCCCAGGGCGCGGTGCTGGTGGACGACACCGATACCGGGACCGCGCCGCGGCTGCTGGTCTATCTCGAACACGCCATCCGCGACGGGCGCACGGTGAAATCCGGCGAGCCACGCGTCGTCTCGCAGCGACTGCAATTCACCCATCTTTCGGAGGACGGTTCGGCGGCCGACGGCGGATCAGCCCCCTATCTGGACTACCGCCCGATCACCGCCGAGGAACGGGCGCTGATTGCCGATGCGCTGACCGCCCCCTGGCTTGCCGCAGGGATCGAGAACCGCGCTCTGGGCTACGCCATCGCCAGCCTCGTCCCCCAGCACCTTGCCGAGGTAAAGCAACGCCGGCTGGCCGAGATCGACAAGGTCGAGCGCGAGGTGCGCGCCCGACTCAACCGCGAGATCAACTATTGGGACGGCCGGGCCGCCCGATTGCGTGAGGAAGAGCGCGCCGGGAAGGAGCAGCGCATCAACGCCGCCAACGCCGAGGCCACCGCTCAGCGTCTGGTCGAACGCCTGCACGCCCGTCAATCGGACCTGGAGCGCGAGCGGCAGATCACTGCGCTGCCGCCGGTGCTGAAGGGGGCTGCGTTGGTGGTGCCCAAGGGGCTGCTGGTGGCGCGCAGCCAGCCGGCGATCCCACCGGCGGGGTTTGCCGAGGACGCGGCCTCGCGTGCCGAAATCGAGCGAATGGCCATGGCATCCGTGATGGCGACCGAACGGAGATTGGGCAACAACCCGCGGGACGTTGCTGCCGAAAAGAAGGGATGGGACATCGAGAGCCGGGATCCAATCACCGGGCATCTTCGCTTCATCGAGGTGAAGGGACGGCATATGGACGGAGACATCGTCATGCTGACGAAAAACGAGCTGCTCGCCTCGCTCAACAGTCCTGATGCCTTTATCCTGGCGATCGTGCGGGTCCATGCGGGGTTCGCCCACCAGCCCGTCTACGTCCGGCGCTTCTTCCAGCGGGAACTGGGCTTTGCCGAGACGGCAGTCGCTTTCGATGTCGGTGAATTGCTATCGATTGGGGCACCGCCACTGTGAACCGGCGCCACGGCAATCGCGCGGACAGGCGGATCGTCCCGGCGGATGCCCTGGCTCCGGAAGAGCTGGCCCGGATCGCCTCGCTCGCTCAGTACGGCGGCAGCGCGAACCACAAGCTGCACCCCGGCGATTACGGCTTTGTGCCGCCCACGAATCCGCGGCCGTCCAAATCGCCGTGCGACTTCTTGCGCCCGGTCCTGAAGCGCGAAGCCGCGAAACTGCTCCGCGAAGGCATCCAAAGGGGTATGGTCAGCCGTTTCCAACCCGGGCAACTTCCCAAATATGTCTGGGCGGTCGATGAACACGGCGAGGTGTATGAGGCCAAGACAAAGCCCGGCCAGGAAGTCGTGTATCATGGCTATCGCCTGGGTGACGATGAACGGCAGATGCGGACCGAAGTGCGGAGCGAGTGGAAAAAGCGATGCCCTCAGGTTTAGAGTTCAACCTGGCCCCCGAAAGGCTGGACGAAGGATCGCCCGAGGAACAGGCAGCCTTTGGTCTGTTCACGATCCGCGCCGGCAACCTGGCGCTGACCGAGGGTTTCGATTGCTTCATCAGCGCGCTGCGGCCGGGGCCCCTGGTCTCCGGTTACCACGCCGCCGAGTGGTTCGCCTGGAACTGGTGGCGGCTGCGCTACGAGCCGTTCTCGCGCCACGCGACGGACTGGTGGCGGGCGCACAAGATGACCGCGATTGGGGAGGGCTACGTCTGGCCGAACATCACCTTCGACACAGATGGCGTCAGGGCTGACATATACTCTGATGCATCCGCCAATCCGGAGGCCAGGCCGTTCCGCTACCTCGGCGCCCGTCCATGGCACGGCCCGGCAACCGGCCTGGAGGAGGCGATCGATGCCTTCGTGCCCAGCATCATCGCCCGCGCGCAGGACCAGGGGCTGCGCGACAGCAATCTGGAACGGGTCTGGTCGGATGTCCTGGCGGAACGGCGTGATCCGTCGATTGCGGAGCAGCGGCGGTTGGAGGCCTTGCTCGGCCGCGACCCGGACGAAGTGGATGCAAGCATCATCCAGGCCCTGCTGGATGATGGCGCCCAATTGGGCGTGTCCGCCATTGACGAACTCGCGGCCGATGCGACGGACGCCAGACCGCTGAGCGCCGCCAGGCTCAGGGACATCGCTGCGCGCGAGGGGATCGAGGCGCGCCGCGCCGACGCGGTTCGCCTCGCACCGGAAGACCTGGCGGAGGCGCGGCTCCAGCCGCTTGCCTGGCAGCAGGGCCGCCACGCCGCACGAGCCCTGCGCGCGCGGGAGGCTCTGGGCGCCGCGCCAATCAGCACGTTGCGGCTTTCTCATCTTCTCGGCGTGTCGCCTGACGGGCACGGCAAGCCCATCTTCGCGTCGCCGCTGTCGTTCCTGCTCGATGAGCAGAAGGATTGTGCCCGCGTTGTCCTGCGTTCCCGATGGGAGACCGGCCAACGCTTCGAGCTGGCGCGCCTGTTGGGCGACAATCTGATATTCGGGCAGGATGCCCCCATGCTGCCGGCGACACGCGCTTACACGTTCCGCCAGCAGGCGCAACGCTCCTTCGCCGCCGAGTTCCTCTGCCCGTTCGAGGCCGTGCAGGACATGCTGCAAGGGGATTTCTCGCCGGAAGCCATGGAGGAGGTCGCGGATCACTTCACGGTCTCCCCCATGACGGTCGATACGCTGCTGCGCAACAAGGGGCTGATCGAGCGGGAGCCGATGGCCGAGGCCGCCTGAACACCATGCTTCTCCCCTCCCCCGGCTTGGGCCGCGAAGCGGACCAAGCCGGGGGAGGGGGCGGTCCAGGAGAGCATCAGGATCCCTGGGGTGTCTGGCGACGGCCGGCCGGAGAGCGTTAATCTGACCGGATGAAACGACGGCCGAAGTCTCCTGGTTCGGAAGAGAAGTCCTCGGCTCCCGCGGCGGACGCCGCCGCAATTCTGCAGGTCAAAGTCTGGCTGACCGGAATCAGCCCCATGGTGTGGCGGCGCGTTCTGGTGCCGGCGAATTCTACGCTCCGCGAACTCCACGGCGTGATCCAGGTGGTGATGGGCTGGGAGGGGATACACCTCTATAATTTCCATCTCCGCGCGGAGCGCTACGGCTCGTGGGAACTGGCCGCCTCGTCGCCGGACGTCACGCTGGCGGCGCTGCAATTGCGCAAAGGGGCTCGGTTCATTTACGAGTACGATCTGAACATCCCCTGGCGCCATGAGGTTCGCATCGAGGATCGGCTGGAACTGGACGCTCGCAAGACCTATCCGGTCTGCGCCGGAGGCGACGGCGCCTGCCCACCCGAGGATTGCGGCGGTCCGGAGAGCTTCATGGATCACCGCAACGACAGGTTTTCGTTCGATGCGCTTGAGGACCTGGACACCGTGGTCGAGGTTTTCCAGCAAGTTGCGCTGAAGGATGGATCGGAGGCGGTGGCCCTCGATCAAGAGACCCGCTGGCGGCTGGAGGATGCCTTGGAGCGGGCCGAGGCTCGCGAGCAGGCCCAGGGCCGGTCGTTTTCGCGGCGGGAAGTCAACATCCGTCTGCGCGATGGCGAGTATCGCGACCTCATGCATCAGCAGTGGTGACACGCTCCGCCCGCCGCAGTGCGAGCAAGTTGGCGGCGACCAATGCTGCTTCGTCGCCTTGCCGTTGCCGGATGCCGGCGATCAACACGTGAGCGGTCGGATCAGTCAGCTGGTCGAACCTGCGCTGCAGCGTGGCAGCTGTCGTTTCGGCATAAAGGCGCGTCGTGGCTATGCTGTCGTGTCCGAGGAAACGTTGCAGGTCGGTGATGTCCATACCGAGCGCGAGCAGGCGAGTCGCCACGGTGTGGCGGAGCAGATGGGGGTAGACCCGTTTGCTGATCCCGGCAGCAACGGCGACGGCGCGGACGATCTGGCCCACCCGCTGGCGCGTCAGCACATGTGGCGTTAGTCCTGAGCCTTCCTGACGGCTGGCGAACAGCGGTCCTGCCCGCCGCGTGCCGATATGCAGCCGCAGCAGTTGCGCTAATTCGCGCCGGATCGGCACCTCCCGCCGCTTTCCGCCCTTGCCCTGACGGACGGTGACCACGCGCTCGGCCAGGCTGACATCCTCGACGCGAAGCTGGACAAGCTCCGAGGCCCTGGCGCCAGTTTCCAGCAACGTCTGCAGCATCAGCCCGGTGCGGCCGTCGCGCGCGTAGGCCTGATCGAGAAAGCGAAGCTCTTCTTCAACTGTCAGCCGATCGACGCCGCCGCGGTGTTCCGGGGCCGCCCGCAGCCCGGCGCGTTCCCTGGCAGCTTTGAAGACAGCCTTGCTCTGCGCGTAGTCCACGCCATCGCGCACGAGGATGGCGGCGATCGCGGCGGCGGTACGTTTGATGGAGGCCATGACCCAGTTTGCTCCACAATATTCGGAGTGCAAACCTGTGGCGTTGGCGTATTCAAGTGAGCCAAAATAGCCGCGGGCCAGCGTGCCGGACTGGCCTTGAGCTTTCCACACCGGGCGTTGTGGAAAGCTCGCTTGCCGGCGCTCAGGGGCGGAGGTTCGCCATGCGCGTGAGGATCCTTCTGCAAATCGCCGGCGACGATGGCGCCGACGGCGATGCCATCGAGGCCGCGGTGTTCGACAAGCAAGCGGAGCGGCCCGAGGACATCGGCATGTCGATCGCCGAGGGCAAGACGCTGATGGCCGCCGTGCAGCAGCGGATCGTCGACGCTCAGGTCGCGTCGTGGGCAGAGCAACATCGATGCTGCGAAGCATGTGGCGCCCGCCGGCACAGCAAAGGCAGCTCTCCTGTCGTCTTCCTCACGCTCTATGGCGATGTGCGGATCGCCAGCCCGCGACTTCATCGTTGCTCATGCCAGAGTGCGGAGGGTCCGGCGACCATATCGCCGCTACGCACGCTGATCCCCGACTATGTTGCCCCGGAGCGGCTCTACCTGGAGGCACGATGGGCATCGCTGGTACCCTACGCCGCCGCAGCCGGACTGCTCGCCGATATCCTTCCGATCGCATCCGGCGCCAATGCCACCACGCTGCGCGAGCATGTCCTGCGCGTGGCCGAGCGTGCCGAGGCCGAACTCGGTGAGGAGCGGTCCAGCTTCATCGATGGCTGCCCGGCGGACTGGGCCAAGCTGCCCATCCCGGAAGGTCGCATCGTGGTCGGCCTCGATGGCGGCTATGTGCGCGACTGGGAAGACCGCAAGACCAATTTTGAGGTCATCGTTGGCCAGTCGGTGCCCGAAGACCGTGATGCCCGCTATGTCGGCCTGGTGCACACCTATGATTCCAAGCCCAAACGACGCCTGTTCGACCTGCTCAAGAGCCAGGGTCTACAGGCCAATCAGGATGTTACCTTCTTGACCGACGGGGGTGAGGAAATTCGTGCGCTGGCGGAACGTGTCACGCCGGAATCCGAACATGTACTTGACTGGTTCCATATCACCATGCGCCTGACGGTGTTGAGCCAATACGCACGTGGTGTCGCTCACCATGATGAGCCAGCGGGCACGAAACTGCTGGCTGACCTGGAGCGGATCAAGTGGCTGCTCTGGCACGGCAATCAGCATCGAGCCGGACAGACAATCAGTTTCTTCCTGGATGACGTAGACGGGCTGGAGGTGGACTACCCCAATCTGAGCAAATTTGCCCGCGCCGCGCAGGAGTTTTCGGTCTACATCGCCTCCAACGCCGGCAGCCTGATCAATTATGGCGAACGGTTCCGCGCTGGCGAACGGATCTCCTCAAGCCTGGCGGAAGCAACAGTGAATGCCGTCATCAGCAAACGCTTCGCCAAACGTCAGCAAATGCAATGGACCAAGCGCGGGGCTCACCTGCTGCTGCAGACCCGAACGCGGACGCTGGATGGGACACTCCGGCCGCTCTTTGAGAAATGGTATCCCGGCCTCGCCAACGACAATTCAGCGGAGGTGGCTCAAGCCGTCGCGGCATAAAACCCCAGGGATCCTGATGCTCTCCTGCGCCGCTCGACAAGGTAGCGATGCTCTCCGTCACCATGGGCCGCGAGCAGGCTGCCATCGCGGTCGCCATCGTCTCGGCCAAGCCGCCGGACCATTTCCGCTCAACGCCGGGCGGGTATTTCCACGGCATGGTGGCCAAGGCCAAGACCGGAGAGCTGAACCTCGCGCGGACGATCTGGGGCTTGCGCGGCAGCGAGCGGAGGCGGACAGGGCAGGGGCGTTCGGAGCGACGGCCGGTCTGACGACAGCCGGGGTCCTGCCCGGCCGTGTGCTACCCCGGTCAGGTCTCCTCCGGTCTCGCTACAGCGGTCGTGCATCGGCCGATGGAGCGGGGGGTGATTGTCAGGCCTCGGCGCGGGCTTATGTCAGTCCGGTCGCGGTCAGGCCGAG
>Ga0302157_10002446_pt1 | contig 21632 bp, 20 predicted proteins | sample I_Bog_N3_3_FD_193502 | JGI IMG/M metagenome (GOLD analysis project Ga0302157, IMG submission 193502) | Peat permafrost microbial communities from Stordalen Mire near Abisko, Sweden - I_Bog_N3_3 | ecosystem: Environmental > Terrestrial > Soil > Wetlands > Peat | place: Sweden: Abisko, Stordalen... | reverse complement strand
GTCGGCAGAGCGGTGAAGAAGTCCCAGAGTTCGGGCAGGTCGACCGCCTCGAAATAGATGACGACGTGCCAGCCGAGTTGGCCGATGCGGCCGGCGATCTCCAGCAACTCGTCCTTCGGCGTGAAATCGACGAGGCGCTTGACGAAGTTGAAGCGCACGCCGCGCGCGCCCGCGTCGTGGAGCTTCTGCAACTCCTCATCGCTGACGCTGCGCTTCACCGTGGCGACGCCCCGGGCGCGACCGCCGCTCGACAAACAGGCATCGACCATGGCGCGATTGTCCGCGCCATGACAAGTCGCCTGAACAACGACGTTGCGGGCGAAGCCGAGATGGTCGCGCAAGGCGTAAAGCTCGGCCTTGCTGGCGTCGCAGGGCGTATATTTGCGCTCCGGCGCGAAGGGGAATTCCGCGCCCGGACCGAAGACGTGGCAGTGCGCGTCGACCGCGCCCGTCGGCAACTTAAAGCGCGGTTTGCTGGGGCCGGCATACCAATCCAGCCAACCCTTGGTTTTTTCAAACGGCCCGCTGACGGGCTTGGGTTCAATCGACATATTTCAGCCCCGCTTTTTCCAGCGGTTCGCGCATCTTGTACATGTCGAGGCCGAGCACGCCGGAAGCCAGTTTCCCGCGCTTTTCGCCTTCATTGGCCTCGCGCGCCGCGGCGGCGGCGGCCGTCTTGCCGACCCAATCGGCCGGCACCACGACGATTCCGTCGTCATCGGCGACAATTGCGTCGCCGGGGTTGACGAGCGCGCCGGCGCAGACGACCGGAATGTTGACCGAGCCGACGGTGGCCTTGATCGTGCCCTTGGCGCTGATGCATTTGCTCCAGACGGGAAAACCCATTTCGGTGAGCGTCCTGACATCGCGCACGCCCGCGTCGATGATCAACGCCCGCGCCCCACGCGCGATAAAACTGGTCGCGAGCAGATCGCCGAAATAGCCGTCCGTGCATTCGGCGGAGATCGCGGCGACGACGATGTCGCCGGGCTGAATCTGTTCGGCGACGACATGCATCATCCAATTGTCGCCGGGATGCAGCAACACGGTGACCGCCGCACCCGAGACCGAGGCGCCCGGATAGATAGGGCGCATATAGGGCTTCAACAGGCCGACGCGACCAATCGCTTCGTGGACGGTGGCGACGCCATATTTGGCGAGCGCATCTGTCGCCGCGCGGTCGGCGCGCTTGATGCTGCGGCGAACGATTCCAAGTTCGGTCATGTCAGGCTCCTATCGTCCCTGGGCTTTCAACGTTGCGTCGAGACGCGGATAGACTCTGCGCGCGTTGCCTTCGTATACCAGCGCCTTCTCTTCCGTAGTCAGCAGGGTCGACGCGTCGATGTAGCGCTTGGTGTCGTCGTAGTTGAAGCCGGTCTCCGGATCAATGCCGCGCACCGCGCCGATCATTTCGCTGGCGAACAGGATGTTGTCGACCGGGATGACCTTGGTCAGCAGATCGATGCCAGGCTGATGGTAGACGCAGGTGTCGAAGAACACGTTGTGGAGCAGATGATCCTTGAGCAGCGGCTTCTTCAACTCCTGCGCGAGGCCGCGATAGCGGCCCCAATGGTAGGGTGCGGCTCCGCCACCATGCGGCACGACGAAGCGCAGGGCGGGGAAATCCTTGAACAGATCGCCCTGGATCAACTGCATCACCGCTGTCGTATCGGCGTTGATGTAATGGGCGCCGGTGGTGTGGAAGCAGGCGTTGCAGCTCGTCGAGACATGGATCATCGCGGGGATGTCGAACTCGACCATTTTCTCGTAGATCGGATACCAATGGCGATCGGTGATCGGCGGGCTGGTCCAATAACCGCCCGACGGATCGGGATTGAGGTTGATCGCGACCGCGCCATAGTCTTTGACGCATGTCTCGAGTTCGGCGATGCAGGTCCTCGGATCGACGCCCGGGCTCTGCGGCAACATCGCGGCGGGGACGAAATGTTCCGGGAACAATTGCGCGACACGGAAGCAGAGTTCGTTGCAGATCGCCGCCCAGGTCGAGGAGATCTGGAAGTCGCCGATGTGATGCGCCATGAAGCTGGCGCGCGGGCTGAAGATCGTCAGATCGGCGCCGCGTTGTCTCATCAATTTCAGTTGATTGGCCTCGATCGTCTCGCGCAGCTCGTCGTCGCTGATGCGCAGCTCGGAAACCTTGGGCGCCTGCGACGGATCGGTAATGCCTGCTATCTGCCGGTTGCGCCATGCTTCCAGCGCCTTGGGCGCGGTCGTGTAATGGCCGTGAATGTCGATGATCATTTCATTTCCCCGTTTATTTGATTTCGCTCTGATGGCGAAGGAGGGAGCACGGCAAAGAAGATAAGCGTCTGCCGGTGGGGCGCGGGCCCAATACGCGCTTGGACATCGCGTATTGAGGGGATTTTAGCCCCCCTCACCGTCACGCCCATCGACGTCGGGCCGAGATGCCCTTTCGGAGGCTTTCCTGTGGCGTCTCGGCGTGGATGCCCGCGCCGGGCACGGGCATGACGGAAAGCGCCAAGCCAAACCTCGCGCCTGGGGAGCTTCGCCCTCGGGCCGACAATCGTTTCAGGGGTTTCCTCCATGACGGCGGCGCGCTCGATCGTTGCGGGTTCCTCCCCTTTTTTCGCGCTTTCAGCCCTTTGGGTATACGCAAAAAGCGGCTTCCGGCAAATCAATCTTTACCCCAACGGCCTCGACGCGCGACCGCGCCGTCCGGAACTCATCAGGGTTCCGGGCGGCCGTCGTCGCGAACGGCGTCAAGCCGCTTCCAGCACCAACGTCGCTGCGGCGGTGTTGCTGATCGGAATGTGGTAATTGCCGGAGACCTTCCGCACTTCGCCGGGGATCGCGGCGCGGGCGGCCAGCCAGTTGAGCAGTTCGATGCCCTGCGTGCCGGTCTTCTCCACGAGTTCGGAGATGCTGTATTGCGCCGCCCAGGTGGGGTCGTCGACCATGCTCTGCATAAATTTCAGATCGAACGGCTTGTTCATGAAGCCGGCGCGCTGGCCGTCGAGTTGGTGGCTGAGGCCGCCCGAGCCGATCATCACGACCTTCCTGTCGGAGTCCCAAGCCGCGATCGCCTCGCCGACCGCTTTGCCCAAAGCGATGCAGCGCTTGGCGCTAGGCAGCGGGAACTGGACGGTGTTGATGCAGACAGGAATGGTGACCGGCCCGTCGCCTTCCGGCCAGAACAGTTTCAGCGGCAAAGTGAAGGCGTGGTCGACCAGCATTTCCTGGCAGGTGACGACGTCGAATTCCTCGTCGATGAGATGATTGACGACTTTCCACGAAAGCGCAGCGTCGCCCTTGAACGGCGGCAGCGTGGGAATGCCCCAGCCTTCGTCGGCGTTGTTGTACTGATCCGCCGCGCCGATGGCGAAAGTCGGCATCTTGTCGAGGAAAAAATTCAGGCCGTGGTCGTTGTAAAAGATGACGGCGACGTCGGGTTTTTCGGCCTTCAGCCATTCGCGCGCCGGGGCGAAACCGTCGAAGAACGGCTTCCAATAGGGGTCCTGCTGCAGTCCCTTGGCGATCGCGCCGCCGATGGCGGGGATATGCGAGGTGGCGAGGCCGCCGATGATCTTGGCCATGGTTTTGCCTCCTTTGTCCTGGCGGTTAGAGGGTTTCGGGCTGAAGATTTTGCGCGACCAGCCGCGCCTTGAATTCGGCTTTCGTCACGCCGGTCTGCGCCGCGCCGAGGTCCTGGACGTCGAGGCCGAGGATGCCGGCGAATTTGGCGAGGTAATAAACATTGCCCCCAGCGGCTAGCAGGCCGAGCACGTCTCGGCAGCGGATTGCCTGGCCCTGTTGGGCGTTGAGCCCGTAGCGCTCCATGTAGGCCTCTTCGTTGGCCTTGAAAGCGGCGCGGTTTTCGGCGTGATTGAAGGAATAGCACATTTTGTTTAGGGCGTAGCCCTTTTGCGCCTGGTCGCCGTCGAAAAGCGTCGTGCCAAAAATTTCATGAGATGCGGTCAAGATTTTCTCCTCCCTTGAATTCGATGACCTCTTTTGACGGCAGGATTGCGAAAAATACATGCATGGGTAATCATTACATACATGAGCGAGTTCGATGCATTGGACCTCGACGGCCGGCTGCTGCGGTTGCTCGTGGCGGTGGTCGACGCCGGTTCGATCACCGGGGCGGCGGCGACGCTCGGCGTCACCCAATCCGCGGTGAGCCACCTGCTCGACAAGCTCCGGGGAATCGTCGGCGATCCCCTGTTCGTCAAGTCCGGTCGTGGCATCCGCGCCACGGCGCGGGCGCACGCGCTGGCGCCGCAGGCGCGCGAGCTGTTGCGCGAATTGCAGCTTTTTGCGGCTTCGGGCGAGTTCGACCCGGCCCAATGGCGCGCCACTTTCGTCATCGCCGCCAACGATCTGCAGCGCGACGCGCTGCTGCCGGGGCTCGTCGCGCGGTTGCGTAAAGGCGCGCCCGGCGTGGCGCTCAGGGTGATCCCCTCCAACGTGCCGACGGCGGATATGCTGCGCGGCGAACACTGCCGGCTGATCATCAGCCCACGCCCGCCGCAAGGCGCCGACATCGTGCAGAAGAAGCTGTTCGAGGATCGCTATCGCGTGTTCTACGACGCCGCGCGCAGAACCGCGCCGCGCAATCGGGCGGAATATCTCGCCGCCGACCACGTCTCGGTGCTTTATGAGCCCAATCGCAAGCTCGACCTCGACGCGCATCTGGAAGCTCAAGGCGTGCATCGGCGCTATGTCGTGCTGGCGCCCGGCTTTGCCGGCGTGCCGGCGTTCTTACGCGGTTCCGATCTGATCGCGACCGCGCCGAGCCTGCAACGTTTCGGGCCGTTCCAGGGCCTCGCCAACGCGCCGCCGCCGATCCCCTGCCCCACCTTGCCGATGTACATGGTCTGGGGCCGCATCGACCACGACGACCCCGGCCACCGCTGGCTCAGGGGCGAACTCGAAGCCGTGGCGAAAAAAGTCGCCGGCGCCGAGCGCTTCAGGGCGCCGCCCGATGCGCCTGCCTCCAACGCCGAGGGCTGAGGCCGGTCCGGCGTTTGAAGAAGCGGGAGAAATAGGCGGGATCGTCGAAGCCGAGTTCGAGCGCCAGCTTTTCCGCCGGCGCGGCGATGTAGAACAGACGGCGGCAGGCCTCGCGTGTCAGCCGTTCGTGGACGATTTCCAGCGCCGGCGCCCCCACTTCGGTCCGCGCGAGACGGTTGAGACGCTGCGTCGAAAGGCCCAGGGCCTCGGCGTAGCGTGTCAGCGGCCAGTGCTCGAGGAAATGCCGCTCGACCAGCATCAGATAGCGGGAATACAGCGCCTGGGCCCCCGGCGTCCGGGCGTCGCCGGCAGCGCCGCCGGCTCCCGCGAGCCTCCACAACAGCGCGCGGGCAAGGTTGAGCGCCACGGCCGACCGGGCGCCGCCGGGCGTGGCGAACTCGAGGCTGAGTTCGCGAAACAGCGTGTTCAGGCCCCGGATACGAGAATCCCCCTCCAGCAACCTGAGGATCGAGGGGGAGGCGAAGGCGCGACGCACGGCTTCCCCGGCGCCCTCCGGTCCGCGCTCGAAGGCGAAGCGTGCGCTTAGCGTCAGCACGAGGCCGTCGGTTTCCGGCGCGAAGCGGAAGCCGTGGGCCACGCCGGGCGGCAGGAGGATGACGGCGGGCCCCACGACCGACTCGCGGACTTCGTCGATCAGCGTTTCCGCCTCGCCTTTATAGAGCCACAACGCCTGATGCAGGCCCTGGTGCAGATGGGGCTGGATCTCCCAGCGATACAGCCGGCTGCGCGACTGCACCTCCTCGATGTGCAGCGCCTCGGGCTCCGCCGTAGATGTCTCGCCATAGAGCGCGAAACGCGGCAGGGTTTCGACGCCTCTCGGCATGGCGTGGACCTCGATCGAAAAATGCAAGATTTATGTCGGCTTATTGCCGGGCGCACAAGCGGCTTCGCCGGTAAGTTGGACGCAAGCCGACAAACGCCCGGGAGACGCTCATGCTGCATTTCGATCCGTTTTCGCCGCAGGTCGACGCCGACCCATTCCCCATCTACCGACGCTTGCGCGAAGAAGCGCCCTGCTTCTGGAGCCCGGAAGCGCAGATGTGGGTGCTGTCGCGCTATGCCGACATCGTCAACGCCGGGCAGGATTGGCAGACCTATTCCTCCGCCAGCGGCAACATGATGACCGAACTGCCCAACCGCGCCGGCGCGACGCTGGGGACCACCGATCCGCCGCGTCACGACCGACTGCGCGCCCTCGTGCAATACGCCTTCACCAAGCGCGGCCTGGAAAACCTGGGCGAGCCGATGCGCGCCATCGCGCGCGCCGCGGCGGAAGAAGTACGCGGCGAGAAAATCATCGACTTCAAGGACTTTTCCGCGAAGTTCACGGTGCGCACGTTGATGGCGGCGCTCGGCCTGCCCACCGGCGACGAGGCGATCGTCGACGAGGATACGGTGCGCGAGAAAGCCGTCATCATGGTCCAGAGCGATCCGGTGACCCGCTCGAAGGGCCCGACGCATCTGGCCGCTTTCAATTGGATGCAGGACTACGCCGCCAAGGTCATCGACATGCGCCGCAAGGCGCCGCGCAACGACCTGATCTCCAATTTCGCCACTGCCGAAATCGACGGCGACCGGCTCGACGAACGCGAAGTGCTGCTGACCACGACGACGCTGATCATGGCGGGCGTGGAATCGCTCGGCGGCTTCATGATGATGCTCGCTTACAACCTATCGAGTTTTCCCGACGCGCGACGGACGGTCGTCGAAAACCCGGCCTTGCTGCCCGACGCCATCGAGGAGAGTTTGCGCTTCAACACTTCGGCGCAGCGCTTCAAACGCAAGTTGACGCGCGACGTCGAGTTGCACGGTCAGACCATGCGCGCGGGCGATTTCGTCAGTGTCGCCTATGGCTCAGGCAATCGCGACGACCGGCAGTTCCCCGACGCCGACCGCTACGACCTGGCGCGCAAGCCGCGCGGACATTTGGGCTTCGGCGGCGGCGTCCATGCCTGCCTGGGCTCGACGGTGGCGCGGCTGGCGACGAAAATCGCCTTCGAGGAATTCCACAAGGCGTTCCCCCGTTACGAGCGGGTTCACGACCAGCTCGCCTGGATGCCATCCTCGACCTTCCGTTCGCCTCTGGCGCTCGAGCTGGCGCTCAACTAACCTGACCTGATCAGGGACGGGAGAGAGATCAGGGTATGGCGAAGATCACTTATGTCGAGGCCGATGGGAGCTCGAATACCATTGAGGTTCCCACCGGCTGGAGTCTCATGCAAGGCGCGGTCTCCAATGGCGTGAAGGGGATCGTTGGCGAGTGCGGGGGCTCGATGGCCTGCGCGACCTGCCATTGCTACGTCGACCCGGCGCGCTTCAGTGAATTGCCCAAGGCCGACGCGAGCGAGATCGGCATGCTCGAACTCGCGGCGGCGGACGTGAAGCCGAACAGCCGCTTGTCGTGCCAGATCACTTCGTCGCCAAAGCTGGACGGGTTGGTGCTGTATCTGCCGGCGACGCAGCATTAGCTTTGAAGCCGGAGTCGGCGACCCATGGTCGCTGGCTTGGGCTAGGCGCCCATGGGGGCAGGCGCGTAACCTCAAAGGCCATAGCCGAGCTTTTCCAAGGATTCCTTCGACCGTTTCGATTGATTTGAAGAACTCGGCGGAATTTCGACGATGACTGAACGAAGCCGCGGTTTTTCAGGGGAAAGCGGCGATGTTTTGTTATGCATGGACCGCCTCTTCCTCGATGGCTATGGAGTTGACGATTTCCAGAACGCGCTCGCCTTGCATGCGCTCGGCTTCAAAGCCAGTGGCCTCGGCGATCCCGGAGAACAGGTCACGACCCTCCGCGGAACGTCCGACGAACGCCATTGACCATGACGGAAACCGGCGAATCGACGTCCCTTCAAAAGCGAGCACGTGGACGTCGCCGTGGCGCGCGTCGCGCTGGATACGTTCGAATGTCTGCTCAATGTCTTGAAGAGCGCCTTCGAGCACTTGGGCGAAGATTCCGGAATTGAAGATGAGGGCGCCGGTGACGCTGCGCTGGGCGTTGTTGCGCCGCGCCGATTCCAGGATGGACTCGATTTCCACAGCGATTTCGGCCGGCTTGCCCGGAATGAAATTCCGGCTGAAATAGACGAGACGATGAAGGCTCTCGGTCGTCATCAGGATGGCTTTCCTGTCGGGGCTTGGATGGTCGGGCCGTGATTGCGCGATTGAAGAAATGTTTCGACGCTCTCGGGAAGTAGCGGTTTGCTGATCAGATATCCCTGGATGTCGGTGCAGCCGGCCGCGGTGACACGCGCCAATTGCTCGTCTGTCTCGACCCCTTCGGCGGTCGTAGCCATACCGAGGCTGAGGCCCAAGGCAGCGATGGCGCACATAATCGCGGCGCCTTTCGCTTCATCGACGGCGCCGCGAATGAAGGACTGATCGATCTTGATTTTGTCGAAGGGAAAACTTTGCAAATAGGACAGCGACGAATAGCCGGTGCCAAAATCGTCCATCGAAATACGGATGCCCATTCGGCGAAGTCCGTGGAGTTGCCCCAGAACCGACGCAGGCTCTCCGAGCAGCACGCTCTCCGTGATTTCCAGTTCCAGCCGCCCAGGTTCAAGACCGCTTTCCGCCAGCGCCGAGGAAATCCGGTCGGAGAGATTCTGGCCGCGGAATTGAACGGCGGAAACATTGACTGCGACGCGCAATCCGTCCGGCCACCTGGCGGCTTCGCGGCACGCGGTCTGGACAACCCATTCGCCGATCGGCGTGATGAGGCCAAGTTCCTCCGCGAGCGGAATGAAATCGACTGGCGACACGAAGCCGCGTTTTGGATGACGCCATCGCAGCAGAGCCTCGAAGCCGGTGACCCGCTCGGACGCGAGGTTGAACTGCGGCTGATAGACCAGCGATAGTTCTCGCAACGCCAAAGCGCGACGCAAGTCGACTTCAAGGGAACGGCGAGCCTCGCATTGCTCGTCCATCGCGGTTTCGAAGAATCGAAAGTGGCCTGGGCCGTCCTGTTTGGCGCGCGACAACGCGAGGTCGACATTATAGAGAATTTTGTCGCAGTCGTCGCCGTCCAAGGGAATTAAACAGGCGCCGACGCAGGCGCCGATGTGCAGGAAACGGCCGTTCACCAGATAGGAGCGCCCGAGCAGATCGACGAGACGCATCGCTAAGGCCGTTGCGGATCTCGGTTGGGCCGAATTGGCCTGGACGATGGCGAATTCATCGTCACTGATGCGGGCCAGTATGTCCGTATTCACCGTCACCGAGCGCAGACGCTCCACGACGAGACCGAGGAAAGCAGCGCGGGTGTTCCGATCGAGCGAAGCGGCAAGGGTTTTGAACCTGTCGAGGCTCACCGCCAGGACCACGGCTACGTCTTTCGCCGGGTCGAGCCTTTGCAAACATTCTGCCAGACGTTCGCGAAACATCAACAGGTTGCCGAGACCGCTCGCCAGATCGGTGCGCGCCGCGGAATGCGCCTCCGCGTGATCAAATCGTTGTTGGGATATTTCTTCGGCGACGACGAGCACCCCTTGCGCGAGGCGCGCAATCTCAATCTTGAATGTGCGACCCTCTCCATTGACGAATGAGCCGCGCGTCGAGTGTTCGCTCAAATCGCTGGACGCAGGGAAGCAGCCCCGCGGATCCAACCCGCGAGGCTTCCCGCAAAACAGCTCGCAGAATAGCCGATTGCCGGCGACGAAGTCGCGGTCGGAGTCGACTTCGCCAACGGGGCGCTCAAGCGTGTTCAGCGCCTCGAGCGCCACAGACGCGAGCTCAATATTTCGTGCGGGACAAGAGGTGAAAGTCATGCAACTCCAACGCTGGCTTTACGTCCGCGTCCTAGAAAAACACGCAATGGTTGCCTTTCTGTTTAAATGCGCGCGTCGCGGTCTTCGAGTGGGGTAGTCCTGGAATCACAAGGCGCGCGACGAGCGCTCATGGAACGTTGACCTCGGGACCCTGGCCGAGGCCGGCGACCTCGGCTAAAGTCCGCGCGTAAACGGATTTTGGCTCTCATGATCGCTTTGCAAAAGATCGCCTTCATCGGCTTCGGCGAGGCCGCCCAGGCTTTTCTCAAAGGCTGGCGTAGTTACGGCAACACCGCGGCGCGCATGAGCGCCTACGACATCAAAACGGATTCCGCCGACGAGGCCGTAGCGGCGGCAAAGCTCGCCGAATACGCGTCCTGGCGCGTCGAGGGCGCGCGCTCGGCGATCGAGGCCGTCGAGGACGCAGACGCTGTGTTCTCCGTCGTCACCGCCGATCAGGCGCATGAGGCGGCGGCCGCGACCTTGGCCGGTCTGAAGCGCGGGGCGTTTTTCTTCGATTGCGATTCCTGCGCGCCGCAGACGAAAACCCGCACCGCGGCCGAGGTGGAAGCGGTCGGCGGTCGCTATGTCGACGTTGCCGTCATGGCGCCGGTGCATCCGCGCCTCCACCACACGCCGCTGCTGATCGGCGGTCCGCACGCGCAAGCCGGCGCCGAGTTTTTACGCACACTCGATATGAAGCTGGAAATCCATGATGGCCCGGTCGGGGCGGCCTCGGCGATCAAGATGATCCGCTCGATCATGATGAAGGGCCTGGAGGCGCTGGTCTGCGAATGCGTGCTCGCCGGCGAAATCGCCGGGGTCACCGACAAAGTGCTCGACTCGCTGGAAGATACCTATCCCGGCTTCGACTGGCGTCAACGCTCTGCCTATATGCTGGAGCGGGTGATGACCCACGGCGTCCGCCGCGCGGCGGAAATGCGCGAAGTCGCCCTGACTGTCGACCTGCTCGGTCTCGACGGCGGCATGTCGCGCGCTAGCGTCGATTGGCAACAACAGATCGGCGAGTTGAAGCTGAAGGCCAAGGAAATCGGCGAAACCGATTATCACCAGCTCGCTCAAGCGATTTTGGCGAGGCTGCCGCTGAAGCGATGAGCGTCGTCGCGAGCCCTACACGGGCGGACCGGTCGGCGGCAGGCTGGCGAGCGGCGGGGAGCGATCGCCTCGCGGATCAAGAATGGGACGATAGGGAGCCGCGACGGGGGAAAATGGCTGTCTCACGGCTCCATTTCCTCGCAGCCCCGAAGACGGGGTGGACGTGGGCCCGGGCCGAGGCTTGAAATTTCGCGTGTTTCCGGGCTGGCGAGGCTCCCGGCCGGACGCGCATATGGTTGACCCAACGTCAATTGATCTTGGCCGCGTTCGGCTAAGACGGCGTAGAACATCTCCGCAGCCGGTTCGCACTCCGGGGCGCCCCTTTCGCCCTTGGAAACTTGGCCCTAACGATTTTGCCGCTACTCTCCCGAAGCGGAAAAAATAGATCGAATTTTCTCTTCACGCGCGCAGAGGGCTCCGTGGGGTTTTCCTGGGAAACACGGGCGTTCAAACGCCTCATTTGGTTGGCCTTAGGCCTCGGCGTCCTCGCCGTGGCCGCGATCGTGATGACGATCGCCCAACTGCGCCAGGACGCCATGGAACAGGCGGCGCGCGAGCAGACGGACCTCGCGATCGTGCTCGGGAACGAAATCTCGCAGTCCAGCCGCTCTATCGAGGAGACGCTGAATCGGATCGAGGCGATCGTCACCGGCGCGGCTCCGCATTCTCCGGCGGAGTTTCGAGAATTGCTCGGGACGGAAGCGATTCATGAGGTGCTCAACGCCGCGAGCGATTCAGCCCCCGAGGTCGACGTCGCGTCGCTGATGGCCGACAACGGCGATATCGTCAATTTTTCCCGTTCGTGGCCGGCGCCGAACGTCAACAACTCGCACGAGGACGACTTCGTCTATCTCAGCGGCCATTCCGGCCCCACCACCTACATCGGTTCCCCACAACTGAGCAACGTGACTCACGAGTGGCTGATTTATTTCGGCCGGCGTATCGAGACGACCGAGGGTCGATTTCTCGGCGTCATGCATGTCGGCGTCAAGCTCGGCTATTATCGTTCGATCTATGCCAACATCGCGGCGTTGAAAGACAAGTCGTTCGCCTTGCGCCGGCGCGACGGCGCTCTGCTGGCCGGCTATCCCGACACGACCGCCGCCGACACGAGCGCTCTTTCCTACGCGTCGCCCTGGTTTCACCTGTCGAGAACGGGCGACGGAGCCTTTCAGGGAGCCGATCTCCCTGGCCACCCCGACGATCTGGTGGCGGTGCACCCCATTCCCGACGCCCCACTGATCGTCGACGTCGACCAAAGCGTCGATTCCGTTCTGGCGCGCTGGCGTGAGCGCGCCGCGGAAATCTCGCTGGGCGCCGTTCTCGCGTTGCTGTGCGCCGGAGCACTGGCGCGCGCCGCCTATCGGCATTTGCAGCGGCTGCTGCATTCGGAAGCGTCCCTGGTCGAGAAAAGCCTGGATCTGGCGATGCTGAACGCCCGGTTCGCCGCGGTGCTCGAAAACTTGCCGCACGGCGTCGCGCTGTTCGACGCCGACCGGCGCGTCACCATTGCCAACAGACGCTATGGAGAAATGTACGATCTAGCGCCGGCGGACGTCAGGCCCGGCGCCCAGCTCGAGGACATCCTGGCAAAGCGCGTCGCTAAAGGAATCTTCGTCGAAAATGCGCGCACATACGTCGATGGACGCCTGAAGGACATCCAAGGGACTTCGCCGAGCCAATCTCTCGACAGGCTTTCCAATGGCAAAGTTTACGCAACAAACCGTCGACCGCTCGCCGAGGGCGGGTGGTTGACGGTCCACGAGGATGTGACCGCGCGCAAGCGCGCCGAGGACCGCATCGAGCAGATGGCGTGGCGCGATGAACTCACCGGCGTCGCCAATCGCGCCCGGCTAATGCACGAAATGGCGGCGCTGCTCGAAAACGACCGCGGCGCGGAGTCCAAAACCGCGCTGATCCTCGTCGATCTCGACGACTTCAAAGGCGTCAACGACACGCATGGTCATCCGTTCGGCGACGCGTTGCTGAAAGCGGTCGCTCAGCGTCTCACCAGGGCGGCCGGAGACCATGTGATCGTCGCCCGCATCGGCGGCGACGAGTTCGCGCTGCTGCAAACTTATTGCGAAAACGACGACGCCAGCGCCGAACTCGCCGAACGGATTCTTCAGGCGATACGTCAGCCCTTCACGATCGACGATTTTATGCTGGCCGTCCGGCCGAGCCTGGGCGTCGCCCGTTGCCCGCGCGACGGCCGGGATTTGGAAACCTTGTTCAAGGCGGCCGATCTCGCCCTCTATTCCGCCAAAAGCGGCGGGCGAGACCGTGTCGGCTATTACGAACCCAAGCTCGAAATCGAATTGCGCGAAGCGCGGGCGCTGAAGGCGGAATTGCACGAAGCCATCGCGCTCGGGCAACTCGACCTGCACTTCCAGCCGATCATCGACACGCGCACGCGAAAAATCCTGACGATGGAAGCGCTGGCGCGCTGGCGCCATCCCGTGCGCGGCATGATCCCGCCGGACGTCTTCATCCCGCTGGCGGAAGAAAACGGCATGATCCACGCATTGGGCGCATTCGTGCTGCTTGCCGCGTGCGAGGCGGCGACCCGCTGGCCGGCGGACGTCGGCGTCGCGGTGAACCTCTCGCCGGCGCAATTCGCGCGCGGCGACGTGATCGCGGTCGTCCAGCATGCGCTCGACGAGTCCGGGTTGGCGGCCCGTCGGCTGACGCTGGAAATCACCGAAACCGCGCTGATGGAGAACCTGGAGACCGGCAACGCGATTTTGCAGGCGATCCGCGCGCTGGGCGCGCGTATCGCGCTCGACGATTTCGGCTCCGGCTATTCCTCGCTGAACTACCTGCAGAGCTTCGCGCTCGATGAGATCAAGATCGATCGCGCCTTCGTCGCCGCGATGGAAACCCACGATCGCACGCGCGAAATCGTCGCGCTGATCGCCGCGATCGCCCGCAATCTCGGCGCCGTCACCGTCGCCGAGGGGGTGGAAACCCAGAACCAACTCGACCTCGTCGTCGCCGCCGGATGCAACGCGGCCCAGGGCTATTTCTTCAACCGGCCAAAGCCCGTCGCGGAGCTGGATTTTTCGGCCCGCATTGCGCAGGAATTTTCGACGCGGGCGGCTTGAATCGCCCTGGACTTCGAGTTCAATGCGCGTCTCGGAACCCTACCTGTCGGAGGCCGCCTCGCATGACTCAAGCCTATATCGTCGATTATACCCGCACGCCGATCGGCCGGTTCGGCGGGGCGCTGGCCGGCGTGCGGACGGACGACCTCGCGGCGATTCCGTTGAAGGCGCTGCTGCAACGCCATGCCGGGTTCGATCCTGCGCTGATCGAGGAGGTCATCTACGGCTGCGCCAATCAGGCCGGTGAGGACAATCGCAATGTCGCCCGCATGGCGGCGCTGCTCGCGGGTCTTTCGGTGACGACAGCGGGCGCGACGATCAACCGGCTCTGCGGCTCCGGGCTGGACGCCGTCGCTATCGCCGCGCGCCAGATCAAGGCGGGCGAAGCCGAACTGCTCATCGCCGGCGGCGTCGAATCGATGAGCCGCGCGCCGTTCGTCCTGCCGAAAGCCGATACCGCTTTTTCGCGCCACGCCGAAATCCACGACACGACGATCGGCTGGCGCTTCGTCAATCCGCTGATGAAGCAATTGCATGGCGTCGACTCGATGCCCGAAACGGCGGAGAACGTCGCCGAGCAATTCCACATCGGCCGCGCCGACCAGGACGCCTTCGCGCTGCGCTCGCAATTGCGCGCCGTCGCCGCCCAGCGCAACGGCCGACTGGCGAAGGAAATTTGCCCCGTCGCGATCCCGCGCCGAAGGGGGGAACCGCTGATCGTCGACACGGACGAACATCCGCGCGGCGACACCACGATCGAGGCGCTGGCCAAACTGCCGACGCCGTTCCGCAAGGGCGGAACCGTCACCGCCGGCAATGCCTCCGGCGTCAACGACGGCGCGGCGGCCTTGCTGATCGCCTCCGAAGCCGCCATTTTGCGACACGGTTTTACGCCGCTGGCCCGCATTCTCGGGGCGGCGACGGCGGGTGTGGAACCGCGCATCATGGGCTTTGGTCCGGCGCCCTCGACGCGCAAGCTTTGCGAGCGGCTGCAACTCAGGATCACCGATTTCGACGTGATCGAACTCAACGAGGCTTTCGCTGCCCAGGGGCTCGCCGTGCTACGCGATCTCGGGCTCGCCGACGATTCGCCGCACGTCAACCGCAACGGCGGGGCGATCGCGCTCGGCCATCCGTTGGGCGCGTCCGGGGCGCGGCTTGCGGGCACGGCGGCGCTGGAGCTTCAGCTCACCAAAGGCAAACGGGCGCTGGCGACCATGTGCATCGGCGTCGGCCAAGGCATTTCACTGGCGCTGGAAGCCGTCTGAGCGGCGCGACGCCGCGCCCTCCGGCGCTTGGGGAGGCGAGCAAGCCGGCGTCTCGGGAAGTCCATTCACAGCGGTTCACGGACTCGGCGCGGAACAACTGGGCGTGTTGGCCAGCGCCATTTTTTGCGCCTCGACAATTTGCAGCGGAGCAAGCTTGGCGGCGATGAACACCAGTTTGCTTTGCGCCTGAAGTCGGATCGCGTCATCGCCCGTCCGTGAGGCGACGTCGAACCACGCATAGGCCTTGACGTAGTCCGAGGGGGCATCGATGCCGGACAGATAGAGAAGCCCGATGTTGAACTGAGATTGCGGCACGCACTGCGCCGCGGCCTTCTCGAACAACGACAAAGCCTTGGAAGGGTTCACCGGAACCCCTCCTCCCAATTTGTACAACATCCCGAGGTCGTTCTGCGCCAGCGGTTCGCCTTGATCGGCGGCGGCGGCGTACCATTGGACCGCCTGCGCGAGGTCCCGGGGAACGCCGATTCCGGACATATACATCTCGCCGAGATGGAACTGAGCTGTTGCGTCACCCTTGTCCGCCGCAACATGATACCATTTGAACGCCGCATTGAGGTCCTTCGGCAGGCCGAGCCCCGCTTCATAGAGGCGCGCGAGTTTGACCTGCGCATCGGCATTGCCCTGCTCGGCTGACCTACGATACCAATCAGCTGCCTGGGCTTCGTCCCTGGGGACGCCGTAACCGTTCTCGTAGGCCCAGCCGAGATTGTGTTGAGCGGCGGCGTTCCCGCGTTCCGCGGCTCTGCGATACCAATAGGCCGCCGAGGAAAGGTCTCGGGGGGCGCCCTGCCCGTTCAAATAGAGCAGTCCTAGGTAGACCTGGGCGATGGGGTCGCCGTTTTCCGCGAGGGTTCTCCAGATTTGAAACGCCTTGGAGAAATTCCCTTCGCGGTATGCGGTTAAGCCTAAGTCGAAAGGCTCCGCCGCCAAACCGAACCCGGCGACCGCGAAATACAACCCCATGACAAAAGACCCGATTGCGCGCCGCGGACCCGCGCCTCGTCCAGGTTGCGAACCCATCGTAGCGACCCAACGAAAAGCCCCAGGCCATTGCGCAATTTATACGCACGTGTTTGAAAGTCGGCAATTCTCATTTTGAAATCGCGAAATATTCGTCGATCAAGGCGGTTCCCGGCCTTCGCCCGACGCGGGGTCGTCCCTCACCCCCAGAAGCTCGGAAGCCGGACGCGACCGGGGAGATCAGAATCGCAGACGCGGCCGCCTAGGACCCGGATGCAAGTCTGTCATCGACGGCCGACTCGAGCGCGGCGTTTTCACGCGAACAGTGTTCCCGAGCGGCAACAGAGTTCTTGCTGGCGCCTTCCTCAGGGGCAAGATCGATTTCGAACCCTGACGTTGACCCTTGGCAGGCCGTTGAACGCAACCGCCCCAATATTTGTGGTCTTTTCCCTGCTGACGCTTGGCTTCGACGCGACAAGTCCGTAGGGTTCGGCTTCGCCTATGCGTGCAGAGCGTCCTGAAAGAGATTGCAATCTTGTCGCCACTGCGCACGTTTGCACAATCCCAAATGCGATCAACATCCTCGTATTTCGTCGATATAGACGCCTTGCGAATTGTCGCGCCGAAACCCGCTTGCAATCGCCCGTGAAATGGTAAAGACTTTGCTGCATTGCGATAGGTTGCGTTCCGTCTCCTAGGGTGACTTTAAGGAAGGGCGATGCCGTCAGTTGGGCCGGTTTGTGATGACGACGCGAGACTGCTGCCGGATTTCCGGCTTCCCAATCGGTCGTTAGGGGGTATCGCGGCGATCTTGGATGGTTTCGTCCTGGTCGGATCCAGTGTGCTGGCTCGAATTTTATATTCCGGACTGGACTCGCTCAGTAGCGACGATCTGGGCGTGGGTGTCGTTGCGACGTTCGTGTTCCTGGGTTTGGCGAAGTTGTGGGGGCTTCATCGATTCCAGACCGTGCTGAGTCCGGAGACGGGCACGGCCCGAATTATGGCGGCGAGCGTTTTGAGTGTCGTCGCCGTCATCTGTATTGTTTTCCTGCTGAAGGACGGCGCCGATTACTCCCGAGGCGCGATGAGCCTGTTCGCGATCATTGCGCTGATATTGACGCCGATAGGCAGGGTGTTGCTCGCGGAGGGTGCGCGTGCCGCCATCGACGCGGGCTTCCTCCGCGGTCGCCGCGTCGTCCTGATCGGTGACGAGGGCGAACTCGAGCGCCTGACGCCTGCGGAGATCCTGAATTTTGGTCTTGATGCGGTCGGACGCTTTCCGCTCTCGCCCGGCAGCCCCCTCGAAGAGATTTCTGCAGACGACCGTTCTCTCCTCGATCAGGCGATGCGGGCGGCGCGCAAATCGAGAGCCAGCGAGTTCGCGCTGTTCCTGCCCTGGGGCAGGGATCGCGCGCTGTCCATGATCAGTTTGAGCCTGCGTGCGTCACCTCTGCCGGTGCGGCTTTATCCGGATCATCGCATCCGCGATCTTCTCCTTCAAAAGCGCGAAAGCCAGTTCGATCCCTACCTGTCGGTCGAGATTCAGCGGGAGCCTTTGAACCGCATGGAGCGTGCGCTGAAACGCGCATTCGATATCGCCGTATCGTCGGTGGGCCTGCTTTGCCTGTCGCCGCTGCTGCTGATGACCGCCGTCCTGATCAAGATCGACAGTGCGGGTCCTATTTTGTTCGTTCAAACTCGTCGTGGTTTCGACAACCGTTCGTTCAAAATCTGGAATTTTCGCACGATGACCGTGTTTGAAGACGATCCCGGCCTGCGGCGGCCGGTCCGTGACGATGAGCGGGTGACGCGTATTGGTGGTATATTGCGCCGAAGCAGCGTTGATAAACTTCCTCAACTTGTAAACGTCCTTCGCGGGGATATGTCTATTGTCGGCCCCAGGCCTCACGCGGCGGCGCACGATGAACGATATGAAGCGCACATTGGGGAATATGCTTTGCGGCGGCATGTGAAGCCGGGACTGACCGGGACGGCGCAGATGCTTGGGCGTCGCTATGGGGCCAGGACACTCGAGCGCATGGAGGCTCACGTCCAACGCGACCTCTGGTACATCAATCATTGGTCGCCATGGCTCGACATCAAGATCGTCGCGATGACGTTCGTCGCGCGCCTGACGGAAGAGGCTTATTGATGGGCTTCGTCGCCGATCAAGGCTTTGCCCGCCACAACAGTTTGATCCAGCGCAGAACGCGCGACGGCGATTCCAGCCGCTGCGACGCCAAACCAACCGCAAATCCCAACTGCAACGCAATGAGGATGCCGCCTGCCATAAGAATCGCATGACCGGTTCCGCCGTCTGCGCAAACCAGAAAAGCGGCGGGAACCGCGAACGCCATCGCGCAGACCAGTGCAAACAGGTCGAAGGCGGCGCCAATCCATAAACCCGCCAAGCAAAATAAAATGAATGCCATTCGACATCCCTTTGGCGACACAAAAGGTCAGTCGCGGCGACATAGTCAGAGTTTCAGTGTCGACACAACTCCTTACGCGAATCTTGGGCGCGCTGGAAACGCCTTGCGATGGCGTTGGGATTCGCCGCGTTCCTGTCTATCCGGCGCGAGGCCAAGCTTTCGCGACGCCGGCAAGCTTTTCATTTCCTATTCGATGAGAAAGCCGCGTAGGGCGATACGCGCTCGAAAGAAATGCGCGAGTAGACCCAAGGCACGTAGTCTATCCTAAAAAAGAATTCGTTCGTCGTCGTCCCCGCATGGGATCGCTTTTGCGCGAATGAATTCGTGGAGATGGACGCGCCGGGGTCAGGCGCTTCTCGTCACGAAACCGCGGGTTCCCGCGAAAAAAATGCCGGCCCGCCGACGTACGAGCCATCAAACCCTCCCCCCCGGCGAGCGGCGCGACGGCTTCGGCCCGCCTCGCGATTCCCTCCCTACGCCCGCGCGCCCCGTTCCAACGTTGATTGTCACGCCGCCGGAGCCGGACTGCGATCGGAGGCCTGAAGCGAGATCCTGACGATCTGAACTTGGAAAAAGCGAGCCACCATGCCGAGGGATACAGCGCGCGGCATGTGTTCGTCGGCCGCAGCCCGCTCCTCCGGCATGCCGGGCGCCTTGGTCCACCAAATCGTCAGGCGGGTCCTGGTGGAGCTGAGGGGAATCGAACCCCTGACCTCTGCAGTGCGATTGCAGCGCTCTCCCATCTGAGCTACAGCCCCGTCGCGCGGGTCTTTACGTGCCGGCTTCGCGCCTGTCAACGACGGAAATTTTGCAACGGGGGCTCGACGCTCCCAGGTATCCAAGGAGCGTTCATGCGCGCAGTTCTCGCGATCGTCCTCGAAGCGCTCGAACTCTATAAAATGGTGATCATCGCCTCGGCCGTCATGTCCTGGCTGGTGGCCTTCAATGTCGTCAATGTCCGCAACGACGTGGTGCGGTCGATCTGGAACATGCTCAACTCGCTCACCGAGCCCGGGCTGAAGCCGATTCGCCGCTACATGCCCAACACCGGCGGCGTCGACATCTCGCCCGTCGTGCTGTTTCTGCTGGTGCAGCTCGTCGAGCTGATCATCAGAGATTACATTTATCCCTACGTGTTCTGACCATGACCCCCGTTTCCAAGACCGCCGGCGGCCGCTTCTTCGAAGATTTCCAAATGGGCGAAGTGCTGCGCCACGCCACCCCGCGCACCCTGAATTCCGGCGACGCCTCGCTCTATTCGGCGTTGTTCGGAACCCGCTTCGCGGTGCAGAGCGCCGACACGTTCGCCACGAAGCTGGGCTACGCGCGGGCGCCGATCGACGATTGGCTCGCGTTCCATGTCGTGTTCGGCAAGAGCGTGCCGGACGTTTCGCTCAACGCCATCGCCAATCTCGGCTATGCCGACGGCCGGTTCCTGCGGGCCGTCTATCCCGGCGACACGCTTTGCGCGACCTCCGAGGTGATCGGCCTCAAGGAGAATTCCAACCGCCAGAGCGGCGTGGTTTACGTACGCACCCAGGGCGTAAACCAGCACGGGCAGATCGTCATCGAATATGTGCGCTGGGTGATGGTGCGCAAGCGCGACGCGGCGGCCGCAGTGGCTGCGGCGCATGTCCCTGATCTGCCCACCGTGGTCGCCCCGCAGGATCTGGGCGCGGCCTGCCCGCATATCGACCCCGGCGCCTACGATTACGCGCTGTCGGGCTCGCCCTATCGCTGGGGCGATTACCAGGCGGGGGAGCGAATCGACCATGTCGACGGCGTGACCGTCGAGGAGGCCGAACATATGATCGCCACGCGCCTCTACCAGAACACGGCGAAAGTGCACTTCAACCAGTTCAGCGAGGGTCAGGGCCGGTTCGGACGGCGATTGATCTACGGCGGCCATGTCATCTCGCTGGCGCGGGCGCAAAGCTTCAACGGGCTCGGCAACGCCTTCCACATCGCCGCGATCAACGCCGGACGCCACGTCGCGCCGCTGTTTGCGGGCGACACCCTGTTCGCCTGGAGCGAAGTGCTCGATGCGGCGGAATTGCCGGGGCGCGACGACGTGGGCGCGCTGCGCCTGCGGCTGGTCGCAACCAAGAACAAGCCTTGCGCCGACTTCCCCTACAAGACGGGCGAAGTTTACGATCCGAGCGTCGTGCTCGATTTCGACTATTGGGCGCTGCTGCCGCGTTGAGGGGACCATGCGCTTTCCCGCCGATACCGCGCTGATCGTCGTCGACGTCCAAGGCGCCATCGACGATCCCGCCTGGGGTCCGCGCAACAACCCGCGCGCCGAACAGGCGATCGCCTTGCTTTTGCACGCATGGCGCGCGGAAAACCTGCCGATTATCCACGTGCGCCACGATTCGGTCGAAACCCGCTCGCCCTATTGGCCGGGGGCGCCGGGCCATCCCTTCAAGCCGGAGGCCGAGCCGGCGGCGGACGAGATCGTGGTGGCCAAGACCGCGCCGGACGCCTTCGCCGGCACGGAGCTGGAGGCGCGGCTCGACGCCTTCGGCGCGACGACGCTCGTCGTCTGCGGCGTGCTCACCCACAATTCGGTGGAGTCGACCGTGCGCGCCGCGGCGTCGCTGGGCTATCGGGTGTTCGCCGTCGCCGACGCCTGCTGGGCGGTCGACGTCGTCGACCTCGCGGGCCAGAGCTGGCCCGCCGAGGCCGTGCACCGGTTGAGCCTCACCCACATGGACCGCGAATTCGCCCGCGTCGTTTCCCTGCGCGCGGCGCTGGACGCGGCGGCGACGGCCAAGCAGCGCCAGCGGATGAAAGCCGCGCGAGGCGGGGCGGCGTAACCGAAGGGTTCGGCTGACGGTCGGACCGGAACGCGCGTGGCCAACTTCTCGACGCCCCTCGCCAAACCCGGGGTTTGGGACGCATCTGAACTCCGCGGCGATCCAAGCGTCGCCGCCGATCGGATCGC
>Ga0302157_10002444_pt1 | contig 21643 bp, 15 predicted proteins | sample I_Bog_N3_3_FD_193502 | JGI IMG/M metagenome (GOLD analysis project Ga0302157, IMG submission 193502) | Peat permafrost microbial communities from Stordalen Mire near Abisko, Sweden - I_Bog_N3_3 | ecosystem: Environmental > Terrestrial > Soil > Wetlands > Peat | place: Sweden: Abisko, Stordalen... | reverse complement strand
CGACGACCGCGTGATGCCACAGCGGCTGGTTGACGCCGCCGTCCGCGACCTCGGCCAGCGTGTCGGTGACGTCGCCGTGCGCGCGTTCGATCGCCACCAGGCTGCCGGTATAGGTGTGGCCGGAGTAGGCGTCCCACTGGGTCGTGCCGTACGCGAGGTGCGCGTCGACTCCGACCAGCGCGCCGTTGTTGATGATGCTGCCGGCGAGCGGGTTCTCGATCGAGCCGAACGAGATGTCGTGCGCCGCCGAACCGACCGTCACGATGCCGGCCGGTGCGCTCAGCGCGTCCGTGCCCATCGACGATACCGATCCGCGCACGAGGCCGGCGTTCCCGGAAAGATTGCTTTGATAGGTGCGCGTGTTGCCGTCGAACAGTACGGAAACGGCGACCGTGCCGGCGTTGCCGCTCACGAGCGCCGGGGTCGCGAACACTTGCGGATGCGGGCTCGCGACCGGTGCCGGCGGCGGCGTCGCGGGGCGCGGAACTTCGCTGATCGTCACGTCGGAGGCGAGCTCGGTCACGAGCGAAATGCTGGTGCCGCTTTTTTGGACTTGCAGATGAAAGAGCGTCGCGGCATCGCTCAGCGCGAGTTCGATGCTGCCGTTGCGGTCGGCGACCGGCTGGTCGAAGAGCGGCAGATCGACGCCGTCGTCGCGCACCATCGTCGATCCGACGCGCAGGGCCTGCGGCCCGGTACCGTCGTCGAGGATCGCGCCGTCGAGCGTGCGCTTGAAGCTCCAGCCGAGTTGGCGCGCGATCGGTGCGATCGCGACGAACGTCGTCGCGCCGGCGCGCGGCACGAACGCGATCTGTTGCGCGGTCACCGGGACGGCGGTCAGCGCGCAGAACGCGACCAGCGCGAGCCAGGCGAACGCGCGGCGCACGTCAGTGGGCCGTCGCCGAGACGGTGAACGTACCGAGGAACGTGGCGGCGTCGAAGGGCGTCGACGCTGCGACGGTATCGTTCAATGTCAGTTGAATCGAGAACGTGGCCGTCGCGCTCGTGTAGCCGGCGCCGAGCGTGCCGCAGGTCGTCGCGCCGTTGAGCGTCGCCGCGGCGGCGGCGGTGAAGCCGCTGCTGCCGCTGACGCGTTTGCACGTCAGGGTGAAATCTTGCTGGCTGAGGGTCGAGCCCGTCGGCACGCTGGGCAGGTTGGCCGACGTTACCGTGACGGTCCCGCCGCCGGAGCCGGAGCTGGTCGTGAACGTGATCGATGCCGACGCCGTGAGCGGCGAACTGGTCAGCGCGCTCGTCGCCAAGTCGGATGCGGTGAACGCGAGCGTGGTCGACGTCACGGTGACGGCGGCGCTCGGCGGCGCGGCTGAGGCGACGGCGGGCAGGGCAAACAGCGAGGCCGCACAGGCGGCGGCAAGCGCGGCCGTGCGGATCGTCACCGGACGTGGACCTCGGTGGTGGCTTGGATGAGCGTCGGCCCGCCGTAGTCGACGGTGAAGGTCATGTCATACGCGCCGGGCGCGAGATCGCTCAGCGTCTTGGTGAAGACGCGCGTTTCGTTCGCGAAGAGCACCGGGATGCTGGTCGTTTGATCGGCGACGAGCGCGCCGTTCTGGCGCAGCACGATGCGGCCCGTCATGCGGGCGTAGGCGACGCCGTCGTTGACGATCCGTGCGGCCAAGGTGGCCGCGCCGCTCGCGGCCGAGCTGACGTGAAGTTGCGAGAGGGTGACGTGCGCCCGCGGCACTCCGACCGTGTCGTAGACGACGACGGTGGCGGCGGGGCCAAAGTTGACGACGCCGCTGAGCGGCACCGCGCGCAGCAAGAAGCCGCTATGATACACCGCGGCAGCGGTGGGGAAGGTGGCGGGAAGATCGAGCGTGAGGGCGATGTCGCGCGTTTCGCCCGGCGCGAGTTGGACGTCGGCGGGTTCCATGCGCAGGTCGTCGGCGATCGACGCGGCTTTTTCGGTACCGGGCTGTTCGACGCGGACGGTGCCGTCGGCCGCGACGCGCCAGTCCATGCGCAGGGCGATGATGCGTTCGGGATCGTTGCCGCCGTTATGGACGGTGACGTTTGCGCTTGCCGTTTCGCCCGCTCCGGCGCGGAACTCGACGACGAGCGGCGAGACCGTGAGGGAGAGGCTCGAACCGGGAGCGCTTTGTGCGAGCACCGGGGCTGCGCCGATCGTGACTGCCAACCCGAGGGCAGTCGCGATCGTACGCAAGATCCGTGCGCCGTTGTTCGGCATGGAGATTAGGTGGTCGACGCCGTGACGGTCCAGCCGCTCGACAGCGTATACGTGTCGGCGTTGACGACCGAGGAATCGATCCCGAACGTGAGGTTCACGTTGTAGGTGAAGACGTTCGGACCGGCCCACGAGGCGCAGGACGTTCCGGCGGTCGTCGAAGCGGCGGCCGTGGCGAAGGTCGCCGCGCCGTGCGTTCCGGCCGAACCGTTGTCGGCACAGGTCATTTGGATCGCGCTGACCGCGAGCGTGTTGCCGGCCGTGCCGGTGATGGTGCTGGCGACGGCGGCCGTCGTGAGCGAAGCGGTACCGGCTTTGGTCGAACGGATCGCGCCGGTCGCGTTGACGGTGTTGGTGCATGCGACGACGCCCGTGACCGTGGTGCCCGGGTTGCACGTGACGCTGCCGGGCGAGGTGACCGTGACGGTCGCGACGGTGGCGGCATTGACTTGGACGTTGAACGTGTTGGCTGCGGACGCCGGAAGGGCACACGCGACCGCGATTGCGGCTGCGCCGATCGAGGCGAGGAGTTGCTGTTTCAAGTGAAAACCTTTCTTTACGCGTTGCCCGGTGCATTGATTTCTTGCGGTAACTCGCAAGTTGACCGGGTCTGCGTTGTCATCTTACTGCCGTTTCTCGCGCCGTAAAGCGGGAAAAGACGTGATTTACAACGTGCGTATCGAAGTTTGGCGTTCGCTTAACTTTATGTAGCGAGGTGTGTTATCGCGTTACCGTTGCGTAACAAATGCGTACTGGTTTAACGCCCCCAGCCGAAGATGCGATCGACCACGCTCGTGGCCGTGACGTAGGCACCGCGGTGCGTCGGGGCGGCGAACAACGCCGGGTCGGCGGCTCCGCTGAAGGCGTATCCGGCAGCGAAACGCAGCGTGTTGCCGAGGCGCGCACCGGCCTCGACCGCGAGCCCGGTTTGCACCGCGCCGCCGATCCCGGGCACGCGTAGCGTGCGCGTTTCCGCCGCCAGATCGTAGATCGAACCGATCCGCTCGTCCACGCGCAGCCCGGCGAGCTCGCTGTGGGCCGCATAGTAGGTGTCCCCATCGAGCTTATAGGCCAGGCGCCCGTCGACCTCGAGCCGGCTGCCGAACCGGTAGGCCTCGTCAAAGGCCAGCGTATCGGCCAGTTCCTGGCCGTCGGTAAGGTTGCCGGTGCGGCGCTCGAGTTCGAGCAGCGAGGCCCCGCGGTCGTCGCGCTCCGGCCGCCAGGCGAGCCCCACGCGCGCGTCGATGTTGTGCAGTCCGGCCGTCACGGCGTCGTCGAGGTGGCCCAGCAGCGAGACGCCGCCGCCCAGCGCCCCACCCGCACCGAGTTGCAGATCGAACCCCGGCGCGACGCCGGTGCGGTTCTGGAACGCGCTCGAAGCGTGAAAGCCGCCCCGCAGGTACGCGAGGCTCGCGCCGTAGACGCTGAATGCGCCGGCGCTGCTCGCGCCCGTGTCTTGCGAGGTCTGGAAAAAGGCATCGCCCTTGAGGGCGTTCGAGAGCGAGAGGTGCTCGCGCACGCCGTTGGTCGCGTAGACGTCGGATCCGCTGCCGGTATTTTGCAGCGCCCACTGCGTGGTCACGGCCGTGTTGGGGCCGACGTTGCGATCGATCCCGAAGGTCGTGACCCGCGTGCCGCTGGTGGAGGTGGCCGCCGCGGTCGATTCGGCAAAGCCGATCTGCGGCGTGGCGCTCCAGGTGCTGCGCAGGTAGGCGTGGGTGGTCTTGTCGACCGCGAGATCGATGCCGGCCATCGTCTGCGTGGGCTGGCTGAGATCGGCATTCGCCGACCCGCCGAGGTCCTGAATGCGCGTGAGCGAGAGCGTCGATTTCGGCCCCAGCGCGTAATCGACGCCGGCCGTGGCCTGCATCGCGGTCGATGCGCCGGCCGTGGTTGGTGTGTTCTGCCGCCGCACGCCGAGACCGGCGTGGGTCTTCAGACGGCTGTAGCGTTGCTTCCAGTCCAGCGCGACCTGTGACTGCGTGGTGTCGTTGCCGAGCCCGCGGTTGGCTTGAGCGTCGAACGACAGGCTCAGTTCGCCGCCGCCGTGCAGCGGGTGCGCGAGCGCCGCGCGCAGATCGGTCAGCCCGGGCGTGGCGAACCCGCCGAACGGGTTCTGATAGCCCGCGCTCGTCGAGTCGTAGCCCAAGGTGAGGCGCAGCGCGCGCGACGTATCGGCCAGCGCGAAGTGCGTCGTCGCGCCCGTTCCGTTCGTGAACGCGCCGGCACCCGTGCCCGCGAAACCGGCCGCATCGGCATGCACCAGCGACCACGAGCCGCCGTGCAGCGTGCCGCTCAGCGCTTGCTCGAAAATCGAGAAGTTGCCCGCGCCGCTGACGTTGTTGACGTAGCCGACCCGCGCCGTCGGAGCGCCGCTCGACGCGCCGAGACGTAGCGACGTATCGCCGCCGGTCGTGCGGCTCTGCGTCGCGCCGCCCGTGTATTGGTACTGCACGACGACGACTTGCGGATCGAGCGCGGCGTCGAACGGCAGCGGGACTTGGATGAAGCGCAGGCCGCCCACGGCGTCGTCGAGCACGTAGTCGACGTTCGGTTGGAGCACGGTTTGGGAGACCGGCGCGCCGGTGCGGCGATCGAGCGCGACCAGCGTGACGACGTCGGAGCCCGGGACGATATTCGGCTGTAACGTCGCGAGCGTAGCCAAGCCGCTCACGGCAAAGGTTTGGCGCGCGTATGCGACGTCGTTGCGCGCGCTGAACAGCGTCGCCCGCGCGCGTTCGCCGGCATCGGCGAGCTGGAGCCGCGCGCCGTCGAGCACTTGGTGGTAGGACGTCGCGCTCGCGTCGCCGCCGCCGAGGTCGGCGTTGAACTGGCCGTAGGTGAAGGCATCGTGTCCGGCTTCCACCCGCGCGTAGAGGCGCGCGGTCGACACGGCGTCGTCGCGCTGCGTGCTCGCATCCCCGTAGGTTTGGTTGGGACGGTCGGCCGGATCGGCCACGAACGGACCGCCGCCGGGCAACGGCGCGAGCCGGCTCGCGGTGTCGTAGGCGAACGTCAACGAGACCCCAGCGAGCGCTTCGCCGCTGCCTGAGACCGCAATGCGCCCGCGGCGCGACGCCCCGCCGTCCACGTTGCCGTCGCCGTCCTCATCGCCCGGCGTCGCGCCGAGACCACCGCTCACGAGTCCGGTCACGAATGCATGCCGCAAGAACGGCGCGACGAAGGCGCCGGCCGTCGTCGCGATGTCGCCCGCGACAACGTTCAGCGCGATCGTTCCGCTGGTCGGCCCGGGTAGCACGAGGACGGTCGCTTTTCCGTCGGCGTTGAGGCTGAGTTTGACGGCGTTCGTACCGGGCGGGTGATCGTCGCCGGGCAGCGCTAGGCGCACGTCGCCGCTGCGCACCGTCACGAGCACTTGCGTGCCGGCTTGCGCGGAGTGGCCGAGCGCGTCGACGGCGGCGATCGTCAGCGTGGCCGGCGTGCGGCCATCCGCAACGAGCCGGCCCGCGAGCGACGCGCGCACGGCGATCGGCTTGCCCGCGCCGTCGATGCGGTAACGCGCGGGAACGCCGCGCAAACCGTCCGCGCCGAGGGCCGTGACGACGACGGTGTTCGGTCCGGCCTTGAACGGCACGCCGTAATAGGTGTAGCGGGCCGTGTGCGCGGCGCCGTCGACCGCGCGTTCGCCGAGCTGCGTTGCGGGCACGACGGTGCCGTCGACCGACACTTCCGCGCCCGCGCCCTCAATCGTTTGAACGACGACCTTCGTTACCGGCGTGCCGGCCACGCCGCCTGGAGCGGGCGCGATCAAGGTTGCGACCAGACCCTCGCGCGCGGTGAAGATCAGATGCGTGAGGTCGCCGTTGTGCGCGATCGGGGGCAAGGTCGCAGCGTCGCTCGGCGTCGCGTCGGCGACCGGGGCCGCAGTCACGCGCGCCGTTGCGCCGGGCGCCTCGGCGGCTTGCGCGGCCACGACGACGCCGGCCGGATGCAACAGCAGCAGCAGCGTCAGGAGCGCGCACAGAACGTTCTTGCCGGCGTTCACGGTGCGGACTCGAGTTCGAACGGAACGTCCTGCAGCAAGCCTTCGTCGAGGACGCCGTGGATCAGGCGCACGGGGCTGCGCACGGAGTCGTAGCGGTGGTCGGGATACGCGTGGATGCCCGGCGGCAAGGTCGTCTCGTCGAGCCGCAACACGTGCATGCCGGGGCGCACGCCGTGGAACGAGAAGCGGCCGCCCGCATCGGTCGCGACGGATTCGCCGTTTTCAAGATACAGGTGAACGCCGGCGACGGGTTTGCCGCCCGCGCGAACGCGACCCGTGATCGTGCCGCGTTCGCTGAACGCGCCGCTCGTCGCGACGAGCGAGAAACTCGCCGCGCCGGTGGCCGAGAGCAGCGTACCGGGGATGCCCGCGCTGACCGCGACCGCGTTCGTGAGCGTGGTTCCGGCCGTGACGCTCGGCAGGATGACGCACGCGTAGGCGATCGTGTGCGTGACGTTTGCGCCGAGCACGGGCAGATTCCAGGTAAGTTGGTTGCCGGCGCGCGCCGGCTCGACCGCGACGCCGTCGACGCGTGCCGTCCCCGGCGCGTACGCGAGCCCGGCCGGCAACGTGTCGGTGACCGCGGCCGGACCTAAGCTCGCTCCGGCCGCAGGTACGATCGTGACGCTGAAGCCGATGACGTCGCCCGCAGCGCCGGCCGGTTTGTCGGCCGTTTTCGTGACGATGATCGGCTTGCTGGTGAAGAGCGGCAGATTGCCCAGCAGCCCGAACACGTTCGCCAGCATGACGTTGCTGCTCGTGAGCGTGAAACCGCCCGCTTGCGCGAGCGGCTGTCCGTCTTTCGAGGTCAGCGCGACCGAATACAACAGATCGCTCGCGTCGGGCGTCAGCAGCACGCCGATATCGCGCGTGAGATAGCCGGGCGCGGAGACGACGAGGTCGTAGCTCGCGGTCGTGCCCGGAGCGGGTGGCGGAATTGCGAACGCATACTCGCCGTTGCTGCCGGTCATGAACGGATTGGCGTTGGCCGGGTTGACCGACTGCGCGCTGCGGCCCGGCGTACGCGCGAGCGTCGCCGGCAGGACGACCGGGATCTTCGTGACCGGATCGACGAGCGCAACGAGCGCACCGCCGATCGGCGTCTGCCCCGCGGTGTAGCCGTTGAAGACGATGTCGGCGTTGCCCGCCACGATGCTGGCCGGCGTCGTTGCGACGGCGCTCACGCCGTCGGCGGCGAGCGAGGCCGTATTGACGTAGGTCGCGCCGAGCGTTTGCGTCGCCGCCACGCGCGCGTTGAACGCAACGGTCAGCGCGGCTTGCGCGGCGACGGTGCCGAGCGGCACCGTCAGCGTCGCTCCGTTGAGTTGCGCGACGGCGGGGGTGCCGTTGATCGTGACGCTCGTGGGGTCGGCGACGATGCCGGCCGGAATCACGTCGGTCAGCACGGCGTTCGTCGCCGGCATCGCGCCGTAATTCATGAACGCAATCTGATAGGTGATGTTGCTGCCCGGCGCCACGGCTTCGCTGCGCACGGTGTCGACGGTTTTGGTGATGCTCGTGGTGCCGCCGGCGATCCCGGCGAAGCGCGGTGCGGCGAGCGCTTGGGCCCACTGCGCGCCGCTGCCGGAGACGAGACCGTTGCTCGTGCCGGTGACGGTCGTGCGCGCCGTCAACGTCACTTCGAACGTCGTGCCGGCCGGCAGTCCGGTCGTCGCGACGGTTACGATCACGGCGATCGACGCGCCGGGTTGCACGAGCGGCGAGGGAGCGCCGTTCACGCTCGCCGGCGTCGACGTGCCGCTGCCGGCGAAGGCGATCGCGGCGATCGAACCGGCCGTCGTCGCGACGGCCGTGATCGTGTACGCGTCGGGAATGTTGCTGCTGTTGGTCAGCGTGAACGTCCGCGTCAACGGCTGGTTCGTCGCGAAATCGTCGGTGAGCGGGTTAACCGATCCGTTGGTCGGCGAGACGACGAGCGCGCTGATCTCGGCGGTCGTAATCTCGACCGTGTTGCTCTGCGCCGCGTAGGTGTTCGTGCCGTCGGAATACGTCAGCGACACGGCGTTGCCGATAACGACGCCACCCGGCGTCGCCGCCGTCGCCGCGCCGGCCGTCACCCCCAGGGCGAGCGCGCACAGCGCAGCGAAGCGGAGAATTGCGGTCATGATCGCACGGGCGCAATGCGCCGTTAGTTGACCTTCACGCCGAACGTGATGGTGCCGCTGCTCGACGACGTGCCGCCGATCGGGACGGTGCCGAAGTCGATGCGCACACCGGTCGTGCTCGCCGGTACCGCAGTCGAGCCCAGCGGGCCCTGTGCGGATCCGGTGCCCGCCGCGGTGACGACGGCTCCGGCGGTAAAGTACGTCACCGTCGGATTGGCCGCCGGCCCGTTGGTCAGCGACGGCGCTGCGTTCAGCGCGCCGATGACGCCCCAGTTGTTGGTGCCGCCGCCGTTGGTGCCGTTCTTCCCGTCTTCGAAGAGCTGGAAGTTGGTCGCGCCTGCGGGCGAGGCGTTATTCGTGCCCGAGCCTTTCGGCAGCACGAGTGCGTACGCGATCTGGTAGTTGATCACGCAGCCGCTGGTCAGCGTCGTCAAGGAGCACGCCGGTGCGCCGGTGGCGCTCGGGGTGCCCGTTACCGATGCGATCGTCTTCTGCACTTGCAGGAAGCCGCCGGGGAAGAAGACGTCGTTGGTCGTGTTGTTCACGACGTTGCCCGACGCGACCGACGTCGCGGTGATCGTGCCGCCGTAGGCGGTCATCGCCGTCAGCGCGGTGCCGGCGGGCGGCGTCCAACAGGCGTAGACGTCGGTGCTCGCACCGACCGCGACGCTTGCGGTCGTGAACGACGAGGTGGCGCCGGCGCAGTTCGATGCGGTCGAGAACGCAACGCTCCACGACGATCCGCCGCTGGTCGGCGTATCGGCGAAGCCGGTCACCGACATCACGAACGTATCGGCGACGTTGCCGTTGTTCTTGATCGTTTGACGCACGGGAATCACCGCCGGCGCGCCGCCGGTCGTGATCGTCGCGGTGAACGTCGGCGGCGTGCCCGTGTCGACGATCGTGGAACCCGAGAGGATGCCGAGCGTGGTGTAATCGTTCGAGGTGTTGGGCGCACCCGATTCCCAACCGGCCGCGCTGCCGGCGGCGTAACTGAACGCGCCGCTCGCAGCCGGCTGACCGCCGGGCCCGATGTTCAGCGCGGCCGCGACCGCAACGTTGGTGACTTGGTTGGAATAGCCCGAACCGGCGGGCGTGCTGCTGGTATTGTCGATGTCGGCGCCCACGTTCGCGGCACTGGCCGTCTGCGGTTGGGCGCTCGCGGGTCCGATCGCTTGTGCGACGACGGTGCCCGGTGTCGTGGGCATGGCGTTGCTGCCGATCGTTGCGTCGGCCAGGTTGACGTCGGTTTCGCCGGACTTCTGCGTGAACGTCAGGGCGATCGTCACCTGCGCGGTCGTGACGGCGCCGGGGCCCGTCGACGCGCCGTGCGTGGCTTGCGCGGTGCCGTTCATCGTGCTGCCCGCGCCCGAGATCACGCCGGCAACGGCGGTGATTCCGGTGATCGTGTTGAGCGTTGCGAGCGAAGCCGGCATCGCCGTCCACGTCGCGGTACCGGCCGCGATGTTCGCCGCCGACGAGGTGGTGTAGTAGAGCGCGGCCGTGCCGCTCGCGCCGTTTGCGAGACCGATCGTCGGCAGCGAAACCCAACGGTTCGTGACGGACGTCAGGCCGCTCGGCAGCGGATCGGAGATCGCGATGCCGGCAGCGGGAAGACCGGTGCCCGGCAGCGCGATCGGCTGCGTGTTGAAGTAGCCGCGATTGGCGGCGGTGATCGTATAGACGATGTTTTGGCCGGCGTTGGCGAGCGCGGGCGAGGTCTTCTGCACGTCGACGAGCGCGTCGGCTTGCAGCGTGTCGTTGACCGCGGCGGTCGCCGGCGTCACCGAACTCGTGGTGTTGCCGCCGTTGTTGGCCGCGAGATATTGCATCGTCGCGTTGAGCTGCGTGCCGACGGTCTGCGATGCGCCCGTGGGCTGCACGTACGAGCCGTCGTTGTAGATGATGTCGACGGTGATGTAGTCGGCCGCGGCGGTCGTGTGCGCCGTAAGGAACGTGCTCAAGCATGCGGCTTGGCCCGCGCCCGAGGCGCAGTTGGTGGACGTGCCGCCGCTGGTAGTCAGCGTGATCGACGAAATCGACGGCGCGCTGCCGCCGTTGCCGCCGGTGGTTTGCGTGGTGCCCGCGCCGGCGTTGATCGTCCACGTTCCGACACCGTTACCGCTGTTGGTCATCGTGTACTGATCGTCGACGAGCTGATAGGGCGCGACGTTCGTGCCGGGGCTGACTGCCGCGACCGTGGCGGTCGTGACGTTTTGCACCGTGATCGTGACGGTATTCGATTGCGCCGTGTATGTGGCGCCCGTGCCGTCGCCGTACGATGCGGTTGCGGCGTTGGAGATGACCGTGCCGGCGGGTGTGGCCGCACCGGCGATGGTCGCGATCGAACCGGAAAGCAGTCCGGCGAGGGCGAGTGTGCCGAGAAGACGCTTCATCATTATTTCACCCGCACGTCGAAGGCGAACGTGCTTGCCGCGCCGGCCTTCAAGGCCGTTGTCCAGCGGATCGCCGCGAACGTGGCGGGATCGGCGGCGACGGTCCTATCGCCGTCTTTGCCGTGCACCACAAGCATCGGTTCGGTCGACCACGTCGCGCCGCGGTCGAGTGAGTACTCGACCTTACCGTCGCCGCGCGCGCTGCCGGCGACGAACTCGGTTCCGGCCGGAATCGCGTCGGTGGGACGCACCGCCGTGGCCGGACGATCGCCGGCGTTCGTCGCGACGATTTCGTAGCGCAGCCGGTCGCCGGCGTGGACCGTGGTGCCCGCCGACGGCGTGAGCACGTCTTTGCCCGCGGCATCCTTTTGCACGAGTTCCGCGACGAGTTTGAGCGTGACGACGGGCCGCGCGAACGCGGCCGTGCCGGTCGCGGCAAACGCCGCGCATAACGTAATGAAAGCAAGAAAACGACGCACCGATGATGCTCCTCAAGATGGACGGCGCGCCGGACCAACGTGGTGACGTGCGGGCCGTTCGTGACCTTAGCATCGGTGACGGTACGTGGTCTACGGAGTCAATCGCTGATACGTCGTTTATTAACGGCAGCTTGTCCGAAAAGACGTAATTCGGGCGGCGCTTAACCGTCGCGTTACGACGGCATTACGCGCACGTTACACGCGTCGCGGCGTCGCGTTAGTTGATCTTGGCGCGAAACTTCACGACGATCGTGGCGCTGGGCGCAAGCGATGCGCCGCTGGTCGTCCACGAGATCGTGTTGAGCGCGCCGGCCGGTCCGCTGGGCGTGCACGTCAGTCCCGACGGCACGGTAACGCACGCAGCGCTGCCGGCGACGTAGCTCGTTTTCGCCGGCAGGTTGTCGCTGAGCGCGAAGCCGGTGACCGGGTAGTTCGTATCGTTCTGATAGGTGAGCGTGAACTCGAGGACGTCGCCGGGATTGCCCTGACTCGCGGTCGTGGTGGCGGCCGTGCCCTGCGTGATGTTCTGCACCGTCTTGACGACGTCGGAGGCGAGGATCGTCGTGGTCGACGTCGAGGTGAGGACGTTGCCGTTGACCGTCGTCTGCGCGGTGTTCGATGACGTACCGATCGGCACGCTCGCGTTGCGGCCGAGGATGACGAGCGTCGCCGAGCCCCCGGCCGGGACACCGGCGGTGGTGGTCACGGGCGTGCCGCTTCCGGTCGCGGTGCCGATGACCGGCGCGGCGCAGGTGGCACCGCCCGTTACCGTACAGGTCGCGCGCAGCACGGTGATCCCGGCCGGTACCGTGTCGCTCAGTGGAATGCCGCTCGCGCTTACAAACGAGGCCGGCGAATTCACGACTTGGATGTTGTAGGCCATCAGTTCGCCGGCCGACGATTGCGTCGGACCGGATTTGGCGATCGACACGCTGGGCAGAAACGGGCAGCTTGCGAAGTCGGCGAGTTGGACGCTTTGGCCGCCGATGAGCGTCATCGCGGCGCTGCTCTGGTTGATCGCATACAGCTGCGATGAGTTGTAGGCGGCGGCGTAGAGGTTGCCGTCCTTGCCGAACGCGATCGAGTACAGGTCGCCGCCGGCGTAGTTGCTGCCGCCCAGCGTGATCTGGGCGACCGGCGTGAGGATCGTCGGGTTGCCCCACGCGATCTTGTAGAGGTAGCTGTAGTTGCTGCTGCTGGTCTCGACGACCCAGCCCTGGTTGCTGCCGTCGATCGCAATATCGCCGCCGCTGAACGAGCCGATCGACGGTCCGCTGGACGTTCGCGGCACGCCGACGTAGGCGATGACCGGGGTCGGGGCGTCGGTGTAGCTCCAGACCTCGGTCGTGCTCATCACGTAGGCGAGACCGTCACTGTTGAAGCCCGTCGAGAAGAGGACCGACGAGTTGCCGAGGGTCCCGACGGTCGCCGAGGCGTTGTTGACCGGGTTGAAGCTCGAGAGCGTTGCCGGGGTGCCCGAGGACACGTTGTAGACGTTGCCGGTGTACGGTCCGCGCGCGATCGTGAAGAAGTAGTTCGGCGCCCCGGCCACCGAGGTGGCGGTCGCGCTGGGCGGCGTGAACGAGTACAGGTGACCGCCCAGATCCGCGCCATAGATCGTCGCATTGCAGGACGACGTCGCTTGGGCAACGCCGGTGGTCGCCGCCAGCGAGAGCGGCACGAGGGCCGTGGCCGCGACGGCGCAGCACGCCAGGCGTAGGGCACGCAGCGCGCGCCGGGTGGAAATCATCGCGGCCCACGTTGGCGACCGGCAGCGCGCAACCCCCAGCGCCACGAGCATCCGCGCGAGTCTTGACGCTGCGGAAACCCCTTCTTTACGCGTCGGGTAGGGCAATGCTTGGTTGTATTGGTTATTAGCCAACCGGAGCGGGATTGCCCTCGTATCCCCTTGCACTCGCGGGTTTACTCTGCTAATCTGGACGGTGCTGGCACTCAAGTGCTAGTACTGCCAACCACAGTTTAGAGGAGTTTTCCGTGAATCTTAAGCCACTGGGCGATCGCGTGGTCGTCGAGCACGTGGAGCAAGCCGAGAAGAGCGCCGGCGGCGTTTTTCTGCCCGATACGGCCAAAGAGAAGCCGCAAGAAGGCCGCGTTCTCGCCGTCGGTACCGGCCGCGTTCTCGACAATGGCACCACCCTGCCGGTCAGCGTGAAGGTCGGCGACCGCATTCTCTACTCGAAGTACTCGGGCTCCGAGATCAAGCTCGAAGGATCCGAATACCTCATCATCTCGGAAAAAGACGTTCTCGCCATTGTCGATGAGCGCGTTCCGGCTGGAGCAAAGAACTAATCATGGCTGCCAAGCAACTCGTATTTGACGAGGCCGCACGTCGCGCACTCGAGCGCGGTGCCAACATCCTCGCCGACGCGGTCAAAGTCACGCTCGGGCCGAAAGGCCGCAACGTCGTTCTGGACAAGAAGTTCGGTTCGCCGACCATCACCAACGACGGTGTGACGATCGCCAAGGAAATCGAACTCCCCGACGTCTTCGAGAACATGGGCGCACAGCTCGTGAAAGAAGTCGCGTCGAAGACCAACGACATCGCCGGCGACGGCACGACCACCGCGACGGTGCTGGCACAAGCCATCATCCGCGAAGGTCTGCGCAACGTCACCGCCGGGTCGAACCCGCTGCTGATCAAGCGCGGCATCGAAAAGGCCGTCGAGGCGGCCGTCGCCGAGATGCAGAAGATGGTTCAGACCGTCGACACGCCTGAGAAGATCGCACAAGTCGCGTCGATCTCGGCCAACGATAAGGAAATCGGCGGCTTGATCGCCGAGGCGATGAAGGCCGTCGGCAAAGACGGCGTCATCACGGTCGAGGAATCGAAGTCGATGAAGACCGACGTCGAGACCAAAGACGGCATGCTCTTCGACAAGGGCTACATCTCGCCGTACATGGTCACCGATTCGGAGCGCATGGAAGCGACCCTCAACGATCCGTACATCCTCGTCACGGAGCGCAAGATCTCGGCGATCGCCGACATCCTCCCGCTGCTCGAGAAGATCGTCCAAGTTCAGAAGCCGCTGTTGATCATCGCGGAAGATGTCGAAGGCGAAGCCCTCGCGACGCTCGTGGTCAATAAGCTGCGCGGCACGTTCACGACCGTCGCCGTCAAGGCGCCGGGCTTCGGCGACCGCCGCAAAGAGATGCTCAAGGACATCGCCACCCTCACCGGCGGCACCGTCGTGAGCGAAGAGCTCGGCCTCAAGCTCGACAAGGTTACCCCCGAGCTGCTCGGCCAAGCGAAGACCGTCAAGATCACCAAAGAAGAGACGACGATCGTCGACGGCCGCGGCAAGCCCGATGCCATCAAGGGTCGCATCGAGATGATCAAGCGTCAGATCGAAGAGACCGACTCCGACTTCGACCGCGAGAAGCTCCAAGAGCGCCTCGCCAAGCTGTCGGGCGGCGTGGCCGTCATCCAAGTCGGCGCCGCGACCGAAACCGAACTCAAAGAGAAGAAGCACCGCATCGAAGATGCCCTCTCGGCGACCCGCGCGGCCGTCCAAGAAGGCATGATTCCCGGCGGCGGCAGCTCGCTCGTCCACGCGCTCAAGGCGTTCGACAAAATTAAGTCGGATTCGCACGAAGAGCAAATCGGTATCGACATCATCCGCCGCGCCCTCGAAGAGCCGCTCCGCCAGATCGCGGAAAACGCGGGCTTCGAAGGTTCGGTTGAAGTGAACCGCGTCAAGGCTGCGGCCACGGGTCAGGGCTTCGACGCGATGTCGGGTAACTTGGTCGACATGATCAAGACCGGTATCGTCGAGCCGTTCAAGGTCACGCGTTCGGCGCTGCAAAACGCGGCCTCGATCGGCGCGCTCGTGCTCACCACCGAAACCCTGATTGCCGACAAGCCCGAGCCGAAGGCTCCGGCCGGCGGCGGCGGCGGCGGCGGCATGGGCGGCATGGGCGGCGGCTACGACATGATGTAGGACTCGCTTCGGCCCTGCCGCCGAATACGAGCCCACATCCCCCCCCCGCATTTGTCATCCCGAGCGTAGCGCCGCAGCGCGAAGTCGAGGGACCACCGTAATCACCAAGCTTGGTGGCGGTCCCTCGACTCCGCGCTGCGGCGCTACGCTCGGGATGACATTCTTTTTATGCGCGGCTTTTTTGCGCTCGGTTTGCCTGAATTCGTTGTAACGATTTTTCGCTGTAACGAATTACCGTTCTTCGCACTTGCGAAGGGAGATAGGTTGCGGCGACCGTAGATGTTCTTCCCCAGACCGGCGTTCGGAGAAGAGCAGCATGACGACCACGACCAAAGACAACGTCAAAACGTATAACGCGTACAACTCGCCGCGCAATTTCGTCGAAGATCCGGAGCTGACGCACGTCGGCCGCGGCACGCCGATGGGCGAATTGATGCGCCGCTACTGGCAGCCGATCGCGAACGAACAAGAAGTCACCGATCTGCCGCTCAAGATTCGCATCCTCGGCGAAGACCTCGTGCTCTTCCGCAACGGCAAGGGCGAGTTCGGTCTCGTCGAGCAGCGCTGTAGTCACCGCGGCGCGTCGCTCGAGTACGGCGTCATCTCCGACGTCGGTATCCGCTGCGCGTACCACGGCTTCCACTACGCGGTCGACGGCACGATCCTCGAGACCGGCGCCGGCGCGCCGCTCGCCAACGGCGGCAAGATTTGTCACGGCGCCTATCCGGTGCACGTATTCCACGGCCTGATCTTCACCTACATGGGGCCGCCCGAGAAGAAGCCGGCCTTCTGGAACCTCGACATCTTCCACGATCCCAATATCGAAGTGCAGAACGCGCACTCGCGCACCGGCATCCTGCCGTGCAATTGGCTGCAGATCCACGAGAACGGCATGGACCCGGTGCACACCGCGTACCTGCACGCGCTCATCACCGGCACGCAGCGCGGTTTCTCCGACGAAATGGGCATCGTCCCGATCATGCAGTGGGTGCAGAACGATACCGGGATGCACTACGTCGCCGCGCGCCGCAAGGGCGACCTGGTGTGGTTCCGCGTGCTCGACACGATCATGCCGAACTCGGGTCTGATCGCCGTCGACGACGAGCGTGCCGACCATCCGAATATCTCGCAGCCGGCCTTCACGATGACGTGGGTCGTCCCGATCGACGACACGCACACCAAGCGCCTCTACCTGATGTTCAACGACAAGCGCAACCCGTTGCGCGATATGCAGCGCAAGCGCGGTTTCGCGCAAGCGCTCGACCGCACGTATGAGGAATCGCAGCGTCACCCGGGCGATGCCGAGATGATGTCGAGCCAGGGGCCGCCGATCGCCGTCCACTCGATCGAGCACCTCACGCCCACCGACTACGGCGTGATCGGCGTGCGCAACATGCTGCGCGAAGGCATCCGCGCGGTTCAAGAGGGCAAGGACCCGGTCGCCGTGATCTACGATCCGGACTACCAGATCCGCACCCGCACGCAGAACACCGTGCTCGAAATCCCGCCGGCCGCGACGCCCGAAGCCGATGCCGCGATGATGCGCGAAAAGGGTCGCGAAGTCGCCGACAGCGATCTGCTGCACACGCTCCCCGTCTTCTAAACTGCGCCTCGTTTACTGGGCCCGCGTGCCCTTCGTCCAGGCCGCGTTGATGCCGCTGCTCGAAGCGGAAAAAGACATCGACCTGAACGTCGTTCGAACCGTCGACGAGCTCGCCGCCGCCCTACCGGGTGCCGACGCGCTCGTTGCGATCGATTTTCCGCCCGAGTTCGTGCCGCGCGTGCGCGAGATACTGCACGCGCCGACGACCACGATCCGTTGGCTGCACGTCCTCTCCGCGGGACGCGAGGGCTTCGATGCGGCCGGCGTCCCGGCATCGATCACCGTCACCGGCGCTGCGGGCGCGCACTCGCCGGCGCTGGCCGAGCATCTGATGGGCTTCATCCTGGCGTGGGCGCGGCGCACGCCGGAGATCGCGCGCGCGACCGCGCGGCATGAGTGGGATCGGACGATCTCCGGATCGATCGTCTCGCTCGAGCGCAAGACGCTGCTGATCGTCGGCCTCGGCCACGCGGGGCTGCAACTGGCCAAGCGCGCCCGCGTCTTCGACATGCGGATCATCGCCGTCAACCGCTCGGCGAAGAGCGATCCGCGCATCGACGAGGTCTACCCGCTGACCAAGCTGCACGAGGCGCTCGCGCAGGCCGACTTCATCGCGCTCACGATCGCGCAGACGCCGGAGACCGAGCGCATGATCGGTGCGGCCGAGTTCGCGGTCTGCAAGCCGACGGCATATCTGACGAATATCGCGCGCGGGGCGCTGATCGACCAAGCCGCGCTGCTCGAAGCGCTGCAGACCGGCAAGATCGCCGGGGCCGGGATCGACGTCACCGAACCCGAGCCGTTGCCCGCGGACGATCCGCTCTGGACCGCGCCCAATTTGATCATCTCGCCGCACTGCGCCGGCGGCACGAGCCCGCTGAGCCTGCAGCGGCTGGCCGGACGCGTGATCGAGAACCTCGAACGGTTTCGTAACGGCACGCTGGTGCCGACGTAAGGAGAGAGCCACCCATGGGGACCCTGCTCGACGCATCCGCCCGCGGCGTCTACACCATCGCCGCGACGCCGTTCACCGACGCCGGTGAGATCGATTGGGGCAGCGTCGACAGCCTGGTCGATTTCTACCTCAGCCATGGCGTCCACGGGATGACGATCCTCGGCATCCTGGGCGAAGCGCACAAACTCTCCGATGAGGAGGCGGCCCGACTCGTGCGCCGCTTTCTCACGCGCGTCGACGGCAAGATTCCGGTCATCGTCGGCGCGAGCAGCCCGGGAACGCGTAAGCTGGTCGAGTTCGCCAAGCTCTCGATGGATGCGGGCGCGGCCGGCATCATGGTCGCGCCGCTGGGCGGACTGAAGACCGACGATGCGATCGTGGCCTATTTTGCCGGCGTGATGCCGCAGCTCGGGCCGGCGATTCCGGTCGCGTTTCAGGACCATCCGCAGGTCGTCGGTTCGGACATCTCGCCCTCGGCGCTGCAGAAGATCATCGAAGATCATCCCTCGATCGTGATGCTCAAGCACGAAGATTGTCCCGGGCTGCGCAAGCTTTCGCAGATCCGGCGCGCATTCGACGGCACCGCGCTTAAGCGGATCAGCATCCTCGTCGGCAACGGTGCGCTCTACGCGATGCAGGAGCTGCGGCGCGGCGCGGACGGCATGATGACCGGCTTCTCCTATCCCGAGATGCTCGTCGGCGCCTACGAGCTCTTCGCGAGCGGTTCGCCGGAAGCGGCTGAGGATCTCTACGATGCGTATCTGCCGCTGGTGCGTCACGAGCAACAGATCGGCTTCGGCCTCGCGATCCGCAAAGAAATTCTGCGCCGCCGCGGCGCGATCGCCTCGGCCGCCGTGCGCGCACCCGGCCCGCGCCTGGATGCCGACGACCATCGCGAACTGACCGAGTTGATGGCGCGCCTCGACCAACGGCTCGCGGTGGCGCGATAGCTGTGTCGCGGCGCCAGATGCGGCTCGGAGCGTTCTTCAATCCGACCGGTCATCACGTCGCTTCGTGGCGGCATCCGGACGCGCAAGCCGACGCCGGCGTCAACTTCGCGCATTACGTCGAGCTCGCGCAGACGGCCGAACGCGGGAAGTTCGACTTCGTCTTCTTCGCCGACAACGTCAACGTGCGCGAAGCCCGGCCCGAAGCGCTTTCGCGCAGCGCGCAGTACATCGCAAACTTCGAGCCGCTGACGTTGATGGCAGGCCTCGCCGCGGTGACCCGCCGCATCGGTTTCGTCTCGACCGCTTCGACCAGCTGGAACGAGCCCTATAACATCGCGCGCAAATTCGCCTCGCTCGATCACATCAGCGGCGGACGCGTCGCGTGGAACATCGTCACCTCGTCGGTCGACGGCGAAGCGCGTAATTTCGGCCGCGACCGGATCGAGGACCACGCGCTGCGCTACGAGCGGGCGCGCGAATTCACGCACGTCGTGTGCGATCTGTGGGACAGCTGGGCCGACGATGCGTTCTTACGCGATAAGGAATCCGGGCTGTTCTTCGATCCCGCCAAGGTCCGGCCGCTCGACCATCGCGGCAGATTCTACTCCGTCGCCGGGCCGTTGAACGTGCCGCGGCCGCCGCAAGGGCACCCCGTGCTCGTGCAGGCCGGCTCGTCGAACGACGGTCGCGCGTTCGCGGCCGAATTCGCCGAAGCCGTGTTCGGCAATCCGCTGACGATCGAGTGGGCCCAGGGCTACTACGCGGATCTGAAGCAGCGCGCCGCGACGTTCGGCCGCGCGCCCGAGAGCATCCTGATCATGCCCGGGATCAGCACGTACGTCGGCCGCACGGCGAAAGAAGCGCAGGAGCTCTACGACGAGATGCAGGCGCGCGTCGATCCGGTCGTCGGCATCGAGATGCTCTCGGCGGTGCTCGGCGTCGACGTCTCGGGCTATCCGATCGACGGACCGCTGCCCGAACTCGACCGCTCGCACGTCGGCAGTCAGGCCTCGTTCGACAACTGGACCGAACTCGCGCGCAACGAGAAGCTGTCGATTCGCGAGCTGTGTCTGCGCGTCGTCGGCGCGCGCGGCAAGAGCGTGATCGTCGGGTCCGCGGTGCAGATCGCCGATCACATGCAGACCTGGTTCGAAAACGGTGCGGCCGACGGGTTCAACATCATGGCGCCGTATTTGCCGGGGCAGCACGACGCGTTCGTCGATCTGGTGATTCCCGAATTGCAAGAGCGCGGGATCTTCCGCACGGAATACGAGGGCACGACGTTGCGCGAGAACCTCGGTTTGGCGCGGCCCGAGCGCAAGCCACGACGGGAGGCGGCGCATGTCTAAGCGGCAGATGCACATCGGCGGTTTTCTGGGCGGCGGCGCGCCGACCGGGGCGCACGCCGCGTCGTGGCGTCATCCGAAAGCGGCGGCCGACGCCGGGATTAACTTCCAGCATTTCGTCGACATCTCGCGCACGGCCGAACGCGGCCGCTTCGACTTCGTCTTCATCGCCGACAACGCGATGGTCCGTGAAGCCTCCAAGCCCGAAGCGCTCGCGCGCAGCGCGCAGTACATCGCGAACTTCGAGCCGCTCACCTTGATCGGCGCTCTCTCGGCGGTGGTGCCGCGCATCGGCTTCGTCGCAACCGCATCGACCAGCTGGAACGAGCCCTACAACCTCGCGCGCGTTTTCGCCTCACTCGACCATCAGAGCGGCGGGCGCATCGCGTGGAACATCGTCACCTCGTCGGTCGACAACGAAGCGCGCAACTACGGTCAGCCGCGGATGTGGGACCACGCCGAGCGGTATGCGCGCGCGCGCGAGTTCACCGAGGTCGTGCGCGGATTGTGGGATAGCTGGGCCGACGACGCGTTCGTGCGCGATAAGGAGTCGGGGATCTTCTTCGATCCGGCCAAGGTGCGCCGGCTCGATCATGCCGGCGCGCATTTCAAGGTCGAAGGCCCGCTCAACGTGGCCCGCCCGCCGCAGGGGCATCCGGTGCTGGTTCAGGCCGGCGCGTCGGACGACGGCCGCGAGTTTGCGGCGGAGTTTGCCGAGGCGGTGTTCACCAATCCGCCGACGCTCGAGATGGCGCAAGCGTATTACGCCGACGTGAAGGAGCGCGCCGCGCGCTTCGGTCGCGGCCCGGGAAGCATTCACTTGATGCCCGGCATCAGCCCGATCGTCGGCCGCACTGAGGCCGACGCGCGCGAGCAGTTCGAGTATCTGCAGTCGCTGGTGCACCCGGTCGTGGGCCTGGAGATGCTGACGACGTTGCTCGGCGCCGATCTAAGCGGCTACCCGCTCGACGGGCCGCTGCCGGAACTCGAACGCCCGCGTGGCGGTCAGAGCGCGTTCGACAACTGGACCGGCCTAGCGAAACGCGAAAACCTCACGATTCGCCAACTGATCGAGCGCACGATCGGCGCGCGCGGCAAGAGCGTCGTTGTCGGTACGCCGTCGCAAATCGCCGACCACATGCAGACGTGGTTCGAAAACGGCGGCGCCGACGGCTTCAACGTGATGCCGCCCTACCTGCCCGGCGCGCTCGACGATTTCGTCGATCTCGTCGTTCCCGAACTCCAAGCGCGCGGCATCTTCCGCACCGAGTACGAGGGCACGACCCTCCGCGAAAACCTCGGCCTCGCCCGCCCCGAACGCACCCCCGACCGCGAACGCGAACCCGTCGCCTAACGCCAAGGGCAGCCGTGGTGGCTGCCCCTCGACTGCGCGCTGCGGCGCTCCGCTCGGGGTGACAGAGGGGTGCGGGGCGATCGCGGCTCGATGTGATTGGCGTGGAACTCGGTGGGGCGGATGTTGTCCTCGGTGGGACCGCTGTGGCGCTCGCGGCGCCAAAGGATGGAGCGCCTCTCCTGCGGAGAGCCGCTCCTGCGTTGAAATTGTCCGCAAGCGGAGCTCACAAAGCCGTCATCCCGAGCGTAGCGCGGCCCCCTTGT
>Ga0302157_10002443_pt1 | contig 21648 bp, 19 predicted proteins | sample I_Bog_N3_3_FD_193502 | JGI IMG/M metagenome (GOLD analysis project Ga0302157, IMG submission 193502) | Peat permafrost microbial communities from Stordalen Mire near Abisko, Sweden - I_Bog_N3_3 | ecosystem: Environmental > Terrestrial > Soil > Wetlands > Peat | place: Sweden: Abisko, Stordalen... | reverse complement strand
CCTGGAATCGTTGCAAAAACAAATGGATTTCACGCTCGAAAAAATCGACGTCACTCTGAAACCCCAAGTCCTGATAAGCAAGGGGATTTCCGCGGTACCGGTAGTCGAGGTGTTGAATGGACTGCTCGTCGGTAACGCCACCACCGAGCAGTTGGCCGAGCTCATCGGACGCGCTCAGCTGCCTGAGCCAGTGAAGGTGGCCTAGAAGCAATGCAGAACCGACTTCGAGTGCTTCGCGCAGAACGGGAATGGTCGCAGGCCGATTTGGCTGCACGCCTCCACGTCTCGCGCCAGACGATAAACGCCATTGAAACGGGGAAGTACGACCCCAGCCTGCCGCTCGCTTTCGGCATCGCGCGGCTGTTCAAGCAGCCGATTGAAGCGATCTTTGAGCATGAATCCGAAGACGAATCCGATGAACCCAGTGCATGACCAGGCTCCTGCTGCAAACCGAAAGGCGGACGGTTTTGGCTGCCGTCCGCCTTGAGTCAAACGGGGGAGGAATTCCAGCTAGGGCATTTCGACGACTCGCGGCAACTCAGGCTGACTCTTGCCCTTCGCTGCGCCCGGATCGTCGGCATCGAGCAAGCGCGCTGCCAGCCGCAAAGCTTCCATCTCTTTGCGGACCCGCATCAGATCCTGCTCCTTCATTCGTAATACATCGTACGGGTTTTTCATTGGGGGAAGGCCTCACCTAAAAATTCCGATTTGTCTTGCGTGTTAGAGATACAGTAAACAAGTTTCGTGGCGGCGGGAAGCTGCCGGAAGTGCATCGGGGCTGGGAATCGAGACGCGCGAGCTTGGGACTGACTGGCCGCTGCCCAGTTACTATACGGTTAATGTCCCAAGTGATAGGGATGACGCTTGAGAATGGTAAATGCTCGGTAGAGTTGTTCCACCAGAACCACGCGCGCCAGTTCGTGGGGCAGAGTCATCCTACCGAGGGAAAGCGTAAAAGCGGCTTGGCACCGCGCTTCTGCGCCGAAGCCGTCGCTGCCGCCGATGCCGAACAGGAGCGGGATGGCGTTCACTTGCTCGCGATCGAGAAACTCGGCCAGTTCTTCGGAGGAAAGCTGCTTGCCGCGCGCATCAAGGAGAACCAGCTTGTGCCGGTCTTTATTCTTACTTTGCCGCCCGTCGCCGCTGGCCAGCGATAGAATGGCGGCTTCATCCTTCAATGCCACGCCCGCAACCTCCGCATAGTGCGAGATGCGTTTTAGATACTCGTCGGTCAGAGCCTGGATCGCCGGCTCTTTCGTTTTTCCAATCCATGCCACCTTGATCTTCATGGGGATACCGGCAGTCAGGCTTTTCCCGAGGCGAGAACTACGTCAGCGCCGAAGCGGATCTCATCTCCCACGCGATAGCGCTCAATCGCCGCCTTCGCCTCCGTGCGGATCGTCGGCCAGTCCTCCGCCGCAACTCGTTCCAGCATCGGTCGGAACGGAGCTGCCACGGCGCAGGCGTATTCGAACACTTCTTCCGCGTCTCCCGGCCACGTCCATGGCTGGCGCCGAGTGGACTCCTCGGACTCGTGAAAACCAGCGGCACTAAGTAATGCGGAAAGGGAACCCTCGGCGGAGAATCGAAAAGGATCGGCCCCTCCCGGTGGAAGCATGACGCCGCCCGCATGCCGATGTACAACCTTCATCGTGCTTTGCCAATACGGCTGTTCCATGGTGCCCCAGGCGGCAAAGCAAGCGCGGGCCCCGGGCTTCAGAACGCGGTGCAGTTCCGACAGGGCTCTTTGGGCGTCGCTGAAGAACATCACTCCAAAGCGGCAGGTCGCGAGATCGAAGCTGTGATCGGCGAAGGGCAACTGGTGCGCGTCTGCCTGTTGAATCGTAAAGTTCGAGACTTTCTTGATCCGGGCGCGCTCGGCGGCGATCTCAAGCAGTTCCGAACTCTGGTCCAGCGCAGTCACGGAACCTTGAGGACCTACGCGCTGCGCCAGACTGATTCCCGGTTCGCCAGTTCCGCTGGCCAGGTCGAGAACTCGCATGCCGGGCAACGGACTCGCGAATTCGACGAAAGCTTCTGTGACCGCATTGCCCAACACCGCCGACTTTGCCTTCCACTTTTCGGCCGCGACTAGGCGGTAGGAAGAACTCCACGGGGCTGCATCCGGCGCGGACACGTCAGGCCTTTTTCTTCCGCGTCTTCTTGGGCGCCGCGGAAGCGGTCTTGGCCGATGCTGTTTTCGTCGGCGCGGTCCGGCGTGGTTTTGGCTTGGGCAGCAGTTCCGACGGTTCCAGCCGCTTGGCCGACTTCCACAGGCGTTCGAGGTCGTAGAATTGGCGTGCTTTTTCCGAGAAGATGTGGACCACGAAGTCCACATAGTCGAGCAGCACCCACTCCGCTTGTTTGTAACCCTCGGAGTGGGTTACGCGCAGGCCCAACGCTTCGAGGCGCTCATCGACCGCGTCGGCGATCGCCTGTACCTGGCGCGGATTGGCGCCGCTGCACATCACAAAGTAGTCGGTGAACGCTCCCGAGTCTTTTTCCAGCTCGAGAACACTGACGTCTTGGGCTTGTTTGTCCTGGCAGGCGAGAATGGCTTCATTCACCTGGTGTTGGAGGTCATTCTTCTTCTTCATACGAGATGATTGATTGTACCCCGCTGGCAAGCGAGACGCCGCTCGGATGAGGAAAGCGTATGTTCCTACGGGGTTCCTCGCCGGTACAGTCCTTGTTTCTTGATGTAATCGGCCACGCGCGGGTCGAGCCACTTTGCCAGCGGCTTGCTTTGAGCCGCTGCGGCGCGAATTATGGTCGCGGATGCTTTCTGCTGCACTCCTTCAAGTAGGTGCAGCGTGACGCCGGGAAGAACCAGATCGCCTTTTGCGGGCTGTTTTTGAAACGGACGGGTGACCGCAGATGGAGGGCGCAATTCTTGCGGCAACGACTCGGCCACATCGCGCAGGGAAAATCCCGGACGGCTGGCCACGATGAAGTCGCATTCCGCCAGAAGAGCGCGGGCATCGCGCCATTGCGCGATCTCGCGAAAGGCGTCGATTCCGATCAGGAAAAAAATGCGGTCGGATTTCTTGAGGGATTGTTTCAGGCGGCGAACCGTGTCGATCGAATAATTCGGCGTCGAGCTTCGCTTCGCTGGGCGGACCAACCCTTCCGTCCCCACGCGATTTGTGGCAGACTCCGGCGCCTCCAAAAGCGATGGCACGAATCCCCGTTCGTCCTGCGTGGCCAGCGACACCATCGCATAACGATGCACAAACGCGGTGAGCGGATCGGCCTGTTTGTGAGGAGGAATATTCGCGGGGACAAACAGCACCTGGCGCAGTGAATACCGACTCGCGGCCGCTTGGGCCAGTGCGAGATGTCCGCGATGGATCGGGTCGAAAGTGCCACCAAAAAGGCCGATGTTCATTGCAAGAACTTCCTGCTCCAGACTTTTCTAACCCCAGAGCTTGCGCACCCTGGATTCCCTGCGTTGTCTGGATAGTTTCATGGTTCCGGGCGATGGTTGCAAGTGTTTGTCCATCTTCCATGTGTACCTCTCAGCTGTACCTCTGGCCAGTGTGCCGTCGGGAAAATGCGGTGGACTGGCGTAACTCGCTCGTTACGCGGCTTGCGCTTTAGCATGAGGCCATGCGAATGAAACTCCCCCTCATCCGCAGCTTGGTCGTCGCTCCGGCGCGCGCTCCCATCCTGCGCTACGGAGTCGCTCTTCTCAGCGCGATGCTAGCGTTGATCCCAGCACTGTTCTTTTCCGATATTGCGGAGAGCCGTCTCGTCGTATTCGCGGTCGCCGTGATGGTCAGCGCCTGGTACGGAGGGTGGAAGCCCGGGCTGGCCGCCACTTCCTTTGCGCTCACCGTCAGCGCCTACTATTCGCTCACTGGAAAAGAGACGCCTGGCGAATATCACAAAGCGATTGCACACCTCGGACTCTTTATCGCCGTCGCTCTCCTGATCTGCTGGTTCAACGCCGCCCTGCGGGCCACGCAGGATCGCCTGCGCCGGTCCGAGATCAGCTTTCGTTCTTTGGTCATGAATGCGCCCTACGGCATCTGCCGCTGCGACGCCACGGGGATCCTCCAGAACGCGAACCCCGCGCTGGTCTCCATGTTTGGCTATGCCAGCGCGGCGGAGCTCCAGGGCCGGCATTTGGGAAGTTTATACGCCGACGCCCAGCAATGGTTTCAAACCGCCGATTATTTTTACACGGGAAAAGAATTTAACAAGCTCATCACGGACTGCGTGCATAAGGACGGCTCGGCCATCGTGGCGCGTATTTCCGGCCGTACGATCCCGAACGGAAAACAAGGGGGAACTTTCGAAATTTTCATGGAGGACGTTACTGAAACCCGAGCCCTGGAGCTGCAACTCCGGCAGGCGCAGAAGATGGAAGCGATCGGTCGTCTGGCGGGCGGCATCGCGCACGATTTCAACAACCTGCTGATGGTGATCTCAGGCTACTCGGAATTTCTGCTGGAGCGGCTGGGAGCCGATCCGAGGCTGCGGGGGCCGGCGCAGGAGATCTCCAACGCGACCCAGCGCGCTACGTCGCTGACCCGGCAATTGCTGGCCTTCAGCCGGAAACAGATGCTGGCGCCGAAGGTGCTCGAACTGAACGACGTGGTGGCCGAGAACCTGAAAATGCTGACCCGCATGATCGGCGAGGATATCGATCTGGTGATGGTTCCCGGCGCCGCTCTGGGGGCGGTCCGCGCCGACCCCGGCCAGATCGACCAGGTCATCATGAACCTGGCGGTGAACGCCCGCGACGCCATGCCGCAGGGGGGCAAACTGACGATTGAGACGGCGAACGTTACGCTCGACGAAACCTTCGCGCGGACTCATGCTCCGCTCACGCCCGGCGACTACATCATGCTCGCGATTATCGACAACGGCGTGGGGATGGACGCGGATACTCAGACGCACATCTTTGAGCCGTTCTTCACGACCAAGGGCGCCAAAGGCACCGGCCTGGGTCTCTCAACCGTGTACGGCATTGTGAAACAGAGCGGCGGATTTATCTTCGTCGACAGCCAACCACAGCGCGGCACCGCGTTCCGCGCCTACTTTCCGCGAGTCGATGCTAGGGAAGACGTGGCTGCTACGCAGGACTTTGCAGGTCTTCCACACGCCGACCGCGGAGGCGAGACCATCCTGCTGGTCGAGGACGAAGTCAATCTCCGCCACCTCGCCCGCCAGTACCTCGAGACGCGCGGTTACAAGGTTCTGGAAGCCGAAGATGGCGCTGCCGCCCTGCAGATCGTCGACGGCTACAAGAGCCCGATCGACCTCCTGCTAACCGATGTCATCATGCCCGGCATGAATGGCCGCGAATTGGCCGGGAAGATTGTCGAGCTGCTGCCGGAGGTTCGCGTCCTCTATATGTCCGGTTACACCGAGAATGCGATCGGTCACGACGGTCTGATCGATGCCGGCATCAACCTTCTGCAAAAACCCTTCAGCCTTCCCGCTTTGAAAGACCGCGTGCGCGAGGTACTGGATTCCGAGCCCATCCCCCTCGAAGTCGCCATGTCATCTCGAAGCGTTGCTGGTGAAAGAAAGATTCCACCCTTCCGCGCTCGTCGGTTCAATCTGCATTTGCCGCTGCGCTACCGTCCGCTGGGAGAAAAGAGCTGGCGCCCGGGCACAACCGAAAACATCAGCCGTTCCGGATTGCTGTTCCAGGCGCAGGAGGCGCTCCATCCGAGCGTGCAACTCGAGATCAGCCTGGTGCTGCCGGCGGAAATTGCCGGTCTGGCGGCCACCGAAGTCATGTGTCGCGGGGAGGTGGTACGTTCGGTTGCAACCGCGGGACAGGGTGAGGGAATGCCTTCCGCCCTGGCGGCGAAGATTCTGCAATACCACTTCCAGCACGGTGCGCACGTCGGTGAAGCCTAGCTCGTGTCGGGACGGGGCTCCACCCCGTTCTCGAGGGCCAAATCCCCGCCACCACACATGTCGTTGGTGGTTGACTCCGCGATTACCTTCGATACAGGGCCAGCCTTGGACAACACCCCCGCAGGCTGTTACATTGCGGCCAGTAGCATTGCGTTTTAGAGGAAGGCCGGCGATGTCCCTGGTCGTGAAACTGGAAGACGATCTTGGCGAACGGAGCGAGTGGGTCATGCTGCACGGCGTGGTCCCCGCCGGCAGCCACGCGGAATTCTTATTGCTCAGCGGCATTGATCCGTTCGGCAAGACGGTTTTCAACCACTTGCAGATGGAAAATTTTCTCAAGGAATGGGATCGCGTGAAAGATCGCGTGCGCGATGACAGTCAGCTCGAGGCCTGGGGAAAAGTGAAGCACATGGCGGAAACCTGCCGCGATGACCGCGACCTGTATCTGCGCTTTGTCGGCAACTAGACGCTTACTGCACGCCCAGCCATTGCCGAATCACGGCGCTATTTTTCCGGCAGATTCGCCGCCAGAAACTTCAACGCGTTTTCTCCCATGATCATGCGGATCTCCGGCTCGGAGTAGCCCGCTTCCAGCATGGCATCGGTGATTTCAGCCAATCCGGTGGTGTCGAAAGGCACGGTGACGGCTCCGTCGAAGTCCGACCCGAGCGCCACATGCTCGGCTCCCACGCGGTCGGAAACATAGCGCATCGCTCTTACGATGGCGCGCGCATCGGTGCCGCAAGTCGCTGTGTCCCAATAGCCGATGCCGATCAATCCGCCTTTGGCCGCCACCGCTCTGATCTGGTCGTCGCTGAGATTTCGGTTGTTGTCGCAGGTTCCTTTTACGCCCGTGTGCGAGACGACCACCGGGCGAGTGGCCATCGCCAGAACATCGTCGATGGTTTTTGCCGACGCGTTGGCCAGGTCCACGATCATGTGGCGAGCTTCCATCTGCCGCACCCACTCGCGGCCTTTTTCGGTGAGGCCGGTTTTATGAACGCCCGCGGAAGAACCTCCAAAACCGTTGTCGAAAAAATGGCTGGGCGACATCATGCGGTATCCGGCGCGATAGAGGACGTCGAGATTCTCCAGTTTCCCATCGAGCGCGTGCGCTCCTTCAATCGAAAGCAATCCAGCGGTGAGTCGGCCATTGCTGCGGCGGCGTTCGAGGTAGCGGGAGAGATCGGCGGAACTCTCAATGACCACGAATCCGCCTTGCGACCCACTTGCGAATTGATGCAAGCGCCGCGCCTGATACAACGCGCGCTCCGTCAGACTGTTCCAGGTGCGGATCGGCCAGCGCTCCGCAAGCGCCAGCCAGAAGACGTTGTCGCTTTTGTTATCGTTGCTTTCAACGTTCACTCCGCGCGGGGTCTTGGTCGGCATCGAAAAAACCTGCAGCGCAACGTTACCGTCGGCCAGGCGCGGAATGTCAACTTGCCCGTAGAGGCCGCGCTCGAGCAGATCGCGTCCCCAGAGAAGCGAATCGGCGTGCAGGTCGACGATGGCGAGCTGCTGATGAAGATTCAGCGCCCGCTCCGATGCCGGGTAGGGTGGCTTCTTGAGAACCTTGTTCTGATCCTCATCCACCAACTGCGGTATCTGAAAGTAAAACGCAGCCGCGATACACGCGATCACCACGGTAAGTTGAAGCGCTCTGCGCACAAAAGACCTCCAGCGGTCGAATTGGTTCGAGGTAAGCCTTCCGCTCGCGCCGCCGAACTGGCAACGATGACCCAGCGTGGGTGCCCGAGCGCGGAATCACTTCGCGAGCGATCCCAGCGCCTCACGAAACAGCACATCGAAATTTTGCGAACTTTTACCCGTCCGCGCCACCAGCAGCGCCTTCTCTGCCGCCGCGCGCTGATAGCCGAGATTGACCAGCGCGGAAATCACATCTTCCTCCATGGGGTTTGCCACGGTTGCGCTCATTTCTGCCGCACCCGCCGCCGGCAGCTTGTCGCGCAGTTCCAGCACCATGCGCTCCGCTGTTTTCTTGCCGATTCCAGGGATGCGGGTAAGCCTCGCCAGATCGCCTCCGCGAATCGCTCCCGTCATTTCGTCGGCGGCCATGCCGCTCAGGATCTTAATCGCGAGGGTCGGGCCAATTCCGCTCACCGTGAGCAGTTTTTCGAAAAGCTGTTTCTCGGCCAGCCGCAAGAATCCGTACAGGCTGAGCGCATCCTCGCGAACATGGGTGTGAATGTGCAGCGCCACCTCGGCGCCCGCCGCCGGCATCTCCGAAAACGTTGCCACGCTGATGGCAACGTCATAGCCAACGCCATGAGTCTCCACAATCGCCTGATTGGGATGTTTCGCCAGCACCGTTCCCCGAAGATGCGCAATCATCGAAATATTGTACGGCAGCGCAAGCGCGCGTGTGGGCATGTGGACCCTCGCTCGTTCCGCGGCGAAGCCCGCAGGTTCTCGGGAAGCGCTCGCGAATAAAACTGCACTTTTCCTTCCTCTTCCACAGGAACTTTGCCCCCTCCACAGTTTTTACACAACGGAGCCGCACTTTCCCGTTGCGTTCATGGTCTTGCTGCCGCAAAGTACAGAAAGTCAAAGCGTGAGATGTTCTGATCTGTTCCGAACAAGGGTTCGGCGTTGCCGGTGATTTTCGAGAGTGAGTCACCGGGGGAAATTCGGCGCATGTCCAGTGTGCCGTTGCCCGGGCTTTACGGCCTCCTGAATGTCCTTCTTTCGAGAGGGATTGAAATGCCGAATCATAACCCTGAAGCGCAAGCCTCAGGTGAGCGTCGTCGCAGGGCACTCTTCGGAGTGCCTTGCGCGGTGATCTTTCGCGAAGGCGAAAGACGGCAGTCAGAGCTCCGCGACAACAATGCGGCTTGGGTGGCTGGCCCGAGCCGCATTTGTTTTCCCTCTACGCCCGCGAATATCCACACCTTTCCCACAGCAATCCCATCCATCTTCTATTCCCCTTGCGCCTTTCAACGCTCATAATCATAGGCATAATTACTACGAGACCCGTGTGCGCCGGCAATGAATTCTACTTCGACCTCTTCCGACAACTTCAAAGAGTCGCTCAAGCAGCAGGCCGACATCGTCCGCATCGTCGGCGACTACGTCAAGCTGAAGAAGGCTGGGGCGCAGAATTTCTCTGGGCTGTGTCCGTTTCATGCCGAGAAGACGCCTTCGTTCTCGGTGCACGCCACGCGGCAGTTTTTTCACTGCTTCGGGTGCGGACAGTCGGGAGATGTCTTCACCTTCATCCAGAAAGTCGAGAACATCACCTTCCCCGAGGCTGTCCGGCTGATTGCTCAAAAGCTGGGCGTGCCGATGCCGAAGGTGACGTTCTCGAGTCCGGCCGAGGCTCGCGACGCTCAGGTTCGCATGGCGCTGCTCGACGTGCATGTCCGCGCGACCCAGTTTTTCCAGGAGTGTCTGCGTCGTCCCGAAGGCGCGACCGCCCGCGAATACCTAAAGGGCCGTGGACTCGACGACGAAACCATCGCCCGTTTCCGCATCGGCTATGCCCCCGATTCGGGTTTTCTGTTGCGCGATGCTTTGCGCCGCGAATTCGGCGAGGAGTTGTTGCGCGAAAGCGGGTTATTTTCGTGGAAAGAGAGCCCTCAGCCCTTAGCCGTCAGCCCTCAGGGAGAGCAGGTTACTGAGAACCGAGAACCGAGAACTGAGAACTCCCAAGCGAACGACGAACAGCGAGCAGCGGACAGCGCGGGCCGCAAGCCAGCAGCTAGTAGCCAGCAGCCAGCCGCCATCTACTCCAAATTCCGCAACCGCGTGCTGTTCCCCATCTGCAATGACCAAGGCAAAGTGATCGCCTTCACTGGACGCACGCTCTCGACCGACGACAAAGCCGGCCCCAAATACCTGAATTCTCCCGAAACCCCGATCTATTCGAAGTCGCGCGTGCTCTTCAATCTGGACAACGCAAAGGACGCGATCCGCAAGCTCGACTACTCCATCCTCGTCGAAGGCCAGATGGATTGCATTTCCGTCTACGCGGCCGGCTTCCACAACGTAATTGCCAGTTCGGGCACGGCGTTCACGGAAATCCAGGCGAAGTTGCTGGGGCGCTTCTCAAAAAATGTCGTCGTCAATTTCGATCCCGACACTGCCGGAGCCCGCGCCACCGAGCGCACTCTCGGCCTGCTGGTGGAGGAAGAATTCAATATCCGCGTGCTCACGCTCGAAACCGGATTCGATCCCGATCTCTTCATCCGGCGCAAGGGCAAGGACGCCTACGCCGCGGCGCTCAAGCATTCGCAGAAATATTTTGATTATCTGATCGACCGTGCCCGCGCCCAGTTCCCCGCGCGGAATGCGGACAGCAAGGTCAAGGCCGTCAACCACCTTCTTCCGCACATTCAGCGCGTGCCAAATCGCATCGTGCGCGACGAACTGGCGATGGAAATTTCGCAGAAGCTGGGGATTGATTCGGCGGTGCTCCGCCAGGAACTGAAGCACGCCGCCACCACGCGCTCGGCGACGCAGGTGAAAGCTTCGGCGGAAACGCAAATCACCGGCGCGGAGCGCGTGCTGATCCGGGCGCTGGCCTCGGCCACGCAAATGCAATCCAGCGGAACGCGAACCACGGCGCGCGAAGGCACCGACGAGGAATTCGATCCCGCCCGCCAGGCGCAATATGCGCTGCAATCGGAGCATTTGTACGAAGGACTCGCCGCGCAGTCGTTGATCGAAGCGCTGCTCGAAGCCGGAGTCGAAGCAGTGGACGTAATGGCGCTGCCGAAGACCGAAGAAGACCGGCGCCTGCTTGCTTCCATCCTGATGACTGAGGAAGAAGAACTGACGCCCGAGACCGTGGAAGGCGCGGTGCGGGCATTGCGCCGGATTTACCTGCGCCGGCGGCTGGAGGAAGTGCAGATGGCCTTGCAGCGTCCGGCGGTCTCTTTGGAGGAAAAACAAGCCCTTTTGCAGGAAAAGGTACGTCTGAAGCGGTCTTTGATGGACCCGGGATTGGGCGAGGCGAGGAGCAAGGCGTCGTAGGATTAGGATCCTGGATCGGTCGGCGAGCGGCCTTTTTACCATGGAACGAAAGTCGGTCGGGCAACATCTAAGGAACTAGCGGGAAAAGAGATACGGGCGGAAGACGCAGTTGCCATGCTATACTTTTAAGGTTTGTGTGCCTCTGCGGCACAACTCCGTAACAACTCCCACCGCTTGAAGAGTTGGCGTCCGCGTACCCGGGGTGGGTATCGGCGGGCGTCTTGAGGACAATCTGTTTTGGCATTAGACGACAAGTACGACGACATAAAAAAGCTGATCGACGCAGGCAAAGAGAAGGGATATCTGACCTATGATCAGGTCAACGACCTTATCCCGCACGATGTGCACTCTCCTGAAGACCTGGAAGATCTGCTAACCACGATCGGGACCCAAGGAATCGATGTTCTCGAAAGCTCGAAAGGGCCGACGACCGATCTGGAAAAAAAATTCGAGGATGTGGAAGAAGGCTCCGAGGACGTCGAACTCGACTTAACCCCCGGCGCCATGGAAAAAACCAATGACCCCGTCCGCATGTACTTGCGGGAGATGGGGACAGTGCCGCTGCTCACCCGCGAAGGCGAAGTCGAAATCGCTAAGAGGATCGAGCGGGGGCAAAACCGCGTTCTGAAGGCGCTTTCGCGCTCTCCGATTGTGATCCGTGAACTCCTCGCCCTCGGCGAGGACCTCGAAAAGGGCGTCCGCTCCATCAAAGAGCTGGTCACCTTCGACGAAGAGGAAATCACGGAAGAGATCGTCGACAAGCGTCTGAAGGAATTTCTCGCCAAGATCCACGCGCTCGAAAAGCTTTACAAGAAAGTGGAGCCGCTCCAGGAGAAGCTGGCGGCGGTGAACTTGAAGAAGCGGCCGCGCGATCATCGCCGGTACCGTTTCCAGCTGGCGCATGCGATTGTCCGCACTTCGATCGCTGTGCGGAAACTTGGCTTCACCAACAACGAACGCAAGCGCCTCATCGACCGCGTCAACCGCACGGTCGACGGCATGCGCTCGCTCGACCGGCAGATTCAGAACCTGGAAAAACGGGCCGAGGCCACGCGCAGCGAAGAGCAAAAGAAGGAATATAAAAAGCAGGCACGCGCTGTCCGCGGAGAGCTCGAAAAGCTCGAGGTGGAAGCGGGCCTGTTGTTCCCGGAGCTCAAGCGCACGCAGCGCGAGATCATCCAGGGCGATATGGACGCCGAGCACGCCAAGCGCGAGCTCATCGAAGCCAACTTGCGCCTGGTAGTCTCGATTGCGAAAAAGTACACCAATCGCGGCCTGCAGTTCCTCGACCTGATTCAGGAAGGCAATATCGGCCTGATGAAAGCTGTGGATAAATTCGAATACCGCCGTGGCTACAAATTTTCCACGTATGCCACATGGTGGATTCGGCAGGCCATCACCCGTGCCATCGCAGATCAGGCGCGTACGATTCGTATCCCTGTGCACATGATCGAAACCATCAACAAGCTGATCCGCACCTCGCGACAGCTGGTGCAGGAACTGGGACGCGAACCAACTTCCGAAGAAATCGCCAAGCGCATGGACATTCCGGTGGCAAAAGTTCGGAAAGTCCTGAAGATTGCTCAGGAACCCATCTCCCTCGAAACGCCGATTGGCGAAGAGGAAGATTCGCACTTGGGCGACTTCATCGAAGACCGCGCGGTCGTTTCTCCGGCCGAAGCCGTGATCAACGTCAACCTCAAAGACCAGACTTCGCAGGTGTTGCGCACGCTGACCCCGCGCGAAGAGAAGGTCATCAAGATGCGCTTCGGACTGGAAGACGGCTCCGAGCACACGCTCGAAGAAGTCGGCCAGTCGTTCGCAGTAACCCGCGAACGCATCCGCCAAATCGAGGCCAAGGCACTGCGAAAACTGCGCCATCCATCGCGTTCGCGCAAGCTGCGGGCGTTCATGGATGGAGTCAGGGACTAGGTCAGAAGGAACAAACCAACTTGAAGGAAAGGGGCGCGAGCAATCGCGCCCTTTCTTTCGCAATAGGCATTTTTCCACCACCGCCATGCCTCGCACCTGCCGGGTAACCAGCCTGCGCCGCTGCTGCCTGTAGAATTCCCCGCATGAAGCCAATCCCTTACCGGGTGCAGTTGCGTCTGGTAGCTGCGGGCTACGCGGCGGTTCTGGCGATCGCAGTGGCCTTGATCGTCGCGCGTTACCTGCAATACGTCCTCCATCCCCAAGATGCCGATGCTTACGCAGGCATGTGGGCAGGCGGCGACATGATGCTGGAGCTTTTCATCTGCTTTCTGCTCATGATCCCCACCGTGTTTCTGGTGTTCGTCATCCGAAAATCAGAGACCGCCACCGAGACGTATGCGAAAGTCCTATTCGGCTTCAGCTTGACGGCGCCGCTTAGCGCGGCGCTGATCGCCATTCCGGCAGTCGGCCAGTCAATCATGATCCTCGGCTGGTTCTGTCTTTTCCGACTCCTGGCTTCTCCCGTGGTGGTGATATGGCTGATCATCAGCCGTTTGCTGGCGCGATTCGACCGGCAGAAGCGGTGGACGTCCTATGCATTGTTGGTCGAAGCGCTGACGCTGGTCCTGATCGCGGCTCTGATGTCTGGTTTCTGGAAAATCCATCGAGGTTGAGGGAGCCGAATATTACCAGCAAGGATTCTGTCCTTGTTCAATCCTTGTCTCTGGCAGAACTTCCCTGACCTTCCTCCGGTTTTGTTTCTGGTTCTTGCGGCCGGAGGTTTCTCTGTGCCTCCGTGTCTCTGTGGCAAAAGAGCTCGCTCTCACCCTGTTAGAATCTAGTTATCTGCATGGAAGCCTCACACATCCGAAATTTTGCGATTATTGCCCATATTGACCACGGCAAATCCACGCTCGCCGACCGCCTGCTCGAGCTCACCGGCTCGCTCGCCATGCGTGAAATGCAGGAGCAGGTGCTCGACTCCATGGACCTGGAGCGCGAGCGCGGCATCACCATTAAGGCCCATGCCGTCCGCATGTTGTACCCGGCGCAGGATGGCCAGATTTACCAGCTCAATCTGATCGACACTCCCGGCCACGTCGATTTCTCCTACGAAGTCTCCCGCTCCCTGGCCGCCTGCGAAGGCGCTCTGCTCGTGGTTGACGCCTCGCAGGGCGTCGAAGCGCAGACGCTCGCGAACTCATATCTCGCGATCAATCACGGCCTCGAAATTATTCCCGTGATCAACAAAATCGACCTGCAAAGCGCCGACGTTGCGCGCACAAAGGAAATGATCGAGAGCGCGGTCGGGTTGGATGCGACGGACGCTTTACTGATCAGCGCGAAAACCGGCCAGGGCGTCCCCGATGTTCTCGAAGCGATTGTGAAGCGAGTGCCGCCGCCAAAAGGCTCGCCGGAGCGGCATTTGCAGGCGCTGCTCTTCGATTCCTGGTTCGATCCCTATCGCGGCGTGGTGGTGCTCGCGCGCGTTTTCGAGGGACGGTTGCGCAAGGGGCAGAAGATCCGGCTCTGGTCGAACGGTCATGTATTTCAGGTGGAGACTCTAGGCGTCCTTACGCCGAAACCGGTGGAAATCGACGAACTGGTGGCGGGCGAAGTTGGATTCATCGTCGCCAATATCAAGAATGTCGCGGACACGAAGATCGGCGACACCATCACCGACGACGACCGGCCCGCCATCCAGGCGTTGCCCGGCTTTGAAGAAATCAAGCCCATGGTTTTCGCGGGCCTCTACACGGTCGACGCGCACGAACACACGCAACTGCGCGAGGCGCTGGAAAAATTAAAGCTGAATGACTCATCGTTCTTCTTCGAGCCGGAAAGTTCGGTGGCGCTGGGTTTCGGCTTCCGCTGCGGCTTTCTCGGCCTCCTGCACATGGAGATCATCCAGGAGCGGCTGGAGCGCGAATACGGTCTCGACCTCATCACGACGGCCCCGGGCGTGCGCTACCTAATCACCAAAACCGACGGCTCGGTGATCGAAGTGGATAATCCTTCGCGTTGGCCCGACACCAGCGAGATCGCCAGGGTCGAAGAGCCGGTGATTCTCGCCGTGATTCTGACCAACGAAGAATATGTGGGCGGCATTCTGAAGCTGGTCGAGGAAAAACGCGGCAAGCAGAAGAGTTTCGAATATGTCACCGGCACGCGCGTCATGCTGCAGTATGAGTTGCCGCTGAATGAAATCGTTCTCGACTTTTACGACCGGCTCAAGTCGGTGTCTCGCGGCTACGCTTCGCTCGACTATCACCTGTCGGGCAATTGGACATCGCCAATGGCCAAGCTCGACATCATGGTGGCGGGCGAACCGGTCGATGCGCTCTCGACCATTATCCATCGCGATTTCGCCTACGACCGCGGGCGGTTGCTGGCCGCGAAGATGAAAGAACTGATCCCGCGCCAGATGTTTGAAGTGGCGATTCAGGCGGCAATCGGCGCCAAGATCATTGCCCGCGAGACGGTGCCGGCCATCCGTAAGAACGTGATCGCCAAGTGCTACGGTGGCGACATCAGCCGCAAGCGCAAGCTGCTCGAAAAGCAAAAAGAAGGCAAGAAGAGAATGAAGCGCATCGGCCGCGTGGATATTCCGCAGGAGGCTTTCCTGGCGCTGCTGAAGGTGGGCGAGGACAGCTAAAAACCCATGTCGATCCAGAGCCCGGTCTGTTGGTGGAGCGCCGGGCGTCTCCGCCCGGCTTGACGCGGCAGACGCCGGTCCCTCCACCATCGCCGTACTAGCGCACTCCCGCGTGAAAGAGGTCGTCGTGCTCGGGAGCCTCCTCATACGCGTGTTCGCCGTGGATGGACTCATCGAGGCCGATTGCCTCGCTGATCTCGGTGACTTTCACCGGGGTGAACGCATCGATGATGCGCAACATTCCGTAGGTGAACACAAAGGCCCATACCGATGAGAAAACCACTGCCGTCACTTGTTTCAGCAGGAACGTCGGATCGCCGTAGAGCAGTCCGTTCGCGCCGTTGGGGTTGAACTCCTTGTTGGCAAAGATTCCCAGCATGACGATGCCTAGGAAGCCGCCAACCCCGTGGACTCCCCAAACGTCGAGCGCGTCGTCCCACCCCATTTTGTTCTTCATTTCCACCGCGTAGTAACAAACCACCCCGGCAACGATGCCAATGATGACCGCGGTGGTCGGCGAAACATATCCGGCTGCGGGAGTGATCGTCGCCAGCCCGGCAACGGCGCCCGTCAGCAATCCGAGAAGTTTCGGTTTCTTTTCGTTGATCCATGCCACAAACAGCCAGGCGACGGCCGCGAACGACGCCGCCACATCGGTGTTCAGAAACGCAGTCGCCGTCACCGAATCCACGCGCATTTCGCTGCCCGCGTTAAAGCCGTACCATCCAAACCACAGCAGTCCCGTTCCCAGCGCAACCAGCGGAATGCTATGCGGCCCGCGATCCGCCGTGTGGCGTTTGCCCACATACAGCACCGAGGCCAAGGCGGCGATTCCCGCGATGTTGTGCACCACGATACCTCCCGCGAAGTCGAGCACGCCCCATTGCTGCAGGAAACCTCCACCCCAAACCATATGGACAAACGGAAAGTAAACGAAAGTCAGCCAGCCGGTCAGAAACAGCATGTACGCCTTGAACGTGACCCGGTTGGTGAACGCTCCCGAGATCAGCGCGGGCGTGATGATGGCGAACATCATTTGATAGGCAATAAACACAAAGGCTGGAATCGTTGCATTCGGCGACGGCGTGTTCAGGTCGACGCCGCGCAGGAATGCGTTGTGGAAGTTGCCGATGACCCCATGCCAGTCGCCGCTGAAGCACAGCGAATAGCCGTAGAGATACCAGATCACCGTCGTCCAGCCCATCGAGACAAAACTCTGAATCATGATGGCGAGCACGTTCTTGCGCCCCACCAGTCCGCCATAAAAAAAAGCGAGACCGGGCGTCATCAACATAACCAGGCTGGTGCATAGAATCATGAACCCCGTGTTACCAGTATCGAGATGCAGCATAGAGAGTTCTCCGCGAAAAGAGATTAGACGGCATAAGCGTTTGATGCCCGAAACAAGCTAGCACATCCGGCCACGACTTCACAGACGGTCCAGTCGCCAGCGCAGTCAAGAGCTTGAGCTTGAGTACGGCGCGCGCCGCGAATCGCAACGGCCGCCGATAAGGAGAATGTGAAAACGACGCGTGTGCGTGTGCGGCGGAGCTGGAGGCGGGAAAACGCCGCGCTCGCCGGGGCCACGCCGACTTGAGACCAGGAGGACATCCAGACTCCTCCTTTCTGTAAGAGCGTATGTCTTGCCGAGAACTCACGCCATGAGGCGCGTCACAGCTGGTTGTGACAGCTGGTTGTGACGCGCAGTGCCGCAGTTGCCCGCTTTTCGCGAAATTCATTTGACTCGGCAAGGTCTTCGGTATATCTGTAGTGGCTCGTTGTTATGGAAATTTAGTTATGCGGAAACTTACTGTTTTGTTTGTGATCTTACTCGCGCCGCCCCTGGCTCCGGCGCGCGATAAGCCGGAGGCCTGGACGGAAGTCCGCAGCCCCCATTTCACCGTCCTGACCACCTCCAACGAGAAGGATGGGCGGCGCATCGCCGACCAGTTTGAGCGCATGCGCTCGATTTCTCACATGGCGTTTCCTCACTTGCCCATCGATAACGGTTCGCCGATTGTCGTACTCGCCCTCAAAGACGAGAAGGATTTCCGCACTCTCGAACCAGAGGCTTATCTCGCGAAAGGGCAACTGAAGTTAGGTGGACTTTTTCTGCGCGCGCCCGACAAGAACTACGTTCTCATGCGCCTGGACGCCGAGGGCGATCATCCCTATGCAGTGATTTATCACGAGTACATGCACTTTCTTCTGAGCAAAGCTGCCGAGTGGATGCCCTTGTGGATGAACGAAGGGCTGGCCGAGTTTTATGAGAACACCGACATCCACGAGAAAAATGTCGCCCTGGGGCAGCCCAGTGAGGCGAATCTGCTGTTGCTGCGCCAAAACAAATTGCTGCCGCTGCCCGTCCTGTTCACCGTAGATGCCACCTCCCCTTACTATCACGAGGAAAATAAGGGCTCCATCTTCTACGCGGAATCCTGGGCGCTGACCCACTACTTATACACAAAGGACCGTCAGCAAAAGACACAGCTGTGGGGCGACTACATCGAGCTGCTGGTCAACAAGGTCGATCCGGTCACCGCCGCTACCCGCGCGTTCGGCGATCTCAAGCAACTGCAGTCGAATCTCGAAGCCTACGTTCGTCAAGGCAGGTTTCAATATTTCAAACTGGCGGCTGCCACCGGCATTGACGACGCAACCTTCACCGCACGAACCCTAACCGAAGCGCAGGCCGATGCTGTGCGGGCCGACTTCCTCGCCTACAACGAGAGGTTCACGGATGCCCGCCTGCTCCTCGACCGTGTGTTGCGCGAAGATCCGCAAAATGTCTTGGCCCACGAAACCATGGGATTTCTGGAATTTCGCGCCGGGCATCTGGAAGAATCGCGCAAGTGGTATGAACAGGCGGTGAAACTCGATTCGCAGAGTTACCTGGCGCATTACTATTTCGCGGCCATCTCCATGAACTCCGCGGGCGAACCCAATTCCGAAACCGACGCGCAAGTCGAGGCCAGTCTGCGCGCCGCCATAAAACTCAACCCGTCATTCGCGCCACCCTATGAACGATTGGCCGCCTTCGAAGGCATGCGAAGACGAAATCTCGATGAGGCGCATCTGATGTCGCTCAAAGCCGTGGAGTTGGACCCGGCCAATGTCCCCTACCGCATCAGCGCCGCCCACGTGCTCATGCAGATGGAGCGCCTGAAGGACGCCGAGGCCGTCCTCCACGAGGCCTCGCGAATCGCCAAGACTCCGGAGGAAACCGCCTCGGTGCAAGACTTTCTCAGGCAGGTCGAGGACTACGCAACAGCGCGCGACCGTGTGGCGGAACAAAATCGACGAATGGCGACCGAAGGGAACGAACCGGACGATAAGAACGAAACGATCGAACCGGAAACGCCCGAGGAAAAGCCTCCGGCCGGAACGCATCGTTTTCTGGCGGGGAAATTTCAGGATGTGCGCTGCCGCGGTTCAGCCATCGACCTGATCCTTGTTGCCAAAGGCAAGACGATGGCTCTGCATAGCGGAAACTATTACAAACTCGCGTTCACCGCTCTCGGCTTCTCGCCCAAGTCCGACATCAATCCCTGCCACGACCTGGAGGGCGCCTCGGCCAAGATCGAGTATGTCGACTCCCCTACCCTCGGAAAGCCCGCCTACGTCTTCGCGATTGAGCTTCACCAGTAGGTTTTTTTGGTCTGCTCCTCGGGAAGCTCTGATTCAGTGGCTTGGGCCCCCGTGCACCCCCGTGGACCCCGTGGTTTATGCTCTCTGCCGACACTGAATCAGAGGGGCGGGAACCCTCCGTCTCCCGACGACCCCATCGGCAAATCAGGGCCAAAGCCGCTGCCAGTGCGGGGCTTGGCCTTTCGGATTATGTGCAAATCTCAGATTCGGAGACGAAAGTGTTGATTTGCAAGCCTTTCCGCCGACTTTAGTTCATACCAGAGTTAACCAACTTAGAAACATAGCCTTAGGAAAGCCGCCATCGCTCCGAAACGGCCCTGCCAGGCGGCAGAAAAAGCACAATTCTCAAGGCAGTCCTTATCATCCACAAAGTTTTCCACAGGATGGAGGTGTCTCCGGGTCGGAACTGGCGCATTCAGCCGTACGCGGAAACTAAGCCTGTTCGCCGGGCTCGTTATTGCCTTCGTACTTGTTGGCAAAGCGGGTGGAATTGTGCAAAAACGCAAGATTGAACTTGCCGATCGGCCCGTTGCGCTGCTTGGCAATGATGATCTCGGCCAGACCCTTGAGCTCGAGGTCGTCCGGCTTATAGATCTCTTCGCGGAAAATAAACATGACGACGTCGGCATCCTGCTCAATCGACCCCGATTCACGCAGATCGGAGAGTTGCGGCCGGTGGTCGCCGCCCCGGCTTTCGGGAGCGCGGCTTAGCTGCGACAAAGCGAGCACCGGCACGCCGAGTTCTTTGGCGATCGCCTTTAGTCCCCGCGAAATCGACGAAACTTCCTGCGTCCGATTCTCGAAGCGCTTGCTCCCGCCCGACATCAGCTGCAAATAGTCCACCACCAGCAGATCGAGTCGTCCTTGCGATTGCTTCAGCCGTCGCGCCTTGGCCCGCATTTCGCTCAGCGAGATCCCGGGCGAATCGTCGATAAAGAGCATGGACTTGGAAAGTTCCTCCATGGCGCGGACGATCTTCTTCATGTCGTCGCCCCACAGCGAACCGGTGCGCATCTTGTGCGCGTCGACAATCGCGCGCGAACACAGCAACCGTTGCAGCAGCGCCTCGCTCGACATTTCGAGCGAAAAGATGCCCACGACCTTGCCATCGTCGATGGCGGCATTCTCGGCAATGTTCATGGCAAACGCGGTCTTGCCCATCGAAGGCCGCGCCGCCAGAATGATCAGGTCCGACTTCTGGAAACCGCTGGTCTTCTCGTCGAGATCGGTGTAGTGCGTGGCCAGCCCGGTAATGCGCTGCCCGCGTTGCAGCAGGGCGTCGACCGATCCGAACGAGTCGCGGACAATCTCCTTGATCCCCTGAAACCCTTTGCCAATTCGCTTCTCGGAAAGCTGGAAGACCGCAGCCTCAGCCTCGTTCAGAATCTCGTCCGCGGGATCGGCCTGCTCGCTGGCCCTGGCGATCGCTGTATTCGAGACGTTGATCAGCCCGCGCAGAATCGCCTTGTCGCGGACAATCCGAACGTAATGCTCGATCGAAGGCCGGTCCGGCACGCCGTCCAGCAGCCCGGAGATGTACCCAACGTCGCCGACCGCTTGCAGGTCTTTGTTCTGCTCCAGCTCTTCCACCAGCGTGATGATGTCGATGGGCCGCGACGACTCGTTCAGGTCCAACATCCGCGAATAAATGCGCCGGTGCGAATCGATGGAAAAATCTTCCGGCTTCAGATGCTCAGCGGCGTCGTTGAAGGCGTGATTATCCAGCAGCACCGCGCCCAGAATGGAGCGCTCGGCTTCAATATTCGCCGGCAAACGGCCGATGCTGGTTTCCAGAGTCGCCACGATGTTGAGTTGAGTACGTTGCATCGTAATCTTTTTCCACCTGTGGACGTGAGAGGAGCACCACAGGAAAACCAGTCCGAAATAAAATTTTCCCGCCCTCTGCTCTGCTCGTGTGGGGACGGGCGACCTCGAAGCCTGCCCTGAGCGGAGCCGAAGGGTCCAACCGAGCGAAGCTCGGCAGCGGCGCGCTGCCACAGTATGTCATAAGGCGAACAAAAAGCAAATAATAGATGTGGAGCGGAATATTGCGTACCCGTTCGCGGCCTCGCTCCCTTGACTCACGTAGCCGATGAGGATAGCTGGTGCCCCAGGTTCGCGCCCGTTCTTTGGGCGCTAACCTGGGTATCATCGACGGTCGCGGTCTTAGGGATGGGTCTACGCCGAATTCGCTGACATCCATGATAAGTAAGAGTCAAGAGGAGACGGAGGTCTCCTGGCGCTTGGAAGAGTGGGCTCTCGAAGCGGAGATGGGACGATTGAGCTAGCGAACGGCCTGCGGTCATTGTGCGCGGCCAAAGCGGCAGCCTGGCCAGACATCCATTTGCGGGAAACGGGCTCGAGCCCGGTCCACGAAGCATGAGTTAGGGTTTTCCGGCCGGCCTCGATACAGACGGTAAGGAGCATCGGGAGTCGAAACTCCTCTGCCCAGTCCCCGAGTTGGCGAGGAACGGCCGGTCGATCGCCGATTGGTTCAAAGTTTTTCCTTCTTAGGCAGCTTTTTGTGTTGGCACTTCCAGCGG
>Ga0302157_10002438_pt1 | contig 21660 bp, 19 predicted proteins | sample I_Bog_N3_3_FD_193502 | JGI IMG/M metagenome (GOLD analysis project Ga0302157, IMG submission 193502) | Peat permafrost microbial communities from Stordalen Mire near Abisko, Sweden - I_Bog_N3_3 | ecosystem: Environmental > Terrestrial > Soil > Wetlands > Peat | place: Sweden: Abisko, Stordalen... | reverse complement strand
GAACGCTTCCCCCACCGCGTCGTCCACCGTGCCGCCCAGCCGCTGGTAACGCCCGACGCCCTCGACCGCGACGCACTGGCAGTGCCCGCCGGACATCAGCATCAACAGATAGGGAAACGGCGCACCACCCTCCACAATCCCTGGTAGAAGAGCGGTCAAGGCGTGCGCTTCGAGGTGGTTCACAGCGAGATAGGGAAGGCCCGCCGCCAGCGCGATCCCCTTCGCCACCTGGCTGCCGACGATCAGCCCGCCGATCAGGCCCGGCCCCGCGCTCGCCGCCACCCCGCCCAGATCGGCAAACCCGAGTCCCGCCCGCGCCATCGCCTGGCGCACCAGATCGGGCAAATAGGCCAGATGCGCGCGCGCGGCGATCTCCGGCACCACGCCGCCGAAGGGGGCATGCTCCGCTTCCTGGCTCAGGACCAGCTCCGCCAGGATGCGGCCATCGCCGTCCAGCACCGCGGCGGCGGTTTCGTCGCAGGACGATTCGATGCCCAGCACCGGACGCAGTTTGATGTGTGCCATCTTTCCCTCGGCTCGCATCGGTAATACGACGCGCGCATGAATGCCGCCATGCCGCCCTTCCAAACCGCCCCGCTGCGAGTCGGCACCCGCGGCTCCCCGCTCGCTCTGGTGCAGACCCGCGCCTTCATCGCGCTGCTGGGGTCGGCCCGTTCGGTCCCGCTGCGGGAGCAGATCATCAGCACCACCGGCGACCAGGTGCAGGACCGCCCCCTGGCGGAGGTCGGCGGAAAGGGCCTGTTCGCCAAGGAAATCCACGAGGCGCTGGCCGATTTCCGCATCGACTGTGCGGTGCACAGCCTCAAGGACCTGGAAACCGAACTCCCACCCGGGATCGTGCTGGCCTGCACCTTGAAGCGGGAGGACCCGCGCGACGCGCTGATCCTCGGGCCTGACTGCGGCGCCGATGACCCGGCCGATCCTTTCGCTTGCCTGCCGCAAGGGGCCGTGATCGGCACCTCCTCGGTGCGGCGGCAGGCGCAGTTGCTGCACGCGCGCCCCGACCTGACGATCGGCCCGATGCGCGGCAACGTGCAGACACGGCTGGCGAAGGTGGCCTCGGGCGACTGCGCCGCCTCGCTGCTGGCGCTGGCCGGCCTGCGGCGGCTGGGTCTGGCGCAGCACGCCTCGGCTGTGCTGGACCCCGATACGATGCTGCCCGCCGCCTGCCAGGGCATCGTCGGCATCACCGCGCGCGCGGACGATACCGGCCTGCGCGATCTGCTGGCCGCGATCGAGGACCCGGAAGCCGCGACCGCCGCCACGGCGGAACGCGCGATGCTCGCCGAGCTCGACGGCTCCTGCCGCACCCCCATCGCCGCCCATGCTCGTTTGTTGCCTGGCGGTGAGTTGCACCTGACCGGGCTGGTGGCACGCGCGGACGGATCGTTCCTGCTGAAACGAAGCCTGCGCGGCGCCGCCACCGATGCAAAACGGCTGGGCGCGGAGCTCGGCGCCAGCCTGCGCGCCGACAGTCCACACGATATCGTCGGGTAACATGTCCGATACGCCGGCGTCCGTCCTCATCACCCGCCCGGAACCCGGCGCCAGTGAAACCGCGGTGCGGATTGCCGCGCTTGGCCTGACCCCCGTGGTCGCGCCCGTGCTCGCCATCGCGCCGACCGAGCTCCGCCTCGCGAACCCCGCCGCCCTGGCCGGGGTGCTGGTCACCAGCGGCAACGCGCTGCCCGCTTTGTGGCCCGCTTGCCGCGACCGGTTGATCCTGGCCGTCGGCGACTCGACGGCAAATCGCGCGCGCAAGGCCGGCTTCAGCCAGGTCCTGTCCGCCGGCGGCGACGCGACCGCGCTGGCCGCGCTGGTGCGCCAGCGGCTGAAGCCAACCGACGGCAGCCTGCTGCTGGCATCCGGCCAGGGTCAGGGTCATGCGCTTGCCGCAGATCTGCGATGCGACGGTTACCGGGTGATCCGCCGGGTGGTGTACGCCGCTCGGCCGGTTGCATCGTTACCTGAGGCTGCAGCGCAAGCCCTTGCCACAGGCCGGGTTCAGGCGGCGTTGTTCTACTCTGCGGAGACCGCTCGCCATTTCGTCCGATTGGTGCAAGCGGCGGGGTTGAAAAACACGGTACAGACCAGTGAAGGGATGGCTATCGGCCGAGCCGCAGGCGTGGCATTAGAGGCCTTGCCGTGGCGCCGCATCCGCGTCGCCCTGAGGCCCAACCAGGAAGAGATGCTGGCGTTACTGGAATGACAGACACCCCTGCCCTCCCTGCCTCCGAGCCCGCGTTGCTGGAACCGGCCTCGGAGCCGACCCCTCCCCCTGCGCCGCCGCGCCAGGCGACCTCACCCTTGCCGGTGTTGTGTGCCGGGGGCTTCATTCTGCTGGCCGGCGCCATCGGCTACGTCTGGGCCTTCACGATCGGGCCCTATGCCCCGACCGCTTCGGGCGAGCTGCAAGCGCTGACGCGGCAATTGCAAACCCTCAGCGCCAAGGTCGCGCAACTGGAAAAGGTGCCGGACGTGAGCGCGCGCGTGGATGCGCTGGAGCGCCGGCCGTCCGCCGTTGATGTCGCCGCCATCGCGTCGCGGGTCGTGACGCTGGAGCAGCGGGCGGCCCTGGAATCGCAACTCGGTGGCCGCTACGACTCCCTCGCCGCTCGGGTCGATGCCTTATCGGCCAAGACACAAAGCGATGTCGCCGATCTCAGCCACCGGGTCGACGCGATCGAGGGGCGGCTGGGCGCGCTGAGCGCGTCAGCCCAGCAGGTGTCGGGGCTGAACGACCGCGCCGTCCGGCTGGCGCGGATCCAGGCCGCGACGGCGGCACTGCTGGCCGGGCAGAAGCTGGGTGCCTTGCCGGGCGCGCCCCCCGCACTCGCCAAATACGCCACCACGGCGCCACCGACAGAAGCGGAATTGCGCCTTTCCTACCCCGCCGTCGCACAGGCCGCGATGGAGGCGAGCCGGCCGGATACCGCTGGCCAGCCGTTCCTCGACCGGGTTTGGACGCGCGCCCAAACGCTGGTGACCGTGCGCGATGACGACGATGTGATCATCGGCGATGCCGCCTCCGGCGTTCTGGCCAAGGCCCATACCGCCCTGGAGGCGGGAGATCTGGCCGGCGCGGTGACCCTGCTATCGACCCTGAAGGGACCCGCGGCCGCCGCATTGGCCCACTGGCTGGGTGACGCGAAGTCACTGCTCGCCGCCCGAACGGCGCTGACCGACCTGGCAGGACAAAGCTGATGCGCCGGGTACTCTCGATTTTGGTGGTGTGCGCCATCGTGGTCGCCGCCGCCTGGGTCGTGGCGGGGCTGCCCGGCCGGGTCGATGTGCAGATCGGTGCCTGGGCGGTTCAGACCTCGACCCCGATGGCCGTCGTGGCCCTGCTGCTGGGGTTTATCGTCGCCTACATCCTGATCCGCCTGATTGCCTTCGTGCTGAATGCCCCCGGCGACGCCCGCTGGTGGCTGAGCGGGCGGCGGCGGCGTGCGGGTGACCGGGCGGTCACCTCGGCGCTGGTGGCGCTGGCCGCAGGCGACGTGGGGGATGCCAGCCGCGAAGCGGGACGGGCACGCCGCTTGCTCGGTGACACGCCGCAGACCCTGCTGCTCGCCGCCGAGGCCGGCCGCCTGGGAAACCACGAGGATCAGGCGGCGACGGTGTTCCGGCTGCTGGTTGAGCGAAAAGATGCGGCGTTTCTGGGTTATCGCGGCCTGCTGCGGCAGGCCGTTGCACGGGAGAACTGGCCGGAAGCCGTGGCGCTGGCCCGTCAGGCCGAACAGGCGCGGCCCGGCGCCGCGTGGGTTCGCCAGGAACGGGCGCAGCTCGCGATCCGCGCGGGCAATTGGTCCGAGGCCCTGGAGCTTGCCCAGACCCGCCCGCTGAAAGCCGTCCTGGCAACGGCGGCGGCCGGCGCGGAAACCGATCCGGCGCGTGCCTTGACCCTCGCCCGCCTCGCCTGGAAGGAGGATCCGGCCCTCACGCCGGCGATCGTCGGTTATGCGGAACGGCTGCGCGCTGTCGGCAAGGTTCGCCGCGCCAGGAAGGTCCTGGCTCTTGGCTGGACCCTGTCCCCGCATCCGGATATCGCCGCGTGTGCGCTCGCGCCGGAGACCGACCCCGCGGCACGCAGCCGGACCGCGCAGGAACTCGTCGCGTCCAACCCCGAACGGTTCGAATCGCGCCTGCTGGTCGCCCGTTGCGCGCTGGAGGCGGGTCAACTGAGCGAGGCCCGACGGGTCGTGGAGGCCGCCCGAACGGCCGGAATGAACCAGCGCCGGCTGTGGCTGTTGCTGGCGCAGATCGAGGAAGAGGAACGCGGCGATACCGAGGAGGGACGGCTGGCACAGCGCGACGCCTTGCGCCACGCCGCGACAGCCGACCCGGATCCGGTCTGGCGCTGTTCGTCGTGCCATTCGCCTCAGACGGCCTGGCATCCGACCTGCCCGGTATGCGCGACCCCGGGATCGATCACCTGGGTCACCGACAGCGTCAGCAGCACCTCGGCGGTGCCAGCCTTGGTGTGAGGCCGTCGGGTTGCCCTATGCGGTGACCTTGCGGCTTGATCCTGTGGCGGCGGCCCGCGTCACAGACCTGTGGACCGCGCTGGCGCGGGACGAGCTGACGGACCTGCTCGACCTCGGCTACGCGCCGCATATCACCCTGGCGGTTCTGCACGACGGAGCCGCCAGTGTCGCGGAAACCGTGGCGCGCGTCGCGGCCGGATGGCGTGGCCGGCGGGTGCGCTTCGCCGGCTTCGGCGTGTTTCCCGGTCCGCCCGCGGTGCTGTGGCTGGCCCCGGTCCCGGATGCAGGCCTTCTCGGACTCCAACGCGAATTGTGCGACGCACTGCCGGCGGCGCACCTGCATCCGCATTATCGCCAAGGCGCCTGGGTGCCGCATGCGACCCTGGCCGAGGACCTGACGGTATCCGGCCTGGCCGAGGCTTTGGCTTGCGTATCGGACGGCTGGGCACCCTTTGCGGGAACGCTGGATCAGGTCGATCTGGTGCGGTTCCGCCCCGTATCAGTCCTCTGGCAGACCCGTCTGGCCCCACCGCCGGCCTGACCCGCGGAGCCAGCGCAATTCCCGGATGGCGCCGCGCTTCGGGCAAGGTCACAGTCGCGGCATGAACGACGCACTCACCATCGACCGTCTGCCCGACGAGATTCTCTGGCAGACGGTCCTCGCCCGCCAGCCCGCCGACTTCCTGTATGCCGTGACCACCATGGGCGTGTATTGCCGTCCGGGGTGTCCCTCGCCGCGGCCGTTGCGCAAGCATGTCCGCTTCTTCGATACCTGGCCGGACGCCGAGACCGCCGGGTTCCGCGCCTGCAGGCGCTGCGACCCGAAAGGGGAGCGGGCGCGCATCGCCCAGGACGTGGTGCGCGATGCCTGCGCGTTCATCGAGACCGAAGAGACCACGCCATCGCTGGAAACCCTGGCGGCGCGGTCCGGCTATTCCCGCTTCCACTTCCTGCGGATGTTCCGTGACCACACCGGCCTCACGCCGCGCAGCTACGCCGAGGGCGTGAAGGCCCGCCGCCTGCACGCGGCGCTGGCGGGTGGCGCCCGCGTGGTGGACGCGGTGGCCGATGCCGGATTCGGATCGGAGAGCCGGGTCTATGAGAAAACCGGCGCGCTGCTTGGCATGACTCCCGGCGCCGCGCGGCGGGGCGGCGGGGGCGAGACCATCCGCACGGCTTTCGCCGATTGTCCCTTCGGCCGCTTGCTGGTGGGCGCCACGGACAAAGGCGTGTGCTTCATCGGTTTCGCCGAGCCCGATGACGCTCTGCTGGGCGATTTGCAGCGGCGCTTCCCGCGCGCAACCATCGTCGCCGATGACACCGCCCTGGCGGCGACGGTGCGGGCCGTGCTGGATTTCCTGGAGGAGCCGAAACAGGCACTGGACCTTCCGCTGGACCTGCGCGGCACGGTGTTTCAGCAGCGGGTGTGGCAGACGCTGTGCCGGATACCGCCGGGCGAGACCCGGACCTATGCGCAACTCGCCACCATGACCGGCAATCCCAGAGCGATCAGAGCGGTCGCTCGGTCTTGCGCGACGAACCCGGTGTCGCTGGCGGTGCCCTGCCATCGGGTGGTCGGGAGCAATGGGACCCTGACCGGGTATCGCTGGGGGGTGCCACGCAAGCAGGCGCTGCTGGCGCGCGAGAAAGCGGCGAGGGCGGTCTGAGAGGCTGCCTCGATTCGCCCAGGCAATCTCCCACTGAACTGATTTTGCTCATGATTGTGGCTCCTGGCGGTCGAATCAGGCGGCGGCCGGACGACGCGATATCAGCTTGACGCTGGCAATATAGATCCAGGTCACCGCACTCTCGATGCTGCGCTCGAAGTCCTTGGCCAGACGGCGGTTGCGGTTCAACCAGGCGATCGTGCGCTCGACGACCCAGCGCCGCGGCAATAGAACAAAGCCCTTCGCGGCATCCGACCGTTTGACGATCTCGATCGTCCATGTGCCAAGCTTCGCCATCGCCGCCTTCAACTTGTCGCCGGCATAGCCGCCGTCGGCGAAAATATGACGCATCCAGGGAACCAGGCTGCGCACGCTCGCCAGCAGCAGCGGTGCGCCGTCGCGATCCTGGATGTCGCCGGGGTGAACGATCGCACCGACCAGCAGACCCGGGGTGTCGGTCACAAGGTGGCGCTTGCGGCCGCAGACGGCTTGCGGTGGCATGTGCGGCTCGATCACCGCCTATTCCGGGTCCGTGGTATCGCTTGCATAGCGCAATCCGTCGCGCGGATACTTCAGCCGCGTGATCTCGGTCCAGGCCAAGGCCGGTCTCCCGCGTGTGTTGCAACCGCGGGAGAATCGCAGCCGCTGGGATCACGCAACGGGTTTTTTGGCCGGGTCTGAGTTGGCGTGCCGGGTCAGCCTCTGAGCCGTCACGAAGAACCGGCCACTGTCGGCGGTCACACCAACCGAAACGAGACCTCCAGCCTGGCAGGCGGTTCGAAACTGCTCCGGGGCCATGGTGTTCATACCTGGTCTCCAGGAGATTTTGATCGCAACCGTTCAACGAACGTCGGATGCGGCCACCAGGCGATTCACGCGGGTTTGAACATCGCCGTCACCTTAACGTCTCCCGGCACGTCTCCGCCAGATGCGGCGCCAGCGCCCGGTAATCCGCCGCCCGCGGCGCGTTCGGCCGCCACGCCAACCCGAGTGTCCGCCACGCTCCCGCCGCCGCCAGCGGCCGCAGCACCAGATCCGTCCCCGCGGTCACGCCCCCCGCCACGGCCAGCCGCGGCAGCAGCGTAATCCCCAGCCCGCCCGCCACCATCTGCACCAGCGTGTGCAGGCTGGTCGCGGCAAAACCGTACTGCGTGTCGCTCTTGTCCCCCGCCAGCAGCCCGCACACCGCCAGCGCCTGATCCCGCAAGCAGTGCCCTTCCTCCAGCAGCAGCAGCCGCTCGCTGGCCAGTGCGGCCAACGGGATCTGCATCTGTCCCGCCAGCGGATGATCCGGCGGCAGCGCCACCAGGAACTCGTCCCGTCCGACCGAGATCGCATCAGCCGCGCCGCAGTCGCACGGCAAAGCCAGCAGCAGCACGTCCAGCCGATTCGCCTCCATGCGGTCCACCAGCCTGGCGGTGGTGTCCTCACGCAAGAACAGCCGCAGGCGGGGGAAAGCCGAACGCAGCACCGGCATCAGTCGCGGCAGCAGGAACGGCCCGATCGTCGGGATGACGCCCATCCGCAGCGGTCCCGACATTGGTTCCCGAGCGGACGCCGCCGTCTCGCTGACCGCCTCCAACGCCGCCAGCGCGGCGCGCGCGCGTTCCACCAGATCCGGCCCCAGCGGGGTGAACACCACGTGCCGCCCGGCGGTGCGGTCCAGGATATGCGCGTCCAGCTGCCGCTCCAGCGCCAATATCCCCGCCGACAACGTGGACTGCGTCACCGAACATGCCTGCGCGGCTCGTCCGAAATGGCGGGTTTCGGCCAGCGCCACAAGGTAGCGGAGCTGCTGCGGACTGGGCAGGATGGTCATCGACTCATGCGGTCGAAGGCAAAGATGAGCCGTCTCCGCCGTTCAATGCCGGACCGTCGGCGTCACCGGCCGGTCGCGCCAGAACGCCCGCAGCCCGACCACGCAGGCCGCCAGCATCATGTCGGCGTCCTCCATGAGCTCCTCCATCGCCTCTTCCGGCATGCGCATGTCGGCTTCGATTTCGGGCACCGCGAGGCCGGCGATGATGCCGATCGGGATCAGCAGCACGGCGTTGTCCTCGTCCTGCAGCACCGGCTCCCACGATTCGGTGCGCAGCGACACCGCGTGCATGAAGCCGTGCGCCCAGTCCTCGACCACCGGGGTGCCGTCGTCGGCCTCCCAGAACACCGGCGAAAAGGTGGCCGGGTCGTTGTCCAGGCTCTCGGCGATGGCGTTGTAGCGGTTGAGGATCGTGCCCAGGACAGACTCGGCCTCGGCTTTGCTGGCGAAGGCGGGTTCTTCCCCGTCCCAGATCACCGGGAACCATTCGCTGGGCGCAATCGGTTCCGGTCCGGCAACCAGGCCGGCCAGGAACCCGTCAAGTTCCGACAGGTCCATGCATTCCGGTGGCGAGCGATCCGACATCAGATAGTCGTTCAGCGCGTCGAGATAGGCGGGATCGGGAAGCGGAAAGGGTTGGGTCATGCGAGCCGAACTCCCGGGTTTGTGGCCAGCGCAGAGCGGTAGCCTATCACGGTTCGCCGGCAGCCGGCAGCGGAAAGGCGATACACCTGGCATGACGCATTGGCGCCGGGTTCATCGCCGGCGCCAATACCGAGGTGTTGACCGATATCCGGGTCGGCCGCGATGCCGATCTCGCCGCGGGCTGCGAAGCATCAATCCGTGCAGCGCGGACACGCACCGTGGTGGGCATCCCCAGCGAGGCCGAGGAAGACATGCGCCGGCCAGAGCGGGAACGTGAGCGGCTGGTCAGCGCGCGGGTCGCGCTGGAAAACCGCATCGAGAACCTGTTGTGCCTGCACGGCGTCACCGGGTTCAAGCCGTGCCTGAGGAAGGCGGCGGAGAAACTGGAGACGCTGCGCAGCTTCGCCGGCGCGCCGCCGCCGGGGCAACTGATGGGGGAACTCCGGCGCCTGTTGGCGCGCCACCGTCTGGTCAGCGAGCAAGTGAAGGCGATCGAGGCGGCGCGCCAACAGGCGCTGGTTGCGGAAAAACCCGATCTCGCCGAGCGGCCGATCCGGCTGCTGGTGTTGCTGCATGGGCGGGGGCTTGGCACCGCGACGGTGTTGTCGCGGGAGGTGTTCTGCCGCGTGTTCCGCAACCGCCAGGCGCTGGCCGGCTTCGTCGGCCTGAGCGGAACCCTGGTCAACGGCGGCGGGTCGGAGCGCGAGCAGGGTGTCAGCGAGAACGGCAACCCGCGGGTGCGCCGGATGCTGATGCCGCTGGCCTGGCGCTGGGTCCGCCTGCAGCCGCAGAGCGAGCTGAGCCGGTGGTTCCAGGAGCGCACCGGCGGGGCCAAGGGCCGCATCCGCAAGATCATGATTGTCGCGGTGGCCCGCAAGCTGCTGATCGCGCTGTGGCGCTACCTGGAAACCGGCGAACTGCCGGCCGGCGGTGTGGCGGATGCCATGGCGTGAGCCGGCCAACCGCCGTGGCCGGCCGACGGACCGGGTCAGGGTCGTAAAGAGGCAACAATAGAGGCGAAAGCTGCGGAATACAGGCACGCCTGGCTTGCCGGGTCGATCCCGCGAGACGCTGCCTGACACGAACCACCGGGTTATCCTGGTGGCAGGCTCCGGGTCGGTGGGATGCCGTGCCGGGCTATGGCTGAAACACGCCCCCCGGGTCAAGCCCGTGGGCAGGCTCTGACAAGATTGGTCCCACCCTCCGGGCCCCCAACAGACCCCGCGTATGGGGTATCGTGGCAGGAACCGTATGGTTCCGCCGGATACGAGCTTGCGGGCCTGCGGGCCTGATGCAAATGGGGGCCGCCGCGTGATGGCGGTCTGGCTGCGCTCGGGACATCCCATCGAGGCTCAACCGGTCCGTCCGGATTCGGAACGGATCGCGCCGCCGCACGCCTGCTATGCAACCCGGCGGGCGCGGGACGGCGAGACCCATGGTCCCGAAGATTCCTCGTCTGACCCCCAAAATCGGGCTTGACGGGAAAACCCTCATACGAGCCCGGCCGTGACGAATGGGAGACGACTTTCCAGTCATGGTGACGATGCGCCAAATCCGCCGGAGCAGACCGCGGCGCCTGCTACTCCGCGGCCTGACGATTGGCGTTGGCGATGACTTCGTCCAGCGCCGGCTTGATCTGACGCTGGAACGTGTCGAGGGTTTCGATCACCACCGCCGCCGGCGTCTGGGCATAGTGGTTGATCAAGGTGATATATTCCGCCGGGAACACCCGCCACTGCTTCACCAGTTCCGCCCGCACCTCCTCCACGGTGCCGAACAGGAACAGGCCGGAATTGACCAGCGATCCCAGATAATCATCGTTCTCGACCTTGCGCCGGCCCATCGCCGCGTAGAAATTCTTCCAGATGTCCAGATCATAGTCCTTGATCCGTTGCAGCGCGTCTTCCTTGGTCTTGCCGATCTCGATCCAGCGGACCATGCACTGGTTCTGTCCCGGCCCGAAGGACCGCCCGTTCTGCGCGGCGGCCTTGCGATACACATCCGCCAGCGGGCCGGCGGACTGGATGTTGGTGAAGTAGGTCGGCACGAAACCGTGCTTGCCGGCAAACGCGATCGTCTCCGGGCTGCCCGATCCGGACAGGAACACCGGCGGATGCGGGCGGGTGTAGGGCGCGGGTGCCACCGAAACGCGGCGGGTGTGACCCTGGTCATCGACCTCGCCCGGCGCGCCGAACTTCTGCGTCACCCCGGCAACGGCCAGCGGCCAGCCCACCACGCCGGTGTCGTGCGGATAGGGGATCTGCCAGCGCTTGCTGTTGTGCTCGAAGCTTTCCTGCGTCCAGGCCTTCAGCATGATCTCGACATGGTCCTCGAAGATTTCCCGGTTCGTCCGGTCGTCTTCCAGGTCGTTGGCCACCGCCGTTGCGGTCGAAAATCCCGCGCCCAGGGTGGCCGGGTTGTACACCGCGGCCGAGGGCGATTTCGTCGCCTTGGTGCCGAAATGCTGGCCCAGCACGTTGGTCCAGCGCGACTGGTAGCCGCGCGCCAGGCCGACGAAGCTGCGGCCCTTCGCCAGGTGATTGATGACAGCCGTTTCTTCGGCAACACGTATCGGGTTGTGCGTGGCCATCACATAACCCAGCACGCCCACATGGATCTGTTTCGTCAGCGCCGCCCAATAGGCCTGGATCGCGCCGGGAGCCGGGGCGACCTCGTAACCTTCGGACCAGAAATGATGCTCGATCGTGCCGACACCCCACAGGCCCATGTCATCGGCAGCCTTGACGATATCGGTCGCCCCGTGAATGGCGGCCTGGTACAGGTCGCGGTTGCGGCCGATCGGGCGCAGCGCGGCGCGTTCGGCTTCGTCTTTGGCGGGCATGACCGGGTAGATGATGGTCATTGGTTTCAACTCAGGCATCGTCGCGCGTCCTCCTACTGGCGGGTAGGATTTTGATACCGATTGCTGGCGCGGTCAATCGGGGGGCTTGACCGAGCTTGCGCCACAACCGTCAGCGCGGCGCCGACGCGGGCCACGACCGAAGCCCAGTCGCCTGGCTGCGTCTGGCGGAATTGCCGCAAGGTCGGATACCAAGAGCTGCCATCCCGTTCGGTTAGCCACCGCCAATCGGCATCGAACCGGTTCAGCAGCCACACCGGCCGCCCCAGTGCGCCGGCCAGATGCACGGCGGCGGTATCGACGGCGATGACCAGGTCCAGCGCGCCCATCAAACCGGCCGTCGCGGCGAAATCCCCGAGTTCGGCTGTCCAGTCCTGCATCGCCAGCCCTGGCGGCGGCGCCGGCCCGACCTGCAAGGAAACAAAACTGACGCCGGGCGCGTCACCCAACGCTGCCAACCCGCCCGCTTGCAGCGACCGCCGCTGATCCGTTGCGTAAAGCGATGCCCGTCCCAGCCCGGGATTTCCCGCCCAGGCAACCCCGACGCGCAACCCCGGCAGCGCCCGCACGCGGTCCCCCCAGAGGCCGGGATCGGCGCGCAAATAGGGCACGCGCGCCGGGATCGTTGCTTCGTCTGACCCGAACAGCAGCGGCAGCGACAGCAATGGAAAATCGCACCCCTCGCGCAAAGCCGTGTCCGGCGGCACGATCGTCACCCCCGGCAGGCTGCGCAGCAGATCGCGCAAGCCAAGGGGTGCGGTCAGCAAGGTCCGCACCCCCGAACGTTCGGCGGCCAGTGGGGCATAGCGGCAGAACTGAATGATGTCGCCGTAACCCTGTTCGGCGCGCAACAGCAGCACGCCGGTGGCCAGGCGCTCGCCGTTCCAGCGGCGGGTCAGTTTCGGCCGGTCGGCGCGGTGCTCGTGTTCCCGCCAGCCCTCCGCCCATTGGCCGGCTTGCAGCAGCACGTAGCCCAGATTGGCATGCAGCAGGTCACTGTCTGGCCGCAGCGCGATGGCGCGCCGGTGCGCGGCGATCCCCGCCGCGGTCGCGCCGGACGCCGCCAACGCGTTGCCGAGTGCGGACTGCGCATCGGCATCGTCCGGCCGCAGCGTGGCGGCTTGTTGCAGATACGGGACGGCCTCGGCGAAGCGGCCCTGCGCGTGCAGCGCAATCCCCAGCCGCAGCCGCAACGGCTGGCTGTCGGGGGCCGTGTCCAGAGCCTTGCGCGCCTGCTGTTCCGCCTCCGCCGGACGCATCCGCGCCAGCAGCGCAACCGAGAGATTGCCCCGAGCCCCGGCATGCCGCGGATTGATGGCGATGGTCTGGCGGAAGGCCGCGGCGGCGGCGGCATAGTCGCCCTGCCGGAAACGGGTGTTGCCATGCTCGAACGGTTCGTTCTCCGGCGGGCCGGCGGCCATGCGTGTCAGCGCGTCGGTCACCGCCGCGATCACCGGCGTCCAGTCGTCGCGCGCGGTTTGGCGGAACTGGCGCAGGGTGGGGTACCACGGGCTGTCCTCTCGCCCAAGCAGCCAGCGCCAGTCGGGGTGGAACCGGTTCAGCAACCACACCGGCCGGCCGAGGGCGCCGGCGAGGTGGGCGGTCGCGGTGTCCACCGAAATGACCAGATGCAGGCACATCACCAGTGCGGCGGTATCGGCGAAGTCCGCCAGCTCATCGGTCCAGTCGTGCAGGATCATCCCGTCCGGCCGCGGCTGCCCCGAGGCCGGCCCTTTCTGTAACGAAATCAGCGCCACACCCGGCACACGCGCCAGCGGCGCCAGCGTGGCCAGGGGCAGCGACCGTTGCTGGTCCACCGGATTGTGGGTCTTCGTGCCCAGCCCGGCATTGCCCGCCCAGACGATCCCGACCCGGATGCCGCGCACCTCGGAAAGCTTCTCCCGCCACCGCATCGCCGCCGTTCGGATGGCGCGCAGATAGGGGATGTCGGCCGGAACGGTGTCCAAGGTCGTTTCGAACACACCGGGCAGCGACGCGAGCGAACAGTGCCAGTCGAACCGCGGCAGGGCGGCGCCGCGTGGCAGCACCTGAACGCCTTGGGTCTGGGCATGCAGCAGGCGGACCAGTTCGGGCTGCACCTCCAGGATCACCACCGCACCGGATCGTTGCAGCGCCAGCGGCACATAGCGGCAGAGCATCAACGTGTCGCCGAGACCCTGTTCGGCGTGCAGCAGCAATATTTGGCCGGGGATCGGCGCACCGGTCCATTCCGGCTGCGCAAAACCTCGGACCTCCGGCTTGCCCTGCGGCGTGTCCAGGCGCCAGGCCCATTCGCGCCAGCCCTTCGCGTAGCGGCCGGCCTGCAACAGCGCGATGCCCAGGTTGGTGTGGGTCTGCGCGTGGTTCGGGTCCAGCGCCAGGGCGCGGTGGTAGCTCGCGATCGCGGCATCCATTTCGTGCAGCGCCGCGAGCGCGGTGCCCAGGTTGTTGTGCCCGTCCAGATTGTCCGGTTGCAGCGCGAGGCAGTGGCGGTAGCAGGCGATGGCGGCCTCGATCTCGCTCATGGCCTGCAGCACGACACCGCAATTCAGTTGCGCCATGGCATCGTCGGGGCGCAGTTCCAGCGCCCGCAGAAACGCCGCGCGCGCGTCCTCCATGCGCGCCAGCTTGTGCAGGCTGCCGCCGAGGGCCGCGTGCGCCTCGGCCATGTCCGGGTCGAGCGCGAGCGCCTGACGGAATTGTTCGACAGCGTCGGCCTCCCGGTCGAGCGCGTGAAAGGCCATCCCCAGATTGAACAGTGCCGCCGGGAAGGCCGGCCGTCGCTGCAACGCGTGCTGGACAAGCGCGATGCCCTGCTGCATCCGCCCGCCGGCGAGATGAAACATCCCCGACAAATACAGCGCATCCGGCTGTTCCGGATCGACCCGCAGTACGTCCGCATAACGTTGCATCGCGGTCTCCGCCCGTCCTGCCGTTTGATCGGCGAGGCCGTCGCGCAGCAGGGCACCGAGTGCGGCCGGCGCGTCCTCCCGAACCGGCCGGGGGAAGCCGGCCAGCGCTGCCGAGACGGCGCGGACCGGTTCGTCCCACGACGCAAAGACGGTCTGGCGGAAGATGCGCATGGTCGGGTACCAGGGGCTGTGCGCGCCCTCCAGCCGCCAGCGCCATTCGCTGTCCTTGCGGTTCAGCAGCCAGACCGGACGGCCCAGCGCCCCGGCGAGGTGGATCACCGCGGTATCGACCCCGATCACCAGATCCAGCGCCGCGATCAGCGAAGCGGTATCGGCGAAATCGCGCAGCTCGGCGGTCCAGTCCAGCAGCGCCATGCCAGTCGGCGGGGTGCTGGCCTCCGCGGCGGGGTGACCTTTCTGCAACGACACGAACACCGCATCCGTCACCGCGGCCAGCGGCGCGAACTGCGCCAGCCGCATCGACCGCCGGCGATCGAGCAAAGCCGTGTTGCCCAGCCGCGGATCGCCCGCCCAGACCAGGCCGACCTTCAACCCCGGCAACGCATCCAGACGCAGGCGCCAAACGGCGACTTTGGCGGGGTCGGCGGTAAGGTAAGGAACGTCCGCCGGAATCGTGTCGAACAGCGAAGGCAGACTCATCAGCGGATACTGCACGTCCACCGGCGGCAGCGTGTCGCCCTGTGCGATCACGGACCAGCCGGGGAACAGGCCGGTCAGCGAACCCTGCACGTCCAGCACGATCCTCGCGCCCGACCGTTCCGCTGCCAACGCGGTGTAGCGGCAGAACTGGATGGTGTCGCCCTGGCCCTGTTCGGCGCGCAACAGTAACGTCTTGCCGGGGATCGGCTCGCCGGACCAGAAGGGAATGGCCGGGTCGAACGCGGCCCGCATCGCCGGCGTGCGCAGCCGCCAGGCGCATTCGCGCCAACCCGCCTGCATTTGCCCCGCGGCGAGCAGCGCCATGCCAAGATTGTAGTGTGCGTCGCCATAATCCCCGCGCAACGCAATCGCTCGCCGGTAGCTGGCGATGGCGGCGCCGGGGTCGCCTTGCGCCAGTTGCACGTTGCCCAGGTTGTTGTGCACCTGCGGCTCGTTTGGCGCGAGCGCGAGGGCGGCGCGATAGGCCGTCTCGGCCCCCGGGAAGTCGCCGGCAGCGCGCCGAGCCCGGCCGAGATTGACCTGCTGCACCAAGTCGTCCGGGGTCGCAGCCAGGACGGTTTGGAAACAAGCGATGGCTTCCTCGGGCCGGCCCGCTTCGTAAAGCGCCAGCCCCAGATCCGCCTGGACGGCGTGGTTGTCCGGCTGCAACTGCCGGGCGCGGCGCAGGAGCAAAAACGCCTCGTTGACCCGTCCCTGTTCGCGCCAGAGACGAGCCAGCGCTTGCAGTGCGGGCGGAAAGTCGGGCCGCAATTGCAGGGACCGCTGGATCAGCACTGCACCGGCGTCCTTGCGGTCCTGCGCGATGCGAACCGAGCCCAGCAGCAGCAGCGCATCGGGATTGGCGGGGTCTTCATCGCAGGCCTGCTCGAAGCAAGTCGAGGCCAGGTCCAGCTCGGCTGACCGATGGGCTGCCACCCCCTGGCGCAGCCGGGACGCGAGGGGTGTTGAGGGGTCGCCAGCGTCTGCCATGCCCGGACAATGCCGGCGCGACCGGGCTGGAGCAATATCTGGATATCCCCTATGATCCCCGCCAATCAAACGAGGAGCCACCATGCCCGGGCCGCTGCACGGCTATCGCATCGTCGATCTGACGTCGATGATTTCGGGGCCGCTCGCCACGATGATCCTGGCCGACCAGGGCGCCGACGTGATCAAGGTGGAAAACCCCGACGGCGGCGACCATACGCGCGCGGCGAACAACCGGCGCAACGAATTTTCCGCCGGTTTCCTCAACAACAACCGCAACAAGCGCTCGCTGACGCTGGACTTGAAAAACCCGGCGGCGAAACAGGCCCTGCTGCGGCTGGTCGCCACGGCGGATGTGTTCGTGCAGAATTTCCGCCCTGGCGTGGCCGACCGCATGGGACTGGGCGAGGCCGCACTGCGCGCGGTGAAACCCGACATCGTCTATGTCTCGATCAGCGGGTTTGGCGAGACCGGACCGTACGCGCAGAAACCGGTGTACGATCCGCTGATCCAGGCCGTTTCGGGCCTGGCGACCATCCAGGCCGGATCGGACCACGACCGGCCGCGGCTGGTCCGCACCATCATTCCGGACAAGCTGACCGCGGTGACGGCGTCGCAGGCGATCACCGCCGCGCTGCTGGCACGCGCGCGCACCGGGCAGGGCCAGCATGTGCGGCTGTCGATGCTGGATGCCGTGGTCGCCTTCCTGTGGGCGTCGGACATGGGCAGCCAGACCTTCGTCGGCGGCGAGTTCCCGCAGCAGGAGGCCGCCAGTTTCATCGACCTGATCTACCAGACCGCGACGGACTATATCAGCGCCGCGGTGCAGACCAACAAGGAATGGCAGGCGCTGACGCGGGCTTTGGAGAAACCGGAATGGCTGGACGATCCGCGCTTCAAGACGCCCGCCTTGCGCGGCAAACACATCGACGAACGGCTGCAGATGACGCAGGACGTGCTGCTGACCCGTCCGGCCGCGGACTGGCTGGAACGCCTGACCGCGGCGGGCGTGCCCTGTGCGCCGGTGCTGACCCGGAGCGCCATGATCCGCAACGAACAGGTGGTCGCGAACGGCATCGTGGTCGAAACGGAGCACCCGGTGGCGGGCCGACTGCGCCAGGCGCGTCCGGCGGCACGCTTTTCCGCCACCCCCGCAACCATTCGCCACGGCGGGCCGGCGCTGGGCGAGCATACCGACGCGATCCTGACCGAACTCGGTTACACGCGCGACGACATCGCAGTGTTGCAGGCGAAGGAGCTGACCGCATGACGCCGATCACCGGACCCGAAGCTTGGCTTGGCTCGCGGATCGACTATCGCCAAGACGGCCTGCACACTTTGTCGCCGGACGCAATCGCCGAAATCGACGCCGCCCTGCCTGGTGTCGGCGATCTCGACTTCCCCCGGATCACCCCCGAGACATTCCCGCTGCCCGCGACCGGTGGGTTCTTCCGGGGTCTGGGCGATGCGCTGCGCAACGGCCGCGGCTTCCTGCTGCTGCGGGGCCTGTCGCGGGACCGTTACTCGACCGACGACATGGCGCGGATCTACTACGGTCTCGGCGCGCATATCGGCCAGGCCGTACCCCAATCCTACCAGGGCGAGCTTCTCGGCAACGTCATCGATGTCAGCGACATCGAACCCGAGGCGCGCGGCTACCACGCCGGCGGCGCGCAACGCTTTCATACCGATACCTGCGACATCGTCTCCCTGATGTGCCTGCGCGCCGCGAAATCGGGCGGGATCAGCCGCATCGCCAGCGCCGCCGCGGTGCATAACCGTCTGCTGGAAACGCGGCCGGACCTGCTGGAAACACTCTACGGCGACTATATATTTCGCCGGATGGAGCGTGACGCGAGTCTCGGGTCCGGGGTTTTGGTGAAGCCTGTGTCGATCTTTTCGCGCGAAAGCGGCAGCCTGTCGTGCAACGTCTCGGGAAGCTATCCGAACAGAGCGGTGGCGGCCGGCGATACGGTGATGACAAGGCGCCAGATCGAGGCGCTGGACGAACTGGAACGACTAGCGGCGTCGCCCGAATTCCATCTCGACATGAGCATCGGCGAAGGCGACATCCAGTTCCTGAACAACCGTACCATCCTGCACGGCCGCACGGGGTACGAGGACTGGTCGGATGTGACGCGGCGGCGGCATTTGCTGCGGCTGTGGCTGGCGGTGCCGTCCTGGCCGGCGCTGCCCGCCAATCAGGGGATGCACGGCGCGGGCGATCACGCCGGCTGGCTGCGGCAGCGCCGGCCCGGCATGGAACTGCCGTCCCGTTATTTGCACGAGATGGACCGGCGCAAGGCGGCCATCGCCGCCTGAGGCCACGCCGGGTCAGCGACGGGTCTGCTCGGCCAAGGCGGCTCGCAGCGCTGCGCCTTCCAGCACCGTGTCGCGCCCCAGCGTGATGCTTTCGGCACGCCATGCCCCATCCCGCTCGCCAAGCGCGGCATCGGCCAGCGCGCTGGCAAGATCGGGTTCCATCAGCATGCCCGACGTGCCGTCGGCGGCAACGCGGTGCAACAGGTAACAAACGGGCACGGAGCAGGCCATGGCGGTCTCCTGAAACGCCGCACGATCCCGCGCGGCGGCGGTTCGTCATTCAACCCCCGGCGACGTTCCGGGCGAACGCCCGCCGCGCCGGCGCGGCGTTGATCGCCCCTTGCGGGGATGGACAACTCGATCAGCTTCTTGCGGATGGGCGCGGTCACGCGGCCTCGGCCACCACGTCGATTTGCGAGGCATCCAGCGGATCGATCAGCGGTTGGTTCAACCGGCGGCGGTCGATCAGGTTTTTGTTCACCAGGACGGTTCGGACCGTCCGTTCGTTCACATGGAAGTACCGTGCCGCTTCGCCGATGTCGGAGTCGGTCGGCTTCGTCGTGCCGAGATACTCCCAAAGCGAATCGGGCGGGCATAGCAAGGCGGCGGCGAACGCGCGCTGGAATTTCTGCCGCGAGGTGTCGGTGCCGGTGATCGCGCCCAGCGAGGAATTGTCCGTCAAGACCGCGTCACCGATCGCGCGTGCCAGTTGGAACCGGCGATCATGGCTCCATCGGGCTGCCAGCATGACATGGGCGCCCGTACCGGAACCGGCGACCCGAAGCGCGTACGGAAGCGCTGTCGTCCCCTCCCGACTGGTCAAATCAGACGCCGCGATCCTGGCGATGTCCGCAAGCGCCTTATTGCGCAAAGGCCCGGTCGCACGGTTCCAGCTGGCCCGCACGGCACTGGCCGCGGCCTCGGCGGCGGCCCAGGGAATTTGCCGATCCTGCGCGGCGACGACGCTGCTGGCGGCATTCACCGCGTCCGAGAAATTCGCCTTGGCGCCACGCCGGGCCTGGGCGATCGCGTCTTTCAGCGTGGTGGCGGGATCGGGTTTGCCAAACCCGGCGATCGCCTCCTCGACATCGGCGGGCCGGTAGTCCTTCTCCATCTCCAGCAGGTTTTCTATGTGGGGTTCCGGCGCCTGGTCGGGATCGTGGCCGGTGATCGCCTCCAACCGGCGCCAGGCCGTGGTTTCCGGATCCTGACGTTCTGTGTTGAGCGCGTCGATCAAGGCGCGCAACGGTTCGCGCGTGGCCTGCGGTGCCAATTGGATCGCCCGGCCAAGGAAACCGTCAATCGATTGTTCTAACCCATCGGCCTGCACGAAGGTGACGGCGTTGGTCAGAAAGCGAGCTGGCCCGACCAATCCCGGTGGATCGGCGCGCGACACCAGAATGACCCGGTCGCGATCCCCCCAAATAGTCAGGTTCGGCCAGGCATGCCCGTGGCCGATCGCCGTCATCTCATGCGCCATCCGCCAGGAATCGGTCGTCACGACGCCGCGCGGTTCCCACCGGAGCCGCCACCAATTATCCGCGAACCAGAACGCCAGCGGCGCGACCGGAACGCGCAACGCGTAAGTCTCGGCATTCTCCGCGGACCGCAGCAGGTGCGTGAATGATACGTCGCCGACGCTCATTGAGAGGCTGACGATGCCATCCGGGTTCGGCGGCGGGCGTTGGGCGAGTTCGATCTGGAAATCAGGCATTCAGAAATCCATACAACGAGGCGCAGTGCCGCGCCGCCAACCTATCCTGATCGCCCCCCCGTTTCGCAGCCCAGTCGTCGAAGCGCTCCCAAACCTGCCGAGCGAAGCGATCGCGTGGCAGCAGCGGATAGCCGTGCCATGTATTATGCCCGGAATTCGTGACAGCCAGTTCGTAAATCCATCCGTTATCGTCGATGGTCCAGATCAGGTTGCCGAACAACGGGGCATCCCGCGCTCGCCCCAACAGGCTTGGAATACGCTGAATGTCGGTATTCTGGAATTGCGCGTGTTCGTCGCACAGCGTCCGATCTGAATCCGTTCCGTGATAAGGCGCGGCGCTGTAGAGATAGGGATTGGCTTTATGTTTGCCGTAGCATTCATATTTGATGTTGATGAATCGCTCATCGGCATCCTGACGCGAAGGATTCACCATGAGGCTGCGTTTGCGGTGGGTGTCGTCGCGTTCGGGCAGATGTCCGCGGCTCGGCCTTCTGGTCATGCCGGCAGATATCCCAACGGCAGACGGTCAGCGGCATTGAAGGCTACAGCAGCGTCGGCGAACCCGGACTGCACCTGAACCATGGCGAGAATGAACGTGTCCGGCGTGTTCGGCGACCAGCTTCGGTCTGACCGATGCGACGGATGCGCCCGAAGCGTTGTTCGAGGCGGTCGGGGTTCCACTGCGCAGGCCATGGCGGTTTCCTGAAACGCCACGCCATCTTGACGCGCTGCGCCGGCACGTCAAGCCTGGGCGCATGACCGACCCGCAACCCGACCCCGCCGCCATCGTGGAGAATTTGCGCCGGGTGCGCGACCGGATCGCCAAGGCCGCCATCGCCGCCGGCCGGGCCCCGGAGGCGGTGACTTTGGTTGCGGTGTCGAAGACCAAGCCGGTGGCGGCGGTGCGCGCCGCGCTGGACGCCGGACAGGCCGTGTTCGGCGAAAACCGGGTGCAGGAGGCCGCCGAGAAGTTTCCGCCGCTGCGGGCGTCGCATCGGTTCAGCCTGCACATCATTGGCGGTCTGCAGACCAACAAGGCACGCGATGCCGTGCGGATTGCCGACGTGATCGAGACCCTGGACCGCCCGCGCCTCGCCGACGCGGTGGCCGCGGCGATCGCGAAACAGGGCCGCACGCCGACCCTGCTGATCGAGGTCAATACCGGTGGCGAGGCGCAGAAATCCGGCGTCTCCCGCGACGATGCCGACGGCTTTATCGATGACTGCAAGGGCCGCTTCGGGGCCGCGCTGGCGGGCCTGATGTGTGTGCCCCCCGCCGGCGCGGACCCACGCCCTCACTTCACCTGGCTCGCCGATCGGGCTGCCAGGCATGGGTTGGGGACGCTGTCGATGGGGATGTCGGCGGATTTCGAGATCGCCATCGCCTGCGGTGCCACCTGGGTGCGGGTCGGGAGCGCGATTTTCGGGGGGCGGTAGACGGGTTTTGCCGCGATCGAGCTGTTTTTTCGTTGCGGCGGGCCCCGGCGCCGGCCATCGACGCCCCCTGGGGCGCCTGCCCCGGGGTGTCGTGGCACCGCGTTGGCATAGATGGCCGGCACAAGGCCGG